>Ga0209761_1002446_pt1 | contig 12205 bp, 5 predicted proteins | sample GraSoi013_1_40cm_4_FD_185818 | JGI IMG/M metagenome (GOLD analysis project Ga0209761, IMG submission 185818) | Grasslands soil microbial communities from the Angelo Coastal Reserve, California, USA - Sample 09_25_2013_1_40cm (SPAdes) (version 2) | ecosystem: Environmental > Terrestrial > Soil >... | reverse complement strand
TTCGCGCCATCCGCGGCGGCGGCAGGCTCATCTACGTGGGCGCAGGCACCAGCGGCCGGCTGGCCACGCTCGATGCGGCGGAATGTCCGCCGACGTTTGGTGTCCCTTCTTGGCTGGTGCAGGCGGTGGTTGCAGGGGGGCGGCGGGCGCTGACGCACGCCGTCGAGGGCGCGGAGGATTCTGCGGCGCAGGGCGCGCGAGACTTGGGGGCGATAAAAATTACGGCCAACGACGTCGTTGTGGGACTGGCCGCCAGCGGTTCGACACCCTACGTGGTCGGCGCGCTCGCCCACGCCCGGCGCCGTCGCGCGTTCACCGTGGGCGTGACGTCGAATCCCAAGTCGCCGCTGGCGCGTATCGCGGCGGTCAACATTGCTCCGCGGGTGGGTCCGGAAGTAATCGCCGGGTCCACGCGGATGAAGGCGGGGACGGCGCAGAAGATGGTACTCAATATGCTTTCTACTGCGGCGATGGCGCGGTTAGGCCACATCTACGACAACTGGATGATCGGCGTGGCCCTGACTAACCAGAAATTGCGACGGCGGGGGCGGCGCATCCTCGAGCAAGCCTCGGGCGCGAGTGTGTCAGATGCGGAACGCGCGCTGCGCCAGGCGAAACACGACCTTCGCGTGGCACTGGTGATGCTGAAGACGGGCGCGGATCCAGTAAAGGCGCGCCGACAGCTCGAACAGGCTGGCGGCAATTTGCGAAAGGCTCTGGGAGAGACGAGCCAGGGATCAGGGAACAGGGTTCGGAATTCGTGTTGAGAAGAGCTGAAAGCTGACCGCTGGATTTCGCTGGCAAGCGCATGGACAAATTCCGCATCGAAGGTGGCCGACGGCTCGAGGGCACGCTCCGCATCAGCGGGGCCAAGAACGCGGCTCTTCCTGCGATGGCCGCGGCCCTGCTGACCTCCAAGCCGGTGTGCCTGCGGAACATCCCGCGCGTGCGCGATATCATCACCATGGGCAAGCTGCTGGCGCACATGGACGCACGCGTGGAGTTGGGCGCCATGCCTCCCACAGACATTACCATCCAGGCCGAGAAGATTTCTGACGCCGAAGCGCCTTACGAGCTGGTGCGCACGATGCGCGCCTCCATTCTGACACTCGGGCCGCTAATGGGCCGGCTGGGTTACGCGCGAGTCTCGCTGCCCGGGGGTTGCGCGATCGGCGCGCGCCCGATCGACTTGCACCTGAAGGCGCTGGAGAGGATGGGCGCGGAGATCATCACGACCCACGGTTACGTCGAGGCGCGCGTGCCGGCGGACAAGCGCCTGCGCGGCGGGCATATCGTCTTTGAGAAGATCACCGTAACCGGGACCGAAAACGTGCTCATGGCCGCCACTCTTGCCGAGGGGGAAACCCTCATCGAGAACGCCGCGCGCGAGCCTGAGGTAGCCGACCTTGCTGATCTGCTGATCAAGATGGGGGCGCAGATCGAGGGCGCTGGCACGTCCACGCTGCGCATCAGCGGAGTAAGCTCGCTTCACGGAGCCACCCACGCAGTCATCCCCGACCGCATCGAGGCGGGCACCTTCCTCGTGGCCGCCCCCATCACTGGAGGAGAGCTGGTGCTCGAAGGCTGCGCGCCGCAGCACCTCACCGCCGTGCTCTGGAAGCTCGCCGAGGTGGGCGTCGAAATCCGTCAGGAGGCGGCCGACCGGCTGCGCGTGCGGAGTGGCGGCAAGTTGGCCGCTGCCGACGTGACCACTGAGGAGTATCCCGGCTTCGCCACTGACATGCAGGCGCAGTACATGGTGCTGGCGACGCAGGCCACGGGCGCTTCGGTGATCACCGAGACTATCTTCGAGAACCGCTTCATGCATGCCAGCGAGATGGACCGCATGGGCGCCAATATCTCGGTCGAAGGCCGACAAGCCGTCGTGCGCGGGCCTACGCCACTCAGTGGCAGCGAAGTGATTGCCTCCGACCTACGCGCCAGCGCCTCGCTAGTTCTGGCGGGCCTGGTGGCGAACGGCTCAACACTCATCGACCGCGTCTATCACATCGACCGCGGATACGAGCGCATCGAAGAGAAACTCTCGGCCGTGGGCGCCCTCATCGAGCGCGTCCGGCAGGGTAGGAGTTAGGTCTTAGGTGCAAGGCCCGCCGCGATCTTGGCTGAAAGCAACCCTCCCCCAGCGAGAAGACAGGCTGTAGCCACCTTGTCGACAAATTGGCCCGCAACAGAAAGGGAGCAGGGCGGCCGCGGGCCGCCCTGCCAAAAGTTCGGAGAATAGAGTTGTCTTTGCCCCGCAACTCAGAAGTTGAACTTCAGCGCCAATTGCATGATGCGCGGATCGCGCGCTGAACGGATCTTGTTGTAGTTCGCGTTGCTCGTAGTGAACGACGCGCAGCAGATCGGGCTGAGGTGGTTAAAGGTGTTGAACGTTTCCACCCTGAACTGGCCGTTGAAGCGTTCCGTAAATCTGATGTTCTTGAACAGCGAGAGGTCAGTCCGCCAGAAGCCCGGAAGGCGTAATGCGCCCGGGGGCTCCGACGGGATGGTCGTCTGCCCCGCCACAGGATTGGTAAACGCAGCCGCGTTAAACCAGACTTCGTAGCTATTTGGAGCATTGGCGTTGGGATCGCCTACCTGATTGGCGCGGAACGAGCACGGCGAGGGCCCAAGGCAATCGGCCCCCGTCGGGTCGATCGATTGGTTGGAAGACACCGTGGCCGGAAGGCCGGTTTGAAAGGTCTGGATCCCCGACACTTCCCAGCCGCCGAACACGTGCCCGGCGATACCCTGCTGCTGGCGGAAGAAAGGCAAATCCCAAACGAAGTTGGCGGTTACGATGTGCCGCCGGTCCCCGATGCCGGGACCGTAGTTGTTGTCGCGAATATGGCCCTGGAGGGGCATGATGCTGCCGATGCTGCGGTCGGCCTGGTACGTGGTCAGAGAATGTGACCAGGTGTACGAAATGTTGACCAGCGAGTTCCTGCGAAACTGCTTCCGCAACTGCGCCTGCAAGCTGTTGTAATTCGACGTGTAGATTTCCCTGAATGCGGGACCCCCGTTGTATCCAATGAAAGGCCGCAGCGCATTCAATTTGTTGGTGTTGGCCGTTGTAACCGCCACTACGGGGGCGCCGCCCACAGTCGTGGAGAAGCTGATGTTGTTCGGACCACTCTTGCACGGGGTGGCATCGGTGCATTTCAGATACGCATTCTCCGCCGGCTGGTTGATGTCGATGAAACCAGGCAGGTGAATGCCATTGTTCCCGTAGTAGCCCACGTCCAGGATCCAGCCACGCGCCACTTCACGCTGAACATCCAAGCTCCACTGCTGAGTGTAGGGGTACTTGTAATCAACTGGGACGCGGCTTTGCAACTGGGGAGCCGCCGGCGAGAAGGTGCGCGTACCACCGGTGGGATTCTGCAACGTCGCATTGGTCACGCTGAGGTTGGTGAGGAAACCAGAACCGAGGAAGATGTCGTTCTCGGCATTGCCGAACTCCTGCCCGTTGTCATAGAACATCCCGAAGCCAGCGCGAATGGAGGTCTTGCCATTCCCCCGGGGATCCCAGGCGAAGCCGATGCGAGGGGCAATACCCCGGTTGAATTCCTTGCCGACCTTTTCTCCGTAGGGCGACTTGGTGCCGCCGGCCGGTGGATGCGCATAAACGTAGCCGTTCAGCAGGTTAAAGTTCGGATTGCAGGCGCTGACGATCTGGCCAGCCGCGTTCAAGCTGGTATCCAGGTTGCCAGTAGAGAGGACGCAGGGCGCCTTCGTTGGATCGTAGAAGGCCGGGTCGAACTGGCCCAGCATGCCGTTCGCATCCGTCGGCTGTCGGAAGAACGAGTGACGCACCCCGTACGTGAACGTGAGGTTTGACTTTAATCGCCAGGTGTCCTGGGCATAGTACTCGAACTGGTTGTCCACGATGTTGGCGGTGAGGTCCAGGGAACTCTGCGAGAATGTGCCGACACGGCCCAGCAGGAAGTTTGCCCAGGACTGCTCAAAGCTGAGCGTGCCGACCCCCGACGGGATTCCGTTGGTGTTGAACGCCAACGTCGCCGCGTTGTTGCCGCCGGCGTTCTCTTGCTTGTTGTAGTGATAGTAGGTCGCGCCTAACTTGAGGGTGTGACCGCCGATGATTTTCGTAACGTTTCCGAATGCGGTGTGGTTGCGGTTGTAGTCGCGATACGGTCCGAAGCTGCCGGGGCCGCTAGTGAACCCGACGCTGGGCGCGGCGCCAACAAAGGTTAGGTTGGGAATGCGGGGCAGGGTTGAGGTGAACGGAAGCTTCACCGCGTTCGCGACATCTGGCGAATTCGCGGCGAGCATAGCGCCAATTGGGTCGCTGGTGATAGCGCCGTAGGAATACGCATAGCCCAGCTCGATCAGAAAGGTCGGGTTAAGCGTGATCGTAGCGCGAACGGTGTAGTTGTGGCCCGGCGAGTTCGTCGAAGTCGTCCCGATGCCCTGGACGACCGGGCCGTTCGAGAATAAGGCGCCTGGTTCCAGCGTCGGGATGGTGTCGCGCAGGATCTTGCCGGAAAATGTCAGCTTATTGCTGACGATATGGTCGATCTTGATGATCTCTTCGCGGAAGTTGAAGATGTTTCTCAGTGTTGCCGTGTAGCCGAAAGGGTCGCTCGCCGTGGTCGCGTTCGGAGGCGGATACTTGGAAAACACGTCCTTGAGGTACGCTGTGGCGGTTGGATCGAACGAGGCAACGGGAATGGAGGTGGCCGTTCCCGTGCAGGCGTTGGCGGCGTCGAACGCCACGCACACGGGATGCGTGAAGTTGCCGTTCAGCATCCCGGACGTCGGAAGTTCGCCGGTCGGGGTGGAGTACGTGATGTTGCGCCGAGCCTCTTCCGAGAAGAAGAAGAATGTCTTATCGTTCTGTTCGTAAATCTTGGGAATCCAGACCGGGCCACCAATGGTGCCGCCGAAGTCGTGATAGCGGAGGTACGGAATGTGCGGTATCAAAACCGGGTACTTGTTGGCGAACGGCCGGGCGTTGAGGGCGTCGTTGCGCCAGAACTCATAAACGCCGCCGTGCAGCGAACTCGTGCCTGAGCGGGTAATGACGTTCACCTGACCGCTGGCCGCGCGCCCGTATTCGGGATCGTACTGACCGCGGATGACGCGGAACTCGGCAATGGAGTCCACGCTGGGGAACGCCAGCAAGGTGAGGTTTGAACCGCGGTCAACGTTGTCGGCGCCATCGATCATATAGTTGTTTTGTTCGCGGCGTCCGCCGTTCATCGAAAACGTAACCAGGTTCGTACCTTGGGGTGCGAAAGCGCCGACGTAAAGCACGTCTGAGTTGCCGGCATCGGAGACACCGGGAGTCAGCGTCACCAACTGTTCCCAATTGCGGCCGTTCAGCGCGAGCTCGCGAACCTGTGTGCCGGAGACCAGCCCGGAAGCCGTGAGCGTTTGCAGCTCTACCTGCAATCCGGTGGCTTCGACCACCACGATCTGAGAGACGGGGCCCACCTGGAGCGCGGCGTTGATGGTCAGCTTGTCGTTGACGTTCAACACGATGCCCGTCTGCACGAACCTTTTGAATCCAGCCGCTTCCACGGACACTGAATAATTCCCGATGGGAAGCAGTGGCGCCGAGTAATCGCCGCTCCCGTTGGTCTTCACTGTCCGCACCACGATGTTCTTATCGGTGTTGGTAATTGTGACGGTTGCGTTGGGAATCGCTTTCCCTTGAGCGTCCAGGACACTGCCCAGAATCGTGCCGGTAATTTCCTGCGCGCTTGCCGACGCAACGGCCAGGAGACACACAACCACTACTAGCCAAATTTTCGAACGCATCGAATCACCCCACACCCCGTTGAGAGTCCCGCGTCCATCCCCAAATAGACGCCATATCAACCTTATAACCGGAATTTCTGTTTTGACTTCGCGGCCGACCGATAATGTATACCTGACCGCCTCAGTATGCAACGACGCCAGCCCGGTTTCGAGTCCAAAGACTTTTCGGCGGCGGCGAGAAAATCCCGATAGCCCAAAGCTGCCGCTTTTCGGACCGATTCATCAGACACTTTCCCTTCCCTGCCTCCCGCGCCTGCTCCGACCCACGGCTTGCCTATCCCGCTGGTGATCGTAGCGCTGCGATCCTCCGCAGCATGCTTCCAAAGAGCCGCCGCGTCAGATGGCTCTCCGCCAGGAGCAGCCGTAATATCGGGCGCACAAAGATGGGACCTTTCTCTGTTCAAGAACATCCGGATCTACGAAAGCCTGAAAATGCAGTTCCGGGCCCAGGCGATCAACGTCTTCAATCACACGAACTTCAACACCATCGGCACCTCTCGTACGGCAGCATCCACCTATGGCAGGGTGCGCAGCGCCCGCGCATTATGCAACTCGCGTTGAAGCTGAACTTCTAGCTAGCTAATGCCCGCGAGCTGAAAGCGCATCGCCCACAGCTCAGTCTTCGAGCACCCTTCGCGGGGCCCTTCTTCAGCTTGACACCGCCTGCGCTTTTTGATATCCAGCAATCACTTAGGGGCCCTGGGTGGGTGTAGGCGGCGGACCCTCGCAGTGAATTAGCGCAACATAAGGTTATCCGCACACGCCGGAGCCCGCGCGATCTTGCGCTCGGGGGAACAAATGAAAAGCATGAAGACGTTGCAGGTTGTCAGCCTTGTTTTCGGAGTGGTGTTGCTGGCGGCGAGCCTGTCTCTGGCACAGGTCTCAACCTCGACGATTACGGGCTCGGTGCAGGACTCTTCAGGGGCGGCTGTGCCGGGTGCCAAGGTGGTGGCCAAAAATGAGGGCACGGGAGTCACGCACGAGACTAAAACCACCAGCGCCGGCGACTACACGCTCAGCGCGCTCCCGCCCGGACTCTACACGATCACGGTCACCCAGACCGGCTTCCGAACTTTCAACAGCGTGAACAACGTACTGACCGTCGGCGCACCTCTGGTGGTGGACGCCAAACTCGATGTGGGCGCAGTGACCCAGACCGTGCAGGTGGAATCGAGCTACGAGCGCATTGAAACCACCAGCGCCGCCGTCAGCGATGTCATGACGGAAAAGCAGGTGCGGAATCTGCCGCTGAACGGGCGTAACCCGCTGACCCTGCTAACGCTGGAACCGGGCGTCGTGCAGCGCACCACCAACGGCGCAGGCTCGGACACGCACGTGTTCGGCTCCCGCGACCGGGCGCATAACGTCACCATCGACGGCATCGACGCCAACGAGTCCACCGTGCCCAACCCGCAGAGCAACATCCAACGTCTCACCCCCGACAACGTCCAGGAGTTCCGTGTTGTAACTTTGGATGCCACCGCCGAGCTGGGCCGTAACAGCGGCGCCAACGTCATCCTGGCCACAAGGCCCGGCGCTAACGCCTACCACGGCGATGCCTATTGGTTCCACCGCAACACCGTGCTGAACGCCAACGAGTGGTTCAACAACTACTCGCGCCAACCGAAACCCACCCTGCGGCTGCACCAGTTCGGCGGCGATGTCGGCGGTCCCATCATTAAGGACAAAACCTTCTTCTTCTTCAGCTACCAGCGGAGCCAGATCTTCCAGACCGAGCCTGTAGCGGCCACCAACGTGGGTGTGCTGGGCGCGCCCGTCCTGTACAGCCCGACGCTATTGCAGAACGGGATCTTCCGTTTCGTTCGCGGCAAGATAAACGGCGTATCGCGCAATTCGCCGTCGCTTGTCGACCCCGTTACGGGCGCCCTGAAATCGAGCGTGCCGGTCTGCGGCGGCAGCGTGGTGGCCAACTGTGTGGACAGCTACAACATCTTCGCCAACACTACCGCACCCGATCCTCAGATCATCGCCGCGCTGAAGACCCTCCCGACGCCCAACAACTACGGCTTGGGCGACGGCTTCAACCGCGCCGTATTCAACTGGAATCCGCCCTCCAAGTTCATCGGGCCGGGCTACATGGCCCGCGTGGACCACACCTTCACCGCCAACGACAACATTTTCGTTCGCTATCTCCAGAGCTACTACAACACCCAAGAAGGTGACTTCCTGAACGCCCGTCCCCAGGTCTACCCGGGCTTCCCGCCACTGGGCGAAGTCGGGCGTCTGGGCAAGAACCTGGCCGTCAGTTGGCGGCACGCCTTCTCGCCCACGATGGTGAACGAGTTCACCTCGGGATTTAACCGCTTCGTGTTCAATTTCACGTTTGGCGAATCCAATCCGAACTTTGGCGACTTAGCAAAGAGTCCGCCGTGGTTCGATGATTGCATCTTTGGTTCGATGGGGACCAGTGCCACTCCTTCCGAAGGAATTGATGCGCCGTTTTGTGCTTCTCCCCACACCCAGCGCGCGATCACCACGCCCCAGTTCATTGACAACCTGAGCTGGTCGCATGGTGCGCACACCGTCCGCACCGGGATTAACTTCCGCTTCTACGTTCACAATGACGGTCGTGGCTTCTTTGGCAGCCAGATCCTGGCCCCGGGCATCCTGTTCCGGCGTTCCGTACGGTTGAGCGGTTTGAGCAACATTCCAGCCGCACTCAAAGACTCGAGCGGAAACGTGATCCCCGGCACCGCGCCTAACTCGACCGACATTAATGCGCTGCAGGAGGCAATCATTACGCTGGCCGGCACGCCGTCGACCATCGAGCAGGGCTTCTACGCCGATTTCAACAAGGACACGTACGCAGCCACCCGGTTCGCCACCGTATACACACGCGCGCACCAGTACGACTTCTACGTGCAGGATGAGTGGCACATCACTAAGAAACTGACCGTGAACGCCGGACTGCGCTGGGAGTACAATCCACCGCCGTTCGACGCCCAGACCACGCTGGCCCCCGACAAACCCATTGATGGCTCGCAAGGGTCTGTAACCTTTGTCAAATCCAACGGCTGGTTCAAGAACTCCAACCGGGGCGCATTTGCTCCTCGCGTGGGTCTCGCCTGGGCACCGGACGGCAAGACCTCCGTCCGGGCCGGGTATGGATGGCTGTTTGACACCATCTCCACCTTCCAGGTAACTGCCATGAAGGGCAAAGTGCCCGGGTTCATCTTGGAATGTGTAAACAACCTGGATACGAGTGGCAAACCCTCGGCCACGGCTGGGTGCGTTGCGCCCAGCGGAACCGAGAAACGCATTTCCCAGGGATTCCCGCTCACTGTGCCGGCTCCGACCACCACTCCTTCGGCGGCATTGCTGCAACCAGCCCAGGCCAACGGGCTTGCGCCCAACGTGGGTGCATTCGATCCCAACCTCAAGAACCCCTCAGTGCATGAATGGGACCTCACGATTCAGCGCGAACTGCCCTGGAGAATCGTGGCCGAGGTGGGCTATGTGGGCAAGCGTGGCACCCATCTGTATCGCGCCTACGACCTCAACCAGATCAGTACTAACCAGCCGGGCTTCTTAGGCTCCTTCAACGCTGCGCGGGCCAATGCATTGGCTGGATGCAATCCCGATGGCACCAAATGCCCCGCAGGCGTTACGCCTCAAAATCCGGCCCTGCTGCTGCAGATGGTTTCCCCCGGCTTCCTGAACAGCAGTAGTTCCATCTCTGACCTTCAGTTGGGCAATATAGGCAACTTCGCCACGCGAATCGACCAACTGACAGGCGCCAACGCCATAACGGCCAAGAAATTCCCGGCTAACTACTTCCGTCCCAACGCGCAGTTCACCCAAATCTTCTATCAAGACTCCGGCGGCGATTCCTATTACCACGGGCTGTTTATCGCCGCGCGGCGCCGGTTCGAGGGCGGCCTGGACTTCGGGTTCTCCTACACCTACAGCAAGTCGATCGATGACATGTCGGTGGACCCGACGGGTGCCGCCACCGGCGGCGGACTGAGCACCACCAACAGCCGCACTCCCACCGACATCCACAACTTCCGGCTCGACCGGGCACTCTCCGACTTCAACAACACGCACGTTTTGCTGGCCAACCTGCTGTACGAACTCCCGTTCGGAAAGGGAAAGAGGTTCGGTGCCAACGTGCCGGGTTTTCTGAACCACATTATCGGCGGCTGGTCATTCACCGGGATCTTGAATTACCAAAGCGGTGAACCCTACACCATTACCAGCGGATCCCGCACCGCCAACGGCGGTCACGTGAGCTCCGCCCTAGTGGTTGGTCCGCTCGACCAGGGCCACTTGCAGTTCGTGCCAGGTATCGAAGGGCCGGTGATGTACCAGACTGGCGACCTGATCAGCGATCCAGGCGACTCGCACTTCAACTGCCGCAAGGTCACCGGGACGCAGACCTTCTTCTGTATCCCACTGCCAGGACAGAACGGGAGCGGCCGCAACCTTGTACAGGGTCCGAGTTTCTGGAACCTGGACTCGGGCCTGATAAAGAACTTCAGGCTGGCGGAACGCTTCAACCTGCAGTTCCGGTCGGAGTTTTTCAACATCCTCAACCACGCCAACTTCGAGAACCCGCGCAACGCGACGTCCGGCTCACCAAGCCTGACAAGTACCGCGTTCGGCCAGACCTGCTGCGTGGCGGCGTCGTTGCCGAGCTCTGCCACGGTGATCGCGATTGGTGAGTCCAACCGGGTCATCCAGTTCGGGTTGAAACTCACCTTCTAATCTCAAGCGCGTATCAAACGGGAGGCGAGAAATCGCCTCCCTCTTCTTGTGCCGGCGTTGGCCAGCGGTGCTACCCACCCATGACTCTGCTAGAATTAGGCGCCTTCTTTTTTCCAGGCGAAGGCGCACGGGTCCGCCTCAGTTACAGGAGAAATCGCAATGGAAAACCACGGGAGTGCGCTATTGCTACAGATCGATGAACAGGTGACCCGGCGACACCTGCTCAAGCATCCGTTCTACCAAGACTGGCAAGCCGGGCGGCTCGACCGCGCCGCGCTGCAGCTCTATGCCGGGCAGTATTACCGGCACGTCGAAGCCTTTCCCAAGCACCTGCGCAGGCTCGCCGAACGAGCCCACGGTGAATTGCGCGAGCTCATCCAAGAAAATCTGGCCGAAGAAGAAAACCCGCGCCGCACGCACCCCCAACTCTGGCGCGACTTCGCTGCCGCCGTGGGAACCACTGCTGCAGCGTTAGACCACTCGCCGGCGCTTCCCGGCGTGCAGGTGCTGGTGGATACCTACGGCGTGATTTGCGGAGAACGCCCGCTGGCAGAAGCGGTGGCGGCGCTATACGTCTATGAAGCCCAGGTGCCCGAGATCGCGACGCAGAAGATCGCGGGCTTGCGGCATTTCTACGGCGTCACTGACCCGGGGGGTCTGACCTACTTCGCCGTGCACGAGGAGGCCGATGTGCGTCACCGCGCCGCTTGGCGCAACTGGCTGGCCCAAGGCGGTACCGCTTCGTCCGAAGGCGTGCTTCGAACCGCAGACGAGGCGCTGCTGGCTCTGTGGGGAGCTCTGGACGCGGTGTACACTCCGCGGGGTTAGAATGGCACGCAGGATAGGCTTTCTTGCCGCTCCGCGTCGTTGGTAGACTGCAATCCAGTTCGGCGAGGATTTTCTCTATACCAGAAGAAACGCCCAGTGCGAATCACCGGGCCGCTTTCTTGTTCCCTCTAGACTTGAGCGTGTAAGGCCGAGGCAAACGCGGCGCCCTCGGCATTCGAATGACCCCACGGCCCGGGCCAGCGCTATGAGTAGCGCGTGGGATAGGGCCCGGGTGCTGCCAGCGGCTATTGCCTGCCGCCGGTTTCGCGGCGCTGTTTATCCCGCTGCTCGCGGAGCAGCGCCTTGCGGGAGAGGCGAATCTTATTGCCCTCGATCGAAAGCACCTTCACCAGCACTTGATCGCCCAGCTTGAGTTCGTCGCGGACGTCGCGGATGCGCTGCTCAGCAATCTCGCTGATGTGAAGCAGCCCATCCGTGCCGGGAAAGATCTCGACAAAGGCGCCGAATTCGGCCAGGCGCACGACCTTGCCGAGGTAAGTCTTGCCGACCTCGGCGGTGGCGGTGACCTCGCGGATCATCTGTAGCGCTGCCTCGGCGGAGTCGCCGTTGGTGGCGAAGACGTGCACTTTACCGTCATCCATCACGTCGATTTTGACGCCGGTGGCTTCGATGATCGAGCGAATCTTCTTGCCGCCGGGACCGATCAGGTCGCGGATCTTGTCGGTGGGGATCGTAAGCTGGAAGAGGCGCGGGGCGAAGCTGGAAATCGTCGCGCGGGCCGAGCTGAGCGTCTGGTCCATGATGTCCAGAATCTGCAAACGCGCCTTGCGGGCCTGCTCGAGCGCCTGGCGCATCAGGGCGATGGTGATCCCGCCGACCTTGATATCCATCTGCAGCGCGGTAA
>Ga0209761_1002445_pt1 | contig 12207 bp, 17 predicted proteins | sample GraSoi013_1_40cm_4_FD_185818 | JGI IMG/M metagenome (GOLD analysis project Ga0209761, IMG submission 185818) | Grasslands soil microbial communities from the Angelo Coastal Reserve, California, USA - Sample 09_25_2013_1_40cm (SPAdes) (version 2) | ecosystem: Environmental > Terrestrial > Soil >... | reverse complement strand
TATCCTCTGGATCGATTCAATGATGGCGAGGCCGGGCTTCGCCGAGTGGTACCTCCCGCGATTGTCAAATTGGTAGGTGACTACTGGACAGACGTCGACGTGCACGAAGAGATAGACTCCTTTGACAGAAGGAAATCTTCAGTTTCTTGGGGCCTCCCTTCCGAGGTCAACAACCGCATCATTCAGCGGATTCACGCTGAGAATCAGACGAAGATTGTTCATCGTAGAGATATTGTGGAGGTTGTTGGCTGGGACCCTGCGCAGCTTCGAAACGTTACCGCTAGAGGATCGTCAACTACCTAGCTTGCGGGCTCCGGAACGGGTAGTGGACCGATTATTCGATGAGGTTTGTAGGGTTCCTCGAGTCTCCTCATGTCATCCGATGAGAGCTTGACTTCGAGCGAGCTGACAGCATCCTCCAGGTGCTCCACTTTCGTCGCTCCGATTATTGGGGCGCAGACTCCCTTGTGGAGAAGCCAAGCTAGCGCAATTTGAGATACAGTTACTCCTTTCTCCTTTGCAATTTCCTCGGCCCGCTCGACCACGTCGAAATCTTCGGGTCTGAAGAATCTGTCAGCAAAGTACTTGTCAGACCGGTATCTCGGAGAGTCTCCTTTCTCTCCCCGCTTGTATCTGCCTGTGAGGAAGCCGCGGGCTAAGGGGCTCCACGGAATCAGGGCTATTTCTTGGTCCTTGCAGAATGGTATCATCTCTCGCTCTTCTTCGCGGTAGCAAAGATTGTAGTGGTTCTGCATCGAGACAAACCGGGCGATTCCGAGCAGGTCACTGGCGGCGAGCGCTTTCGCGAACTGCCATGCGAACATGCTTGAGGTCCCTATGTAATTGACCGTTCCCTGTCTGATCAGATCATTGAGAGTTTGGAGTGTTTCTTCTATCGGGGCCGAATAGTCCCAGCGGTGAGTCTGGTAGAGGTCGATTCTATCGGTTCGGAGACGCTTGAGAGACTTCTTCGCCTGGTCCATGATATGGTATTTTGAAAGGCCTTCACTGTTAGGTCCCTCACCAACCTTCAGTCGAACCTTCGTAGCAATCACTACATCGTCCCGATGGTCCCCCAGAAGCTCGCCGACGATTTCCTCTGACCTTCCATTCGAGTAAACGTTCGCAGTGTCGAAGAAGTTTAGGCCAAGGTCAAGAGCACGTTTCACTATCGGCCTAGCCTTATCGATCTCGACCATCCATTCTTCAGAATTGCCGAAAGACATTGTGCCGAGGCAGATGCGCGATACCTGCAAGCCGGTGGATCCCAGCCGGTTGTATTCCATTGAACCTGCTCTGGGACATTCGAAGGTCGAGCTGGACTTAAGAGTTCCATGGACAGTCCATTCGACTTCACGAGAAACGGGGCAATTTCTCCGCGCATTCCCTGTTCAGTTTGAGATATGTTTAATTGAACCCTAGCCGTAATTCTGAAGCATGAGACTTAGTCGAAGAGCCTACGTTCTGCTAGTCCTTGTTGGAGTTTCAGCGAGTCTCAGCGTCGTTGTGTATGCAACGGTATCTCAGCTTTTCCCAGCGGTTACCGTGCCGCCGTTGACCTTCGCCACGACACAGAACTGTTCAACCCTTCATCTCCAAAACGCTCCCACAGCGGGACTCGGGACAATGATCGCCAACTGTATGTCAGCGACTTCCACGGTAGCGGCGTTCACAGTGAACCGTGATGGGAGTAGCACACCAACGTTCACAATCACAGCTAGTTCGGGAATTACCCAGGCCTCTCTGGGAATCGGCGCCGATGGGAGCGGGTGCGCCCCTGCCACTAGCATTACGACTTTGACTTCGGGAATCGCCGTTAGTTTTACCGGCGCAGCATCTTACATCTACTGCCTCACCTACACAGCTACAAACGCTGGCGGAACCATCAACCAGTTCACAGTGAGCTGGTCTCCCTAGCCTTTAGAGCGGAATATCGCGATCTAAATCCCAGCGTTCGATTACCCCTCCGACATTTACCAACATCCGCCGCGAACGTCGCGATCTCTTCGACACAGGTAGCCCATTGTCAGTCTCACATCGCATCAGGAGCGCGATTGGAGAGAGCGATTTGAGGGGTCTCAAGAAATGGGGGAGCGTTTTGAACTGGTCGTATGCATTCAGTCCGCGCTCTTCTGACTTGGTTGCTCGTTCGTGCAACATCCGGGTCCACAACATCCGCAACAGCAACAGCCCATTTGGTACTTCACCTCGGTTACTGAGTTACCAAAGTGAAGTATTTAACCAAGGAAGTTCCCAACAGGTAACTGGGTTACGGAATGGTTAGACAAAAGGAAGGGGAACCCTGTTGCATATGTCCATGCCCGTGCGAGGGACTTGTTGATGTTATCGGGAAGAAATGGGTCCTATGCGCCCTGGCACAACTTGGAAACGAGGGAACGCTGCGGTTCAACCATCTGGCTCAGAAGCTTCCAGGGATAAGCGCGAAGACCCTGAGCGATGTTTTGAAAGACTTGCAACGAAACGGGCTTGTCAAACGTGTAGCTTATCAGGAAATCCCTCCCCGCGTCGAATATTTCTTGACCCGAGAGGGGAGAGAGTTGACCATGCTTGTGGCACCGTTGATGGTTTGGGCTGACCAGAAGACGGGACTGATTCAGTTAGACGCGTAGGCTACTTCTTGCGAGAACGAGACGCCACAAGTTCCTGAACTCGTTGTTCCAATTGCAGTCCCTCTTTTCTGAACTCGGAAACACGCAAACGGGTCTTGTTTACGAAGTGTTGGTCGTCGAGCGTGTCTAGGTTGATCAGCACGTTGCTGGCAGCTCCTTCCATTGCAGCTCGCGCTGCGGCAACAGATGTCGTAACGTCAGAGAGCGCATTAGTCGCGCCGTATTGAGCGACGTCTTCAGCGAAGCGTAGAACTTGAACAGAAGAGTCAAGCGTTCGTAAGGGCACCTCGGCCGCTCTGACAGTAGCTTCCTGAATCGCCTTTCTCCGAACATCCGGTTTGTCTTTGGGCAACTTGAACGCCTGTATGACGGCATCAAACGATTCAGCGTCCTCGACAACTAGTCCCAAGAACTTCTGGCGAAGGTCCTCTCCCTTCCGAACAAGCTCTTGGAACCGTTCACTCTCTTGCGCGACCTCTTTCTTGGCTAGCGTTATTCTCGCGACCATGCAGACCAGTCCAGCGGCTAGGGCACCGATGTATGCGGAGACGCTTCCTCCTCCAGGGGTCGCCTTCTTGGATGCGACTTCTTCAGAGAAGGTTGAGAGGCTCATGTCTGTCAGGCTTGATGGGCCGGGCACGAATAGTCGGTTCTCTAGAACTTGTTCGCGGCTAAAATTTTCAAGTTTCAGATAGAACTCGGCTGAATCAACTAGCGCGTCCATCGGGACGAGTCCTACGATCTCGCTACCAACAACTGGGACCCCATATCTCTCGGCGAAAAGTTCGACCAGTTCTTCGGCTTTGAAGAGCTGGCTCTTGTGATAATCGGTCATGTTCATCGAGACTTGGACAATTCCACGTTCTTTCAGCTCGAAGCCTAGAGCCTTGACGTAAGAAAGGCCGCCATCCTTGGCTCGAAGCTGGTGTGCGATCTTCTTCGCGATCGCAAGGTCGTTTGTCCCAAGGTTAACGTTGTAGGCGATCAGTATTTCCCGCGCGCCCACAGCAGTGGCTCCTGCAGTTGGGTGAATCTTTTCTGGGCCAAAATCCGGCTTCTTCGCAGGGTCTTTGCCTATCTTGTCGCGTAGTCCCTCGAATTCGCCCGCCCTCACATCTGCAAGGTTTCGTCTTTCGGGCATCGATGCAGCTTCCTCATAGAGGAAGACTGGAACCTGAAATCGCTCTGCGAATTCTTTGCCGAAATCCTTCGCCAGAGCTATACAATCGTTCATCGTGGTTCCGGATAACGGCACGAACGGGATGACGTCTACGGCTCCCATGCGAGGATGTTCGCCCTTGTGTTTGGTGAGGTCTATGAGCTCAATGGCCTTCGCTGATGCAGCGAGCGCAGCTTGTCTTACGGGACCGGGTTCACCGACGAAGCTGATCACTGAGCGATTGTGGTCCGGATTCGATTCTACATCCAGAAGGGTAACGCCAGGCGTTGATCTGATCGCGTCTGTGATTGTGTTGATTACGTCTTGTCGTCGTCCTTCGCTGAGGTTTGGCACGCACTCTATGAGCTTCAATCTTCTCTTCCCAGACCCGGTCTGCTTTGAGTCTTAAAGACTGAGAGACCTTTGACTAGCTAGTTCAGGCTTCGATTTGGTTCAGCGGCGGTTTGACTTCTATCCTGTAGTCGATTAGTTTCTCAAATTCGCCTGAATAATAGAACCATCCTTCAAATCTGGTCCCATCAAGTGCTAGTCTGTACCAGTATTGATCGTCTTCCCACATCTCGTCGAACGGTAGAGCGTCTATGCTGAACCATTGGAGTCGGCCTTCTCGTCCGGCAACCGGCACCCCCTCGAATTCGCGGGCTAAGAACGCGTGAACTGTCCAGATGGGACTCAGGCGTCGGCTGTTGCTGTAGAAGTATAGGAGGCCAACTTCTTTCGCGTTCTTTACGCTGAGTCTGGTCTCTTCGAAGATCTCTCTAACCGCACACGCCTCAGGCTCTTCATTGGGCAGTATCTTGCCTCCGGGAGCGTTCCATTTGCCTTGCCCTAGTAGGCCTTTGGATTTCTTGAGGAGCAGAATCTTGTTGTCCTTGAGTATGAAGCATAGAGTCGCTCGGATGGTCAAGGAATACTGCGACTCAGGAGGTCTTCTTCTGCTTGAGAAGGATAATGGCTTGGGCCAGGTCGCCTCCAGATTGCTGGAGAGCCTTGGACGCTTCTTCTGTTGGTACTCCAGCTTGTGAAGCGACGAGCCTGGCATCTTCATGTGTAGTTGCCCCCGCCGGACCTTCTTCCCTAGCTGTTCCTCCGCCGACCTGATATACTGTCTGTCCCTGAACCGTAACGATCGCAACTTCCGGGTTATCGATTACTATTCTCTTTGAAGCCGACTCGATGACAACTCTGGTCACATCATCGATCTGTTTGACTTGCATGCCCATGCGTTGCATCATTCGGTTCGCTTCTCTAGGATTGACTCTTCGTTGCATGATGAAACGCTCTACGCTCCTAGGCTGATCGTGATTGTTAAGTCTATCAGCTTTCTACTCCGTGTCGGACTTTTACCGCTACGCCAATTTTGAAGCTCAGCATTTCTTCTGCGTTGAAGAAGCTTCTGCCAACCGCCAACAGGCGATCCTTCCCGTCGACTACCAGAACTTCCTCTGCGGGGCGGAGTTCAGGATCCACGTCCTGGACGTGTTTGCAGAACACGTTGCCTCCCTTCTCGATGAACTCCTCAACCCCCGGGACGACCTCTACCCTTAGTCTTGGCGGTTTGAAGATGCCGCGCAGGGCCTGCCCTCCAGGAATAGATAGAGCAAGCAATCCATCTTTGGGACGATACGTTGCCAGCAGTTCGCCTTCGTTGTAGATGTGTCGTATTCTGTGAGTGTTAGGGGATCTTGTAATCAGAATGGTTTTCGGGAAGGCTTTGCTTGCGCCTCTTCCAAACTGGTAGTTGGCCACAACCCTTATTCTTCTCAGCTCATGAAGACGGGGCTTTACAAGCTGGAGGGGCATTCTAAATCCGATACCTACATAAGCATCCTGGGAGCCTATTTCTAACGTTCTCGCCTAGAGGTATCCTAAACCCTTGTTCTGTGAGATTTGTGGTCGCGAGATCGTCGGCAAACCTGGAAGGTCGCTTGTGGAAGGAGCAACTCTCATAGTATGCCAGCAATGCTCGAGTATCGGCACTAGACTGCCCAGCTTTCCAGATAGGCCACGCCGCCCGATGATCCCACACTCGCATACACATGCACCCATAGAGAGGCTTCCGAAAGCGGTTGAAGACTCTGAGCTTATCGAGGAATATTCCCGCGTCATCAAAGATGGTCGTGAGAAGCTCGGCATAACTCAGCAAGACCTTGCATTCAAGGCCAAGGAGAGGCTAACGGTTATTCAGAAGATTGAGATTGGAAAGATGCTACCAACAATGAGACTCTCGAAGGAACTGGAGCATATTCTCAGAGTCAGATTGCTTGTTCCACGAGAAGAGCTTGATCTTCCATCCCCCCCTCGAAGGGCTGCGCCGTCACCTATGGTCACCTTGGGTGATGTTGCCTTGGTGAAGCACAAGGAAGAAGCTAACGACTAATGAAAATAGACGCTTCTAGTGGGAAGCTGGTCGTCTAGGTTTCTTAGTCATAGTTCGTCTCCAGTAACAGTATCCATTAATTTCGAAATTTCTCTAGGACGGGACTATGCTGAAAACAACGGTCAAGCCAATCTCTCCATCGCCGGGTTTAACCTTTGAAGAGTTCCGCGAACTTGTAGGGAAGCTGAAAGACATGTCCGAAACCTTGACACGAGAATTGGCGACTCATGCAGGGAACAAGAAAGCCGAAAAGCTGTCGAGAGAGTGTCACGATCTATCGGTCGCAATTGTAGGTTTCTGGGGTCAAGGGGCCTAAGTCGTAATGACTTGACCTACAACGGCCGCGAGATGAAAACCACTAAAACGTAACATGACAGGCACCGGATCTGATCAGGAGAGTTGCTGAATCTCCTTTCCGGTTCTTGATGGAACGATCTGGACTTGAGCCTTCGAAAACTCGTGATCGAACTCTCGGTGTTGCTTGAACCAGTCCAAGAATATGGCCAGTGCGGCCACTTCGCTCATGGGCTGGTTGGTGACTGATACATTCCAATCAGCGATTTTGAATATTTCTCCCGGCATCTTTTCAGATCCGACGACTACGAGAAGATCCTTGTTGATGCCATGGATTTCTGGCAGTATTTTCGGTAGCGGTAGCCCGTAGGCTGTCAGATGGACTATTCGTCCTCCCGCGGTTCTCCAGTCCCGGATAGCCTGTCTCCATGGTTTTCCGCTCTGGACCTCGAAGGGTCCCCCGAACCTGTTCGTCACGTCTCGGATTGTGGATTCCACAACCTTGTCCTCTTGGTCTGCAATGATGACTCCGTCAGCCCCAAGAGCTCGGGCCGTGAGGCAGACGTGGGTGGTCACTCGTGAGTCTCTGAAGACCCGGTGGCCTATCCGGAGAATGAATATTCTCGCCAATGGTGGCGAACTGGTTGGTTAGGGCACTAGATTAAATTGGAGAAGAGCACAATATAGGGTGTATCGAGGGTTATCAGAGATTATGGGGAACCATCACGATGATCTTGCTCGTCTGGCCAGCTTCTTTGGAGGAGAGGAAGCTATCAACGTGGTCAAAGCGCTAGCCCAAGCTGGGACCACCACCGATGATGTTATCGCGACCCAGGCTAACGTACGGCTGAACACCGCCCGGAAGGTTCTCTACAAGCTCTACGACCATGCCCTAGTGACATGCCAACGGTCGAGGGATGAGAAGACTGGATGGTTCATCTATCACTGGAAGCTGCAGCCAGACCAGCTAGACGCGTTCGTCCGAAGCAGGAAGAAGAAGGCTCTAGAGACCTTGCGGACACGGCTAGAGTTTGAGAAGGGCCATAGCTTCTTCATGTGTAAAGAATGCTTGAACGTGCGGGTGACGTTTGAAGACGCGATGGAGTCCGCTTTCCGGTGTAGCGGTTGTAACGGTCAGATGGTAAGTGATGATAACCGTAAGACGATACAGTTGCTTGAGGATCTTTCGCACAAACTAGAATCGGAGCTCTCCGACCGCCCCGCGGCGTTCGTCACCGAAAAAATCTGATCCCTAGGGGAGAATAGGTTTGGCTGAGGGTTGGCAGACAGCCACCTTGGCTGAGAAGATTCCCGAAACAGTCCTGAACCGAGGACCCAAGCCAGTCTGGAATGTTCTTTCGAGAGAGGCTCAAGGTCTAAGGGTCGACTGGGAGGTCGCGGCCCCGCAGCAATGGCTGCAGGTCCGAGCTAGAGGTGACGATGCGGAGACATTTCTCAATCTTCTAAAGGAAAAGTTCGGAGAAGCTCCGGTGCTCCGTTCGAAAGTGGAGCGCTGGGACGTTCGCAAAGGATTCATCACTGGATCGGGAAGGGTAGGCTTCGGCGTCTATGTTGACATAGGAATCCTTGAGCCTTCTCGGAAGGACGCGCTCTATCCCCTGCACAGAATGAGGGCCCAACTATCAGACGGCGCTTCGAAATCTTCCCGGGAGATTCTGCAAGAGAATGGCATGGCGAACTATTTTCCAGTAGAAGCGATTGTTACAGAGCTTCAAGGAGAGAATGTTGCTGTAGAACTAGCTGACAGGACCCGAGACCAGTTTTTGTGGTGGAATAAGCTACTCTTCGACCGGGTAATCGCTGCTGGCATCGATAGAGACTATGCGGAGAAAGTGGTGCAATCTGCAAATCTTGGACTGGACGTTATCAAAGTCGAGACATTATCACTCTTGGTACAGTGTTTGGTCTGCAAGCTTGACACGGACGCGCCAGGAGTCATTGCAAAAATTGGAAATCGGCTCAGAGGAGTTGGATTGACTGCCTTCAGAACTCCTGCGAAGAGGCTTCTCGCGTAGAACAATTTGATGACAATTAGATAGCTTTGTTTTCCGTTAGTTTCTTGATCGATGCTCTTGAGTATCCCAGTTCTTGAAGCACATCTCGCGTATTTTGGCCTAGTCTTGGGGCTGGATTTGAGAGACGCTTGTGTTCTTTGATGAACCGTATTGGTGAAACTAGCTGCGGGATATCAGACCTTTTGGCTTTGAAGAGACCCCGATGCTTGATCTGTGGGTCGCTGACCACGTCCGCTATCTTGTAGACTGGTGCTGACGGAACTCCCTCTTTATTCAGCGCTCTGCTCCAATAGGCTGCGGTTCCATTTCGCAAGCGTCTTGACAATATCGGAATTAGCTGGGTCCGATTGCGTACTCGGTCGGGGTTGGTGCTGAAGCGTTTCTGCTCCAGCAATCTCTCTAATCCAAGAGCATGACAGAGCGCTTGCCATTGAGAGTCATTTCCAACAGCGATGATGAGTTCCTTGTCTTTGCAGTTGAAGGCTTGATAGGGGACAATGCTGGGGTGAGCTGAACCCATTCTCTTGGGTTCTTTTCCAGTAGCGAAATAGTAGGTTGCCAGATAACTGAGCCAGGAAACGATCGAGTCGTACAGTGAAATGTCGATGTACTCTCCCCTTCCAGTCACCAGCCGGCGGGAGAGACAAGCTAGGATTGCTGTTGATGCATAGTGACCTGCTGCGATATCTGCAATAGGAATACTTACTCTGACGGATGGACGACCTTCCTCGCCGGTGGTGCTCATGATTCCGCTCATCGCGAACGCCACGAGATCATATCCCGGTCTATCACGGTAGGGACCCGTCTGTCCAAATCCTGAGATGGAACAGTATACGAGGGCCCTGTTTACTCGTCGAAGTCTCGGGTAGTCGAGATTGTATTGAGCTAGTGTTCCGGGACGGAAGCTCTCGACCAGAATATCTGAATCCTGCACGAGTTGCCGGATTACTTTCTGAGCGGCGGGAGTTTTGAGGTCGAGCGTTATGCTTCTCTTTCCACGGTTGAGACTGAGAAAATAATAGCTCAGACTTTTGACGAACGGCGGTCCCCAGGCACGGGTCTCGTCGCCAGACCCTGGCTTCTCGACTTTGATGACTTCCGCGCCTAGGTCTGACAGTATCATGGTGCAGAAGGGTCCCGCGAAATCCTTAGTCAGGTCAATGACTCGGAGACCCTTGAGCGGCAGAGCCATGCGCTTATCTCAAACCCCAACCAATTAATGCCTAGCTTGACCACTCGCGAGGCTGTCACAATCCCAGAGAAGCCTCTAGCTGAGGTCTTGGTCGAGGGCGAATTGTCCCCGTTTGAGCATGAAACCCTCTACAGGATCCTACGGAAGGGATTCCGGCTCGAACATCCGTCCTATACAGAGCTCCTGGACGAGGATCTGGCCACCCGAATCAACATAACCTTCCACCATCCCTACGCCACGACTATCTTTACAGATGTTCTACAGGAAAACTGGCGCGACCTCAAAGAGCTGCTTAGACAAGTCAGATATCGGAGAGGAAGGGCAGGCGCCGCGGTTACGTTCGCTTTCATAGGGGAGAGGAATAGACTGGTTTTCAAGTCTGGAATTCTTGAGGAGAAAGAGTTGAGTTCTGCCCTGGACCAGATCGGGCATCTTACAGGGATTCTAGGTCAGATGCTTCGTCCCGAGACGATGGAGAAGCCGCTAGGACTTGTCGAGACGGCCTACGACAAGAAGTCTGATAGATGGCACGAGTTCAAGGGGTTCAGCTCAACTGATCGGAACGAGAGTTATGTTTTTGACGAATCAGTCTTTCGCTGGATAAGGTCGTAAAGTAGAGAGAAATGAGTGACGATTTTCTTCCCCGCGCCCACTCAAAAAGGCTGGGGGAGCTGGAACGTTCTAACTGGAAGAGCCTGAGAGATGGGCGGAACTTTGATCGGATAGACCCGGCGATCAGAGAGATTGTTTCATTGTTGAACAAGAGGGGATTTCGGACGTTCTCATCGTGCAGCGGAGGGCATGCGACGAATCCTCGCTGGAAGGTTAATCGTCACGAGAGCGGATATCTCGCATTCTCTCCACCATCCAATGTAGCGTTCACACTCTATCTCGGTCTACGAAGGAAAAATAGGGACTTCACGGTTGAAGCGCAGGCGGTCATCGATGACGGAGATGGGGGCGATAGGGAGACCGTGTGCACGCGATTCTATTGGCAACTGTCGGATAGGAAAAAGCACAAGCTAGAACATTACCATAGGCTCTTCTCGCAGATGAGGGACATTATCGAGGATCTTCCAAGAGCGCCGAACAATGGAAATGCGGTCCTTGCTGGTCTCTTCGGAAAGGAAAATCTTCAGACTGGCCTGAGAATCGTGAAAGGTCAGATGAAACGATTCACGCGTAGCTAACTACTACGGCCGAGCTGTCTTAGGCTTTGACGACTAGGAGAAAGGGGACGGGGAGGAACAGATGCTTGGTCTTACATGGGGGTTGTCTGTTGCAGTGGAGGTTTCGACGCAATGTCCGATATCTTCCGGATAATTTCCTTCTCCACATGCGTCGTCCAGAGCATCTCTGGCACATCGACTGCTAGGAATAAGGCCGATATCAGAAGAGTCTCCACCACCGCCACTGCGATGTTCTGTACCCACTTTCCGATTCCTACGTGTATGGTGAAGTCGTTTGGCTGGCCTGATATCATTATGGTGAAGGCTCTGTCAGCGGTGATAATGTCGCGTAGGATGCCTGCCTTCTGGGCTTGAATGATTGTCCCCAGAGGAGCGCTTTTCAATTGTGTCTTGTAACCATCAGCTTGAAGCTGTTGCATGATCTGATTAGACAGTTCGTCCAAGTTCCAGTTCTTGCTTTGGAATCGTAGAGTTTTCTCAGCTACCATTGACTATCGCCGAGGCGAACTCGTCTAATGCCTGATTTACACTTTTTCCTAGACGCTGCTTTCTTGTGGGCTCCCATGCGCGATCAAACGAAACAGACGAGTGGGACGAACTTAAAGGTCAGACTCCTTCACAGTATGACGGCAGAATAGATCCATGAGCGGCGCGACTTCGCTCTCAGCCGACTACAAGGCGCTTGGTGGAAAACTTCTCAGAGTTCGTTTGAGAGAAATGGGCGAGCGAATCGAGTCTGTGAAATTATCAGGAGATTTCTTCCTGATTCCTGAAGACAGTTTGCCTAAGCTTGAGAAGATGTTGGAGGATGTCCCGTTGAAGGAGAAGGAGCTGAAGCTTCTGGTAGATCGTTTCTTCCGCGGCACCAGCGCACACGCCCTAGGGGTAGCTCCGGATGATTTTGTCAAAGCGATACTCGCCGCAAAGCCTGGGGAGGCAGAGTGCTGATGGAGACTTGGCGATTGGTCGATGTGGAATACCGGGACGATCCCTTCATGAACATGAGCGTGGAGGAGGCTATTCCACGAGCGGTGGGCGAGGGTAATGCTCCTAACACTGTTCGTTTCTGGCATAACTCAAACACGGTAGTTCTAGGCTGTTTCCAATCCGCAGCGCTCGAGGTCAATTTCGACGCGTGTAAGGAGACTGGGACGACGGTGGTTAGGCGTTTTACCGGGGGCGGGGCGGTCTATCATGATGCTGGCAACCTGAACTATGCGATCTCACTGAAGAAGGGGCATCCGCTGGTCCCGGATACAGATCTTCAATTCGTCTTCAAGAAACTCTCAGAAGGTGCCATCGAAG
>Ga0209761_1002441_pt1 | contig 12218 bp, 12 predicted proteins | sample GraSoi013_1_40cm_4_FD_185818 | JGI IMG/M metagenome (GOLD analysis project Ga0209761, IMG submission 185818) | Grasslands soil microbial communities from the Angelo Coastal Reserve, California, USA - Sample 09_25_2013_1_40cm (SPAdes) (version 2) | ecosystem: Environmental > Terrestrial > Soil >... | reverse complement strand
CAATAGAGACTCAACTAGTGCTGCTTAGAAGGCTCGTGCGGCTGATCAATGCTAGCTGAGCCAGCTGAGCCAAGTAGCGAGCTCGGGCCCTAGCTCACAGCTTTCTTAACGAGCGTGGCGATCCTTGCCTCTTCGGCGGCAGTCAAACCCTTCAGCGCGAAGGCGGTCGGCCACATGGCGCCTTCATCGAGGTTCGCCTTGTCGCTGAAGCCGAACGTCGCATACCTCGTCTTGAACTTCTGGGCAGTTTGGAAGAAGCAGACAACCTTGTCGTCCTTGGAATACGCAGGCATCCCGTACCAGAGTCTCGGTGAGAGTGCCGGCGCGCTTTCTTTGGTGATAGTATGGAGCCGCTTGGCCATGGTGCGATCCGGTTCCCGCATCTCAGCGATCTTCGCAAGCAAAGCGCTTTCCCCGTCCGCCTTGTCCGTCCTCAGCTCTTGGATGCGATCCTTCATCGCGCCGTGTTCCTCGTCCGTGAATCCCTTGAACTTCTTGCTGGTCGCGGTGGTGCTCTTGGCGGGCTTCTGTGTGCCTTTCTGTGCGGGTTTCATTGAGTTCTATTCGTTTTTCAGAGCTTAATTACTTTTCACGAGTTTACTATTTTCGTTTCACGAAGGGCGTTGTGAACCTGTTCGGCGAACAAGCAGAGGCGCCATAGGTCAGGGGTCCGAGGGATACACGGGTCACGGAGGAAGGAGGTATCCAGGCATAGGGTTGAACGTGGGATTCTCGGCCTTTCACGAAGGGCGGAGCGCGGGAAAAACATGATTATTTTGAAGAGATCACTTGCACCTAAGGGTTCTAGATAATACGGCACAGTTCGAATTAGGGTGAGGACACTGGACCTTCGAATGGCAAATTTACCATATTCAGTTGCTACAGTTAAATAGCATGGGGGTAGAGAGGCGTCGTCAGAGGTATTTTGAGGTCGTTTGAGGTAGAAGTATACTCTTTTCTGTAGGAATAAGTAAATTGGCTAGCATGTTCCTAGCAACCCTTCCGATGGGGCATCTGGCTTCACGCCGTTCACTTAGACAGCCATAATGCTGACATTCTAATAACCTTGTTACCTCAAAAAGGTAGCTTCATCAAAAGGCACCCACATGGCAGCAAGAAAACTCAGCTTCACACGCCTCGACCAAGGAAAACCACTCCTCAACCGAGGAACACTCGACCAATATCGACTAGTGGTAGTCTGCGTCCGAGGAAACGTCAGCGTCAAAGAAACGATGAGTCTGATCCTGAAAGAAGCGATCGGCCCTGACGGACCCTCTCCCACCTTGGTTCTTGGACCGACCGCCCCGGAGGATCTCTCCACCGACTGGACCGGTAAGGTCGGGTGGATTACTTTTGTTGACGGAACCTCCATGGCTCACCCCTCTGCCGATGTGGAGATTATCTCACCGGACAACTTATTGGAGATCAACTTATTCATCGAGAAAGCTTCCCAGGGCGAAGGACCCCAAGTAATACTTGGCGACTTTCTCGACAACATCATCAAGAGCATCGGCTCCCCGGAAAGCTTCTACTCGTTCTTCTGCCAGCTCGTATCGAGAGTCCGTCTTAGAAAGAGAACTGCAATTCTGGTCATAAAAGAGGATATTCACGAGAAGCCGATGGTCGAGATGGTCAAACGATTCGCCGACATCGTCCTGGAATTCCGCGACCAAGACAACGAGGGCGCACTGACGGTCGAGATGAGAACGCTAAATTTTGCAGATAACATCTACACCAGATGGCTACCCTTCCCACAGTCCCTAAGGCCGCTCTGCACGAATTACACCTAAAGGTTCTACTTACTCGGAGAATTAGGCGAACACTTCGGAAACCTCTATCGCCAATTAGAGTCCACTCATCAACATCTCCGAAAAGACGGTTGCCCGTCGAAGTCACTTGTGAGGTCGGAGGCTGTAAAGGTCGACCGCTGAAATTTTGTCGGGCCTGCACGAGGCACTACTGCGGGAAGCACTACAGTGAGCACAAAGAGTGGTTGCCCGGAACGACTTGTCCGATGTAGGCCCAATTCTTCAAGTTACCAACCGCTATACACCTAAAACCGGGACCCAACCCCGATCACACGGGGTTGCGGCCTGAAGATCATCAGATACAAGAGAATCTCATCAACCAACACCAAAGCAAAGACCCTCGCTGAAAAACGGGCCGCCGAATGGACCGTTGTGGTATCGGAAGTTCAGACAGAAGGCAGAGGCCGATCAGGACGAAGCTGGAAATCACCTAAAGGCGGCCTTTGGTTTTCGCTAATTATCAGGCCGAAGATACCTGTCGATCGGATATCGCTTCTCCAGTTCTTGTTCGCCAACGCGCTTCGAAAAGGAATCAAAGAGGTATACGGCGTCCAATCAGAGGTAAAGTGGCCTAACGACCTCGTGGTCGGCTGGAAAAAACTAGCCGGCGTACTCATCGAGACGAAGATCAGCGGTCCAGAGCTAGTATACGCAATCGTCGGCATCGGGCTTAATGTGAACCTAACGGCTAACCAGTTGCCGACGGGAGCCACCTCGATTTTCCTAGTCAAAGGGAAACGATTCAGTTTAGAAAAGACGCTTAGCTCGATTCTGCCTGTCTTGGAACGGCATTATGAGACCTTGAGAGACGAAAGTGCCTTTGTGGGTGAATGCCAGATCGGCATGGCTTAGCTTTTGTGAACCACTTCAAACGTGTAGCCATCTGGATCAAACACGTCCGCGGCGTAATAACCGGGATAATATTCCAGACGAGCACGAGGCGAGATATTGTCCTTCGCGCCTGCAGCAATCGCAGCCTTGTAGAAGGCGTCTACCGCTTTATTGTTTTCTGCGATGAAGCCCCAGTGGATTGAGGCTGGATCAGGCTGACCCTGTTTCAGCCAGAAAAATACCTTTTGGCCATCACCAAAGCCCCAGAGGTCTGGATGTCCGTCAGCGCCTTTGTAGGGCTCGGACATTTTTATCTTCAAAGGCTTGAGTGCAGCCGTATAGAACTTTAGCGAGCGCTCCACGTCGCTCACGGTCAGAATAATGTGATCAAGCATATGGATTCTCTATTTCGTTACCCATATAATACGGATTGGTTGGTGGAAGCACTGCGCCCATCGAATGAGACTGGTGATAACCGAAACCGGAAACGGTAAGATCCGCGGAAAGTGCGTTGGAGTAAATCCGGACAGCAGCATCATCATCCAGACAGAGCAAGGAAACGTAACAGTTCCTGATGGGACTCTCTGACTGGACGCGTGAGTTTGCCTTTCGTGCTTTAATACGAGAGGCCTCTTCAGCGAGTTCCAAACGACCATGACGATGAAGGAACTCTCGAAGGGGCTCGGTGACCTCCGGGAACGATCTGAGGAAGGTGGCGGCCGGGACAAGATCGAGGATCAGCATTCTAAGGGAAAGATGACCGCTAGGGAGAGAATTGTCGCGCTTGTGGACCCCGGCAGTTTTGTAGAAATGGACAGGTTCGTGGTTCACCAGATCGCCGACTTCGGCATGGCGGAGAAAAAGATTCTCGGCGACGGGGTTGTAACAGGTTATGGCAAGATTGACGGAAGAACGGTCTATTTGTTCTCTCACGACTTCACCGTCTTCGGAGGTTCTCTGGGAGAAATGTTCGCCAGGAAGGTGACGAAAATAATGGATCTCGCGCTCAAGACTGGGGTCCCGGTTATCGGGATCAACGATTCAGGCGGCGCCAGAATCCAAGAAGGAGTTGTCAGCCTGGGCGGTTATGCTGAGATATTCTTTCGCAACGTCCTGGCTTCGGGAGTGATCCCGCAAATATCGGCTGTGATGGGTCCGTGCGCTGGAGGTGCGGTGTATTCCCCTGCCATGACAGATTTCACAATAATGATCGACAAGACGAGCTACATGTTCATAACGGGCCCAGATGTCATCAAGGCCGTTCTCAATCAGGACGTTGATTTCGAGGAGCTTGGAGGCGCAAGGCTCCACAACACCAAGAGCGGAGTCGCGCACTTTTTTGCACAAAACGAGCAGGAAGGATTACAGCAAATCCGGAAACTCTTGAGCTTCATCCCATCCAACAACACCGAAGACCCGCCTAGAGCCAAACCAAAACCTCCCGTCGGGGACAAGAGTGAGCTCAACGATGTCCTGCCTGACAATCCGGACAAGGCGTACGATATCCGGGATGTCATAACCCGGATCGTTGATGGAAGCGAACTGTTTGAGATACAGTCTCTCTGGGCTCAGAATATCGTCATCGGACTCGCCAGACTCAACGGATACTCAATTGGGATCGTTGCGAACCAACCTAAAGTTAACGCCGGGACCCTTGACATTGATTCCTCCGTCAAGGCTGCACGGTTCGTCAGGTTCTGTGATGCTTTCAACATCCCGATCCTGACTCTGGTGGACGTTCCTGGGTTCTTGCCGGGGATAGATCAGGAGCATAACGGGATAATTCGGCATGGGTCAAAGCTCCTCTATGCCTACTGCGAAGCCTCCGTTCCCAAACTTACTGTAATCGTAAGAAAGGCGTATGGAGGCGCTTACGACGTGCTTGGAAGCAAGCACATTCGAGCAGACGTGAACCTTGCCTGGCCATCGGCCGAAATAGCAGTAATGGGTCCCGATGCAGCCATTAACATAATCTTCCGCAACGAAATCGCCAAGGCAAAAGACGCGACCACGGAAAAACGGAAGCTTGTCAAGGAATATCGTGAGAAATTCAGCAACCCGTACATCGCTGCGGGAAGAGGATATGTTGACGATGTTATCGAGCCCTCAGAAACAAGGGAGGTATTGATCAAATATCTCGAATCTGTGAAGACCAAGAGAGAGGCACGCCCTCCCCGAAAACATGGCAACATTCCACTATAGACCGGACCACTACCGATGTTCAGAAAGATCCTCATCGCGAACCGTGGAGAAATCGCCGTCAGAATCATACGAACCTGCAGGAAGCTCGGAATCAAAACTGCGGCAGTCTATTCAGACCCAGATCTAGAATCTCAGCACGTCGTCTATGCTGACGAAGCCTACAACATCGGGCCTGGACAGCCTTCTGAAAGCTATCTGAACATTCCAAAAATAGTCAAGGTTGCGAAGGCCTCCAAAGCGGAAGCAGTGCATCCCGGCTATGGGTTCCTAGCGGAAAATCCCCAGTTTGCCCGAGAGTGTGAAGAAGCAGGACTCGTTTTCATCGGACCAAGAAGCAAGATTCTAGCTTCGGCAGCGAACAAGTTCGCATCAAGGGAAACGGCAGCTCGAGCCGGCGTCCCTACGGTTCCCGGTTCGAAACGTCAACTAGAGACCGCGGACGAGGCTGAAAATGAAGCTCATCGTGTGGGTTTTCCCGTATTGATCAAGGCCTCCTTTGGAGGAGGCGGGAGAGGCATGCGTATTGTTAAGACAGCGAGCGAATTGCGAAAGTCCTTCGATCTTGCGGCTTCCGAGGCGAAAGGAGCATTCGGCCGCTCACAACTCTACTTAGAAAAACACCTGAACAACCCACGACACATAGAAGTCCAAATAATCGCCGGACAAAGAGGACAAGCTGTCCATCTGGGTGAGAGAGAATGCTCACTTCAGAGGCGACACCAGAAAATCCTCGAAGAAACACCCGCACCGAGACTCGATTCCACGTCAAGAAAAAAACTGATCTCGCTTGCCTTCAAAATCGCCAAGGCGACGAAGTACGAAAATGCGGGAACGGTAGAGTTCGTACAATCAGCGGGGGGCGAGTTCTACTATCTTGAGACGAACAAGAGGATCCAAGTAGAGCATCTCATTACGGAAATGGTCACTGGGGTGGATATTGTCGAGCAGCAGATTCGAATCGCTGACGGAGAGGGTCTTGGGTTTTCTCAGGAAGGGATCGAGTTCAACGGAGCTGCGATGAACTGCAGGATTAACGCTGAGGATCCGTCGAGAGGCTTTGCTCCCTCGCCCGGCCGCGTCGAAGAATTTGTCCCACCGGGAGGCCCAGGTGTCAGGGTCGATACTGCCATGATCGACGGTGCTGTCATTCCAGAATTCTATGATTCACTCATTGCGAAGATCGCGTCACATGGCCGATCTAGGGAGGAGGCGATTCAAAGACTCAAAGGCGCTTTGAGCGAGACGATCATTGTCGGGGTCGAGACCACGATTCCTCTCCACCAGACCATACTTGAAGACAAGGGCTTTGTCCGCGGTGACTACCATACTCAGCTCCTCGACAACAAGCTTTCCACCTGGAACTTCAAGCCACAACTGTCAAAGGAGGAGGTCGCGATGCTGCATTTGACAGCAAACTATCCTTTCTCGGGAACCAGCAAATCGCAATTAGAGCGAACTCAGACAAGATGGCGAAACACTCTCCAGACGGAACCATCACAGAGGCAACCCTTGTTTGTTGAAGGACTCTAAACAGATTCGCCGCCTCACTGTCAACAGAAGAACCTGGGCCATTACAGAGGTCGAAAAGCAGGGCATAACTCAAAAGATCAAAATCAACAATGAGGAGCTGAGTATTCGCGTCCTCCGAGAGCCAACAGATGACCAACCAGATCTGGTTGCGAATATCAATGGGAAAATTCTCACCGCGAGAAGGGAAGAAGAGCGCGATGGAAGCGACTATCTCATTCGACTAAACGGAAGACTACTCAAGGTGAGTTTGGAGGGAGGAAAGCAATTGTCCCTAGATGCGGGAATATCTGAAACTGTTCTTGGGCCTGTTGTAATAACTGCGCCCATGAGCGGGAGAATCGTGTCCTTGAAAGCGTCTCCTAACACATCGGTAACTAAGGGCCAACCGATAGCTGTGCTCGAGGCGATGAAAATGGAGAATGAGATAGCCTCACCCAAGACGGGGATTGTGAAGGAAGTCTACGTCAAACCCGGGGCCTTGGTGAAGGCGGGCGAACAGTTATGCCTGGTCGCATGACAATTGCACGATCAATTCTTCTGGATTAGAGGAAGAAGCCCAGTGTAGAAATCGAGAGACTCGGGATTCGCCAGAGCATCGCGATTCGTCACTGGCCTATTGTTAACAATATTCGCGACAGCCACCTCAACCTTCTTCATGTTTAGAGTATAGGGAATATCGGGCACTTCCAAGATCATGGCCGGAACGTGCCTAGGCGAAGCCTCAGCCCGAATCACTCTCCTGATCTTCTCTTTCAGTTCCTCCGTAAGCTTATGGTTCGGGGATAGTTTGACGAAGAGTATGATTCTCTGATCTCCCGCCCAGTTCTGGCCTACCGCGAGACTGTCGGCGACTTCAGGCAGTTTCTCAACAATATTGTAGATTTCCGACGTGCCGACTCGGACGCCAGAGGCCTTTATCACCGCGTCCGAACGTCCATAGAACGTGTAGCCGCCAGTGTCACCGTGGAGGAGCACGTAGTCGCCGTGCCTCCAAACGTTCTTTCCCTTGGGACGATAATATTCAAAGTAGGCCTCACGGTATCTCTCTTGATTGGGGTCGTCCCAGAAGTATAACGGCATAGATGGAGTTGGAGCCTCGCAGACCAGCTCGCCCATCCTATCAACAACTGGCTGCCCGTTCTCATCGTATACGTTGATCTTCATCCCGAGCCCTGGCGCTTGCAGCTCGCTTCCAAAGACGGGGAGAATTGGCACTCCACCCGCGAAGCAACCGTTGATGTCTGTGCCTCCGCTGATCGAGTTGAGATGCAAGTCTGCTTTGACCTCCTTGTAGACCCACTCGAACCCTTCTGTGGAAAGAGGTGATCCGGTTTGGGAAATCTCTCTGAGAGTTGACAGATCGTAATCTTTGCTCGGTTTCGCGCCTATTCCCCTGAGATGAGTGATGTAACTGGCACTGCATCCCAGGATTGTGAGCTTTTCTTCCTGAACCAGTCTCCACATTGTGCCCCAGTCAGGATGGAGAGGATTTCCATCATGCAAAATGAGGGTCGCGCCCGCTGCTAAGCAGCTCATCAGCCAGTTCCACATCATCCAACTCGGGGAGGTAATGTACGTGATCCGATCCGTCTTCTTCAAATCAGCATGAAGCTGGGTCTCCTTCAACTGGTTTACCAGAACTCCCGCAGCTCCTTGAACCATACATTTCGGCTTCCCAGTTGTCCCTGACGTGAACATGACGAGAACCGGATGGTCCGATGGCAATTGCTCAAACCGAATCTGGCCCGACTTACTCGCCGACCCGAATTCATCGAACCTAACAGAGTTGACAAGTTGGCTCACGCCGGATTCGACGTCCAGTTGGGGGACCGTCACTATCTTCTCGAGGGAAGGGATTCCGTTTGCGACATCTTTGACGTTGGACGAGATGTCGAATTTCTTTCCCTTGTAGACGTAGCCGTCAACGACGAACAATACTTTTGGTTTGATCTGGCCAAGCTTATCCAGGACGGCGCCTGAGCCGAGTTCCGCCCCGCAGCATGCCCAGACCGCTCCGATGCTGGTGGCAGCCAACATTGCGATCGCTGCTTCCTCTATGTTCGGCAGGTAGCCTCCGACTCGGTCACCAGCTCGTACTCCTGTCTCACGTAGACCATTCGCCACACGCGCGACTTTCCTGTAGAGATCGGAATAGGTCAGGCTAGAACGTTCTCGTCCCTCAGACCGCGAGATGAGGGCGATCCTTTCGTCTCTGACTCTCAGAAGGTTTTCGGCGAAATTGAGTCTCGCCCCGGAAAACCATTTGGCCCCGGGAAACTTCCTAAGGTCATCGACGACTGCCTCAAACTTTTTCGAGGATATGATTCCTGCGTACTCCCACATGGCGGACCAAAACTCGGCAGGTTCCTCAACCGACCACCTGTAAAGCTCGGAATAAGATCCGAGACTCAGACTGTACTTCTTGTTGACAAGTGATTGAAATCGAGTGAGATTGGCCTGTTTTACTCGCTCACCAGAAGGAACCCAGAGAGGCTCCCGCCTGAGACTTCTTCCAACCAAGTCGGCCAACTTCTCCAAAAATCCCTTGATAATTTGTCCGGACTCGCTTTGAAGGATTTCGACCTGGATAATTTATAGCCTTTCAATCAAGCGTCATACCCGAGTCCAGTTGACGGTGGTCGACGTAAGATTACTTACTGATGGTTATTTCACGCTTGACAAGAGCTTTCTCGTATTTGGCAAATATCAGGGAACCAAGTACAAAGCAGCCCTCAAACCACTACTGATACGAACTGAGAAAGAGAATATTCTAGTCGACACGGGAATCGGGACACTGCCAGCGAAATACGAGAAGTTCCACGAGGTCATCAGGACCAAGGATGAGCAACTACGGCTATCGTTGAAGAAGGCTGGACTGGAACCTAGTGACATTACTCTGGTGGTGAATACTCATCTGCACTTTGACCACTGTGGAAACAATCTTCTCTTTCCCAACGCAAAGTTTCTAGAACAAACTGACGAGGTCCGGTATGCGTACTTTCCAGACCGATTCATGCGGGTAAGCTACCTCCGAGAATTCTTCGATACCGAAGGAGAAATCGTGCCACTACGGGGAAGATACACGATTGAGGACGGAGTGGAGATAGTGCCGACACCAGGCCACACAGTAGGGCACCAGTCAGTTGTTGTGAAGTGGAAGAACCGGAACCTCGTTTACGCAGGGGATGCCGCTCCCCTACCGGAAAACATCGAGAAACGGAACATCACAGGAATGATCTACAGCACGGCCCAAGGACTGGAATCAATCGACCTCTTACGACGGATAGAGAACCCGGTCTACATTTACTCACACGAAAACGAACAACTGAAAATTCCGGCTTAGCCGTCGTAAACTCAAACTCGGGAATCCCAACATCATGCTCCTTTTCCCGCGCTCTTCATGACCAACCTCTTTTGATCGCTTTTGAGTATGCTTTCCAGTAAGGGTCGACGTCAGGATAGCGGAGACTACGTGTCCCCTTGCTCGTAGTGGCCCTGCAACCTCGAAACCTCGACGTCAGGCTCCCAACAATCGCCGAAGAGATTCCCCGGGAAGACAACTTGGCGCGGACCTCCTCCGTTTTCGTTGGTCTAGACGCTATGATGAGACTACCCTCACTCAGGGAGACCAGCGGGTCAATCCTGAATAATTCGCATAGGTGTTGGGTCTCCGCGCTGACATGAATCTGTTCCAAATCCACCACTAGACCGAGCCTTGATGCAGTCGTCAGTTCGATCAGCCCAGCTATCACACCACCTTCTGTCGCATCATGCATTGCTGTGACCCCTCGATGTCGGACTCCAATTGACGATGCAGCCAACGCATCTGCGACTGTACTCACTTTGAAGAGATAATTCCACGCCTTGTCAAAGAGAGTGTTACCGAGAGTCTTCCTTACTCTATGCGGGAATGCACGCGTCAAGACTGCGGTAGTCTCGATTGCCGCTCCCTTTGTCAGCACAACATCATCTCCATTACGAGCCATGCTTGACGTTAGGTAATGGTCCTCAGGGCCGATAGCCATTACGACACCTCCTCCAACTATCGTGTAATCTATGCCTGGATATCTTCCAGTGTGGCCGCCGATGATTGAGAGTCCCAGCTTCTTGCATTCTTGGTGGAAAGACCTCCAGTATTTTGCAAAGCTTGCGTCGCTAAGGGTTGGTGGTAGGTTGAAGTCAAAGAGTCCGAACTGGGGGGAAAATCCGCTCGTGGCGAGATCGGAAGCCAATAGATGGACCGACAGCCACGCTGAGGCCTTGGGGCCAAGTGGAGGAATGAATGATAACGGATCAGAAGTTGCGACCAGAACGCGGCTACGGCTAAGCCGGACAATCGAATTGTCAAGGCCGAAAGCAGGGCCGACGACCAGTCGAGATGATGAAGCCCCCAGGGACCTGTAGATGACGGATTCTAGGATCCTCTGACCGGCCTTGCCGAGCCCTGGAGATCCCCGCATAGATTCGGGCCTAATCGAAGTGCTGGACCCGAAATGCCCTCTGGGCGGCGACGACGAGGACTAGGGCCACGGGTATCCACGCGATGTCCACAAGGGTCGCGAAGTCGAAGGACGCAAGCCAGAACCCTTGGACCAGTCCAGAAGAGCTACACCCTGGTTGGATGCAATAAAATGCTGTAAATGAGTAGATCGGCCAATCAATCAAAAAGAAAACGACCGTCTCATAGATCGTCGCAAGAATCATTCCGAAACCTACCAAACGCCTTGCCTTTTCTCTGAATCTGTGAATGATCAGAACTTCAGGTGCTCGTGCGAGCACTATCCCGGGGATGAAGGTTAAGGCAAATATCGACGGAGCCTCGCCGAAGACGAAAATGTTGATAGTCTCACCAATCGCTGAACCGATTGCCGTAGACCAGAAGCTCACCTTCCGGGAGTACAGAACCGCTATCGCGAGGTAGAAGGCGGGAGCGGCTGTAATCTCCCCCAAAGGGTATGGTAGGGCGAAACCGAACAAGACGTTGGATATGATCGTTCCAACAGCTACAAGCGCTGAAAGCGCCCCGATCCTAGCGAGATCCAGTACGGGATTACTTGGATGAAGGTCTCTCTGAGCAGCGCCTGATGTTGGCGTTGAGAACGAGTTCCCAGCGGAGCCCTTTGAATTTCGTTTCATTTTGTTTTCTCACTACGGGAACCAGAAAACAAGGCAGAAAGTAGGCTTCGTATCGTCCCTCCGCCGGCATTACCCGGATCAGGTTCAAAGGGTCGATGGCAGGCGAAGCCATCCTCTCAGCCGGGTTTATCCCAGCTCCCCGTTGACAGAAGAGACGAAGATCCGCGTATTTAAGCGCTGGCTACTCAGTTTCTTTGAAGAAATAGCGTGGCCAATGCGGCCAGCTGGTCTCTTGAGATTTCGGACTGAAATCAACCTCCAGCTCCATTCCAATTTTCAGCGACTCTAGCCGTGAGGTCCTGATAATGCTAGGCAACTTCACACCCTCTTCCATATCCACGATTCCCACCGCGTACGGTGTCATGTGTTTGAACTGCGGGGGTGAAACATGGACGATAGTGTATGTTACGAGCTTGCCTTTGGTTCCGAGCTGCACCCATTCGACTCTTGAAGATCGACATTTTGGACAGATGGCTCTGGGTGGGACCATAATGTGCTTACAGCGAACGCATCTTACGGCCATCAGTTTGCGATCTGCACATTGGCGATAGAACTCTTCGATTGTTGGAGGAGGCAGTTCGCTCAGTGTCAAGCACTCCTTAGGATGTGAACGACTCCGGTGGCGCCGGACCCGCCTAGGTTATGGGCGAGAGCTATCTCGGCGTCTGCAACCTGTCTCCGGTCAGCCTGTCCGGTCAGTTGTAGGTATAG
>Ga0209761_1002439_pt1 | contig 12225 bp, 11 predicted proteins | sample GraSoi013_1_40cm_4_FD_185818 | JGI IMG/M metagenome (GOLD analysis project Ga0209761, IMG submission 185818) | Grasslands soil microbial communities from the Angelo Coastal Reserve, California, USA - Sample 09_25_2013_1_40cm (SPAdes) (version 2) | ecosystem: Environmental > Terrestrial > Soil >... | reverse complement strand
CTGCTGCACCTCCTTCAGGACTCCCACAAGGACAAGCTGCGTCTGGAGGCGAGCCGCAAGGCGATGATCCATATCATGGGCGACCTGCGGGAGACCACGGCCGAGATGCAGCGGCGCGAACAGGAGCTGCGCGACAAACAGGAGCAGCTCGTCCAGGCGGGAAAGCTCGCGACGCTCGGCGAGCTCACCACCGGCGTCGCCCACGAGCTCAACAACCCCCTCAACAACACCGGCTTGTTCGTGGGCAACGCGGTCGACCTGATCGAGCTCGGCGTGATGGACAAGGGGCAGATCGTTCGCGAGCTGCGCCACGCGATGCAGCAGGTCGGCAAGGCGACGGAGATCATCTCGCATCTGCGCACGTTCGGGCGGGCGGCGTCCGTGAGCCGCGAGCCGGTCTCCCTGAGGCAGGTGATCGATCGGGCGCTTTCCCTCATGCAGGAGCAGCTCCGGCTGCGTCAGATCGACGTCACGGTCCATCTGGGCTCAGAGGAGCCTGTGGTCGTCGGGAATCCCATCCAGCTGGAGCAGGTCTTTATCAACCTGTTGACGAACGCGCGCGACGCGATGGCCGACTCGCCACGCAAGGCGATTCGCATTTCGGGTTCGATCACCTCCGCGGCGGTAGAGGTCGCGTTCGCCGATACCGGGCACGGGATTCCATCCGGGCTCGAGCGACGGATCTTCGATCCGTTCTTCACCACCAAGGAGGTCGGGAAAGGGACAGGGCTGGGCCTGTCCATCACCTACGGGATCGTCAAGGAGCACGGCGGCACGATCTCGGTCGTGAGCCGACCCGGCGACGGCGCGACGTTCCTCATCCAGCTGCCCCTCGCCTCCTCGGACATAAAGGAGACCTCTTCGCCATGACGGCGTTGCACGTCCTGGTCGTCGACGACGACCCGGCCCTGCTCGAGGCGCTTCCCGAGACTCTTCGGCTCCGGATGAACGGGGTGACCGTCGACACGGCCGACTCGGCGGCAGCCGCGCTCGACCGGATCGCCTCCCAGGACTACGACGCGATCGTCACCGACATCAAGATGCCGGGGATGGACGGTCTCGCGCTGCTGTCGGAGATCCGAGCGCGCCGGCCCGACACGCCTATTTTGATCATCACCGGGCATGGCGAGCATGCGCTGGCGATGCACGCCCTCCGCGGCGGGGCCTACGACTTCATCCAGAAGCCGATCGACCGGGACCACTTCGTCGCGTCGTTGCACCGCGCGATTCGAGCGCACGAACAGAGTCGCCGGACGAGGGACCGGCAGGCGGCCCTGAAGCGCTGCGCCAGCGAACTGGAGCAGATCGCGCAAAAGCTGGGGGGCGAACAGGCTCACGTGCTCATTGTCGACGACGACCCGGCCCTGCTGGAGGCGCTGCCCGAGGCCCTCCGGCTTCGAATGGGCGGTGTGACCGTGGAGACGGCTGACTCGGCAGCGGCCGCGCTCGACCGAATGGCCGCCCGGGACTACGACGCAATCCTCGCCGACATCAAGATGCCAGGGATGGACGGTCTCGCCCTGCTGGCCGAGATCCGGGGGCGCCAGCCCGACACGCCCATCCTCATGATCACGGGCCACGGTGAGTACGACCTCGCGGTTCGGGCCTTGCGCGGCGGCGCGTACGACTTCATCCAGAAGCCGATCGACCGGGAGCATGTCGTCGCGTCGTTGCACGAGGCGATTCGAGCGCACGCGCTGAATCGCCGGATGAAGGACCGGCAGTTGGCCCTGGAGCGCTGCGCCAGTGAATTGGCCTGGATCGTGGACAAGCTAGGGCGCGCGCTGCGCGCGGAGCCGATGAGGGGCGAGCCATGAGCCAAGCTGGCGTGCTCATCGTCGACGACGATCTGGCTCTGCTGCAGGCACTGCCCGAGGCCCTCCGGCTCCGAATGGACGGGGTGACGGTCGACACGGCTGACTCGGCGGCGGCGGCGCTCGAGCGGATCGCCGTCCGAGACTACGACGCGATCATCACCGACATCAAGATGCCCGGGATGGACGGTCTCGAGCTGTTGACCGAGATCCGGACGCACCGGCCCGACACACCCACCCTGATGATCACGGGCCACGCCGAGCACGACCTGGTGGTGCGCGCCCTCCGCGGCGGGGCCTACGACTTCATCCGGAAGCCGATCGACCGGGATTACTTCGTGGCGTCCTTGCGCCGGGCGATTGAGATGCGCGAACTGCGTCGCCGGGTCCAGGAACAGCAGCTCGCGCTGGAGCGCCACCTCAACGAACTCGAGGCCATCGTCGAGAAGCGCACGCGCGACCTCCGGGAGAGAAGCAAGGTCATCGAGAGCCCTTTGCGATCGTTGATGGGCCCGAGTGGGCAAATGGAGAAGGTCGTCCAGCAGATCAAGCAAGTGGCCGACTCCCCGCTCACCGTCCTCGTCGAAGGTGAGACCGGCACTGGCAAGGAACTCGTCGCTCGGGCGATCCACCAACTGAGTGCCCGACGCGAGAGACCGTTTGTCGCTGTCGACTGCGGCGCGATCCCGGACACCCTGATCGAGTCGGAGCTCTTCGGCTATGAGAAGGGCGCGTTTACCGGGGCGCATGCGCGAAAGGAGGGGCAGTTCCAGCTTGCGGCTGGCGGAAGCCTTTTCCTCGACGAGATTGTCAACCTTCCCCTCCCCACGCAGACGAAGCTCTTGCGTGCGTTACAGGAACGGCAGGTGCAGCCGCTTGGTAGCAGGCAGCCGGTCCCGGTGAACGCGCGGATCATCGCCGCCTCCAATGTCCCCCTCGAGCGAGAGGTGCGGGCGGGCCGGTTCCGCCAGGACGTCTACTACCGTCTGAACGAATTCGGGATCACGCTGCCACCCCTCAGGGAGCGCGACGACATCCTCCACCTGGCGAACGAGTTTCTCCCCGAAGCCGGCATGGAGCTCGGCCGTCCCTGCCGCAAAATATCAGAAGCGGCGGCTCAGGTCCTTCGGCGCTACCACTGGCCGGGGAACGTGCGGGAGCTCCGGAACGTCATTCGCCGGGCCATCCTCCTCGCCTCGGATGTCATTGAGCCGGAGCACCTCTCGGTCCTCCCCGTCGAGCCGTCTCCGGCGCCCGCACTTCGCGGAGAGCCGGGGAGCGTCGACTCCTCGCTGAGAGACATCTCGCTGAGAGACATCGCCGAGGCGGCCGCGGCGAACGCCGAGCAGCAGGCGATCCGCCGGGTCCTGCAAGTCACCGGTGGGAACCGGAGCGAAGCGGCGCGGCTCCTCCGAACCGACTACAAGACCCTGTACCTGAAGATGAAGCAGTACGTTATTGACGCGGGGCAGTTCAGGGGGTTGCGAGCGCCCTGACTCACTCGTAATTCTGGTCTGTTCGCCACAGTACCCTCGCCATATCTCTAGCACTCTTGCCGGAGCCGGCCGCTTCTTCTCCGCCCTGGGTGACCGGGCGTCCGCGTCTTGACGGGAACGCGCTCACTGGCTCGCGAGTTGCACGCGAGTTGCTGGGATGGTGCTGCCACGGCGAGATGAGACGGGGCCATGGCTTCTGGGGAAGTGGCAAGAGCGAACGGCATGCTACGAAACGAGATACACCCCTCCCTGAGGGAGATCGCCGACCGCGCCGCGGCCGAGGCGGAGCGACAGGCGATCTGCGTGGCCCTTCACGCCACGCACGGGAACAAGAGCGAGGCGGCGCGACTCCTCCGAGTCGACTACAAGACTCTGCACCTCAAGATGAAGCGCTACGGTATCGAGGCCGGGGAGTTCCGCGCGTCGTGACCGTCGCAGACAGCTCGGCAGAGCGACTGCGCGCCTGATCCGAAGGACCGCGCGCCGGCTGGCTCTATGGCAGCCACGCCATGGTCTCGGCGCCATAGTTCTCGTAGCTGCACCCGAATTTCTCCGCGCCGCATCCGTCCCTCTTCAGGGCGTACCGTCGTTCACCTTGACGCGCCGCGGACGGCGGTTTCACTCGGTCCGCACCATCACTTGCTCGGCTTGTCGAAGGCTCTACGGTCCGTTGTGTTGAGTCCGACCGGCAGGAGGCGCCTGCGGGGGCACGTTTCTTGCCAGCGTCTAAGTTGGCGGCAGCAAACAAACGCTCAGCTCGGCCTGATCAGCCGCGTGCGGCAGAGGCCGAACCAAACGGCCCAGCAAGGAGGTGATGTCCCTACGGGAAGGTGTTTCTACCGAGTGTGTGTGGGAACGCCGCGTTGATAATTCAGCGCGAAAGCAAGAGGGAGAAGACTGTGAGACACATGGCGCTGTCGTACGTCCTCAGCCTTGTCGTTCTTTGTGGGGCGGTAGCCTCTGCCGAGGCAGCCACCTTCGAGTGCACCGGCACCGTGGTGGGTGGAGTGATTGACGCTCACATCGTCGTGCCGGCCGGCGCTTTCTGTCTGTTGCTCGGTGTGACCGTCAACGGGCACGTCAGTGTCGAGCCGGGAGCCATCGGCTTCCACGCCCACACTTCCAACATCCGTGACTTTGTCATGGCGCAGAACCCGGTGCTCGACATCAGAGTCTTGGACACAACGGTGGGAGGCTTTGTGAAGGTCTCGGGAACAATCCTTGGCACATTCGGGCAGATCTGCAGGAGCACCATAGGTGGGAATGTGGAACTCGCTGACAACGACGGCGCCATGATCGTTGGATCCGGCGGCCTTGACGTCTGTTTCACCGGTTTGGCGGGCGCCAATACCATCGAGGGAAACGTCAAGCTTTTCCGCAACACGGGTTCTTTCTCCGTCAACAACAACACGATCCGCAACAACGTTCTGGTCTTCCACAACACCGGCGTTACCGAGGTGTTGGTGAATAACATCGGGCGGAACCTTCACTGCGAGGGGAACACACCGGCGCCGGTTTCGGCTGGGAATATGGTGGGCGGCAACACTCTAGGGCAGTGCGCCCCGTAGGGGGAAACACTCGCGAGCCTCGCTCCTACCGCGCCGCCGCTCGACGACGGGCCGGGGACGTTCTTCCCGGCCCGTTTCGCTTATCTTGACCCGAAGGAGGATAGCCGCGGTGGAGATAGCTTACGTTTTCCTGATCCTGGGTCTCGTCGTCGCGGTTGCTCGAATAGGGAAGTTCCACAGTCTCATGGGGCAGGTGCTGGACCTGCGGCGGTTGCGAGCCGCGTATGAGGCGGTGCGCAGCAATCGTGGGGAGCCCGGGGTGGATGGCGTCACGGTGGAAGCCTTTGGGGAGCAGCTGGAGGCGAATCTGGCGGCGCTGGTCGTCGAGCTCCGAGCGAAGACCTACCGACCGCAGCCGGTGCGGCGGGTGCTGATTCCCAAGCCTGATGGGGGGGCAGCGGCCTCTGGGGATTCCGGCGGTACGAGATCGGGTGGTCCAACAGGCGGTGTTGCAGGTCTCGGAGCCGATCTTTGAGCGTAGTGCGGGAAATCCGCACGCTACGTTCGTTCGGGAGGTAACGTCAGAAGGTGTGGAAACGAGAGAGGGCGGTGTAACCTTCGGTTCGCCGTAAGAACCTCGGGCGCGATCAACGCCCGAACAGAAGGAGACACCGCCTGTGAGGAAGAAGAGCACCGAGTCGGTGGAGGAGTCAAGGGCCGAATGGGAGACGCTCGAAGCCTTCGCGAGACAGGGCGTGCAGCACCTCTTGCAGCGGGTGCTGGAAGAAGAAGTAGATGAGCTCCTGGGCCGCGGCCGGTACGAGCGCCGGGCCGCCGTTGATGCGCCCGGCGGGTATCGCAACGGCTTCGGCCACCCGCGGCGGCTGAGCTTGAGCAACGGGACGATCACGTTGCGGCGCCCGCGGGTGCGCGGGCTTGACGAGCGCTTCGAGAGTCGGCTGCTGCCGGCGTTCAAGCGGCGCACGGAAGAAGTCGGGCGGCTGTTGCCGGACCTCTACCTGCATGGGCTGGCCCAGGGCGACTTCGATCTCGCCTTGCGCGGCCTGCTGGGCGAGGGGGCGCCGCTGTCGGCGCCGTCGATCGCCCGGCTGAAGGCGGGCTGGCAGGCGGAGTACGACCTGTGGAAGACCCGCTCGGTCGCGGAGCTCCTGGTCGTCTACCTCTGGGTGGACGGCGTGTACGTGAAGGCCGGGCTCGAGAAGGACAAGGCGGCGATCCTCGTCGTCCTGGCGGCCCTGCGCGACGGGCAGAAGGTGATCCTCGCCGTCGAGAGCGGCTATCGGGAATCGACCGAGAGCTGGGCCGCGATTTTGCGGGACCTCAAGCGCCGCGGGCTGGCGGCGCCGAAGGTGGTGATCGGCGATGGCCACCTCGGGATCTGGGGCGCGCGGGCCGCGGGGTTCCCCGAGGCCAAGGAGCAGCGGTGCTGGAACCATCGCCTCCTGAACATCCTCGACAAGCTGCCGCTCAAGCGGCAGGCCGAGGCGCGGACGCTGCTGACGAAGATCCCGTACGCGGAGACCCGCGAGGAGACCGAGCGGCAGAAGCGGGCGTTTCAGGCCTGGTGTACGAAGAAGGGCCACGCCGAAGTAGGACGGGCGCTCGATCCCGACTGGGAGCGGATGGTGACGTTCTACCAGTTCCCGCGCGAACACTGGAAGCATCTGCGCACGTCCAACCCGGTGGAGTCGCCGTTCGCAGCGGTGCGACTGCGGACGGCGGTGGCCAAGCGCTTCAAGAAGGTGGAGAACGCGACGGCGGTCATCTGGAAGACCTTGCTCATCGCGGAGAAGACATTCCGGCGGCTCGACGCGCCAGAGCTGCTCGCGGACGTCGCGAGCGGCGTCGCGTACGTCAACGGAGTACGTGCTGTGAACCGACGCGCCGAGGGCGTCGCCGCCTGATCTCATTTACACACTTCTTGACAAGACCTCTCGTTCGGGGGACGGAGGCTTCGTCTTGATGGCGGGGCCTCCTCCTACCAGCTAGGAGGTTCCTCTGCTGACGACAACTCGAGCGTGCCGACCTCCCCAGAGGCACGAGCGACGTCACAATATTGCGTCTCCTCATAAGCCACTGGAGGGTTGAACGATGAATCTGGAGCGCTCTGGCAGCCCGGCTCACGTTTCCGCTGTGGTCAGCAAGGCCTGCGTGAGAAACTCGCGCTCCAGCCGTTCGAGGATTTTCTTCTTCCAGTGGAACCTGGGAATGCAATGGAGTCGCCGGGGCCATAGCCAAACGGTCCTTTTCAGGGAGTACCGAACGTCTCGCCCGTAGGAAGCGAGGCTATCCGCTCCGGGTGATTCAGTCGCCTGTCCGCGTCTCCCTGACGTAGCTCCGGTCCGCTCGCCGGGCACGCTTCCACAAGTCGGCCCCTTCCTTTCGGCGATACGCGACTGCGCATTCGGCGTGTTGACGGGAACGCGCTCATTGGCCGGCGAGTTGCACGAGACGGGGCCATGGCATCTGGAAAGAGAGAGGAGCTAACGGCATGCTACGAAACGAGGTACACCCCTCCCTGAAGGAGTTCGCCGACCGCGCCGCGGCCGAGGCAGAGCGACAGGCGATCTGCGTGGCCCTTCACGCCACGCACGGGAACAAGAGCGAGGCGGCGCGGCTCCTCCAGGTGGACTACAAGACCCTGCACCTCAAAATGAAGCACTACGAGATCGACGCCGGGGATTTCGGGGCGTCGTCCTGACCGGGAATCTCCGCAGCGGACCGCGCGCCCGATCCGAAGAACCGACCGCCGGCTGGCTCTATGGCAACCGCGCCATGGTGTCGGCGCCATAATTCCTGCGGCTGCACCCGGCTTCTCGGCGCCGCATCCGCCCTGTTCCGGCCATACCGCCGTTCGGCTTTACGCGACGCTGACGGCGGTTTCACTCGCCCGCACCACTACTTGCTCAGCGTGCCGAACGCTCCGCCGTTCGCTCGTGTTGCGATCAATAGTTCCGACCGGTGAAGGACGTCTTCGGGCACGTGCTTTGCACAACGTTCTGTGTCGACACGCTGCCACACACGAGGTCACGCAGGGGAGCGTCAATGGCGATGATTGTATGTTCGCGTCGAAATCTGTGCATTAAACCCGTCGCCCGTCCAAGGCACGGCCTGATCAGCCGGGCGCGGCAGAGGCCGAATCGAACGGGCAGCCTGAGGGTCCCTCAGCCTTCAGGCTGCCCGTTCGGTTTTGGTCGATTCAACCCTGCTGGAAGGGCGATCGATTACGAGGCGGAAAGGAGGTCAGAGCCACGTCGATAAGGCCAGAGCGAAACTAGAAGCCCCAATAGGGAGGAGCTCTACATGAAGAGCGCAACGAGAACCGGAGCGCTGGCCTGGTTAGCCCGCGCAAGGATAGTGGCAACAGCCGCGGTCGTGGGGCTGGGGCTACTGAGTGGTGCGGTCAATCCGTCCCCCGTCGAGGCCTCTACGTGGCAGATCGGAGATGTTTTCGCGGGGGTCGAAAGCGGCGACTACAAGGTCTACGACAACGCGGGCACTTTCAAGGAGACGATCAGCCACCCGACCTTTAGCGGTTTCACTACCGGTTGCGCCTTCAATGACGTCGCCTTCGGCGGCCCTGATCTCTACACGACGTATTTCAGCGCCGGGAGCGTGGTCAGATACGCCAACGCGCACCCCCACGGGGTGGTCCAGACCATCGACGTTACGCTGCAGGGTGGGGCGGCGCCCGAATCGATCGTCTTCGCGGCCAACGGGGACTTCTACGTCGGCCATGCCTCGGGCGATAGGGACATCCAGAAGTACAACGCGGCGGGGGTCTTCCAGCAGAAGTATGACGTCGCGACAGAAAATGTCGGCTCAGACTGGATCGAGCTGTCCGCCGACCAGATGACGATGTTCTATACGTCGGAGGGCCGACGGATCTTTCGGTACAACGTCGCCACGAGCACCCAGCTACTCGACTTTGCCACCCTTCCCGGTTCGGGCAGAGCCTTCGCTCTGCGGCTCCTGCCCCCTGGCGACGGGACTGGTGGCCTGCTCGTGGCCGATCTAAATAATGTCAAGCGCCTCGACGCGCTCGGGACGGTCGTCCAAACCTACGACGTTGTGGGCGAGGACAGCTGGTTTTCGCTGAACCTGGATCCCGACGGGATGTCCTTCTGGGCCGGGAACTACAACAGTGGGAAGTTCTACAAGTTCAGCATCCTCACGGGCGTCGTACTTGTGACCGTCGACACCGGCGCGCCCAGCAACCTCTTTGGGCTCTGCCTGTTGGGCGAGCCCACGGCCGCGATCAAAAAGAAGACGCTCACGTTGACGCCGAAGACTGCCGTGAACCCTGTCGACTCCAAGCACACTGTGACGGCGGAGGTCAAGGAGGACAGCACCCCGCTCGTCGGGGTCACCGTGCGGTTCCAGGTCACTGGCTCGGTCAACACGACCGGCTTCTGCACGACGGACGCAACCGGGAAGTGCAGCTTCACCTACACAGGGCCGGCGTTTCCAGGCGCGGACGCGATCCACGCGTACGCGGACCTTAACAACAACAGTGTCCAAGATGCCGACGAGCCCTTCGACGATGCCACGAAGACCTGGGTGCTGCCGCTAAGCACCGCGCTCTGCGAGGTCGACATCACCTACGGCGGATGGATCATAGCCCAAAACACCGACAAGGCGAACTTCGGTGGGAACGCCAAAGTGGATTCGCAGAACAACCCGCAGGGGCAGGAGGAGTACCAGGACCAGGGCCCCGTGCAGCCGATGAACGTGCACTCGATCGACGTGTTGTCGGTCGTCTGCCCGCAAACCATGCCCCCGTCGGCGAGCATCTTCGGCAACGCGACGATCGACGGCTCCGGCTCGCACCTCTACCGGATCGATGTCGAGGATGTGGCCGAGCCCGGGAAGGGCATGGACACGTATCGGATCCGGATTCCGGACGCCAGCAACTATGACTCCGGCGCAAATAACAAGCTGAAGGGAGGCAACATCCAGATCCACAAGTAGTCATGTTTCCGGTCGAATACGGGCACGAGGGGCTCACAGCGCGGGCTCTTCGTGCCCGCTCATTCTTCCAAACGTAGGCGACGCATAGGCGAAGAGATGGGCAACCCGGAGCAGATACTGCTCGAGACCGCGAGTCCCTCGACGAGACGCGAGCGAGGCTTCACGCTGCTCGAAGTTCTGGTCGCGCTGGCGATCCTGAGTGTGGCCGTCGTCGCCGTCATTCAGGGCTTCGCGCAGGACTTGCGCCTGCTCAAGCTCTCCGGCGATCACCAGCGCGCCATGCAGTTGGCAGACCAGAAGGTCCGCGAGGTGCTGGTCCCCGAAGCGCAGCGTGAGCACGGCGCGGCGGCCGGCTTCCGTTGGGAGCGTGTGATCCGGCTGGTCGAAGCCCCGGAACTGGCGCTCCCGGGCAGCCCACCGCGCTGGCGGGTCTTCGAAATCGCCGTGCGGGTGACCTGGGACGAGCATCGGCAGGTAGAGCTGGCCACGCTGCGGACGGTTCCAGCGGTTACGACCCCTGTGCTCGGGACGCGCGCGCCACCCGGGCAGAACCCCATTCCGCGGGGCGGCGGCACCCAGTGAAGGCCCCAGACGCCCAGCGCGGTTTCACACTCCTCGAGCTGATGATCGCGGTTGCGATCGTGGGCGCGATGCTGGCGATCGGCTTTGGCGGCTTTCGCGTGGTCCTGGCCGCCTCAACCCAAGGTGAGGACCGGGCGGAGGCTCACCAGCATCTCAGGGGCATCGCCCTCGTCCTGGGGCGCACGGTGGGGGCGGCTTACCCCTATCAGGCGGCCGCCGGCGAGGCGCCGGAGATCGTGGTGCTGTTTCGCGGTACCGCCGAACAGCTGGAGCTAGTTACTCAGGCGCCGCCGGTCCCCACGCGCATCCCCGTAGCCTTCACCGCGGTCGTGATCTGGCTGGACAGCGAGGGTGATCCGGCGCTGGAGGTGCGCCAGCGCCTCCTGCCGAACCGCGATCCATTCAGCAAGGCTGACCTGGTCCTCCGCGATCCAACGATTCACCGGCTGGAGCTGGCGTACCTTGACGCCACCGGCGCGTGGCAGGAGCGCTGGGACGGCAAGGAAGAGAATGCGCTGCCACGGGCCGTTCGGATCACCGTGTCCATCCAGCGGAATGGATGGTCCGAGGACACCCTGTCGCTCACTATCCCGCTCCGCACGGTGATGCCGTGAGCGCCGAGACGGGGCGACGGGCGGCGGGCCGGCCCGAGGAGCGCGGCTTCGCCCTCGTCGCGGTCCTCCTCGTGCTGGCTCTAGTCGGCACACTGGGCGCCGAGTTCGCGTTCTCGATGCGACTTGAGGCCCGCGCTGCGCGCGCTTACAAGGAGTCGGTCACAGCCACCCACCTGGCCGAGGCCGCGCTGGCCCAGGCCATGCGCGAGATCGCGGCCGACTCCGCCTGGGTGGCGCTCGCCGAGGACGGCGACCTCACCTTCTACACGCGGTACCGCATCGCCCTGCCGCGCCTCCCGCGAGCCCGGGTGCCCTTCGGCCCCGGCCGCTTCTCTTACCGGCTGAGCGACGAGGAGGGGCGACTCAACCTCAACACGCCCCGTGAACGGATAGACCGCTTGCTTCAGGCCCTGGGCCTAGACAAGTCCGCACGCGACGTCATCGTGGAGTCGCTCCAGGACTGGCGGGATCCCAACGAGGAGCACCGGCTGAACGGGGCTGAGAGTGAAGACTACTACCTCAAGCTGCCCTTCCCCTACCGCAGCCGCAACGCGAACCTCGAGTCGGTCGCCGAGCTGCTCCAGATCCGGGGCGTGACGCCCCGCCTTTTCTACGGCGACGACGGGACACCCGGCCTCATCGACCTCGTCACAGTGAAGACGCCGGGCCGGGTCAACATCAACACCGCCAGCCCAGCGGTGCTGCGGGCGATGGGGCTCGCCGACGCGGAGATCTCCGAGGTACTCCAGAACCGCCAGGACGGCCTTTACACTGATGTCGGTCGCTTCTCGGGCCACGACCTGGTGGCGACCACTCAGACCTTCCGCGTCGAGGCCGAGGGCCTCGTCGACGACGAGCCTCGAGCTCGGCTGACCGCGGTCGTCCGGAAGCGAACCGAGGGGACCGGAGACGTCCTCGTCGTCCTGGACTGGTCGCAGAGCCGTTGATGCTGAGCCGGACGCTTACTGGTCCACGAACCCCTTGCCCGCGTCCGCCAGCCGCATCAGGAGCGGGGCCGGCTGCCAGGCATCGCCGTGCTGGTGCTGGAGCTCGCGCATCCGCTCGCGGATCACCTTGAGGCCGATCTGGTCCGCCCAGAACATCGGGCCACCCCGGTACACGGGCCAACCGTAACCGTAGACCCAGATCACGTCGATGTCGCTCGCGCGGATCGCGAGCTTCTCCTCGAGAATCTTCGCCCCTTCGTTCACCATCGGGT
>Ga0209761_1002438_pt1 | contig 12231 bp, 13 predicted proteins | sample GraSoi013_1_40cm_4_FD_185818 | JGI IMG/M metagenome (GOLD analysis project Ga0209761, IMG submission 185818) | Grasslands soil microbial communities from the Angelo Coastal Reserve, California, USA - Sample 09_25_2013_1_40cm (SPAdes) (version 2) | ecosystem: Environmental > Terrestrial > Soil >... | reverse complement strand
CGGCGCCGAACTGAACCCGACCGATCCAGCTCACCGGTGCCGTTATCGCCTTGAACGCCGCGTTGCGAAGCGTGTTCCAGATCACCTCCGTGAAGTCGAAGCGCGGATCGGTGACACGCCCGCCTACGGGGAGCGCGAGGCGAATGTCGCCACGGCGGTCCTTCATGAGGGAGACGATCATGCCGAGCGGCAGACCGATCCGCGCTTGCGCCTCATCGTTGCCGCTGGCACGGGCTACCTGCAACCGGCTCAGGAGTATCTCGGTATTGGCATCGAGGTTGGCCCCGTCGATCCGGCAGCTCAGGCGCGTGGTCAGCCAACCATCACGCGCCTCCCACGCCACCTGATTCAGCAGGTACGGGTTCGTCCGCGCCACGGCGAATTCGCGAAGCTCTCCCTCGAGATCGACTCGGAGCGGCCCGCTGATGGGACCGATGGTGCCGTGGAAGCTGAGCTGACCATCGCCGACCCGCGCCTTCAGATCCATGCGGGCGGGCTTCGTTCCCGGAGCCGTCGAGAGACCGTCAATCCGCGAGGCAAGACTGGCCACGTCCACGGCGAACGGCGGCGTCAGACCACCATCGACCAGGCGCGCACCGCCTTCTTCAATGACGAGCTGGCTCAGCATGACAGGAACCGCCGCCTGGTCTTTGCCGTCGGCGTTCGGCGTGGACGCATTCGATGTCTGATTCGCGCCCGGCGTCTGCGCCGAGACCGTCGTCTGAGAGGTGAGCATTGCACGCAACGGTAGAGCGCCCGACCCGTCGCGCTCGAGCAAGATCCACGGTCGCCGGAGGGCGAGTTGGCGTACTTTGACGCTGCGCGGCCAGTCGATGTCGAGGGCGGTCGCGGCCGCTCGATCGATTCTGATCACCGTCCGCTGCCCGTCGCGCACGTCGACCCTCGAGAGCGCGGCGTTGCCGCGCACCGTAGCCCGGGGCTCGGACAACGCAGGAAAGACGACCGCCAGGTCGAGATCCGCCCGTCCACTGAATTGGGCCCTGGTCGGGACGTACGCCTGGTAATGCGCGACCTCAGCCTCTCTCGCGTTGACGCGAAGGTCGGCACTGAACGGATCGACCCCCACACGGCCCACGACCTGGAGCTGACCGCCGCCAGGCGGGCGCACGGCGAGCCTCACTGCGAGCGGGCGAAGCGGCCATCCGCCTCCCGTGACCGTGGCGTCGAGCTGCGAGAGGTCGAGCGTCGCACGAGGTTTGACCGTCTCGTCTCTCCATGAGAGCACGCCGTTCCGCACCGTGATTTCTCCAATATCGATGCGGGGCGATCGTGTGCTGAGACCTTTCGCGTCGTTCACCGGTTTCGCGTCGTTCAGCGGTATTGAGGTCGGCGCGGCAGCCGGCCGATTCCAGAGGGCGCGCAACGGGAAGTCGCCAGCCGCGTCCCGCTCGACGATTGCCCGCGGTCCGCTCACGACAAGGCGCTTCACGCCCAGTCGCGTCGGCCACTGCACCTCGAGCCCCGTCGCCTCCACTCGCTGGGCGCCCAAAAGCTCCTGCTGCGCGTCCCTGATGCCGAGACGGATGACGGCGATCGAGCCACTCACTCGGGTGGGCACACCGGCGGCGAGCGGCTCGTTGATGCGAAGATCGGCTTCGCCCCGGCCGTTGAACCTGGCCGTCACCGGCAGGAAGCGATTCCATGACGCAAGGTCCAGATCGCTGAGCCGGAGACGGAGCTGACTCGGTGCCGGAGGTGGGCGGAGCATGCCCGAGACCGCGAGCGTTCCGCCCCCGGGAATAGCTGTCAGCACGTCGAGTCGACCGGGGGTCGTGATGGGCCACGAGAGATCCGCGATGCTGGCGCGAATCGCCGAAACCTGGTACCGCGCGTTTTGCTGACTCCTCGGGTCGCGGACGCTGGCCGAGCCTTTCATTTCGAACTGGCCGACCCGAACCTGCTCGTTCTGGAACGTGAAATCGGTGAGCTGCGTCGTCAGCTTCGGGATCTGGGTGACGGGCTCGCGCTCGCCGGGTCTGACCAGCGCCAAATCCTCGAACTCGCCCGTCAGGTCGGCCCGGACCCCGGCACGCGCGTCCATCGTGACCTTGAGGGTTGAGCTCACGCGCCCTCGATCGAGCACGACCGGCGAATCGGACGGCAGGTAGAGCCGCGCGAGCGCCAGGTCCAACCCCTTGACTGTCACCGTGGCCTGGAGGTGAATCGGGTAGAGTCGGAATTGCTCGATCTCGACGCGGTTCGGCGCGCCCGCGGTCACCGAGCTTGCCACGGCAGTCCCGTCATCCCGCAGGGTCGAGACGTTGTGCGCCTCGATCTGGATGTTGTCCGACGTCCACGTTCGCCGTTCGGGCAGCGCACGGTCTTCAAATGCGATCGTCCCGTCGACCAGCGCGAACCGGTCGACGGTGACATCGAACGTCTTCTCGATCGTCCCCGAGCCTTCGATCAGATCGGAGAAATTGAAATTCTTCGCGAGTCGTACGACACGAAGGGTCGGCTTGCGGAGGACAAGATCTCGTACCCAGATATGACCGCGGAGGAGCGAGAGGAGATGCAGCCGGGCATCAAGCCACTCGCAGTCGGCAAAGGGTGTGCCGCCGTCTGGCTCGGCGACGTGGAACCCGTGGATCGTGAACCGGCCGCTCAGCAGCTGAACGTCGACCCGATCGATGCTGACCGGGCGCTTCGTGATCGCCTGGAGCCGAGAGATCGCTACCTGCCGCGCCACTGTTGGTAGCGCGTAGAGCGTTGTGGCAACCGCGATCAGCAGGACGCCTGAGATCAGGATGATCCAGCGATGCGACCTCATCATCTTCATAGGTGCCCCTCGTTGATTTCACTGCGTAGTCTCCCTGACACTCGACGTCCACAGGATTACTCGTGAGTAGCCGATGCACGCATCACAATGCGCTGCCAGTCAGGCTTCCATTGGGCACCGAGCGCCGCGGAGAGAGCGGCAGACCCCAAGACGACGAGCACGAACAGCGATCGCGTCCTCATCGCGGTCCCCCTTGCCTGGCACCGCCGGCCAACGCCCGCGAGGGGCCTGAGGCGCGCCTCGCGAGCGGTGGGCGGCGCGGTCGCTACTTGAAGGGCTCCTTCACGACCATCTTGACGCCGGCGATGACGCCGGTGACGGCTCGCTGGACCTGCTCGACGGCCTCCTGGCTAATCTCGCCGGCCCCCTTGAGGGCACCCGTCGCGGCGGCCGAAGCGGCCTCCTCGGCCCCGAGGCCCACGCTCTTGGCAGTGGCGATCGCGCCCTCGACGGCGTTCCGCGCCACAAGCCCGACATCCCCGCCGACCTCGGCGGTGCTCTTGACGAGGACGCGGGCGCTCGTGCTGATCGTGCCAACGGCCTCGGCTCCGACTTCCTTGGTGCCTTTGAGGACGCCAATGACCCCGCCTTTGGCCGTCGCGCCCAGGTCGCCGCCGACCTGGGCGGTGCCCGTGATGGCGCCGCGCAAGACGTCGGAGACCGTCGAGGTCAGCGCAGTGCCGACCGCGCCGGTGCCCTTGATGGTGCTGACCAGCGTGCCGCTGACGGTGTCGACGACGGTGGTCAAAATCTCACCCGTCCCCTTGATTGAGCCGACCAACGTGTCCTTTACCGATTCCATGATCCCCTTGTGAACCGGAGTACTCATTTGGGACCTCCTTCCGGCGACGAACGCAATCTCTTCGCATCCATGGGGCAGCGGCACCCCAAGCCCGCTCGAGACCGACACGACGTTATGGCATCCTCCACATCGGCCGCTCGTGATGGGTCTTGTGGCTCGCGGGTGGTATCGTGCCCGCAGAGGCTCTTGCCGCACGCGACACCTCACCAGTCTCGGGCGCGAGTGCCTTCGCGACCAGCGTTCTCAACTGCGGGACGTCGATCGGCTTCTCCAAGTAGCCGTACGGCCCCTCCCCGGCCGCCGGCAGGAGGGGCACCACTGCCCCCTACCCGGTGGCGCATCGTGAAGTCGGTAATGACGAGTGATGGGTGAAAGGCGAGGGCTTTCTCCCGGACCATCTGGCCATCGGTGGCTGTCTCGACCTGGCACCCCCATCGCGTGAGGAGGGCCTCGCGCCCGTTCAGCGATGGCTGGTCATCGTCGGCGATGAGAACATGCGGAACCATACCTCGCGGAGTGACCGCTGGGGCAGCGCCTCGGGCTCCTGAAGCGCGCGGGCATATCAGGGAGTCGACGGCGATCCGGGCGGCGGTCCGAACTCCCGTGCGCTGCCGCGACAGCTCCCGCTTCGCCAGCCGCACCACTCCGTCGCGAAGCTCCGGTGTGGGTACGCAGCCGGTGATCTCAACGACGGCTGGCGACCAAGGTGCACGCGGCAGATGCACCGTCAGCGCAATCGGCAGCGCCGCCAGCGATTCGTCGGTGAACAGGCCGTCGCGGATCCGTAGCTGCAGGAAGAGTGCGTCGACTTCCCGGTTGCGCCTCACGTGGCGAAGCGTGAGGACGCTTCCGGCTATCGCCATCATCGTCAGCATGACGATCACGAGGCTCACCACGGTAATCCCGAACCACCGCGACCCACGTCTCGGGCCCGGACGTGATGGGGGTTGGAGGGAGCGGAGACTGGCCTCGACGACACGAACGTCGCCACCGGATTGTCTGGCCAGGCGACGCGCTGCGTCGACTTCATGCCCCACCTCCACTGAGGAGGATGCATGGCAGGTGCCAGACGCGGGAGTCGCCCGGGCGGCCTCGGTCGGTACCGAGTCGAGGCCAAGTGTGGGATCTGAAGTTCCTACGGTATTGGACGAAGGGACGCTCGCCCTGAAATCGACGGCGCGACGCTAGCGGGCGCCGGGTACGTTCTTTCTCGCTACGCGGGAGGAACTTATTACAGGTCTTTGAAGTAAATGCTCGGTGAAGGGGTTGTGCACCGCGAGGTGCACCCGGCTGATGAGAATTGTCGATGTGGCCGAAAGCGGTCTGAGGATCACGCTGTCTCCTTTTCTCTCTACGTCTCTTTGTTAGGCAGTTACGTGGACCTACGCTCGTCCCTTTAGTTCGAGGTCTCCCTTTAAGCGCTCGAACTCATCTGCGGCCAGCGATCCCCGTTCCGAGATCCGGCCGGCCGCAGGCTCGCGGAACTCGGCTTCCAGCCCACGAACCACCGGCACATATCCCGAGGCGTCCATGAAATGGAAATGCCGAGGTAGGAGTTCGCCGCTGCCTGCTTCCGGAGCGCCGGGGCCGGGGCGCTGTGGCGCCTCTCCACTCTCGCTCAGGCCGGGCGCCCGGCGCGGACGCGTTCGGGAAGAAACGGGGTGTGGCGCAGCCTCACCCTCGTCATCGAGTACACCGCGCTGGCGATGGCGGGCGCGACGAGGGGCGTGGCCATCTGGCCGACGCCGCTCGGCGGATTCTCCGTTGGCATCAGCTTCACGTGCATCTCCGGGACGTCGCGCATGCGGGGCACGACGTAGTCGTAGAAAGTGGACTGCGGGATCGGCGAGCTTCAGAATGGCCGTCCGTCCGTTCGTTGACCTGATCGCCTCGCTCCACGAACTTCTCAGCCCGGCGGATACCCCCGGCATCCAGGAAGACAGGTTCTTCAGACAGGTGGTCCCAGCTCTTGCGGCGCTACTGGAGGACGGCCAACAGCGGACTTGAGCGGACCGGCTCGACGCTGATCGTTAGACCGCGCGCCATTCGTCTAGTCCCGCGCTCCTTCAGGACATGAGCACATGACAGCACCTGGCGCGGGTTGATTAGAAAGCCTGTACCTATGACATACAGAGACGTCTGCTCTGGAGCAGTAACATGCTCTTGAAGCGGCACTTTGATGTAACCCACCGCGCAGACCGCATGCCTTACTATGTCCAAAGCCTTTGTGTTCATTGCGTGGACGCTTCAACACGGTCGGCCGTCCCGGGAACCGCGCTGCACGCGGGCGTTGGCGAGAGAGACATCCTGGCAGCAAGCGTAGCAAAAAGAGCAAGAACCCGTAGGAGTACATCGCGACCCAGCATCGGAGCGCAGTGTGGGCTGCGGCGCTCACTCGGTGCGGTTCAACTCAGAGTCACCTCTTGTCAACGATGTTGTCGTCCGGATCCGCGACTGTTACTTTTGGTGCCGTGGCGCGTGTGTGGGCAAAGCGGGGCTAGCAGCCAAGTGAGGGAGAAATGTCCATGTTGAAACCTCTGGTACTCGCGTTGTCGTGCGCGGCTTTGATTGCAGGCTGCGCCGTGGGCCACGGGCCCGTGATCGCTCCGGTCACCATCAACATGAAGGGACCGGTGTCAGCAGGTCCGGCCATGACTGGTTCCAAGGTAGGAAGGGCCGAAGCCTGGGGTATCCTCGTGTTCGCGACGGGCGACGCAAGTATCTCGGCTGCTGCCAAAAACGGCGGCATCAACCGGATTCATCACGTGGATCACGAGACCATGAACATCCTGGGAATCTACGCTAAATATACGACGATCGTCTACGGAGAGTAGCCGTCCCCCGGCGTCTCTCGTGGTGAGCAAATACCGAAGTGCGGCATCTTCGATACTGTGCGGTTTCGAGAGTACTTCTATGTCGCGAGCGATCAGCACGCGAATGCGTAGGCTGGTCGAGCGGTTTTGCGCAAGTGCGCGGAAGACGAGAGGGCCGGCGTTGCACCGGCCCTCGTTTCGTAATCAGCAGGTCGCGGGTTCAAGTCCCGCCGCCGGCTCCAGCCTTCTTCGTGAGTTACTCGCGGTCTTGAGGGCAAGAGCTTCACCGTCGACGATTACCTGGCGCGCCATCCCGTGACCGGGTTCCTCATCGCGCGGGACGATACGATCCTGGTCGAGCGCTATCAATACGCGCGGAACGATCAGCACCGTTGACCTCGTGGTCGATGGCCAAGACCGTCACCGCGATGCTGATCGGGATCGCGATCGCCGAGGGCCGCATCCGGTCCGTCGACGACCGCGCGGACGCCTACGTGCCGGACCTAGCCGGAACCGAGTACGGTGGCACTTCGCTCAGGCACCTCCTCCAGATGTCCTCGGGCGTGCGTTTCTCGAGGAGTACTCCGGACGGGACGACGTCATGCAGCTCGCACGGGACACGTTCGCCCGGGTCGGGACTGGCGGCGTGGATGCGGTGAGAAAGTTCAATGAGCGCGTCAGGCCGAGAGGCACGCGCTTCTATTACGCCTCGATCGAGACCCAGGTGCTCGGGCTAGTCCTGACGAGCGCGCTCGGCCGGCCGGTGGCCGAGTACCTGGAGCAGAAGATCTGGCAGCCGATGGGCGCCGAGGCCGATGCGACGTGGCTGGTCGATCGCTCCGGCCAGGAGTCGACCTATTGCTGCCTCAACGCGGTACTGCGCGACTAGCCGCGGCTCGGTCTCCTGCTCGCCCACGATGGCAACTGGCGAGGCCGTCAGATCATCCCCGCCGCGTGGATCGCGGACCACCAGCACGCATCCGAACCAGGACCACCTGTGGCCGGGCCGCGCGACGCCAGGTTTCGGCTACGGCTACCAGACCTGGATCTTTCCGGGCGAGGAGCGGAGGTTCGCGCTCCTCGGCGTGCGGGCCAGCGGATCTTCGTCCAGGCCGCCTCCCGATTGGTCGGCGTGACCGGCCTTGACAAAGCGTGGCTCGCGGCGCTACTGGTATGCCGCGTGAAGGAGCTTGCGGAGGAGTGGTATCTGTCCCGGGGATCCCCTCACTCTCACGCTCAATCATGCTGCGTCTGACACAGTGACGTGCGTTGCAGTGACGCAGAGCATCAGGTCGGAGCGGAAGCGTGAAGCCTATTTCGTCCGGTCGCCTGGTTTCGACGCATGTTGTGCGACTCGCCACCCGCAAACGTGCGACACGTCAGTTGGAACAGGTGTTCAAGGCTCTCCAGGGCGATCACACCCATCCCTTCGCCCATGAGATCTACCGGAGGGTGCACAAAAAGCTGCCTCGAATCAGCCTCGCCACGGTGTATCGCAACCTTCACAGTCTCGTCGAGGAGGGCAAAATCCGCTCCCTCCTCCTAGATGAACAGGCGGCCCGATACGACCCCGAGACAAGTGAGCATGATCATTTCGTCTGTGAGAGATGCGGTCGAGTGATCGACCTGTTCTTGCGGCGGGCTCGACGGATAGACCTGACTCCGCTTGCGAAAGACGGTTACGTTGTGACGACGCACAACCTGACGGTCTATGGGATGTGTCAGGTCTGTGCCGCGCGACGTCGGACCTCCAGGCCTCCGCGCCCGGCGGTACGAAAGCCCTAGCGAGAACCCTAGTGTGCGGACGATGGCAGTGACTCGAGGGTGATTCACAACTAAAGGAGTCGGCGTATGGCATACCAAGACGATATCGCGTTGATGGCTCACCTGATGCGCCGTGCGGGCTGGGGCGCAGGCCGCGACGAACTCGAGGCGCGCGTGGCCAAGGGGTACGAGGCGACCGTCGAGGAGTTGCTACACCCCGAGACACAGCCGTCGGTCGATGTCTACACGCTGCTGCGCTATCAGCCGGCCGCATTGCTGCCCGGCGGGCAGCCCCCCATGGGGAACGTGAACTTCATGTATCACCTGGTGAACACGAAGCGTCCTCTGGAAGAGAAGATGGCCTTGTTCTGGCACCACGTATTCGCCACCGGCAACTCGAAGGTGGACAACTACGATCAGTTGCTGGAGCAGATCGGCTTGTTCCGTCAGGGTGGCATGGGCAACTACCGCGACCTGCTCGTCACGATCGCCAGAAACCCCACGATGATCTTCTGGCTGGACAACAACCAGAACCACGGCACGGCCGTCAACGAGAACTGGGGTCGCGAGCTGCTCGAGCTGTTCAGCATGGGCGTCGGCGCCTACACGGAAAAGGATGTCCGTGAAGCGTCCCGCGCCTTCACCGGCTGGACCTTCGAAACCAAGATCCCACGCCTGCCCTATGGGCGGTTCCCGTGGAAGTTCGAGTACCGCCCCGAAGATCACGACGACGGCGAGAAGGAATTTCTCGGCCACCGCGGCCGTTTCGACGGCGAGGACATCATCGACATCGTCGTGGAGCAACCGGCCTGTGCGCGTTTCGTATGCCGCCATCTGTACAACTTCTTCGTCGCCGACGAGCCCCAGGTGCCCGCCTGGTCGATCGAACCACCGCGAGACCAGAAGGCGATCGACAGCCTGACGGCAACGTTCCGCCAGTCACGCTTCGACATCCGGTCCGTCCTCCGGGTGCTGTTCGACTCGAGCTTCTTCAAGGAGGCCCGCTTCAAGCACCTGAAATCCCCCGCCGAGGTGGTGGTGGGGAGCCTGCGCTTCGTGGGTGGCTATGAGCTGCCGCGGCCCGGGTACGGCGACCTGTCAATGCAGCCCGCCTACATGGGTCAGGACCTGCTCAATCCGCCGAGCGTCGAGGGATGGCATACCGGTCCGGAGTGGATCAACAGCGGCTCCCTGATGGCGCGCATCAACTTCGTGGCAGGACTGGTCGGTGATCCGTCCCTGCCGGGCGTCCGCGCTATCATCGATCGCCTGAAGGCCAAGGGCACGCTGAGCCCAGAGCAACTGGTCGACGGGTGTCTGGACCTGCTGGGTCCGGTGGAGGTGGGTTCCGAAACGCGGCAGGAGCTCGTGGCTCAGGCCAAGGAGTGGGGCCAGACGGGCTGGGCAAGTGAGACGAGTGCCAAGACGGCCGACAAGCGTGTTGGCGAGATGCTGCAACTGATCGTGGCGACGAGAGAGTATCAGTTCGCCTAACGTCATGAGCCTCATCGGGTGAGGAGGATTACGCATGGCCGCGACGCAAAAAGACCCCGTGCTGGTCACAGTGCAGCTCTCAGGCGGGAACGACTATCTCAACACGGTGATTCCGTTCAATGACCCGCTGTACCGCGACAACCGGCCAGCGGTTGGGATCCCCGACGACCAAATCTTGAAATTCGACAAGGACTATGGCTTCCATCCCTCGATGGCTCCGCTGAAGAAGGTCTGGGATCAGGGCAAGCTCGCCATCGTGCACGGTGTGGGCTACGCCAACTCGCCGCGCTCCCACTTCCGCTCCATGGATATCTGGCATACCTGCGAGCCCGAGAAGGTGGGGACCCAGGGCTGGTTGGGCCAGGTGGCGCGCGAATACGATCCTAGGAAGGAGAACGTCGTCACGGTTGTGAGCTTTGGACCAAGCCTGTTCCGGGCTCTGGTCGCACCGGGAGTTCCCGTGGCGTGTGTGGCCGGCCCGCTGGAGAAGTACGGGTTCCTGCCGAACATCCAGGAGCGGGCGCAGCGCCTGCAAGTGCTCGATCGCTTCGCAAAGATGTACGCCCCGGTCGCGGGGACTGGCGTGATGGAATACCTCGGCACCACCGGCCTGGATTCACTGAAGGGCGCGGATATCCTCAAGGTGGCGCCGCAGAAGTACGCGTCCACCGTCAAATATCCCGATACCCCGATCGCCCGCAAGCTGCGCGGGATCGCCCAGGTGCACTTTGCCGATCTGGGTAGCCGGATCTTCTACTGTGATCACGGCAGCTTCGACACCCACGCCGGCCAGAACCCCGGCCACGGAGGCCTGTGGAGCGCCGTGTGCGAGGGTCTCGAGGCCTTCACGGCGGACCTCCGCGAGCACGACCACGCCGACAACGTCATCATCCTGCTGTTCTCGGAGTTCGGGCGCCGCGTCCACGACAACGGCTCGGGGACGGACCACGGTGCAGCCGGGCCAGCTTTCATCCTCGGCGACAAGGTTAAAGGTGGTCACTACGGCGAGTATCCCTCTCTCAAGGCGGAAAAGCTGGTTCAGGGGGATCTGAACCCGAGTACGGACTTCCGCAGCATCTACTCGACGATTCTGGAAAAGTGGCTGAAGTTGGATGCCAAACCGATCACCGGTGGCAAGTTTGAGCAACCGGCCTTCCTGAACTAGCGGGAGGGTTTGCAGCTTCGGCACTCCGTCCCGTGGCGAGACCACGGGAAGGAGGGCGTGAGATGGGAGGGAAGCTATGCCGCTTACAACGGTGGCGCGCGGAAGAGTCTACGAGTGGAGCCACGCCGTCGGGCGTGGCGCGCAGTCGGGCACGGGGTTCAACTATCCCCAGACGATGTGCCTCGCGAAGGGTGGCGTCGCCTACGTCGCCAATCGCGGCAACGAGAACAACTTCGGGATGCGTGTCAACGAGGTGAAGATCGGCGGCCCCGGCGAAGAGGAACTGCTCGCCGAGTTCTTCCAGTGGGGCGAAGGGGACGGCCGTTCGACCTGGCCGTTCGGCGTCGCGACCGATGGCCGGGACCAGGTGTACGTCTCGGACGAATGGAACAACACCATCTCGGTGTTCGACAGCAAGGGCAAGTTTGTCCGGAAATGGGGCAAGACGGGCAGTGGCGATGGCGAGCTCATGCGCCCGGCCGGTCTGGTGTGCGAGAAGAACGGCAACCTGATCGTCGTCGACAGCGGGAACAATCGCCTCCAGGTCTTCTCTGGCGACGGGAAGTTCGTGGCGAAATGCGGCAAGGGCGGGAGCGGGGACGGAGAGTTCAACCAGCCCTGGGGGGTGACCCTCGACCAGGCGGGCAACATCTACGTCGCGGACTGGAAGAATCACCGCGTCCAGAAGCTGTCTCCGCAGGGCAAGTTCATGATGAAGATCGGCCAATACGGGACGGTTCCCGTGTCGCCGGGGGCCTTCGCGATCACCTACATGGGGCCGTACATGTCGCCCTCGGGCACGCCCGGCTATCCCAAGGCCGGCTTGCTCAATCATCCCACCGACGTCGCCGTGGATACCGACGGCGATATCTACGTCGCCGACTGGGGCAACCATCGGGTCTGCGTCTTCGACGCTGAGGGAAGCCCCGTCGCCAACCTCATCGGCGATGCCCAGGTGATGTCCAAGTGGGGCCAGATGAGCATCGACGCTAACCCCGACATGATGAAAGCTCGTCGTCGGGTGCGAAGCCTGGAGCCCGAATATCGCTTCTGCTTCCCAACGGCGGTGGACTTCGATCCGGAAACCGATCGCATCATCGTAGCCGACAGCCAGCGGAATCGCTTGCAGATATACCGCAAGGTTCGCGACTACGTCGATTTCCAGGCGAATCTCTAGAGGTGAACCTCTCCGTTCGTTCCTGCCTCCCTCCTTGGCCTGCCATGGGGGGCGGCAGGAGTGAGCGAAGGGGGCTCATGTTCGGTCTTCCTTCGTCGGCCGACTGATCGTTAGCTTGACGCCGGTCGCTCCAGCGGATGCTTCCGGCCGTCTCGCCACTCGACGAGGAGGATTTCGTGCCCTACCTGACGTAGAGAGCCCGGGTCGAGTCGGAAT
>Ga0209761_1002437_pt1 | contig 12231 bp, 9 predicted proteins | sample GraSoi013_1_40cm_4_FD_185818 | JGI IMG/M metagenome (GOLD analysis project Ga0209761, IMG submission 185818) | Grasslands soil microbial communities from the Angelo Coastal Reserve, California, USA - Sample 09_25_2013_1_40cm (SPAdes) (version 2) | ecosystem: Environmental > Terrestrial > Soil >... | reverse complement strand
CGCCATTGAGTTCAGTCAAAAGATTCGTAGGGGTGCTTGTCGAGAACGAGTGGATGTGGGAGCATCTGTTCGAGCTGCTCACAATGTCGTTCATGAAGAGTAGGCTGGCGTGGTAAGCGGTGCTGAAAGATTGGTCACATCCACCGGAAGAACCCTCGTAGTAAGCATCCCAGGTTAGTCCTACCGGTTCCATCCTGTCAACTAGATTAACCGCGTTTGAGGAATACGATCCACCCGGAGCAGTTGGTCCACTGTCGGTGGTGCTGTCACCGCCTCCTGAGAGACAGCCTCCTATGTTGGGAGAAGAATTGCTACAATCTCCTGCCAGTCCAGAGACCAAAGCGAGATAGTTGGGCTCGCTCGGGTGGTCTACCGCGCTGTATCTTTGAGAGAGAGACCATGCGTTAGCTAGCCCTGTGAGGTACGGAGCAGAACTGCTTCCGTATATCTCGTTCAAACTGTGATTCTCTAGGATCAGAACAACAATATGGTCAAACATGCTTGGAGAAGCTGCTGATGCATTGGCGTTGGAGGCCGCAAACGCGGTTGCCGGTATGGCAAGTGCGATTGATGCCAGTAGCAATATGGCCAGAAGCGGTCGTCGGCCATTGCCGATTGCTGTCAGCTAGAATTGTCTCCCAGCCTCAGGTGGGAGAGCATACTAGTTGCTCTCGCCATGCTGGGTTGGCGCTCGCAACCGTGAAGCGCATCAGCTAGATTGTTTCTAACGTGACTCCTCAACCTGATGACCAAAACAGACGAGGTCGTCCACGCAATAAGAACGTTTCGAAACCTTGACGACTTGGTACCGTTACTCGCGTGGCATGTCGATAAAACGCGGAGGGCAAGATATACTGGAACTGAATGGTTGAAAAGTCACGCTAGGTGACGGCTTGTTATTAGGCGTGGTCCAACGTTCTGATCCTGTAGGATCCCAGGTTTCCAACCTGATGACCACCCAAGAGCTATCGTGCTCTTGGTTCGGGCTGTGCCTGGGACCCGCCCACTAATCTTCCCTGTCTTTCATCCAAACGACGACGGGACCGTGAAACTAATCATTGACCTGGTCGCAGCAAAGATCCCAGAAGGACTACGCGGGTTCCAGGAGATGGAAATCTTTTCTTGTTAGTATAATGTATGGCAACCAAGGCTTAGCCTGTTCCTAACCCCGATCTGCCCTGATTGGTTCAAGAGCCAACCGTACCTTGGACTCTAACGTGGAAACTGAATGGCTGGGACCACGGCAGAGGCCCGGTGAAGCCTGATGCGTGGAGAGGGATTAGACAATACTTGCGTATTGGTGGATTATAGCGGTGATGTATCGTATTCCTGCTATGAAATCGTCCGTTGTCGTATACTCGTTTGGCGCGTGGGCGTGGCTGTAAGCTGAGGGTGGCCCGCTTCCTGTCCAGATACTGTCCAGGCCCAGTCGTTTTGTGAATAGGTAATCGGGGCCCGATGCCGGGTTTCTCGGCAGAACCACTGGGCTACGTCCGTAGGCTATGTTTGCAGCCCTATCGGCAGCCTGGGCAATTGGTGCCGATGGCTTTGTTCTGGAGGGTTCTAGAAATCCTAGTGCTTTGACTTGGATGTCATCGAATCCGTGCTGATGCAAGTGATTCTTTAGAGCGGCGAGCAGTTTTTTCGGGTTCTGGTTGTATACGAGGCGGAAGTCGATCTTCAGCATCGCGTTTCCAGGAAGGACGGTTTTGGATCCTTGTCCGATGTATCCTGTTTTGAAGCCGCAGATTGTGCAGGTTGGTTCCATCAGATATTTTTTCAATGCCTCTCTGTTTGTTTTTGCGTTGAGGAATTTTTTCAGGCCCCATTCTTTGAGATAGTTTTCACCTCGGAATGGAATCTTACCGACTAGCTTTGATTGTGCGGGCGTGAATGGTTCGACGTCGTCGTACCATCCTTTCATCAGGATCTTTCCGTCTGGGTTTTTCATTGTGTTCAACGCCCAGACTAGTCGCCAAGCTGGGTTGTCGACGAGTGGGGCGTAGGATGAGTGAAGATCCTCTCTAGCCTTCTTGCATCTTAGTTCGACATAGAGGAGTCCCTTGACGCCTAGGCTGATCTTTGGGCGGCCTGTCTCGTCGAAATCTCCATCGTAACAGACGACGCTATCAGCCTTCAGTCTCTCTTTGTTCTCGTCGATGAAACCTGGGAGGTGTGGGCTGCCGATTTCTTCTTCTCCTTCGAAGAGAAATTTCAGGTTAAGCGGCACATCACCGGTTGCTTTCAGAAAGCTCTCTGTGGCTTTGATGCAGCTGATGACGTTATTTTTGCTGTCGGCCGCGCCTCTCGACACAATCTTTTTTCCCTGCAATTTCGCATCGAAGGGTCCGGAATCCCATTCTTCCAGCGGCTCGACGGGTTGGACGTCATAGTGGCCGTAGACTAGCAAGGTTTTGCCGGAAGATTTTGATTTTACCTCTCCGTAGACGATCGGGTTACCGTTTTTTTCTGGGAGAATCTGAGTCTTTATGCCAGCTGCGTCCATGTTTTTCTTGACGATTCGGGCGCAGTCCGCGATGCCTTTTCCTTGTGCAGATACGCTTGGTTGTCGAAGGAGTGTGCGGAAGTCTCGGAGGAATGGCTCCTTGTTTTTTTGGATGTATTCGAAGGCCTGTTTCAGACTCTGCTCTTTCACAAGCCTATGACTGAATGAACGTACTAATAGCACCTTCCAGAATCCTGGCTTCGAGTGAACCTTCCGCCTCTGCCGTGAGCTGTCGCATGGGCTACCCTCTGTACGTCCACAATCAAGCATTCTTCAAGAATAGCGCTCGGATTCGCCTATTGTCAGCCCTATTTTCGAATCTGGAGCCCCATTCTTACACTGCCTAGGAAATCGTTCTTGATGCCGCCGCGACAAAACCGCCAGAATCGCCATGCCATCGAAGCCCAGACCAAGCCCTGAATCCCGAGACTCGCCTGGAGTCCCTGCCAGACAACGCGAGGGACCTCTAGGGAAGGGGGTCTTGCACAGAGCATCTCGCGACGCGAGACCTGTTGAGGGCCCACTCTTGCTATCTTTCGGGCTCCCGTCGGTTCGTGACGAGATAGAGAAGGACTACGACAACAACCAGAACGAGACCTGCAGAGAAGCCCAGCTGATTGATGGAGATGCTGAAAAAACCTCCGACAAGCAATAACACCAAGGAAAGCCCGATGGCGATGATCATAATTCGGGCCTGACCTACAAGCTGGCCTTGAGCCCACTCGACAAGTCTTCTCTCCAGCGCCACTGAAAACTCGTCACGTTTCCCCGCAAGCTCACGGTTCTCGCCATCAAACGATAAGACCACTCGAGAAGCCTCCATGAAGAAAATAACCGCAACGAATTGTACCAGCAGAACCGCGGTGTCGGGAGCCGCTACTCCAAGAGCATCTTCTCCGACCTTTCCTCCGATGACCGATCCGATCAGGCTCAGAGACGCCCCTCTCGCAAGAATTTCCTTTTTCCTCAACATCCCCAACAATCCAACCCCAGAGACAATCAACATCACGGGAACCTGCTGCCCGAATAACACGAGTGAGGGAATTGCGAAGATTACCCACGGCGCCAACGCTAGGTAGTGCAGCCTAACAAGCAGGGTGCCAATTCTGAAACCGAGAGTCAGACCTGGATCATAGGTCGTACGCGTCTCACCTTACTCAGAACTATCGAGAGGGGAACACCAAGAGGCCACTGGCTCACACTGCAAATCTTCTCGAGCGCGAAAAGCGTATTCGCCCGTTCCAGCATCAGCATCCTGTAAGCTACTTCCTCCCATTCCGAATCGAACCTGGCCGGATCCCTTGGCGAGGGACAGAGGACTAGCACACTGTATCCTGCAGTGACCAGTCCTCGTATTCCACCGACTATCGTATTGTCCATCAGCGAGGAGATTATGATTATCTGGGCTCTGGCAGGCAGCAGAAGCTTTGCAAGGAGGGCAACGACGTAGTCTGTGGGAATAACTGCCCTCCCAGGCTTCGCCGAGGCGAGTAGGAAGAGGATGTTTCTTTCGTGTCTCTTGCCGAAGGCCGGAGCTGCAATCCCTCGCTCCTCTCCTTGGAGTATCATACCGACTCTGTTTCCTTGTTTGAGGAGGAGGCTGGTTATGGAGGCCGCGGCCCTGACACCGCGCTCGAACAATTCAGCCTCTGCAGCTTCGTAGAAGGTAACGTCCGTATCGAGGACAACCATAACATCGGTAACCCTCTCCGCCTCTGTCTCGTTAATGATCAGTCGACGATGCCTTGCGGAAGCTTTCCAATTGATCCGCTTCGGATCGTCTCCAGAAACATATCCTCGCATACTGTAGAACTCCATTCCCGGTCCAAGGGTCCGGGCAGGAATCGTCCCAGGCCACGGACCTAGATGAGGGGGCCGTAGTTCCGCGCCTCTGATCCGTTCCGGCCTGGGCATTATCGACAACACCTCTGAATCCGCTTTGGCCTCAACAAGGTACAGCTCGAAAGGATCTCGTGCCCTTACGACTACAGGACCGACAGGGAAGTGGCCTCTAGTAGGGCTCTGGAAACCAAGCTGAACTTCCTGCCTTTCACGAGGCCTCAATTGGGTCCGTACTCGAGAAACCCCCTTCTCAAGCTTGATCGTGTCTGGAATTAGTTCATGAACCTCCACGTTACTGAGTTTGCCGTTAGTCTCGTTCAAGAGCTCGATTTGGACGTGGATATCTTCATCTCCGAAACTGTCGCTGGGGATGACTTGATGGCTTAGTCGTACCTTAACGCTCTCCGGGAGGCCCCAGATGTTGCTGAGGAAGAACAATGAGGCCAGAGGAAGAACAAGTGCCGCAAGCTGCCAGTCCTGAAGTAGAAGCCCGAGCACTAGGATCGTGTTGGCTAGGGCGAAGTAAGCGCTCGCTTTCTTGGTGAACAATTGCTCGAGGTCACTTGACCTTAGGCACAGGAATGGTTTTCAGAATCTCGTCCACCATCTGGCGCGGGTCAACCCCCTTGACCCAGGATTCTGCCTTCATAATCATTCTGTGCACAAGAGCCGGTGCAGCCACCTCTTTCACATCATCTGGGATAACGTAGTCTCGGCCATGGAACACAGCCCTAGCTCTCGCAAGCTTGAATATGGCCAAAGAGCCTCGAGGACTCGCGCCTACTTCGACCTGCCGTTGCACTCTCGTCGCCTGGACAATGTCGGTAACGTAACCGAGAACATCATCATCAACGTGAATTCCCTCCACAGTTTTCTGAAGCGCGAGAATTGTTTCTCTATCTGCCGCCGGTTCGAGCAAGACGTCTTCCTGGGCTCTCTCCATTCGTCTTTTCAGTATCTCCACTTCCTCCGTTCGGTTCGGATATCCCAGCTGCAGGCGGAGTAGAAACCGGTCGAGCTGAGCTTCGGGTAGTGGATAAACTCCCTCATACTCGATTGGGTTCTGGGTTGCGATCACGATGAACGGGTTTGTAATGGGATGAGTTTTTCCGTCCAGCGTGGTTTGCCTTTCTTGCATCGCCTCGAGTAAAGCTGCTTGGGTCTTGGGAGGGGCTCTGTTTATCTCGTCAGCCAGCAGTATGTTGGTGAACACTGGTCCACGTCTCAGCTCGAACTCTGAGGTCTTGACGTTGTAAATGTAGGTGCCAGTAATATCAGCGGGCAACAAGTCTGGGGTAAATTGTATTCTTGAAAATTCGCATCCCATGCTCATGGCGAAGCTTCGTGCCATCAGGGTCTTCGCCAGGCCTGGATAGTCTTCAAACAGAATATGGGAATTTGCCAGAACCGCCAGCATGACCTTTTCTAGAACTTGTTCTTTTCCCACGATGACTTTCTTTACCTGGTTGACGACTAGCTGGCACGTCTCGCCTGCATCTCCGATGTTCATGCCTTCCAGGCCTCTATTCCATCAATTGCTTCGCGCAACATCTTGACACGTATCGCGCCCTTGGGCGGCGTCGAACTATATAGTAGCGTGTAGAGCGTCTTGTCCCTTACCAAGTCAGGCCCTTTCACCACACTGGCGAGTTCGTGTTTCACGTTCTCTTTTTCGAGTCCGGTCTCAAGGCTAACCTTCGCAGCAAAAATGTCTCTTAGACGGTTGAGAAGGGTTGATTCGAAATATTCCTGGCTTCCCACTGAGGCGACTTCGACCTGCCGTGACAAGTATTGGACGTCCCGGGCCTGAAACCTCCGGATCCTCGCCCGTTCCTGCGTCCTAGATGGAGCTGTTGCCCTGTAGGATAGATCGCTGACGAGCAACACTACGAGTAGGATCAGCGGGAGAACGAGGAGCGTAACCGGTGGAGCTTGCGTTTCGGGAATGAGACTTCTAAGAAATATGAGAAAGAGAACGTAAACGGTTGACGCTGGGACCAGAAGCTTTAGAGTGCTCCGTCTCAAGTCTTAGACGCTAACTGGAAGTTTCATCTCTTCAGCTATGCTGAGCAGATGCTGGTGCGCTTTCTCTCCGTCCTGCTCGGTTATCGGGTGCAAGCTATACCGGGCCTCCTCGAAGAGCTCGGTTAGCTCCTTAATTGCCGGACCTTTGAGCATCAGCATCTTGCGAATCGCGGTTTCAAGTTCCCGAGCAGTCTGGTCCGATGAAACTGGCGCTCCGAGATGTTGAACAGCCTGGACCATTCGCTGGTAGCAATTTATGATTCTCGTCCGAGGATCCATGGCACTGTGTGATTCTACAATCCTAATTGCATCTTCCACAGCCGATATCTCTTCAGTTCGGGGCATGGGAAGCTGATTGACTTCTGCTCTGTTTTCGTCCCAAGATACTTTAACCGCGCGAATGATAATTGCCGAGCTCACGGCGAGTAGGCCGAGGAAAGCAATTGAAAACCAGCTATTCTGGACGATACCGCCTAGTTGGGTGACGGTCTGAACGTAGGGCAGCGCGGGTCCCTGTGTGGATCCGGTGACGAACTCTTGGACTTGAGGGACAGAGTTCTGGGAGGGTTTGCAGAAAATTCCACCACATCTCTGGAGCAAAACCTGTACGGCTACAAGCCATGCGCCTGCCCATACAATGATCTGGAAGGTCCTTGATGTTTTCTTCTGCTGCTTTCTTCTCCCTGCCATTCCGTGACCGAGAGCGTCGGAGAAAAGGCGCCAATTGTAGGCGAGGAGGATTATCAGGACTGCCATTGCCCCGAGCCCGATAAGGGGAGTAAGGTAGAGGATGTAGATTAGCCAGTAGGAGTTGAACAGTAGGCTTGGTCCTCCGGGCTGGGATCGAGGGAGGGAACCGAGGGCGAAGGCTAGTAGTACGAGGGCTAGCAGGAAAGGTAGGAGTTGGCTTCTTTTCAGAATCCTTGCTCCCTGTCTGTGGAAGGTATGGCGATTGGCGATAAATACTTGTCCAAAAAACTGATTCTAGGCATAACCCAGCAATAGGCACTATGCGGTCGTCGTGGCTGCTGAGGAGGGATTCGGAAGGCGACTAGTCTCTTACTGCTTCGAGAATGCTAGCGACATTCCACAGTTTCACGCGCGTGTACGGTGGCATGTTGGGGTCTTGGCTAATCTCGTCTAGCGTTGAGATGGCGTTTGAGGCGCGAACGCCTATAGTGTGACCCTGTGCCTGGAGCGCGTCCATGGCACCTTTGGCTGCTCGTCGGATGTTGCGAGGGGTTGTGTTGTCATTGGAGACTTCGTTGAGTACGGCTAGGGCCTGTTTTATCCGTGTTTCGTATTCTTCTTTCCGTTTTGCTTTTTGCAGGCGCTTTCACCAGTCTCTTGGATGGGCGTCTTAGCTCCGTATGCATCCTAGCCCAGAAAGGTGATGACGGGCTGGGTTCTGATTAAAAGATTTCCATTTGTCATCAGATGACATGGACTGGGCTTCCCCGAACCGGAATTCGATCGCCATCGGCGAGAAATCTGTACTTCATTCTCAAACCGGTTAGTTTCACAATAGTCCAAGGGAACCACTCTTACGGCGCGAGGGTCGGTCGCTAAGACCCCCTATTTTCCCAGGAACATTTTCTGTCTGGCAGGGATTATCGGCGAAACAGGCTGATCAGGGCACAATCCAGGCTGGGATGGCCTTGCGGAAATGGCGACAATTCCGAACGAATCTCGGGAGAGTTGAAGGGGGTGTTACAGATTCGAGATCAGGGTTGAAAATGGGGCGATTTGCTAGATGATATTCACATGATTCCGCCTTGAGTACGCTTTCAATCGTTTCTCAGTCCGTGTCTCGTTAGTCCAAGGCTTGCTGAATTCGAAACTTGCTCTCTTCCTGCTGGGAAGAAACGTGCATCCTCCTAATTGAGGGTCTGAATAGTTTCGCAGATGTCCACTGTTCTTAAGAGACCGAATGTCCAACAGCCGGAAGAAACTTGTCGAATTACGAAACAGGCAGAAGGCTAGAGTACAGAATCAGAGATATTTTCCGAAGAGAAGGATACTTGGTCATAAGGGCAGCGCAATCGAAACCCATCGACCTAGTCTGCATGAGAGACGGAAGATCGTTCTTGATAGAATGCAAGACAGATAGATCGTTTCTGGGAAAAGATAGGAAAAAAGAGCTCTTGGGATTGGCTGAGCAGGCAGGCACGCCGATTATCCTGGCTAAACGAAAGAGACGCAAAGTAGAGCTGACAAACCTAGCCGATGGAAAACTGTTCGACCCGAAGAACCTAACAGCTATTCCTTGAACGAATCCTTCAGGCCCCTAAGCTTCTCAAGCATCGACAGCCAACCGAAAACCAAGTTACTGTACAACAAGAGCTTCTCAGGATCCTTCTCGATTTTCAAGACCTCGTTTGCTTCACTGATCTTACCGACGATCGTCATCTCAACCGAGTCCAGGAGATAGCCTGGCGAGAGGGTGGCCTGGGGCGACATAGCCTTCTGATAAACCACCGGCTTGTTGCACTTGGCACAGAAGACTTCCCCCTTCACTTTGAAGAGAGGGGTACCACATACGGGACAGACGTCAGAGAGCATGGTGGCGCCTGACTTCAATAGGTCTGCCATACGCTTCACATCCTCAGACATCGTCGACTAACAGGAGTAGGGTGCTCGGCGCTCTATAAATCGCACGGGACCAAGATCTGCCGATCAAGGCCTCAGGGAAGCAACGAGTCTAGAAAGCGCTCAAAGAGCGCCAAAAAGCCATTATAGCTAAGCTAGGACCAGCCCAAACAAGGGTCAAACTCGCAGGGGTTGTAGTTGGTACCAAACGATCTGAAGGGAAAGACGGCAGCCTTCATTGTCGCGGATGAGTTCGAGGACCTGGAACTATTCCATCCATTATACCGTCTGCAAGAGGAGGGAATCGGTACCGTTGTTATTGGACTAACGAAAGATCCTATCAAGGGAAAGAAAGGATACTCGATCACGCCCAGTGCATCGATTGACGAGGTAAATGCAGAGAACTTCGAATTTCTGGTCGTACCTGGAGGAAAATCGCCAGAGAAACTACGACTCAACAGCAAGATCCTCAGATTTGTGAAGGACTTTGACCGTCAGGGAAAACCTATTGCTGCCATCTGCCACGCAGGCCAAGTGTTAGCCTCCGCAGGGATTGTGAAGAACAAGACGCTAACATGTGTTGCGGGAATAAGGGATGACATGATCAACGCCGGAGCTCGCTATGTCGACCAGGCGGTCGTGACGGACGGAAATCTCGTGACGTCAAGAACTCCGAGCGATCTTCCAGAGTTCGCGAGAGCAATGATCGAGGTCTTCCGAAAGCCGCAACTCTTGCAAGCCCCACGATCAAGGTAGTTCTAGCGAAAGGACACCAATAGCCTGTCTTGACAAGAGTCAGGTAGAGTTATTACTCTAAGGATAATTTCGCTCTAACGAAGTTTAGAGGCTCAACCTTGCCAGAAAAAACACTCACGCTTAGAGTCGCAGACGCATACCAGAGAGATGTCGGTCGAGGAATTGCTCGAGTAGACCCGAAAGTTGTGGACGAACTCGGTCTGACCTCAGGTGACGTGATCCAGATTATTGGCAAGAAGAAGACCACAGCTCTCTCCTGGCCTGGATACGAATCCGATCATGGTAAGGGAACGATACGTATCGATGGTTATCTGAGGAACAACGCTGGCGTTTCAATAGACGACAAGGTCACGATTCGGAAGATCGAGGCAAAGATCGCCCAACGCGTAACCTTGGCGCCAACTGAACCGCTCCGGATCGTAGGAGGAGAGGAATATCTCAGCCAGATCCTGGAAGGCCGAGTCTTGGCACGAGGAGACTATGTGCCGATAAGCGTGATGGGTCGCAAGATCGACCTTGTCGTCACGAGCACGACTCCAACCGCCGAAGCAGTCATCGTCACAGACCAGACGCAAGTCACTGTCGGCGAACAAGTGAAGGAAGCACCTAGAGCGATCCCTAGAATCGCGTACGAGGACATTGGAGGCCTTCGGCCTGTTATCCAGAAAGTCCGGGAGATGATCGAGCTCCCCTTGAGGCATCCGGAACTGTTCGAACGACTCGGCGTCGAGGCCCCGAAGGGAGTCCTGCTTCACGGGCCCCCAGGCTGCGTTGTTGGCGACTCGTTGATCGCCCTTGAAAATGGTGGGCTAATTCGGATAGAAGAACTCGCGAAAGGCGTACTTCCCGGCGTCTACATCGCTGACCTTCCTATCTATCCACCGGGCAGTGCGAAGGCCCTTCACATCTATGACGTGCCTGAAACGATGGAGATGATCACCGAGACTGGAAAAAGGCTCCGGACGACTCTGAACCATCCTCTCATGACTGAACATGGGTGGATAGAGGCGGAGAAACTCAAGCCCGAGGATAGAGTGAAGACGATTAGGTGGATTCCCTCGCCTACACAGTACGTTGTTGTCAGTGATAGAATCAACATGGTGAGACTATGGACCAAACCGCTAATGCCTAAGTTTTGGGATGAGCAATTGGGAGAACTCTTCGGCATATTCATTGCCGAGGGGACCGCTGGCAAGGATAGAGTCTTCTTCACTATCGAGAGTCACGAAGAGGAACTCGCAACCGCAATAAGGAAAGGAATGGCGATTTTCGGTGTTGAAGGGTACACGGTTCCAAAATCAGGTAAACAGTGTAATGTCCTGCGATTTGACAACAGAGGACTCGCTGAATTCTTCGGTAAATACTGGTCTCGTGTAGAGAAGAGGGTGCCACCGCCGATACTGATGTCACCGAACACAGTTGCGGCAGCATTCCTGAGGGGCGCTTTCGAGGGAGATGGCTACGCAAGAAAGGCTAACAACTATCACGGTGTCTTTCTCAAAAGCAAACACCGGAAATTGTTGGAGGAAGTGCAGACACTTCTTCTGAGGTTCGGAATTACCTCAAGGATTCACGGAGGTCCCTACGTCACCAGAGGAGGAAGAGACTCAGCCTCTTACGTGTTAGCTATCCGTGGTAAAGATGTTGTAAGCAAGTTCAAGGAACAGATAGGCTTCATCTCTACCCGTAAAAGAGCGCGACTGGAAGCCATAGTCAAAGGATACAGGCGGAACCTCACCTATCTTAATGACGACTTCGAGAAGATCAAGACAGTAAGGAAGCTCGAAGGGTGGCAAAGAGTATACGACTTCGAGGTCCCGAGTACACACTCTTTCTTCACGAACGGCATACTGAGCCACAATACCGGTAAGACTCTGTTGGCCAAGGCGGTGGCGAGTGAGACGAACGCGAACTTCTACAGTATTGGTGGGCCGGAGATAATGAGCAAGTTCTATGGCGAGAGCGAGGAGAGGCTCCGAGAGATTTTCAAAGAAGCCCAGGAGAACGCGCCGTCGATCATCTTCATCGACGAGATAGACTCGATCGCGCCGAAAAGGGAGGAGGTTACCGGTGAGGTTGAGAAAAGAGTAGTGTCGCAATTACTTTCGGTGATGGACGGTCTACAGTCCCGGGGTAAGGTTGTGGTTATAGGCGCAAGTGTGACAGGTGACACCCCAATCATGGTTAGGGACAGAGAGAATAAGATCAAGCTGACACCCATAGGACCCTTTGTTGACTCCTTCTTCCCAGATGGAGAGGAAGGCTCTGAAACGAAAGTGGAGGGTTACCATGTTCTAGGCCTTCGACCAACGAGGTCAAGGAACCCTCGATTTCGGAAGTACACTTTCTTCGGTGGCAGCAGATTCCAGTCTTTCAAAGCTGTCTCCAGACATAAGGTGAACGAGATCTTCGAGATCGAATATCTAGGAGGCAGGATTCGGGCCACAGGCAATCACTCCGTGTTTGTCAGAACTCGCCATGGAATAGAAGCAAAGAGAGTAGACCAGCTAAAA
>Ga0209761_1002436_pt1 | contig 12232 bp, 12 predicted proteins | sample GraSoi013_1_40cm_4_FD_185818 | JGI IMG/M metagenome (GOLD analysis project Ga0209761, IMG submission 185818) | Grasslands soil microbial communities from the Angelo Coastal Reserve, California, USA - Sample 09_25_2013_1_40cm (SPAdes) (version 2) | ecosystem: Environmental > Terrestrial > Soil >... | reverse complement strand
CCGCCGCTACAGTTTAGTCGCTAGACCTGCCGATCGCTTTGCGCAGGTCGTCAATTGAAACCAAACGGCCATGCAGCGGTGTGATCTGCTGCACGTCCAGCTTTAGCCGTTGGATCTGATCGTACAGATTGACGGCTTCCGGCGACGGCCGAGCCGGCGCGGGAGCGTTTGCGGGGCCAGGAGTATAGACATCCGCCTCGATCAAAACTTTTTCCTTCGGCAAATAGCCGATCAACATCGTATCGACGTGATTGGTGCCCGTCAGCTTGTACAGTTCCACAGTACGCGAGCCGTCGGTAAGAACCCGCTTGTCCGCCACTCCTTCGATGATGCCCTTCTTTTTCTCTTTCACCAATCTGTCGGGCATGATCGTGTGCGGCTGGGTCCATATCTTTTCGTAATAGGGCTTATTGGCGGCCTGTGTGAGAATGGTCGCGCCTTCCGCCGCGCAAGCACGAAGTCCGCCGAGGTGATCGAAGTGGTGATGCGAATTGACGACGTACCGGATAGGTTTATTCGGGATGTTCTGCTTCACCGCAGCAATCACGGCCATGGCACGCGGCTCGTCCTGCGGACATTCCACCAAAGCGACGTAGTCTTTGAACTCGACAGCGACGCTGTGATGCGTATCGCCGGTTAAATACCACACGCCATCGGCAACTTTGTTCGCGTCGACTTTAACCGTCAGCTTGACCGGTTCAAATCCGAGCTGCTGCCCGGCGGCCGCTCTCACGCTGTCCGGTACCTTTATATAAATACTCGGATAATCGAGGTCGACCTTAGTGATATTCAAATCCAAAACGGGAAAGCCGCCCTGTTTCTGTACAATGTGGGCAGGAAACACTTTACCGCTTTTGGCTTCACTCAGGTCTTTGTAGTCCGAATAGATCGTCTCAATCACCATGTCGCCAAGCACCGGATTATTGGAGCGCGTCTCGACCTTCTGAACCAGGTTCTTAGCATCCAGAGTCACAGTAAGCAGGAGTCGCGCATTCTGGCAATCGGGCGTATTTTTGAACACATTCGCATCGCGGCAGGAAGCATCGGCCAGCGGAAAAGTAATCACGGTTCCGCTGGCGGTTTTGGATACTTTGGTTAAGTCGCCGGAATCGACGGCAGCCTTGATGACCGCGTGAGGCGTCATCGTCCAGAACTGGAACTGCCGGTCTCGCGCGGCTGCCAATGCTGGAGTAATTGCGCCTCCCCCCGGCTCAGTTTCATTCCAAGCAAACTTGGTACGCGTGTTACCGTCTATGCTGACGACCTGAATCACGCGCTGGGGCGCCGGCAGCGGCAGCCCGCCTCCTCCTCGAATCTGCCCTTCGGGGTTGCTGCGGACGTAATCCACACGCATGCTCATCGGGGCACTATAGTCGAGGCTCACGTGATACTCAGCTACCTTGGATGCCGGCCACTCGCCGCCCGGCAGGAAAGCCTGGCCAAAGGAATACATCGTTCCGCTTCCCCAAAACTCGGCGGTGATGATGTTGTCGGCATTACCGCGGAACTCCATACCAAGGGCCCCTCCCGCGGCCTTGAGAGTGTCTCGAACTGCGGACGGAACGGTTGCTCCCGCAATGGTCGAGTCTCTCCCCTGAGCAGCCGCAATCTGAGCAGTCAACGCTGCCATGAGCGCAATCGTAAGAAAACGGTATTTCATATTTGTCTCCTTAGGTTTCGCAATTGTCGCTCGCTTAGCGATGACAAGTTGCATTCGGTTATCGTGATCAGAAACGATCGTTGTTGACCTTGTGCTCCCGGTCCCTTTCCACGCAGGGGTAATCCGGAGGATCGTGGACTCCGGCTTCGCGAATGATCATAGTCCTGCTGCCCGTCCTCTCGATTGTAAACCCTGCTCTGGGTTTCCACGGCCCGGTGAAAAGAGTAGGATCTTCCACGGTTACGTCGTATTCCAGCGTGTTGCCTTTTCGTGTGAATCGTTCCACGACGTGCAGGTTGTCATCGTGGTAATCGCCGTCTCTACTCAGCCACGTCTCCGAGTCGAAGTTCACCACCTCCACAACGAGCGTGTCTCCGTCCCAATAAGCGATCGAATCGCCATTGGGAAGCGGGTCTTGATCGGGATTGTGCCTGCCGCCAATCGGAATGATTCGATGAGTCTGTTCACCGGCATAAAAGAAGTACACCGTGGTTGGCGTTTGAGCGATCTCGGTTGGCGCCCCGAGCCGGGGAACTCCCTTCGGATAGCAATGGATTCCGGGATCGATGCGGCTTGCGGTGTACATCAGTTCGCGCTGCTTCGCGACAAATTGTGGCTTGTACGGCGGCCGCCGCGAGTTGTCGGCAGCGCGCGCTTTGAAGTTTGGCTGGGCTCTCGCATCGATCTCGGGGGCGTCCCGATCCAGGACGGTCAATGTTTTTCCGTCGGCGCTCCGCACGACTTCGAGCGGGGCATTGGGAGGATCCGACCAATTGCCGGAAAGATCCGGATGCCCGTCCGCTGAACGCGGCGTCGGCTTACCGGCTTCCTCTCTCATCTTCGCAGCTCGATCACCGCCGCCCTGTTGTTGCGCTGCCGCTGTCAGGATCAAGCACCAGACGGCCGCCGCCACCGTGATCATTCTCGTCGCAAGACGGCACCTCATTTCTACTTCGCCTCGGGACTATAGGTCAGGATGGTGCGCCCGTCATCAAACACGTACTTGGTTCCCCAGGCAAAGCTGCTCCCGTCTTTGGCAGCATATCCATCGACAACCGCGTGCTGTCCGACAACGTCTCGTGTCAATCCCATCCGGCGCAATTGTCCCGGACCGTGTGTTTCAAAGAGCCACGTCGTGATTTTCCCGGTCTTCGGGTCCTTCACATCAAGGTGCACGTATCCATGAGGATTGATCAATTCCACTTTCGAAATCACGCCATCGATGCTGATTTTCTTGTTCGCGTCGAATTCCGACGAAAACGAATGGTGTGCCAACAGAGGAAGGGAGAACACCACCAAGAGGAAAGCAGCAAACAAAACCCCTTGCATTTTTTTCATGGTCGAAAGCCTCCGTTTTGTGAGTGCGTATCTGGTCGGACCTTTATTTAACTCGCATAAAAACAATGTGTCAAGAACTGTTGACCTCGTCTCAACTCGAGGGAAAAGGCGTACTTACGGATACTGTTTACGCATCCGCTGATACTCTTGCTCGTCGAAGAAGCGCTCGTCATTGCCTTCGGGTGTGCGAGGAATTTTGGCTTCGGGATTTAACTCTTCAAAGTCACGGTTCTGGATGCAATATCCCTCAAACAGTCGTTTGCCCGGCGCAAAAGTGAAAGTGCGTGGGACAGACTTCCAGGGCTTTGTCAGGACCTTCGGATCTTCGATCGTCGCCTCGTAGATCATCGTGTTCGCATCGGGGCGTCTCCATCGCTCGGTCACGTGCAAGGCATCGCTGGCGAACCACCCTCCCGCGCCAGGGATCCACATCTGCGTCTCAAGCCCCACGACATCGACGACCAGCGTGTCTCCTTCCCAATGTGCAGTGGAATCTCCATTGAATTGCGGTTCCGGATTCCTCTGGTGGGGCCGCCCGTCTGTATAAATGACTCGATACGTCGTCTCCTGTTCGGAAAGCAATACAAACTGGCTCGGTGTCTGAACGATTCCTATCGGGTAGACCGCCCCCAAACCGAAGCCCAACGCGCCTCTAGGCCTGCACTGCAGGCCGGGACTGATCAGCTCGAAGTCGCCCATCAGCTTTCTTTTTTCGACAGCCCACCGCTGGAAAGAAGGGGGCTCCTGTGGGGTCACCTTCGGATCGAACGTCCGGTGTTCCTCAACCGAGAGTCCATAATGATCGGGATCAGGTACCACGCCCGGAAACCAAACTCCGGAGAAATCCGGATGGCCGTCCGCTATCCGGGGCGCCGGCGCTTTCTGAGCGCCACGCGTTTGCGCGCGCGCCGGAATCCAACCACCGACCGCTACGGCCAACATCAAAATTGAAGCGAAAATGTATTTAAGCAATTGATATGATACATTCGCGTAGCTCCTTCGAGACCGATTTGAACGATCTTTGCGAATGGTTAACATTGTTACTTGATATTTTTCAAAATCTGCTCGGAATCCAGTTCGCCGTGATATCGCTTGCTTCCCATAGCCATGATTCGGCCGTCCACAAACTTGATCTTATCGGCGGCCGCCTTGTTTGTCCCGTTCTTCGCCGGACTTGCCGCCACGCTCATGACCTTTCCTTGGTTGGCGAGGAAATATTCTCGCGTGTTCTCATCAAATCTCCGGAGTACGTTCGGCGCCGCAATTTCGAAAGCCCACCTCGTTACTGCACCCTTGTCATCCTTAACATCCAAGTAAAACCAGCCGTGCGGATTCTGCCACTCCAGCTTGGTTAGAACACCTGTAAACGTCAGTAACTTGCTTCCATCGAACTCCGCCTCGAAGGAGTGATGCGCCAGAACGGGCAGCGCTGCGAAGAGAACACAAATGAGTGCCAATAGAACACCGAAGAGCTGTGTCATCTCTCGAATCCTCCTAATTTTTCTTTTGGTCGGACCACCGTTAACGCAGCTTTCGAAAAGCTGTCAAGCAATTTTCGGAGACACATAATCCCTCCTGGGCGCCTAGTGTGTCATTGCATAAATGATGGCGTTCATCCCCAGGCGATAAGCATAGCCGGTGAACTTGGCGGGATAATCGGGATCGTCCATCCATTCCCAGGCGTCACCGAGGTCCGCGTTGTAGGTGATCAGGATCATCAGCCGGCCTTTATCGTCGAATACTCCGCGAACGTGCGGATCTCGATCGTCAGGCTGTTCCCAGGTTCGAGTACGGCCTCCGGAATAGGTGTAGTACCTGCCCAGGCCGTCGTTGGGAGGTTGTAAGACCTGATCGATGTCATAAAACGTGTGAAATATCTCGTGTGTCAGAGGTATTTCGACAATCTCGCGCTCGGGGAATATCTTTTTGACCTGCCGCGCGAACTGATTCCATTGCCGCAATCCCCAAAAATCGTCGCAGTGCCAGAAGCCGCCTCGAAGAAGGTATTCGCGGAGCCGCTCCGCCTCGTCTTGCTTCAGCTCCATCTGTCCGACTTCCACGGCGTATACATAGGGATATTTGAACAGGTCTGGATCCATGATCCGCATCGGATGCGGCTTCATGTGCATGCGCGCATTGGTCAGGCGCTGGACTCCCCACATGAACTGGTAATCGGCGTCCCAGGTGTCGGTCATCCACGCGCCTAGAAACCAGGAGAGTTGATCGCCTAAACCATGCCCACGTTCGAAATCCGTACTTGGAGCTGCTTGTCCCGGCCTGGGACCGCGCCCGCGCGTATCGGTATACATCAAGCGGGTGAAGTAGAACTCGGGTTGAGTTTCGACATGTCCCGGACCGTCGCTGAAGGCCGTGAATGCGGACAAGACGAGCAAGATCAGGCAAACCAGCAGAACCGCGCGCATCGCCATGATTGGAAATTCTACTGCGATGCACTGAGGAGGGAAAGCAGTAGTCGCGAAGCGCTTTCATCGTTCGTGCGAAAATGAGAGGATGATCGCCCTCGCGTTCCTGGTTGCACTGCAGGTCGGACAGTGGACGACGATTCCGCCTCTGAACGTTCCACGGCAGGAGGTCGGAGTTGCCGCAGTGGAGGGTCGAGTCTATGTGATCGGCGGTATCGGCACCGATCAACAAGGATCTAGAGTCGTCGAGATCTTCGATACGCAGGCCGGACGGTGGCGATTGGGGCCATCATTTCCAATTCCGATACATCATCCCAACGTGGCTGCGGTTGGATCGAAGATCTATGTTGCCGGGGGTTATTCTGATCCGGGTTTCACGCCTGTGGCGAAGGTGTTCGAGCTCGATACCGACACAGAGTTGTGGACTCGCAAAGCGGATCTGCGGCGGGCGCGCGCTGCTGGAGCCGCGGTCGAATATGCCGGACGTATGTATGTCTTCGGCGGCGATACGGGCGACCGGTCCGTCACCGACACGAGCGTTTACGATTCCTCAGCGGATCAATGGACTGAGCTGCGACCATGCCGACCGCGCGTTCCGGTCATGCCGTCGGCGCCTATAGACAAAGCCTGATTGCGATCGGTGGAGAAGGGAATCCCGGAACGTCTACGTGGCCGGCGGCGGTTACTCGACAGAAATCGTGATGACAAATCCATCGGCAACACGAACCGCACAGGTTTATGTTTCATTGACCGATCTGAACGGCCGCCCGCTCGAAACATCCTCGCTGGAGATTCCGCCACTCGCATCCGCCCGTTTCGTTGGAATGCAGTCGCCGTCCTCGGCGTCTCTCGTCATCGGTACTGCCAGAATCAACGCTAACGCGCGTCTCAGTGCTTATGCGACGATTATCGGAGGAGGTACGCGCGCCACCGTCTATCCGGCCGGACAGGCTCGCAACGTTGCTTTTCCGATCAAGCAAGCCGGAACAGAAGTTCAAAACGCCGTCGCGCTGCTGAACACAACGAACCAGGCAGCGACCCTGACGATCGCGCTGCTGAACTCTCGAGGCGAGGAAGTAACGCGCGTCTCGCGACAGCTTTCAGGCAACCAACAACTCTCGCGCTTCATTGACGAGTTTTATCCGGACATTCGCAACGGCGAATTTTCCGGAACAGTCACGGTGCGATCAACCGTTCTCGTCGCCGTCGTCGCTCTTCAAATCGATCGCTCGGGAATCACAACGATCCCGGTCACGCCGATTGACTAGCTTTCAGCTCTTGAACGCCGCCCGCACAGCTTCGAGTACTCGTTGATCGGCGGGGAATCGTAACCAGCTTTTGCGCGCCACAATTTTATCGCCCACCCAAACCGTAAACTCCCCGGGGTTTCCCCCGGTAGTTTCCACATCAGCGCCAAGCTCCTTCTTGAGCAAGTCCGCTACACGAGCGGCACGTGGAGGGTAGGACGGTCAAGTCAAACAGTGTCTGATAACGACTTTCATGATCGCCGGTAGCGGAGTTTAAACGGGATCCCCATAGTCGTGGTCCTACTTCCCCAAACGCTTCGGACCCTGTGAAAGCATGCTCAACTTGTACAGCCCTTCGCGGGCTGTAATGTACAGCGTGCGCTTGCCCGGGCCTGAGAAAGCACAATTGGCGGGCTGGCGTGGAACTTTGATCGTACCGAGGTATTGTCCTTTGCGATCGAGCACCTGAATTCCGCTGGCCGTGGTGACGTAGATCCTGTCCTCGCTGTCGATTGCCATGCCGTCGGCTCCGCTCTCCTGGCCAGGCTGGACGTCGTGAAGCTTTGCGAAGGCGTGTTTGTTTTTGAGCGAGCCGTCGGCACTGACCTCAAACGCAAAGACGGTATCGCCGACAGTGTCATCCACAATCAAAGTCTTGTAATCGTTGGTGAGAGTGAGACCGTTGGGCCGCGTGATGGAATCGTCCACAATTCGAGGCTGGTTTGCGCCAGGCGGTAAATCATACACATAAGCTTTGCGGCCGGGCACAATGGGACGCGGGCCGGGATCAGTAAAGTAGATGCCGCCTTTCGAATCCACGATCAGATCGTTGGGCGCCATCAGGCCTCTGCCCGCGATGCCCTCGGTGAGCGTTACGGCCGAATCCCTTGGAGCTTTGCTGATTCGCTTTCCGGTACCTTCGGCGCCAATCAAACTGTTATCGCGCATCAGGGCAAGCCCGTTAGTTCCGTTGGTATTGCTCCTGTACAACGTTATTTTGCCGGTGGAATCAAGACGGTAGGTTTTATCGGCACCCATGATGTCGGAAAAGTAGAGACCGCCGTCGGCCGTGCCGACCGGCCCTTCCGTGAACATGAATCCTTCTTGAACCAGTTCCGGCCGCGCATTACCGGCGACGACACCTTTAATGCCGGAATCCGTTTGTCCGAATAGCAATGCAGCGCTGCTTACAGCGAGCGCGACTCCTGCAATCTTACCGAATGCAGGCTTCCGACATGCTTTTCTATAGTTCATGCTCATGAGAGTGGAAACGGATTATAACGAAAGTTTTCCGCTGAATCACTCTTTCGCGAGCGAGCCGTAGCCATTGGAGCGGCGGTTCAGTTGAACAGCCTGATATTGTGGGCAGGGATTGCGATCCTCATCCGCACACAAACGTGGAAAAAGTGCAGACTTACGCCTGCTAATCTATGTAGGCGGGGGTTCGTGAAAGTGAATAATACGTTGAAACCGCAGTAATTATCGGCGCAAAACACGCTGGCGAGGTCACTTGACCATTTGGTTTGCGAGTTGCACAAGAGCAAGCCGGCAAGCAATTTCCGAATGGGGGAACACAAATGGAGAATGAAACGACAACAGGCGCTAATACCGAAAAACGGTTCCTTTGGATCTGGCTCCTGTTGATCATCTGCGTCGTATCGATTATGGGTTTGGGGTACAGCCTCAGCGCAACGCGGCACTCGGTAGACTCGGTTCAACAGCGCATTTCGACGCTGGAATCAACCGCTGATTCAACGGCACACCAGCTCGCGCAATTTCGCGATTCCAGCAAGGAAGAGGCAGCCGAGATTGCCTCCAAGCTGGACGCAGTGACTCAACGGCTGGGCGTGACAGCAGGCGATCTACAGAAGGCGCGACAACAATTCGCTCAAAGGATCAAGCAACACCAAGAGTCGGTCGACAATAAACTCGCAACCGAGTTGGCCACCAAGGCGAGCTCAACCGACGTCGACGCCGTTCGGCAGGAGGCAGTGAGCAAACTGGCCGTAGTTCAGGAAGTGCAGAAAGACGCTGATGCAAAACTGGGCAACGTGTCGAACGACGTTACAGTTGTGAAGGGGGACCTCGCCTCCGCGCGCCGGGATTTCGCCCGCGACCTGTCCGATGTGAAGACCACGCTCAACGACGGAATCGCCCGGAATGCAGCCGAACTGGCGATGCTGCGCAAGAAAGGCGAACGCGACTATCTCGATCTGGATATCCGAAGGGATCCGAAGACCGCCTTTCAGCGCATCGGCGATATTCAGATCTCCGTTACCAAAACGGACCCCAAAAGGCAGAAATACAGCGTTGTGATTCTGGCTGATGACAACCACCTGGAAAAGAGAGACCGGACGGTCAACGAACCGGTGCAGTTCATGGTTGGGCACGATCAGTTGAGATACGAGATGGTGATTAATGCCGTCAACAAGGACCGGATTCAAGGCTATCTCAGCACTCCGAAAGACAAAGTCCTCTCTGCCGAAAGAACGACTCAAGTGAAGCGATAAATCGGAGTGGAGTGATAGAACCGCTGGATAGTAATTTTGAAATTGGACGAATCCTGCATCTAGGATTCGTCCAATTCCAAGAATGATCCTCAGTTAGTCGCAAGTTTGTCCCGGGCAGCCGCTTTCTTCGCTTCATCCTTTGCGTGGCTTTCATCATCTTTGGACTCCAAAGGCACAAAACCGCCGAAGCTATTGAATAATGGGCAGTACAGGCCGCTATCACTTGGGACCCGATCTATATAGTCTCTGGAATATCGGTTATATGGCCGCGGGCGTCTGATCTGGCGCTGAGTTGTTTGCGGGCGGGATGATTGTCAGCGCTTCGTCTCGGCTAATTTCCGGCGAAGACGCTGCGCGGCATCGCCAAAGGTCACGTCCAGTCCGTTCCAGACGGAATTGTTGAATGAGCCGACGGCAGGCGATTTCAAGAACGTCAAATACGCCGAAAGTTCGGCTTCGCTCAGAGAGTGATAGACAAACAGAAGCCAGAGCGGGTTGCCGTGAGCAGGCGATTCCGTCGCCGCGGCGGATATTTTCTCGAAATCGGGAAATGGCCGAGGAATCCCTAAAGCTGTAGCGCTGAGGCCCTCAACCAATTGCTGACGGTTCGCGGAGGGCGCGCTGGATTGCAGCATCGAAGCGAAGTGTTGAAGGCGGGCTGGCGCATCAGGGCCATTGGCGTCGACCTCGGCAATCGCAATCTTTTTACCAAGCGGTAAACGGTACCACCGGACGATATCGATGAGGATCCTGTCATTGATGGTGTCGGAAACGGATTTTTCCATCATCGGCATCAAATGTTCTACCCGGAAGACCTCGTTGACGATCCGTCGATATTCCTGCGCCGGCATACCGTCTGGAACAGATCCATTCACTACCAATGGCAGAGACGTTTCAAGATGCCGTTCCAGTTGGCGCCGTGCGCCCGAAACGCGAAGAGCTTCCTTTATCAGCGCCTCATGTCCCAAAAGCGTCGCGGGCGTATCGGGCGGGCTGCCGCTTTTGGTCAGAACGTCTCTGCGGGCGCGTTCGGCTCGGGCAAGATCAGCCAGAGTTTGTGTAAATCCGCTCGAAGCCTCGGCGAGCGTAAGAACGATCAACCACAAGCATCGGTATGACATCCAACCCCCAAATGGGATCAAGTTCACAGTAACCGAGGCATCGTAGGTAGGGGACAAGCCATAATCAAGCATTCTTGCGAAACGCTAGACTGATGCTGGGGCGCTAGCAAATTTCACCGGCCAAGGCGAACCTTCGTTTGCAGAACAGAAAATTTCTCATCGAATGACGTCGGTTCCGGGATTCCGGCAATGTCGAGAACGCCCGGAATACTCATGACCGGCGGCCGCCGCTCATCCAACAAAAATCGACAGTAAACATCCAATGCAGATTGGCGTTGCCGCGTGTGAGGTTGTTGAGGACCAACGAAGTTTTGCTCAGGAACAAACACTTCCAGATCGAGTTCGCGGAGCCGCCCGGCGACAATATTTGCAAAGCCCGGGCGGGCTATGAGTTTGTACCAATGTTTCTTGCCCATCCTCCCCTTCCCTGGTGTCTTTTCCAGTTTGCATTCCGGTCCGATCCATCTCGGAAATTCCGATTCATTTCGCGAAACTTTCGTGGTGCGGAAACGAAGTTAGGGACGGGACAGGTTCAAAGCAAGCTCTTTGTTGTTCAAAATTCGAGGAGTATGGTTCTGCTCTGATTCTACTCTGGTTAGGCTCAGCGATTTGGACGCCGTCAATTCAGGAGGGCGCGGAAATTCGCAAGGCGGATGCAACGGGCTGCGTCTTCAACGACGATCGATTCCCATGGCGCAGATCGCAGAAAAACCTGGCCGAATTCCCGATTGGAAGTCTTCGGATTATTAATGGGTCATTGTATAAACGATGGCATTAGTGAGGAATTTGAAAGCGTAGGTTGAATAGCTTGCCGGATATGATGGATCGTCAGCCCACTCGAGTCCATCGCCAAGATCTGTGTTCCACGCCATGAGAATGCTAATGCGCCCATCCTGATCGAATATGGCAAACACCTTCGGTATTTTTCCTGATGGACCGTTCTCCCATTGTTCGCATTCGGGACATTTGGCGATCGAGTCATTCGTCACTTGAATGATCTCGTCGATGTCGTAAAAGCAATGAAATAGAGGATGCGATGTATCGAGTTCCACGGGTGAGGCCCAAGGCAGTACTCGCCGGATTTGTGCTAGAAACTGATTGAATTCTTCATCGCCGTGAAAATCATCGGCAAACCATAAACCACCCCGCGCCAGGTACTCGCGCAAATTCGTGATGTCTGAAGGGCCAAGCACCATCTGCTCGGGCTCCACAGAGTAGATCAGGGGATAGTTAAAAATAAGGCCGCTGGCCGGACTAACAACAGCTGGAGGCGCGACGTCGATTCCGGTTACACGCTGAAGGAGCACTGTTAAATGTTTGTCCATCGCCGGATAGTCGGTATACCAATTCTTGAGATACTCCGGGATGCCGCCGGGATACTGCATCCGGGCAAACTGGAATTGTGTTGCCATCGGTTGGTCCTTGACAGGAGAATCTGCGGAAAGCCTCAACCACGTGATTGAGACCGACACAACGATAGCGACACACGCAAGCCCCGGCGCCCGCCATTTGGTTGGCTGCAACTGCCGCCGCTGGCTGCTTTTCACCATAATCTGTCCGGAAAAACTTTAGCATTTCGAGCTTCCATGGAAAATTGCACTTTAGTGGTGGTCAATGATCGGCGACAAGCCAGCAATTTGGAGATGTCGGCGGTCAATAGACCGCCGCGACAGCGCCCAGGAAAACGAATTGGCCATATCCTTGTATGCCCAGTCACCCCATCGTCGTAATCACGGGCGCCTCTGCAGGCGTCGGAAAAGCACACAATTTATAGAACGCGCTGCCCGGCGATTTTGGGGCTCACGGCAGCTTTGACCGGCAGAGCCGTCGCCGGAGCTGGCAGCTCTGACGACTCACCGCGCCTGGCTAGGCGCTGCCGCAATTGGAGCGGCAGCCGCAGCAATTGGCGCCGCGTATACAATACGCCGATGGA
>Ga0209761_1002433_pt1 | contig 12240 bp, 12 predicted proteins | sample GraSoi013_1_40cm_4_FD_185818 | JGI IMG/M metagenome (GOLD analysis project Ga0209761, IMG submission 185818) | Grasslands soil microbial communities from the Angelo Coastal Reserve, California, USA - Sample 09_25_2013_1_40cm (SPAdes) (version 2) | ecosystem: Environmental > Terrestrial > Soil >... | reverse complement strand
TGGAGTTCAGGTAATTGGTTTCGACGCGATTGAAATCGTCTTCAGCTTGGGCGTAGATGACGCCGAAGACCGCATCCGCATCCGTCTTGCCGGAGACGTGCGGAATGCCCCAATTGTCCCGGACGATCGAGACGTTCTGAGCCTCGTGTTCCCATGCCGCGGCGTTTTTCTGCGCATCGAGCCGGCCGCACGAGACGCTCAAAGCAGCGAAGAAAAAGGTGAGTAGCCACAAAAAAGCACAAGAATCACAAAAATGTTTAGATTTCATTTCGATCCGGCTTGCCCATCCTGGCCAATATTGTAGCCTTGCCGCGGTCAAGAAGTTACCATTGGACCATGAGATTTGGTGTGCTTGCCTCAACAGTTCTGGCTTTATCAGCGTATCCGGTTTTCGGGTGGACCGAGGCTGCCGAGCAGCCGGTACCGACGTTCACTAAGGACGTCATGCCTATTCTTCAAGAGCGCTGCCAGACCTGTCATCGCCCCGGCGAGATTGCGCCGATGTCCCTCATGAGTTTCCAAGAGGTGCGCCCATGGGCGCGGGCGATTCGCGAAAAGGTCCTGGGGCGCGCGATGCCGCCATGGCACGCCGATCCCGGTATTGGCGAGTTTTCCAACGATCGCCGGCTCAGCGAGCGCGAGATCCAAACGATCGTCCGCTGGGTCGATGCGGGTGCCCCGGAAGGTAATCCCACGGATCTTCCCGCGCCTCGAACCTTTGTTGAAGGCTGGGGCATCGGCCAACCTGACGCCGTGTTCACGATGACGGATGAATTCAAGGTGAGCGCCGCAGGCGGCGACGAATACATCTACTTTGCAATTCCTACCCACTTTAGCGAGGACAAATACGTGCGGGCCATCGAGGTCCGTCCCGGCAACCGCCGCGTTGTGCATCACGTGCTTGCGTTTCTCCAGAGGGGTGGTGCCGGAGTGCCGCTGCGTGGGCCGCAGAATCAAAATCGCATGGCAGGAACCAATCTGTTCTCAGGGGAAGGATTCGCCATCTGGGTTGCCGACGACGCGCCGGTACAAGACAACGAATGCCCGCTTCCGAATGTTTTTGAGGACCGCTTTGGAGATCTGACGAGACTGATCGGCGGCTATGTGCCGGGAGAAGGCGCAAAGATATTGCCGGCCGGATATGCGCAAAAGATACCAGCCGGCTCGGAGATCCTCTTACAGGTCCATTACGCGAAGATGGGTAAGGAAGAGTCGGACCGGACCAGCATTGGGTTCATCTTTTCAAAGGAACCGTCCACGAGGCAGATCGAGACGCGCTGGGTGGCGAACCACTATTTTCGGATCCCGGCAAATGCGAACCGCCACGAAGTCAAAGGCTGCTACACATTCGATAAAGATGCGGATGTCCTTTCCTTCTTTCCTCACATGCATGTGCGTGGAAAAGACATGGAATTCAAGGCGGTTTATCCTGACGGACGCTCCGAAATCCTGTTCCGTGTTCCCTCCTACGATTTCCAGTGGCAAACCACGTATTGGTTGAAGTCGCCCCTCCACATTCCCCGCGGGACGCGAATCGAGGTCACCGCCCATTTCGACAATTCCATAGCGAACCGCGCCAACCCGAATCCAAACAGCGACGTGCGATGGGGCGATCCGACGTACTACGAAATGATGATCGGAGGAATCAACTTCGTCTCATTCCAAGGAGCAAAACCAGCGGGCAATTAATAGTCAGTTGGGCGAAAACTGACTATAATTCACTTTGTTGAAGAACCCATAAAATCCGCATTTCAGGAGACAAGGTTATGGTGCACCTCATTTTTGCCGGCTTAGCTATGGCAATGACGGTTCAGGCCACCGAACAGTCCGCGGTCACTTTCACCAAAGATGTGCTTCCTATACTCCAGAAAAATTGTCAGAGCTGTCACCGGCCCGGTCAGATCGCGCCGATGTCGCTCGTCACCTACAAGGATGCGCGTCCCTGGGCAAAGGCGATCAAGGCCGCGGTAACGATGAAGAAAATGCCACCTTGGTTCGCGGACCAGAAATATGGCCACTTCACGAATGATCGTTCGTTGAAGCAGAATGAAATCGATATCCTCGCCAAGTGGGTAGACGGCGGTGCTGCGGAAGGCAATCCCAAGGATGCGCCGCCACCGGTGGAATGGCCTGCGGATGGATGGGCGATTCGGCCGGAAGTGGTTGTGGAACTGCCCCCTCATGACGTGCCGGCAAAGGGCATCCTGGAATGGGAACTGATCGCGCTGCCGTCTCCTTTCAAGAGCGATACATGGGTCACTTCGATGGAAATTCTGCCGGGCGACCCATCGGTCGTGCATCACATTTGCTTCAGCTTTGAGAAGCATCTGCCGGCAACCGTCTACAACCGTTACGAGTGGGTGCAGGTCCCGCGCGACGAAACGGGTAATCCCACTCCCGGCAATAGCGGCTTCGGAGAGCTGCCCGGAATGACGATCGCCACTCGCGACGTGGGTAGCACCGAAGTGAAGCTGAGGCAGGGTAAGCCGTCGCTGAGGCAAAATCTCGATTTTTGTTACCTGCCGGGCAATACCTATGACGACTACCGCGCCTGGAATGCAGGCAAATTGGTGCCCGCCGGATCGGATATTATCGTGAGCCTGCACTACACCGCCAATGGCAGCGATGTTGTCGATCGGAGCAAGATCGGCTTCACCGTGGCGAAAACACCGCCGCCAAAAAAATTCGTGGTTCAAGGCGCGGGCGAGGATACGCCGGTCATCGCGCCCACTCCTGCGAGCGAGAGGGCCGTGTTTGCTTCCACCTACAATCCGTCATTCGCGATTCCGCCCAATACCGGTAGCTATGTGGCGCCTCCCATGGATATCACTTTCCTTAAAGACGTAGAAATCGTACGCCTGCGCCCCCACGCGCATGTCCGCGGCAAGAGCGCCCAATATCGGATCACCTATCCGGACGGACGGGAAGAAATCGTCCTCGATGTTCCCCATTACGACTTTAACTGGCAGCTCTCCTACGGAACAACACTGAAGGTCCCCAAAGGGAGCCGGATGCGTTTCGGATTTACCTACGATAACTCGCCCAACAACAAGTTCAACCCCGATCCGAATCGATGGGTGTATCAGGGATTTCAGAGTTGGGAAGAAATGATGGCTCCCAATCTCGGATTCCTCCTGGACCGCGACGCCGATGTCGGTGGTCTGATGTCCGTGGCCAATTGAGGGCGTAGCCGAGGCATTGCCTGCATCCGGACATGCATGAATGGCGACTATTCGGCTTGCCGGCCAGCTTTCGGGAGTGCTTCGGGGGTGGTCAATACTGCTGAACCGCGGACTTGTCCTTTGCGAAAACGGTCCAAAGCTGTGTTCGCATCACTCAGCGGGAATGTTTCGAAGAATGTCCGAACAGGAACGTTCGGCGCGATATTCATGAAATCTTCAGCATCTTTTCTTGTGAGATTAGCCACGGAACAGAGGGTGCGCTCGCCCCACAGCAGATCGTATCGAAACTGAGGAATATCGCTCATATGGATTCCGCCACAAACGACGATTCCGCCTTTGCGTACAGCGCGAAGCGCATCTGGAATTAGTTCTCCGGCAGGCGCAAAGATGATTGCGGCGTCCAGTTGATTGGCAGGAGAATCTGCGGAATCTCCAACCCACCGAGCGCCGAGCGACGTGGCGAATTCCCGATTTTGCGTGGAGCGTGTGAACACATGAACGTCGCGGCCTTGATACACAGCGACCTGCGTAATGAGAACGGCAGCGGCGCCGAAACCAAAGATGCCGAGCTTGCCGGCATTCCCTGCCTTTCTAAGTGCTCGAAATCCAATCAGGCCCGCACACAGCAGCGGCGCGGCCTCAACGTCGCCATACGCGTCCGGAATAGGAACGCAAAAACGCTCATCAGCAACGGTGAATTCGGCATAACCGCCGTCCCGTGTGTAGCCCGTGAATTGCGCGGAATCACACAGATTCTCCTTGCCCGATCTGCAGTATTCGCAACTGCCGCAGGTCCATGCCAACCACGGAATGCCCACGCGCGCGCCGGCTTTGAATCGTTGGGCGTTGGCTCCGGCGCCTGCAACACGGCCAACGATTTGGTGTCCTGGTACCAGCGGGAGTTTTGGATCAGGCAGATCTCCATCCACCGTGTGAAGATCGGTCCGGCATACGGCGCATGCGTCGACCCGGACCAATACCTCGCCGGGGCTTGGCTGAGGTTTCGGCAACTCCGTTTCGCTCAGCGCATTTCTCGTTCGAAACAAAACCATCGCGCGCATGCTTTTATGATACCCACGTCTCGGCCGCGCGAGAGTACGAATGCCCTACAGGTCAAATATCGATACCACGTTTACCTAGGAGTTCGCGGTACACGGCATAAATTCCATCTGCTTCCGTACAGATGCGATACTGGCAAACCACTTTCTCTCGTGCTCGCTGCCCCATTTGGCACAAACGTAGCGGATCTTCAGTAATCTTCAAGACCGCTGCGGCCAATGCATTTGTGTCTGCGCAAGGGACGAGATGACCATCGACTCCGTCGCAAACCAACTCGGGCCAAGCTCCGGCATGCGTGGCGATCACCGGACAACCCGAAGCCATTGCTTCGAGGCACGAGAGTCCGAAACCTTCTGTGCGGCTGGGACAAACGACGACACTTAGCGCACGATACCAGTTTGGGATTTCGTCGAACCGCGTTAGGAATCCTGTGAAATGAATCCGCTCCGTGAGACCGGCGTCACCGATCTTCGTTCGAAGCCGCTGCTGAAAGGTCCGGAACTCCGGCGTAGTCTCTCCGATGATCACTGCAGTCCAGTCAGGCCGGTGTGGTAGGACTTGAATCATGGCGTCCACAACTTCTTCGGTTCCTTTTTGAGGCCGGACGCGGCCGAAGACTCCGATTCCGTATTTGCCCGGAAGTCCCCGATCGTTCCATGTGGCCGTGCGGTTGGCCGGCGGAGAAAACACATCGATATTCACGCCATGTGGAACGACGGCGGCATCCCTGTTCAGGTAGCCGGCTGCGGCAGCACTTGTGGCGATTAGTCCGTCCATACGACGCAAACAAAATCGTGTGATCCAACTGTGCCTGCGTTGCGCCGCAGACGTGAAGACGAGCAGCAGCCTGAAACGAAAGACGTACCTGAGGATCAGCCCCACGAGCATGTCGATGTTGCGCCGTGCGTGCCAAACGCGCCATCGGCTGCGCCAGCAATGACGGCAGAACTGCCATACACTGATCTGCGGGATCGGGTCCCCAATGTGGAAACCCAGTGCGGCGATCCGAATGCGTTTCGCTTGTTCCGGCAGCACTGCGATCATGCTTGCATTGATACCGGAATATCGAATTCCGAGCGATGGCGCGATGACGCTAAGCTCGTCTGCGATGAATCGGTGGGATGCCATTCAGCCGTAGTGTACTCGGTTCCTCAGTTCCTGAATCCACGCGTCCGCGTGTGCATCGCTTGGGGCGCGCCAGTCACTTCGCGGCGAGAGTGAACCACCGGAACCCACTTTCGGTGCATTGGGCATAGCCGAGCGCTTGAACTGGCTGAATTCGAAAAATCGGAAGAGGAACACTTCGAGCCAGCGGCAAATAGTGGCGAGATCATAGGTATTGCGGCTCTCGGGAGGAATGATCTCAGGCCAACTGCCACGGTTCATGTCGGTCCAGGCGTGCTGGGCGAGAAATGCCACCTTGCTTGGTCTAAAGCCGAAGCGGCTCAGATAATACAGATAAAAATCGTGCAGTTCGTACGGGCCGACTACGGCTTCCGCAGTTGGACTGTCGCCATGGTCTGGTCCGGGCACCAGTTCCGGTGAGTATTTCAGACCGACGATCCGGGTGAGTACTCGAAGCGTTTCGTCATCAAATTGAGCAGTCTTAATAAGCCACCGGATTAGAAATTGGATCAGTGTCTTGGGCACAGAAGCATTGACGTTGTAGTGAGACATTTGGTCGCCAACACCGTATGTCGTGAAGCCGAGCGCGAGTTCCGAAAGATCCCCCGTCCCGACCACCAGGCCATCTACGAAATTGGCCAGGCGGAACAAATGTGAGGTCCGTTCGCCGGCTTGGACGTTTTCGAAGGTGCGGTCGTATACAGATTCGCCTCGGCTGAACGGATGCCCGATATCGGCAAACATCTGTGCAGCCGATGGGCGTATATCAATCTCTTTCGCCGAGAACCCGAGGCACCGCATGAGATCTCTCGCATTGGACAGAGTGGCTGCGCTTGTGGCGAACCCCGGCATTGTTACAGCAACGACATTTTCTCTCGGCAGCTTCAATTGATTGAACGCGCGCGCGACTACAAGCGCGGCCTGCGTCGAATCGAGTCCGCCGGAAATTCCGATCACGACCCGCTGCAGATGTGTCGCTTCAAGCCGTTTGGTCAACCCCTGGACTTGAATGTTGTAGACCTCGTGACAGCGTTCGTCGCGAGCGAGCGGATCGGAGGGAACATACGGAAATCGCTGGACATCCCGTATGAGCCGTACCTTGTGTTTTGCAAGTTCGAGATGGACCGGTATAACTCGCATCTTTTCGAGTTCATGACGGTATGCAGCAACGCAATCGCTGAAGCTCGTCATTCGCATTCGTTCCTGCCGAAGGCGATCGAGATCCAGATCCGCGGTTGTTAGGGACGGCTCAGCGGCAAAGCGCGTCGATTCGGCGAGGCATTCGCCGTTTTCATAGATCATGGCGTGCCCGTCCCATGCGAGATCTGTCGTCGACTCGCCGGGACCGGCGCCTGTGTACAAATAAGCGGCAATACATTTGGCGGATTGCGACGAGCAGAGCAGGCGGCGGTACTCGGATTTACCGACAATCGAGTTGCTGGCCGAAAGATTCGCAAGGACCGTCGCTCCTGCCATTGCCGCCAGCGTGCTCGGCGGAAGCGGCACCCAAACGTCTTCGCAGATCTCGATATGTAATGCGAAGTCCGGCCAATTTGCCGCTCGAAAAATGAGATCGTTGCCGAATGGCGCCGTGTTGCCGAGAACACGAACGTGTCGTTCCAGAGCTTTGGAGGCGGATGTGAATTGGCGCTTCTCATAAAACTCTCGATAATTGGGAAGGTAAGTTTTAGGAATGACGCCGAGGATACTGCCGCGGCACATGACGATCGCGCAATTGAACAGCCGGCATTCAGACCGCAGCGGAGCGCCAACGACCAATATCAGGGGCAGTTCGCGGCTTCCATCGAGCACCCTGGCGAGACCTGCTTCAACCGCGTCCAATAGCCCGTCTTGCAGGAAAAGATCTTCATTGGAGTAGGCGGATAATCCCAGCTCCGGAAACACAACCAGAACCGAATCATCGGCCGCCGCCCGTCGCGCCAGTTCGATTGTTTGATTCGCATTGAATTCCGGCGACGCAACGTCAACCGGCGGCATCGCAACCGCCACGCGAGCGAATCCATGGGAGTAGATGGAATCGAACAGTGGCTGTTGAGAGCCTTCCATGTTTCAGGTTTACGCTACATCCTCTTTAGGTATCGTGGGACCGGACCCCGCAGGCGAAAGCTGCAAGTCGGACAGTATCTCTCTGCTGCCATCGGGGAATTCCACGCGATAGTGATCATAATCTCCAGGACGTTGGCTCTGGGGAAGTACCTCGATCACGGTTCCGACGCGATCTGTTGTTTTCTCTTCCGCAACGCGCACACGCGCGCCGGCTGTAAAACGCGGCATACTTTTCTCCATATTTATTATGCTGCACGTTTTCACGCCGGCACATTCCGGCCGACGGAAAAATAACCCCGAATCGCAATTTTTTACAATCGGGATGTATTTTTGGGCCCCTCTCAGTTGTCTTATGTTTGAAGGTACAAATTTACCAGCACACGGGAGCGACGGCGTCACTCCAGTCACTAGTGCCGTTCGTGCGTGTGATCGATAGCACGTACGCTGAAGGTGGGTGTGTGGAGTCTTCTCAAGAACACAAAGTCAGCGAACGGGACGACGATGGCTGCTAGCGATTCAATGGGACTGTTCGAATAGCTTCGTCCTGACGGCGGTTGGGGCACTCAGGGAAGAGCGAGCCGGCCGGCAAAACTTCTCAAGGAGAGCCCTATGGGAACTGCTGTAAAAAGAACTGCGCCAAACCGGCTCGTGAGATCAAGTCCTTGCTCGCTCAGAGATCCGGAGTCGCCGCCGCTGGCGGCCCGCACCTTCAGTCCGTAAGGCACGTCCGTTCCAATTTTGTACTGGTCTTACGGCGCTACTCGATGATGCCAGTACCCTTGCCTAGGAGATATCACGATGAAAATTGAAACACGATTCAACAGCGATACGAAATTGGTAATTACGCCAGTCGATCCAAAGGAAAAGCAGATATTGACTCTGGCTTTAACCGGAAACCGATGCGTTAGGATTGAAACCATTGGCGACGATTGGGTGTTCACTCTCGTCCCGGCCATGCTACGTGAAGAAGCTGTCACACAACCCATCGTAAATGAGCCCACGCTCAAGTTTCTTAAAGAGGTTTCATTAACTTCCTAGCCCGTGTCGCACCGTAAAAGACCAATCGGAACTTGCTGTCGGGAGCTTGCTCAGGATTGAAGTCAAGTGGTGGCGAAACTGGGCGGGACATTTGCCGAACCCTCGCCTGCTTCTTCGGGCTGCCCTCTCCCAGGGGATAGGATTCGTTTCCTCTGCCTCCGGGAAGGGGTTGCGCGACAGCTTAATAGAAGCTGCCGCGCGGGGTGAGGGTTCGTTCCTCCTGGAACACTACGGGCATCAGCTAAATGGTGTGCGATTCAGGCTCAGGGAGATTCTTCTTCGCCTACTGCTGGACCTCTTCTTCCTGAGTGAAGAGAACCACCTGAAATCTTTCACTGACTTTCCGGAACGTGTTGAGGATTATCTCCTTTCTTCGAGTGTCGCTTTCGAGCGCGATGTCCTCGAGAATCAACGGGCATACTTCGGGGATATCGGCAAGAGACATTTGAAGTCCCGGCAAACCAGCGACGGTAGATCACGAGCAAGTCAATTAAGGGCCCGAATGTGGAAGAAATTGTGGAAGTTCTCATTTGGAGCCATGGACTATAGAACCAGACAGCTTGTAAGTGATAGACTTTTCATCGCATTCGAAGAACCCCGGGATCGTAGCTCAGTTGGAAGAGCGCCTGCTTCACACGCAGGAGGTCATCGGTTCGAGACCGGTCGATCCCATTAAGCAGATCAATCAGTTAGACGGGTCTAAATGGCTCGCCTTTTCTCATGTCCACACGAATGTCCACACACGGGCGGATTCGGGCGCGATGCATCTATGAAAAATCGAGCTTCTGACTGGCGAACGGACAGGCTCAGAATCACCTGATTTTTGATCTACAAAAAGCGCCATTTGTTTCAGCCGTTTTGTATTGGAGCCTTTGATATCCTCTGGTCGATGTACACAAACATTGACAGCTCTTTCAACGCTGTTATATTTTTTCTCAAAGATTTGAACTTTCGTTCGACACTTCGCGTTTTTCCGTTCGATCCGTGCGAGGCCATGACGATGTAGTGGTGTTCCGGCGAGCACACGGTGCAGCAAAAGGTCGCGTGACTAGATAGGAGGCTTCCGATGCAAGCTACAGTTCCGTTCGGTATAACGAAAATGGACGCAACGATTCCTGAAGGGATTGATTTCGTCTGGAATGGACGCGCAATCAACAGCGGTCCCCTTCAAGTGCAGCTCGATAATCAAGCGCGCGCCGAAGGTGACAACCGTGGAGAACTCGATTACGGGACGAATGTGGCGCGCGCCCGATTTAACGTGAGGATCGACTTGTCCGGCGTCGCGAAGCTGCTGGCACGCGCGGCGCGTTGTGAACCGATCGAGCCGATTCGCGCTGTCCTGCACTCCGAAGGTGTAATCACCAAGGACCACAACTTCGGCCTGAGCGGACCGATGGAGGTTCAGCCTCATCCGCTTTTCGGGACCGAAGGCGTTTCGGCGGCGGTTTTGCCCGGGCGCTGACTCGTCGAATCCGACTCCCGGTCGGGAGCCGAAATCCGTCGCGACGTGCAAGAAGGTAAGTCCTTAGTGTGGCACTTCACACCCTCACAGCGTCGTCTTCGGATCACGCTGCCGGAAAAGCTCGGCGGCGGAACACAGGAACTCCGTCTGGAGGGAAGCTACTCATTTACCCCACACTCGCTAAACTGAGCCAGCGAAGTCGGAATATCAAGGGCGCCTATAGGGGTCTGTCGTTAGCACACGAGTTGGCCGCGGCATTTGCATCCAATTCGGCAAGCGTCTGAAGAAATTGCGGCAAAGCCGAGGCTGGAGACAGGTACGTCTATCAGGACAGGACTGCAAGATTTCGAGTTGTCCAGGACGAGAGGTAGGGAGCCATGCATGCTCATTCCTCGTCATCGCCGCTGGTGTCATCTAAATCGAGGATCTTTTCAGCGTCCTCAGCATCCTCGGCTCGGACCAGGAGTTCTATGCTCCCCGTAACCGCCAGACCTAGATAGTGGGGAGTGACCCCAGCGCCCCTGATGATCGGCTCTATTCCAGCCGCTTCCAAAACTGATTTCGCAAGGTCGGCCTCAAGACCACTTTGATATGTGCGAATAACGACGAGTTCAGGCTCCGGCGCAAAAGGATCCACGTCAAACATTCTGCGAGCCTTTGGCGCTCTTGCCGGTTCCTCGACAGGGAGATGGTCTACGAGATCGACATGACAATCCGAGCACCGAACGAAGCCGACACGGTATTCCGCTTCGCACTGTGGGCAGAACATGGTCACCGCCGTGTTGTGGGTTTCCTGCTAGCGTTAGTATAGGCGGCGCGGCCTCTCAGAAATAGGTGATTGCGGGAACGCTGGCGTGCAGCCCGCTGTTAAGTCCTATTGAATGAGTGCAGCATTCTCGGCGGCTCTCGGTGTTCATCGTATGTGAAACAACGCCGCCCTTGTCCTTACTGCGCCACTTTGCCGTGAAAGCCGTTGCTGTCGAAGTAACCGACCTGTTCAAGCTGGCCGGTTGCCGGATTCTTGATCCCGAAGCAAATGCGTGATTCGCCACTCTCGTCTTCGTAGACTTCAATCGCGGCTCCTGGCGCGCCCTTGAAGAAACTGCTGGAGCTGATCACGACGCTCTTCGTCGTTGCAAGGCCGCCGCCTGCGATCCAGAGCGGTCCACCATAAGTGGCCGGTGTAGTGACTTCGTTAGCTTCGATGCACAGATAACCCTCGGCGTAAGCAAATGTGGTGTAAAGACTCAAAACGATTGCTGCTATAAAAGCTGCTCTTTTCATAACTTCTCCCTCCTTGGTGACTAATTTGCCGGTCATCGAGCCGACTACTCCACCATCGCTTGAGGACAAAAGCCAGCCAACAAAAAAACCTAGGCGTTCATTATTCAAATAGTTATGTCCAGAACCGTCCGAGTACCAGGCCACTCGTTGCAGCGCGTGGCGGACTAAAAAACATAAAGCCTAGGAGAATCGAAAAGCGGTTTTTCACAGGGGCGTGGGCGGAGATGCGGCCGCAGAACCGCAGAAAATTAAATTGGATTGGGGGACATCCGGAAGAGCAATTTTGGGGAACGAAGAGCAATTTTCCGGGGCGACTCTTGCCGGGCGCCTGCAGAGCGAGATTGCGGCGATCGACAAAGCAGTAGCCCAGATGGGCTTTAGTGTGACGGGCAAACCGTCCCCCCAGAAAGTCTTCAGAAAACCCGTTCTACGACCCGCAACCCTCTGAACCGCGCCCCTATACTTGCGGCACCCCGTTTAAAACGTCTATGGTGCGCCAAGAGGCGTGAATGGAGCTTGTGATATGCAAAGATCACCGCCTTAAAGTCGAGCAGACAGAGGCGAAGAACACACCCTGGCGAGAAGGGTAACCGACGCGTCAGAGCGGGTGCAGTTTGAGCAGACAGGCCGAATCGGTGAGATGAATGGGCATTCACCCCGAAACGATTTAAGTTGTGGTCGCCGACCCGTTGCATAGAGCGGGGAAGGCGGAAGAACGACGGGCGTTAAAGTGAGTCTGTCTTCGACCACCGGGGGCGCAGGCTCCGGCATGTCCGCAAGAGCACGTTCATGAACTTGGGAGGTCCCATGCCCGTTCACAGGATGTGGACCACGGGCGGCGCAAGCCGCATCGTGCAAGCACCGGGAATTCAGACCACGCCATATTAGCAATGAAGCGGGTAATGACCGCGGAGCGAAGGGTGTGGCGGAAAGAGAAAGTGGCGAATGAGGAAATCGGAACCGAACTCAGAGTCGGGCAACCCTTCCGGACGCAGCGCCGGGGAGGGGCACGATCCAGTTTCC
>Ga0209761_1002429_pt1 | contig 12247 bp, 10 predicted proteins | sample GraSoi013_1_40cm_4_FD_185818 | JGI IMG/M metagenome (GOLD analysis project Ga0209761, IMG submission 185818) | Grasslands soil microbial communities from the Angelo Coastal Reserve, California, USA - Sample 09_25_2013_1_40cm (SPAdes) (version 2) | ecosystem: Environmental > Terrestrial > Soil >... | reverse complement strand
GAACTGGAATACGTGAGTTTGCACCCTCTCTTTGGACCGAACACAGATCATCTTTATGGTCAAACCATCGTAGCCGTGTCCTACCAGTCTGGCCAGAAGTGGTCTAAGCTAGCTCGTGCACTCCAGAGCGCCGGATCGAAGCTCATTGCAATGTCAGCGGCTCAGCATGACAAGGCCATGGCCTACGTGCAAGGTCTCCATCACTTTGCACTGATTTCTCTTGGACTAGGCCTCGACGGGATGGGAGGAGAACCTAGGACGCAATCTCTTCGAGAGACTGAAGGCAAGATCGTCAGCTTGCTTGACAGCTGGGACACGATTGTCGGAATCCAGCAATTGAACCCATTTCTCCCTCCTGTCAGACAGAAATTTGTCGAAGCTGCAACCAATCTTGCCCAGATTCGATCGAAGCAGTCGACTGGCGTGAAAAAGAGACTTTCGTCTAATGTACAGAAGTGGTCACGCAAGCTATAAAAGCGACATGAGAGTATCAGAGTAAAGGCGACATCCATGGGGTATAGTCTTTGGACAGCAGCTGACCACGCGCCCCACCAGGCTGAACTATCTTCCGCTAGAAACCAGAAAGCAACCAATCGACGTTTTCGCAGCCATTAGAAACAGGTTCGACACATGCTTTATTCTCGAGTCAGTTGAGGGACCTCGCCGCCTAACCAGATACACGTTCCTAGGATTCGACCCCCAGAAGATCATTCGAGCTTCTAAGAACCAGGCTGAGACCCTCGATCGGCAGAGATCGGAAAGACGGATCGAGAAGTGTCAAGACCCTCTAACCCTCCTAGCCAATCTCAACAGCCCAGTCAAGGAACGAAATCCTGGGGACAGATACGCTGGGGGCCTAGTAGGATACGCGTCCTACGATCTCGTACGCTCCTTTGAGAGAATTCCCAGAGTAGGAAACAAGGGAAACGGGTTTCCCGATATGGAATTTGGACTCTTCGAAGACGGGATCGTTTTCGACCATGTCAGCGGCAAAATACACTACTTCTATCGAGAAGAAAACAGGATCGAAAAAGCGAAGGATCTGCTGGGAGATTCTGCCGGCAGCGATCAGATTAGTTTTGGCAAGCCAAAGTCGAACGTTAGCCAGGAGGATTTCTGCGAACGAGTCGAAGAGGCCAAGGACTACATTGAATCAGGAGACGTCTTCCAAGTAGTTCTGTCGAAGAGATACAAGATTCCGTTCAAAGGCTCGCTCCTCCGGTTCTACCGAGCACTGAGGAATATCAATCCGTCTCCCTACATGTACTACCTCAAGTTTGGCGACAGGGAAATTGTCGGGTCCAGCCCAGAGATGCTGGCCCGAAAAATCGGTCGCAACGCAGAAAGCTTCCCCATCGCGGGAACACGGCCCTTCACTGGAGATTCTGCGCGAAACAAAGCACTGGCAGCCGAACTGCTTCAGGACGAAAAGGAACGAGCAGAACACGTGATGCTCGTGGACTTAGCCCGAAATGACCTTGGTAGAGTCTGCGACTACGGGACCGTTAAGGTTCCCGAGTTTATGAGAGTTCAGGGCTACAGCCACGTCCAACACATTGTTTCCAGAGTCACTGGACAACTGAGAAAGAACGCCACTAGCTTCGACTTGTTCAGGGCGGTCTTTCCTGCTGGCACAGTTTCAGGAGCCCCCAAGGTCCGCGCCATGGAGATCATCGAGGAGCTGGAAACCACTGCGAGGGGTCCTTACGCGGGAGCTGTTGGTTACTTCTCTGCTAATGGAAGCGCGGATTTCGCCATAACAATCAGGACTCTTTGCGCCCAAGACGGATATTGCTATCTCCAGTCCGGCGCGGGAATAGTTGCCGATTCGGCCCCTGACCGGGAATGGATCGAGTCGGAGAGAAAAACGGCCGCATTGTTCACGGCCATGGATCAAGCTCAGGAGGAAGACCGGTGAAGGTCTTGATCCTCGACAATTACGACAGCTTCGTCTACAACCTGGTCCAGTACGTGGGTGAGACCGCCGACGAGGTTCTCGTGAAACGGAATGACGAGATTGATGTCCAAGAGGTCAAGAAACTCTCACCGGATAGGATCATAATCTCTCCTGGCCCCGGCACCCCCAGCAATACCCGGTACTTTGGGACCTGCACGGCCATCCTTCGAGAGGTGAGCAACAAGATCCCGACAATGGGGGTTTGCCTCGGACATCAAGGGATTGTTCACGCGTTCGGAGGCAAAATAGTTCGAGCGAGAAGACTCCGCCACGGCAAGACCAGCCCGATCAGACACGACAGCAAAGGAGTTCTCCGTGGAATAAAGAGCCCCTTCGCGGCTACCCGATACCATTCGCTCGTTGCGGAAAGAAAGAGCCTGCCGAAAAGCCTCGAAGTGACTGCCCAGTCTATCGATGACAATGAGATAATGGGCGTCCGCCATAGAGAGCTTCCGATTGAAGGAGTCCAGTTCCATCCAGAGTCCATCCTTACGGTGCCGGGGCTTCGGATTATCGAGAATTTCTTGGAGGACTGATAGAGGGATGATCAGAGAATGCATCCCGCTGCTCCTCGAGAACCACGAATTGACATCCGACCAGGCGAAGGCTACCATGAAAGAAATCATGTCTGGAGAAGCGACATCATCGCAGGTCGCAGCCTTTCTGATAGGACTGAAAAAGAAGCGGGAGACAGCTGAGGAGGTCACAGCCCTAGCCCAAGTAATGCGGGAATTCAGCAGGAGAATCCACCCGAAAATAAACGGTTACCTGCTGGATACTTGCGGAACTGGCGGAGATAGAACGAAAACGTTCAATGTCAGCACCACCGCTGCTTTCGTAATAGCCGCCGCTGGCGTTCCGGTGGCAAAACATGGCAATCGATCGTTCACGAGCAAATGCGGAAGCGCAGACGTTCTCGAACAATTGGGCCTGAACCTGAACATGGAACCAGAGTTAGTCGAGCGAGCGATCGAAGAGATCGGAATCGGGTTCATGTTCGCACCCAATTTCCATCCGGCGATGAAAAACGTAGCCTCGGTGAGACGCGAGATAGGAGTACGCACCGTATTCAACATACTCGGCCCACTAACGAACCCAGCAGGGGCAAATGCCCAGCTGATCGGAGTCTACGACAGTGAGCTTCTAGAACCGATGTGTCTCGCAGCGCACAACTTGGGAGCGAAATCCGTGATGACAGTCTATGGGCTCGACGGAGTCGATGAGATTTCCATGACGGGCAAAACGATCATTGTACGGCGTCAAAACGGAAGAATATTCCGGGACGAGGTGGAGCCAGAGGATCTGGGCTTCAAGAGAAGCACAAGTGAGGAGGTTGCTGGCTCGGACCCGGAGGAGAACGCACGCCTTACAGCCAACATCCTATCAGGACATCTAGGACATAATGACCCCCGCGTCCAAATGGTCTTGGCTAACGCGGCAGCAGGACTCGTATTGTGCGAACAAGCCGAGAACTTCAGAGAGGGAGTCGAGATAGCATCGAAAGTCGTGAGTGATGGAACGCCGTTCCGAACACTGTATCAGCTTGTAGAGTTCTCGGGCGGAGACACTCACCGGCTCAAGAACCTGGCTTGAAATTCTTGGTCGACCATTTGCCTGAGCTAGCCGCAAAGGCGAGAGCTAGAGTCAAACGAGGCTACTACGACAGCAGTGGAACCGCAAACGCGTCTCGAAGAAGCTTAGTCAAGACGATCCAAGAAAGCAGAAAGACACCGGTTATCACGGAGATAAAATATGCTTCCCCTTCCGCTGGAAAGATCAGAGAATCTGGAAACCCACTTCAAATTGCGAAGGCAATGTTGAACGGCGGAGCATGTGGAATCTCGGTGCTTACAGACCCTGAAAACTTCGACGGCAATTTGGAAACACTGGTTACAATTAGCCGGGATACAGAGACGCTTACGATAATGAAAGACATCATAGTGTCACCGAAGCAACTTCGGGCCGGAAGGAGAGCTGGCGCCAGTGCAGTGGTCTTGATTTCCGAAATCTTCAGCAGGAAGTTGTCCAATGTTGGACTCGATAGTATGATTCTTGAAGCGAATCGGCTTGGACTGGAGGTCTTAGTAGAGGCAAACAGTGCTGGCGAGTTTGAGAGCCTCCGAAGATTCAGACCAGACCTCTACGGTATTAACAACCGCAACCTATCCACCTTCCAGTTGGACCTCTCGACCACAGAGAAGATCCTAGCAGAGAACGTCGACATGGATAGGCCGGTCGTTTCTGAGAGCGGGATAGAAACTCCGCATGATATTAGACGGCTCAAGGCCGCGGGCGCGGAGGCCTTTCTTGTAGGCTCTTCGATAATGAAATCGTCCGATGTTGGGGGCAAAGTGAGGGAGCTGGTTAACGCTTGAAGAAACACGCCGAACCGAGGACACGTTCGAAGCCGGGCAAGTTCGGAAAGTACGGCGGGCAGTATGTACCTGAGACCTTGATGGAACCGCTGAGAGCGCTTGAGGAGGCGTACAATCGGTTCTCGCGCGACCCTTCGTTCAAGAAGGAATTGGCGGGCTGGCTGGACAGTTTCGCTGGAAGACCAACGCCGCTGTATCTTGCTGCCAATCTGAGTCGCCATGTTGGGGGCGCTAGGATCTACTTCAAGAGAGAGGATCTCCTGCATGGGGGGGCGCACAAGATCAACAATACTCTCGGCCAAGCTCTCCTTGCAAAGAAAATGGGGAAGCGGAGGATCATTGCTGAGACCGGGGCGGGACAACATGGGGTTGCTACTGCTATGGCCTGCGCAGCTCTAGGTTTGAAGGCCGAAGTCTACATGGGGAGCGAAGACATGGACCGGCAGAGATTGAACGTGTACAGGATGAAGATGCTAGGCGCCAAGGTGCATCCTGTTGAGTCGGGGTCCAAGACCTTGAAGGACGCGATCAATGAGGCGTTGAGGGACTGGGTTACCAACGTTCAGGATACTTACTATCTTCTGGGGTCGGTTGTGGGTCCGCATCCTTACCCGACGATGGTCCGGGACTTTCAAAGCGTGATCGGGAAAGAGGCACGGAAGCAGATCCTTCAAACAAACGGCGACCTCCCGAAGGCAGTTGTTGCTTGCGTCGGTGGAGGGAGCAACTCGATCGGAATCTTCCATTCATTCTTGCATGATCTTGAGGTTGACCTGTATGGAGTCGAGGCTGGCGGGGAAGGCTTGTCGCCGGGACAAAACGCTGCTCCGTTGGTCGCTGGACGTGAAGGGGTCTTGCATGGCATGATGACCTATGTTCTGCAGGATGATGCTGGGCAAGTGCAGGCGACCAAGAGCATCTCTGCCGGACTTGACTATCCCGGGGTCGGGCCGGAACACGCTTTCCTGATGAACGCGGGGCGAGCCAAGTATGTTACAGTGTCCGATGAAGAGGCTCTGGAGGCATTCAGGAACCTCTCACACCTGGAGGGGATCATGCCTGCTCTAGAATCGGCCCACGCTACTAGTTACGCGATGAAGTTGGCGAAGAATCTCGGGACAAAGGATTCGATCATCGTCAACCTTTCAGGCAGAGGCGACAAGGACGTGGAGATAATTGCCAAGCACCTCCCACAGTGACGATAGAATAGAAGCGAAGTTCCGAGAACTCCATAGCCGCGGAGAGGGAGCGTTGATCGCTTACCTTACAGGTGGCGACCCGGACCCGAAAGCCTTCTTGGCTAATTCTGCGGCGTTGATAGAGGGCGGAGCGGATATTGTCGAGGTCGGGATTCCATTCTCAGATCCAATAGCCGACGGACCAGTGATCCAGGCCTCTAGCACGCGGGCATTGTCCCAAGGAGCCACACCTAACGGAGTCCTAGGGTTGATCAGAGAGCTCTCATCCCAGTTTCCGGTCCCGTTTGTCGTGTTGAGTTACTATAATCCGATTCTCGCGATGGGCTTAGACAGCTTCCTGAAGAAAGCTCGGGAAAGTGGTGTTGACGGGATCGTCGTTCCAGATTTGCCTGTTGAAGAGAGCGACGAGTTCAGGAACCTGGCTCTGAAACACAACATCGATAACATCTACCTAGCGGCACCAAACACTTCCAGGAATAGACTGCGAACTGTTCTCGATAAGTCGAAGGGTTTCCTCTATCTCGTTTCACTCTATGGTGTTACGGGTCCTCGGGACTCGCTCAGCCCACAAGCGCTCGAAGCTGTCAAGACGGTCAAGTCCTTGGCAGGGGGAAGGATTCCCGTTTCGGCCGGATTTGGCATCTCGAGGCCTGAACATGTCTCCGCCGTCATCCAGTCCGGAGCTGATGGGGCAATCGTGGGAAGCGCTTTGGTGAGAATCGTTGGAAACTACCTCGATGATCCTAGTGGGGGTGAGACTCAGCTGAAGAAGACCGTTCAGTCTTTGAAACAAGCTACGCATGTAAGGTCATCTTAGAGCAGCCGAAAATCTTCCTTTACAGTCGTGAGGACGATGTGGGTGTTCGTTCGTTCCACGAAGGGCATGGCTAGAAGTGCTTTAGTGAATTTGCTCAGGTCGTCTCGGCTCTTGAATTTCGCGATGACCATCGCATCGGTGATTCCTGTAACGTCGTATACGGCTAGTACCTGAGGCATCTTGGCGACCTCCTTCTCCAGCTCCAAGAGTTTTCCTTTTGCGACGCTCACCTCTGTAATCGCGGTAAGCTGGAAGCCGATCTTGTCATGATCGAACATAGCCGAGTAGCCGCGTATGATTCCTGCCTTCTCCAGTTTTGCGGATCTCGATTGGACTGTGGTTGTGGAGACGCCTAGCTTGTGTGCTAGCTCCCTGTAGGATAGGCGAGCGTCGATGAGATACCAATGAAGAATCTTCTTATCAAGATCGTCAAGGGCAATATCTTCGACCTTTAACTCGTCTTTCGTGCTTGTCATGCTCTGACCTGTTCCAAACGGGTCCTAAGCAGCTCAGTGACGTGTCTAGGGTCGGCTCGTCCCCTCACCTCGCCCATTACTAGGTTAATCATCCGTCCGAGAGCTTTGCTACCGTTTTCTTGAACCAGGGTTTGATTCGACTCAACAACTTTGCTGATGATATTCTCTAGGTCCAACTTGGTCAGCATTCGGAGGTTCAGCATTTCCACCGCCTCTTCAGCGACTCCGTCTGGATGAAATGCGAGCCATTTTAGAATGTCGAGAACAGACTCTTTCGCGGTTTCACCCTTGGAGACTAGGTCGAACGCTTGTTTGAGCTGGTCTTCCCGCACGTTTTCCACGGGCACCTGCTCTCTCTGCAGACTCCTGAGTGATTCGGTGAGAATCGTTGCGACGAAACTTGGCGCGACCCCTTTTGCCGTAGCTACAATTTCCTCGAAAACGGGAAGATAATCGGAATCCACGAGCTGAGTTGCTAGCTTAGAGCTGAGACTATGCTTTGCTTCTAGCTCCTTGGCCAGCTCTTCCGGCATTCGGGGAAGGTTCTCCCAGAGCTGTTCAAGTCGGTTCTGGCCGATTTGAACCGGTGGGACATCGGTCTCTGGATACATTCTCGCAGCTCCAGGCCTTGGGCGCAGATAGACAGTCGTCCCGTCAGGGTTTGCCGCGCGTGTTTCTTCTGGGACTCGTTCCACTGCCTCCCGAGCACGTTCTACAACGGCCTTCAAGCCGTCATTCGCATTGTCGAGATTGTCTGCTACGATGACGAACCCGTCAAGATCTCCACATCCAAGCCTCTTCGCGGCTTCTTCGACATGGCTAGAGTCAATTCCATAAGCAGGAAGCTCGTCTGAATGAAAAATTCCTCCGACCCTGCCCCAAAAGACGGCGCGTTTGGCCATCTCTGTTCCGAGCCTGATATTCGGGATGAGTTCGCGTTTGAGCAGTCCTTTGAAACCGGGAAGTTTGACAGCCATTGCTACTCCTCCTTGATTGAGAGTGGATTGAACGATCTTCGATTGGGAACCTGAGAGAATGCTCGTGACTTCAACGAACTCCTCTTTGATATCCGAAGCCTTGACGTTCCTCTGCCGGAGTTCGTCTCTAACCTCGAGAAGCCCGAGCTGTCTTTGAACCTCGTAGCCTACAGCCTTGGAAACGATTTCGAGCTCTTGGACCCCTTTGATCTCGATGAGGGCGCCGTTATTGATCGATACGTTAAGGTCCTGTCGAATGCTTCCTAGTCCTCGTTTTACTTTCTTGGTCGCGCGTAGGATCCGGCCTATGGCGAATGCAACTTTTCCGGCTTGTTCTGGGTCGTGGATTATTGGTCCAGTTGAGACTTCTATCAATGGAACCCCAAGCCGATCGAGGCGGAAGACAACTGAGGTCTTTGTGTCGCCTGTTTTTCGCCCCGCATCTTCTTCGAGCGTTACTTGTTCAATTGGTACTTCTACTCCGTCCACTGTTATGGACCCTTTGAGTGCGATGACAGCTGTTCGCTGGAATCCGGTTGTGTTAGACCCGTCAATGACCACCTTCCGCATAACATGAATCTCGTCCATCGGCTTTGCGTGTAGGAGCATACTCATGGTAAGGGCGACGTCCAATGCTTCCGGGTTCAACCGGTGGGGAGGTTCCTCGTCCAGTTCCACGAGGCAGGTGGTTTCCGGGTCCGCCTCGTAAGTGATGGTCTTGCCCTTGTGGAACTCGAAGAGGGCGGCCGGATCAATTTGGCCTAGCTCACTTTGTGTGGGCCGAAGTCTGCGTTCGAAGTTGACTGTGGGTGGCTGTGTTGATAGAATGGTTGGACAGTCGCAGAAGAGCTTGTGCTCAGTGTCGAGCTGTCGGTGTATCTCGACGCCGACCTTGAGGCCAACGGCTCGATAATCTATAGACGACTAGGAGGCCTCCACCAATGTTCTCGAGGTCATTTCGCCTGCGATCGGGTGAAGCATCATCTCTCGAATCTTATCTGCTGATTTGGTCTGGGCTGCAACCCACATCAGCTTGACAACTGCCGTTTCAGCGACCATATCTTCAAGAGGAGTGACTCCCAAGTTGAGTAAGTCGCGTCCGGTGTTGTAGACATTCATGTCGACGCGTCCCCATATCGTCTGGGAAGTCATGAAGATTGGAACATCTTGCTTCAGCGCTTTCTTCAGGGAATCGAATAGGTGTCTGGAAACGTGTCCTAGCCCGGTTCCTTCGACGACTATTCCGCGGGTTCCTGCAGATACCGCTGAGTCAATTATGCCGGTATTGAACCCTGGGTAGAACTTGATTAGGTATGCATGTTGGTCAAAGCGAGATTTCAAGGCCAGCTTCCGGGACTTGTCTCTCTTCGGGATTCCGTTCGTCACTTCGATGTGGCCGGTCTTCAAATCGTAACTTGCGATAGGGGTGGAATTGATGGACTTGAATGCGTCTCGACGACTCGTGTGACACTTTCGAACCCTAGTGCCTCGATGAGCAAGGATGATATGGTCGGAAAGGTCTTGGTGCATCGCAACGCCAACAAGGGCCATGTCGGCTCGGGCGGCGAGGGCGACCGCTCCCGTGAGGTTGGAGGCCGCGTCTGAGCTGGGACGGTCAGAAGATCGCTGGGCACCGACAAGTAAGACTGGAACGGGCAGGTTTGCGAGCGCGAAACTCAAAGCTGCCGCCGTATAGTGCAAGGTGTCTGTTCCATGGCTTATCACAACCCCCTCTGCACCGTCGGCTACCCTTTTGGCGACTTCTTCCGCCATGCCTTTCCAATGGGTTGGGCCAATGTTCTCGCTGTACTCGCTGAAGAGTATGTGAGCGTCTATTTCGGCGATTGATGAGAGTTCGGGGACGACGCTTGCAAGGTCGGCCGCTGTGAGTGCAGGCTGCACAGCGCCAGTGCGGTAGTCAACTCTGCTGGCGATAGTCCCCCCTGTGCTTATGATGGCAACCTTGGGTAGTCCGGTATGAATTGGCGGTGAGGAGGGCTTAGTGAAATGTGGTTTCTCACCTTCGCCCCTGACCTCTAGCTTCTCCGTTCTCTCGAGAGAGATGCCTATGTTGTATCCATTTTTCATCTTCAACACGATGTGTCTGGGGTCAGAGTATTCCGATCTTGGGATGAGGATTCCTTCGAATACCTCTCCTGATTTCGAGGTAAGCCGGATGATGCTCCCGACTTTCGCACTGGACTTTGTTAGGCGGCGAAGAATTTCCCCGTGGTATCCTTCTAGCCGTGAGGCAGACATGCTTTCAGACCTATTTGGTATGGGCTGGGTGTCCTTTATCTTAGGTTAAGGATATTTCTGGATGGGGTTTCTGGTCTCTTGAAGACCAGGTTCATACCTTGAACTCAGATCAGGCCTTTGTCTTTCGCATATTTCGCCTGCAGGGCAACCTCTTCGGCTTCTTCCGCCTCAGTATTTCCAAGTAATCCAAGAATCAAACAGTACACGGGCCAGCCCTCGCCGTCTTGTGGAGTCTCGCCGGGAAGCCAAGTCTCTACACGGTTTTTGAGGTGATAAACGTTGAGGGACGCAATGCCCAGAATGCCGATCTTCGTTATGACTGCCGTGCGAACGGCCTCAAGAGGGACAGCCCCTTGGACCCGATCCCCTCGTTGAACTAACACCCTTCTGTCGGTTATGTGATATCTAGAACCTCGGAACGCAACCATCAAAGGAGCTAGGACTATTACGGCTAGCTCGAGCACTAGTCCAAACGCCATTGCGAGGAGGACCTCCCCTAATATTGCGAAGTAAACGAGGCATCCAAGAGCAAATAGCCCCAGAAAAGCGAGAGCAAACAGTCTCCGAGAAAACGTTGCTCTTCCACTCCATAGAATCTCTTCAGCCGATTGAAGCCAAGGTTCAGAGATCGCGCGTGGTTCGAACTCCTGCATTAGTTCAACCTAGAAACTTCAGGTCCGAACACTCGTGCCGCTCTTTCGCCGATGGGCTGATCTTGAATCTACTTCCTAGGCTAGGCTTTTAGAAACGTAGGGTCCATCGTTTGTATACCCGAACCGCGAGTAATACCTTTTGGTGCCCAAGGCGCTTATCACGAGCAGTTTTTGACAGTCGTGCTCTTCTGTCGCGATTCGTTCTGCTTCTGCGAGAAGTTTGGACCCGAAGCCCTTGTGCTGGAACGCGCCTGCTATCCTGTCTCCCACAGGAACTGTCTGCCCGAATACGTGCAGTTCCCGGATGATTCCGGCGTCCTGTCCCGCGATCTCGGCCCTGTGAGCATTCTCGCCAGGAATCCTGAGTCGGACATACCCAACTAGGATATCATTTTCGCCATCTTCGAAGGACAGGAAGATATCGGTCCCCCCAGACCCTTCGTAGTCGATTCTTTCGAGCTGGACGTGCTCCAGGTCCGGACTTCCTCCGTTCTTGAGGTAGGTAATCCCGACTTCTCTGCATCTGATGCACTGACACTTCATATTCCGACGAGTGAGCTCTTGCTGAACTAGCTGGCGGAGATTTCCGTGCTTCACACCGTCGGCAATCCCATCAACCGGTATCTCTCTCTGGATCCTCATGATTCTTACCCAGCGAGGAATGTACTGTTTGACCTCTGCGATGAGACGGGCTGATTCCTCAGTGGAGTAGGGGTTGTACTCTCCTCTCTTCCATTCTTCGTAAAGCTGTGTTCCGGGGGTCACTAGACATGGATAGATCTTCAACATGTCAGGCCTGAAGCCCTGATCTTTGAAGATTCTCCGGAACGCGTCCAGATCCCGTTTGGTGTCGCAGCCTGGGAGTCCAAGCATCATGTGATATCCGACCTTGATTCCCGAATCCTTCAAGGTTTGCGTTGCTTCAACAACATCGGCGACAGTATGGTCCCTGTGGATTCTCTCATAGACGTCGTCGTACAAGGTCTGAACGCCAATCTCGACGCGCGTCACCCCCATGGAGAGCATGTGGTCCACGTGGCCCTTCCGCGACCAGTCGGGCCTGGTTTCGACGGTGATCCCGACATTCTTGACATTTGCCGATTCGGCGAGATTCTTCGCTTCTTCCAAGGAGTTGGAATCGACTCCATTCAAAGCGTCTAGGCATCGTTTGACGAAGTCTTCCTGGTACGTTCGCGGAAGGAATGGAAAGGTACCACCTACAAGGATCAGCTCCACTTTGTCTACGGGGTGTCCCATCGCGCGTATCTGGGCGACCCTGCTCTGAACCTGGAGGTAGGGGTCGTATTCGTTCTCCAGAGCTCGCATGACAGCGGGTTCCTGTCCAGTGTAGGCTCTTGGGACTCCGACTTCGGGCCCACCCGGGCAGTATGTGCATTTTCCGTGGGGACAAGCGTATGGCTTGGGCATCACAGCGACAGTTGTTACTCCGCTGGCACTGCGAATCTGTTTACCGATAAGGAGAGGCTTGAGCCGGATGAGCTCCGATCCAGGGACCCGCTCGAGAAGATCGGAG
>Ga0209761_1002417_pt1 | contig 12274 bp, 8 predicted proteins | sample GraSoi013_1_40cm_4_FD_185818 | JGI IMG/M metagenome (GOLD analysis project Ga0209761, IMG submission 185818) | Grasslands soil microbial communities from the Angelo Coastal Reserve, California, USA - Sample 09_25_2013_1_40cm (SPAdes) (version 2) | ecosystem: Environmental > Terrestrial > Soil >... | reverse complement strand
GCTGCACATCGCCCATGAAGACTTCGCCGGGCGCCTTCGCAAGGCCCCACCACGATCCGGCCAGCAGCAGCGCCACGCCGAACGCGACGAATGCGATCGGTCTGGCCGACGATGCCCGCATCAGTCCTCCACGACGCGGCCGAAGAGCAGACCGCCTATCGACCAGTGTATCACCGCGAATGCGCCCAGCAGCGTGATCCAAGGTCGGTACTGCTCCATCGGATCGCCTAGGATGACGAGCGAGGTGGCCTTCACCGCCGCGAGGAGCACCGGCACCACCAGAGGAAACAGGAGGAGGGGTAGGAGCGTCTGGCGGGCGCGCGTTTGAGATGTCATGGCCGCATAGAGCGTGCCCGGGGCGGAAAGGCCGGCAGTGCCGAGCAGGATCACCGCCAGCAGCGAGAGCAGACGAAGCGTCCCGGCGTCGTAGAGGACAACCATCACCGGGACCAGCGCCATTCCCAACAGCGCGAGCTGTGCCCAGTTGGCGATCGCCTTTCCATAATATAGCGCCCGGGTGCTCGCCGGGAGCAGGAGCAGGCCTTCGAGCGCCTGCTCTTCCATCTCACACTCGAAGCTCTCCGCGAGAGACAACGTCGAGGCGAGCAAGAGACCCAGCCAGAGAAATCCGGCCGCGTGCTCGCGCAGCGCGGAGGAGTCGGGCCCGATGGCGAAGCTGAAGAGGAGGAGCGCGGCGGCGCCGAAGGCGAAGATCGCCACCATCTGCGTCCTCCCCCGCCATTGGAGGAGAAGATCCTTCCGGAAGGCGGCGAAGAGGGCGTTCATGCGCCCTCCGCGAAGCCCATCGCATCCGCTCCTTGCGGCACCGGAAGCTGCGCGGCCGCGCCCGCGAAGACCAGTCGCCCCGCGTCCAGGACGAGGCCGAGGTCGCAGAGCTTGCGGCCGCGGGCCATCAAGTGCGTCGCCATCAGCACAGTGGCGCCTTGCGCGCGCAACCGCTGGAGCAGGCTGTCGACGAGCAGGAAGCCCGCCGCGTCCAGGTGACCGTACGGCTCGTCGAGCAGGACGACCTGGGGCCGCTGGAGCAGGACGCTGGCGAGCGCGAGGCGCTGGCGCATACCGGCGGAGAACGTCTGCACCGGATCGTCGCCGCGATCTCCGAGGCCCACTTCTTCCAGCTGACGGAGGAGCGCGTTGCGTCCAGCGTCGGCGCCGAGAAACCGGGCGACCACCGCCAGGTTCTCGAGCGCGGTCAGCGGCTCGTAGAGGTGCGTCCGGTGCCCGAGCAGGCCGATCTTGCGCCGCACCACATCGCGCTCGGCGCGGACGTCATGGCCAAGGATGCGCGCCGTGCCGAGGTCGGGCCGGATGGCGGTGGCCAGCACGCGGAGCAGCGTGGACTTTCCCGACCCGTTGCGGCCGGTGACCATCACCAGCGCGCCCGCGGGAACTTCGAAGCTGACATCGGCCAGGGCCCAGCGGCGACCGTAGCGCCGGCAGACCCCGGCGGCGGCGACGGCGATCATCCCGGTATGCTACTCCCGCCGCGGGCGCCCAGCCTCAATTCTTACAGCTCGGGGCGACCCCTCCTCTGATCGTTTTTGGAATATTTCGCGCGCACTGTTTGAACGGCGCACCCCTGAGCGCATTGCCGTTCTTCCGCTCCGGGATGCGCCTTTGCGGTTCCTTGACGGCCTCTGGAGTTGACGGAACCATCACCCCCGAAAATGGCAGTTCCTCCCTGCGCCCGTTCCATCCGTGTCCGCTTCGAGTCTTCGGAGGTGTTTCTTCCCGTGGAGGAGGCCATGACCTCGACCGCCGCCAGGTTTCGATTCTGTCTACCCCTGCTCGCCTTGCTGGCGTGCCAGCCCGGAGCCTCGACGGTGGTTTCCCGCGCGAACCACATGTTCCCGATCACCACGGGTCCGCACGCGGTCGACTGCAACACCTGCCACGGCGGCTTTTCCTCGTTCAACCAGTTCACCTGCTTCAACTGCCACGGACATGAGCAGCCGCTGACGGACTCGCTGCACGCCAGCTTGACGATGGCCGCGGGCGCCTCCCTGCCGGACGGCGGCGTCGCCTACGCGTACGACAGCGCCTCCTGCCTGGGCTGCCACCCCACCGGCGCCAGAGTACCCTTCAGTCACGCCGGCATCTCCGGGAACTGCGCGTCCTGCCACGCCGCCACGGCGACATTCGCTGCGCTTCCCGTGGCTGGAGTCGGCTTGGACGGCGGAGCGTTCATGCACCCGCCGGTTGGCAACAATGACTGCGGCACGTGCCACACGATGACCAGCTGGCTCGGCGCTGGCAAGGCGCCCCCCGACCTCGCCAGCGACCCCTCGCAGGACATCGCCGTGGCGGAGCTGATCCCTTCTTATATGAGCACGTCCATCTCCAGCCTGACTGCCGCAAGCGAAGCGCTGCCGATGCCGATGAACCACCAGACCACCGATCTGCCGGCGGGCACCATCGGCAGTTGCGCGACCTGCCACGATACCAGCACCGGCACCTACTTCCCGGGACTGCTGCACTCCTCCCTGGAAAACAACGTTCCGGTGCTGGCGCAGCCGGCGTTGTGCATGGACTGCCATGGCTCCTCGATGCCGAGCGGTTTCGTCGGCCCGACGGACGCGGCGAGAAACCCCGCATCTGGAGCGATGAAGCATGACGCCGTGGTCTGGAACAACGCGGGACCGACCACGGTGAGCGCCGTGCCTTACGACTGCGCGGTCTGTCACCAGGCTCCTTCGAAGGCGCTGGTGGCCACCTGGGCAACGAACCGGGCAGGCACCACTCCGGCCTTGTTCCACGCGTCGCTCACCGCCGCCATGCAACCGCAGCCGGCGTCCTGCGTCGACTGCCACGCCAACTCGCGGCCGAACGCCCTCCTCAGTTCGGCCAACTCCAGCATCGCGGCGGGCCTGAAGTTCGATCACACAGCGGCTGCGGCCCTGGGCGACTGCGGTTCCTGCCACGTGAACGCCTCGGCGGCGGCGACGCAGTGGACGTCGTGGTCGCAAGCCAAGTTCCACTTGGCGGGCAGCGCGAGCCCTGCGACCTGCTTGCCCTGCCACGACGGCGAACGGCCCGCCTCGAACACCGGTTGGGTGAGCACCACCTACCGGAATTCTCCGTTCGACTACGGGACGAACAGCTCGGGCATCACGCACGGCGATGGCCAGGACTGCGCCACTTGCCATCGCGGGCCGGGCACCGGGATCTGGGGCAGCACGCAGAACTGGGTTGGCGGCAATTTCACGCACGGTCGGACGACAATCTCGGGCACCACCTGCATCGCCTGCCACGTGAGCCAGCGGCCCACCACCGTGGTCACCCCGCTCGGAGGAGGAGCTGCATTCGATCACTCCGCCAACGGCATGGGCGACTGCGTCGGTTGCCACCAGGCCACCGTGGCCGCGGGCAAGTACGCGAGCTATGTCGTGCCCGGCGGCGACTGGAAAGGCGGCGTGGGGTATCCGGGGTCGACGCCGATCGGCTCGCCGAACCAGTTCATCACGGTGACCGAAGTCAACCTGAACCGGACGGGCAGCCTGGTCTCGAGCTCGAGCTCGATCTCGGCGACGCTCTACAACATGATGCTCCACGTCTCGACGGCGCTGCCGCCGGAGCTGAACGCCGGACCGTCCGCGACGCCCGACTACACCAAGTGCTGGCACTGCCACACGAACACGAACGGGACCGTCACCTCCTATGCGAACGGCATGTACCACTCCGCGCTGACCAACTACTCGGCGACTCCGGGCGGGGCCATCACCCCGTTCCCGCAGCCGACCAACTTGTGCACCGACTGCCACGTCCAGATGCGTCCCACCGGCATCGTGATGAAGGCCGGCTCGGATTTGCAGCCGATGGACCACAACGCGATGTTCGCCGCGCCGGTGACCATCGGCGGCGTCTCGGTGACGGGCGTCGCCGGAATCGAGTGTGCGGTCTGCCACCACAACCCGGGCAACAGCTGGGCGGACGGCCTTCCTGCGCAGTCGCCGCTGTTCCACGCGAACATCGGGGCGGGGGTGCCGCAGGACTGCAACGCCTGCCACTATCCGCTGATGGTTGACGCCGCGAAGTCCGACCTGACCCTCGGGACCCGCTACAGCATGCAGCACAAGTCGGGCCAGATCACCTTCCAGAGCTGCCAGACCTGCCACACGACCGCCTTGTCGAAGGCCGCCACGACCCCGATCGCGGCCACGCTCTGGCAGACCGGCGCCTATCACTCCTCGCTCGCGACGCAGCCCAAGGCGTGCGCCGACTGCCACACGCCGACCCGGCCCGCCGCGAACGCGTCGACGCAAAGCACCTGGACGTACACGCTGGCGATGGGGAGCACCACGACCAACCAGGCGCAGTGGATGAACCACGGCTCGAGCTCCGTCGCCGGAAAGGATTGCGTCGTCTGCCATGCGGCTGACGCGAAGGCGTCGGGGAGCGCGTGGAGCAAGGCGGACAAGTTCCACGGCCCGGTGGCCAGCGTGGCCACCTGCAAGGAGTGCCACGGTCTCACCAACGGCGGCGGCTCCGTCGCGGGCACCAAGAACAACCTGCCCGCCGGCTTGACCAACTCCACCATGCTGACGACGGCGAGCGCCGACGCCACCACCGGCGTCCCCGCGGGCACGCACGATCAGATCGTGCACACCGACGTGAACGTCTCCGGCCGCGACTGCAATTTCTGTCACACGCAGGCGGGCATCTCGTCCGTGGCTGGCGTCCAGGGCAATGAATGGGAGCAGGCGAGCTTCCACGTGAAGTTCACGACGGCGAATCCGCTGGTGACGAACGGCACCACGGGGCGTTGCAGCAACTGCCACATGAACGTCAAGCCAGGCGCGACGTTCACGACCTTCAATCACAGCGCGTACACCGCCACCTCGGGCACCCCGGACTGCAGCTCGTGCCACTCCTGGCCGGGCACCGGCACGGCCACGAGCCCCAACTGGCTCGGCGCCGCCGCCATGCCCATGTACATCCCGGTGGGCGGATTCACCATCCCGCAGCCCCCGGCGACCACGTCGATGCTGCAGACGGGCATCGCCAACCTGCCTCATCCGGCCGTCGCAACCGGGGTGGCCTGCACTGCCTGCCACGCGACGTCGACCGGCGGCAAGAACGCCATGGGGTACGACCACCTCTCCACCTTGATGAACGCGAACTGCGGCTCCTGCCATGAAGCCGGAACCAACCTCATCGGTACGCCCTGGAACGGCGCCACCGCGCAAGCGTCGGGCGCGGGCGACTCCCGGCCTTATACCCTCGCCTCGGTCCTGGCGGAGGGTAGGATGACGGTCACGTATCCGAAGCACTTCTACCCGGTGGACTGCAACCAGTGCCACAACGTGCCCGCCGGCAACGGCCTCGTGACGACCGGCACGGCGTACGCGACCGCCTGGAAGTTCCCGCACACGACGAGGAAGATGACGAACCCCTCGACCTGCGTGATGTGCCACACCAGGGGCATCCCGTAGGAAAAGACATCCCGTAGGACCGGCAGCCGGGTTCCTCCGACGCATCGGCGTGGTACATCCCGCGGCCGATGCGTCTGCCGTCCTGTGCCATCCTCGCCACGGTGGCCTCGCTCGCTGGCCCCGCGGCAGCCGCACCGCGACCGGACGATCTCTGGATCGATCCTCTCGAGCGCGCCGCCCTGCTCTTCTCCGCGGCCGACGAGTACGACCGGCCCTACTCGGTGCCGGCGCGGCCGCGCGACCTGGCCGGCTTCATCGCGCTCTCCTGCGAGTACCAGGAAGGGCGGCCCTGCGGCGACGGTGTGGGCACCGCCCTCGAGCTGGACTCCGAGGCCGGCTGGGGCAGCCTTCTCACCGCCGCGACCCGGGCGCGCGCGTCGGCCGGGACCGACCGCTACGCGAGCCAGCTGATCCTCGACCGCGCCTACCTGAGATTTACAGCCGGCCCCTTCCTGCTGCAGATCGGCCGCGACGCGCTCGCGCTGGGGCCGGCGGTCCGCGCCGGGCTGATGGTTTCCAGCAATGCGGCCCCGCAGGACGGCATCCGGGCGCAGCTCAAGCCCGTGGCCCTTCCCTTTGCTCCCGACATCCGCTTCTCCCTGCTCTACTTCCTCGACCGCCTGCGCGACCCGCAGCGCTTCCACGGCACCCTGCTCGACTGCACCCGCGCGCAGCTCGATTTCTGGAACCGCGTCCAGCTCGGCGGCTCGCGCCTGCTCATGCTCGGCGGCGATGGCGCCCCGGATTACGGCGGCTTCAGCGGCTTCATCCTCGAGCACTTCGGCCGCACGCACGAGACCGCCGCCGGGACGGCGGAGAACAACCGGCTCTCGTTCGACCTCTCGATCCGCGTTCCCGAGCTGCGCGGCGCGCGCCTGTACTACGAGATCGCCTTCGAGGATACGCGCAAGGCCTTCTGGAACTCGGTGCGGTACGACGCGGACCACCTGGTCGGCATCGAGCTGGCCGAGCTGAAGCTGGGCGCGTGGCGCCGCCTGTTCATCGAGCTGGAGCACACCGGCTGGGTCTCGCAGGAGCACTCGGTCTTCAACACGGGGATGACGAACGCCGGACGAACCCTCGGGTCCGCGCTGGGCCCGGACGGGACTTCACTCTGGCTGCGCGCCGACTTCGAAGCAGGACGCTTCGTGCTCTCGCCCTGGGTCGAATGGCTGCGCTTCTCCGGCGACCAGTACGGCTCGGACCAGACGCGCGGCGTCTTCGTCACGGTGGTCGGGCCGATCGAGCACCGCCAGCGCCTGGGAGCCGACACGCAGGTGGCGCTCACGCAGTCGCTCGCGCTTTCGGGCGGCGTCTTCGGGGAGCGGATCGGCAACGCGGATCTCGTCAACGGGTCGACGAAATACAGCGGCGGGCTACGCGCAGCGCTGACCTGGACGCCTTAGTACCCCGTCCCGTAAATTCGGTGAAGGCGACCCGACGCGGAGGGTCCAAGGCCGGGAGTTGGTAAAGTAGTCTGGCCAGATTGCGTATCAGCGACTCCACTCCGTGACGATATCACTCTCCGGCAGCTTCAATGCGGTCGCGATCCGATACAGAGTGGACTTGCGCGGGATCGACGGGGAATTCAGCATGCGACTCAGTGACGGCTGCGGAATGCCGGTCTTTTTTGCGACGGCGGATATGCCGCCGTGGCGATCGATGATTTCACGAAGCTTCGCCTTCTTCGCCATGACTTGCTCGGCCACCTCTCCGAGTCTGTCAAAGTGGATATAAGGCTTCTCGTACGGCGTGGCCGGGGCCTCCCTGTAGTCGTCAATGGACTCCTGAATGTCGGCAATGATCTCGTCTCTCTCGCCGGCGTCCGCCGTAGAGTCGACCCAGAGTTGCATCAAGTCGTAGAGGCCTTGATCGGTACGCGCCAGTTCCCCAGCTGCGACGATGAAGTCGCGATCCAGACCGGAGCGCTCCATCTCGATCATGATGGACGCAAGTTTCAGGACCTGTTCGGCAGTCGTCTTGAACGGGATCATAGAGAACCTCGGTAGACGTAGCGGCCCTGCGAGATCAGGTTCATGTGCGTCTTGAAGCGAGCAATCTTCCGTGCCTCCAAGGCGGCATTGTGTTTTACGTACGCCTCGCACAGATATGCGGCTGGGGCACGTGCCATGACGGGCAGCCTGAGCTGAACCCTGCCTGGTCCAAGCTGCCGCCACTTCATCTTGTATCCATTGGGGAGGAGCACGTTGCCTTGCTTGGCCGGACCCCAGAACTGCGCATTGCTAAACTTCGGGTGCGCGGACGGGATCCCGCCGCGAAGCAGTTCAACGTCGGGACGGATCTGGCCCCAATACTCCCCGGTCCGTGAAAACTCCGGCGTGCTTCAGGTTCAGGTACGAATCGAGGGCCCACTCAGTAGATGATGATGTCCCAAGGCGCAGCACCGCTGCCTGGTGCGGGCGAGGATCCTCTGGGCATGCGGCCCGGGCTCATATAACTTCTTATAACACTTTATCACGTTTGGTGCAAGGGTGCTTGCGGCCCAAGGGCGCTGGAAACGGCGCGCCCCAGCCTACAGCTCGAACTTCGCTTCCTCGATCAGCTCGCGCACGCGGTGCAGGAACCCGTTTCCGGTCACGCCGTCGATCACCCGGTGATCGTACGAGAGCGTCAGGTACATCATCTGGCGAACGACGATGGCGTCCTCGCCGTTCAGCTCCCGCACCACCGCGCGCTTGACGATCTCGCCCATGCGCAGGATGCCGACCTGCGGCTGGTTGATGATGGCGGCCCCGAACAGGTTCCCTTGCAGCCCGGGATTGGAGACGGTGAACGACCCGCCGGACAGCTCGTCCGCCGTGACCTTGCCGGTGCGCGAGCGCGCGGCGAGATCGTCGATCGCGCGGGCCAGCCCGAGCACGCTCAGCTCGTTCGCCTTGCGGATGACCGGAACGAGAAGTCCCTTCTCGGTCTCCACCGCGACGCCGAGGTTCACGTCCTTGCGCAGGATGATGCTCTCGTCCTGGACGACGGCGTTGAGGCGCGGGAACTCCGCCAGCGCCTGCACGGTGGCGCGGCAGACGCCGACGAGGAAGCTGGGCGCCTTTCCGCCGGTCTCCTTGGACCGCTTCCACTCCCCGCGCAACCGCGCGAGGTTGGTCGTGTCCACTTCCGCCGTGCAGGGCACGTGCGGGCTCGTCGCCTTGCTGTAGACCATGTGCTCGGCGATCAAGCGGCGGCGTTGGTCGAACGGGATGACCTGGTCGCCCTCCTTCGGGGTGTACCGGGCCGGCTTGTAGGCGCGCAGCGTGATCTGGACGGGCCCGAATCCCTGGTACCCCGGCCCGAAGCTCGGCGGCGGAGGGGGCATCGAGTACACGGGAGGCGCGGTGGGCGCCTTCTGCCCCGGAAACGTGCTCAGCGGCGGCTGCATCTCGGACTGCTGCGACGAGGTGGCACCCTTCTCCAGGTAGCTGGTGACGTCGGCCTTCATCACCCGCCCGCCCGCGCCCGAGCCGGGGACCTTGCTCAGGTCCAGCCCGTGCTCTTCCGCGACGTTGCGGCCCACCGGCGTGGCGCGCACGCCGTCCGCCTCCGCGGTGGGTGCGGCCTTCGCGGGCGCTGCGGGAGCTGAACCGGATGCAAGCGGTGGCGTCGGCTTCGGCGGCGCCTGCGGCGCTGCCGCCGTGCTCGCGGTGGCGGCTTCGTCGAGGCGAGCCAGCGGGCCCCCAACGGTGACGACCGCTCCCTCCTTCGCCAACTGCTCGACCAGAACCCCCGAGCTTGGCGAGGGGATCTCGGTATTCGCCTTGTCGGTAGCGATCTCGACCAGCGGCTCGTCGCGCTCGACCTTCTGTCCCGGCCGCGCGATCCACCGGACCACGGTCCCTTCCATGACCGACTCACCGAGCTGCGGCATCACCACCGTCGTCATAGGTGGGCGGTCAAGTAGCGCGCGGATCAGGGCGTGTCAAACTGGCGTAAAGCCTTTTCGCACACGACAATGCAGCGGTGCGGGAACGGCTCCACGCCTTCGGCATCGCACTGGGAAAGCAGCCGCATCTCATGTCGGTGCGCGACGGCGTGGTGGGGAGCCTGCCGCTCATCCTCCTGGGGAGCCTCTTCCTCTTGCTGGCGCAGCCGCCCTGGCCGGCGCTGTCGCGCTTCTTGCCGGCGCGTTCGACGCTGCTCGCCGGCTACCAGGCCTGCGCCGGGCTGGTGTCGATCTACGCCTGCGTCGCGACCGCGCTGTCCTTGTCGCGGCGGCGGGAGAGCGATCCGGTGGCCGGCGCGACCACCGCGCTCGCCGTGCTCCTGGTCGCGCAGTACCCGGTGAACAAGATGCTGCCGATGGCCTCGCTCGGCGCCGCGGGGCTCTTCCCAGCCTTCGCGGCGGCGATGTTCGCGGTGGAGGTGCTGCACGCGTTCCAGCGGCGCAAGTGGGGCATCAAGATCAGCGGCGGGGCTCCCGACGTGGTGGTGCGCAGCTTCGCGGCGCTCCTGCCCAGCGTGACTTGCGTGGTGCTGGTCTGGATCGTGGTGCACGTGCTGGGGATCGACCTGGCGGGCGGGATCGCAGCCCTCTTCCGCCCCCTCTTGCGGGGCGGCGACTCGCTCGGCGCGGTCATCGTGGTGGTGCTCATCGACAGCGCGCTCTGGCTGGTGGGCGTGCACGGCATCTCCGTGCTCGCCGCCGTGCGCCCACTCTGGCTCGCGGCGCTGGCGGAGAACATGGCCGCCGCGAGCGCGGGCCAACCTCCGCCGCACGTCTTCACGCAGGAGTTCTTCATCTGGTTCGTCTGGCAGGGCGGCTCCGGGACGACGCTCGCCTTTGCCCTGCTCCTGCTCTTCGCCCGCAGCAAGCAGCTCCGCCTGGTCGGCAAGGCCGGCATCGTCCCCGCCATCTTCAACATCAACGAGCCGTTGCTGTTCGGCGCGCCGGTGGTGATGAACGGCAAGCTGGCGCCGCCCTTCATCGCGACGCCCATCGTCCTGGTGGTCCTCTCCTGGTGCGCGATGCATTTCGGCGCCGTCCGGCCGCCGTACATCGAGGTGGTCTGGACCCTGCCCGCCCCGGTGGGCGCGTACCTGAGCAGCGGAGGCGACGCGAAGGCGCTGGCGCTGCAGCTGCTGAATCTGGGGATCGCGCTCATCATCTGGTGGCCTTTCGTCCGCCGCTATGACCGGGAGCTCGCTGCCGGCGACGCGAGGCCCATCGCGGCCGCCCCCGCCGGCGGAGACGTCGCGGGCCAGTCGTCTCCTTCGCGTCGCGTCGCCAAGTAGCCCTCGGGCGTGGACGCGATGAGTCGACCGGATGGGCGGCGGGTTCGCTCAGGCATCGTGGATAGCAGACCCCTCTGACATTCCCCGGTGGGCCTGGCTCCGCGCGGGCGTTGACGTCGACGTTGACGGCGACGGAACGGCGACGGCGACGTGGCCGTGGGCGTCCGGATGATGGCAGTTTCGCTCACGTATCCTGGATAGCACCCCCCTCTGACATTCCCCGAAGTGACCGTTCAATCCACGACGCGCGGGGCACGAGTCCAGTCCTGCGACGGACAGAGCGCGAACAACGCCTTGCCGCCTGCGGGTGGCGCGCGTAAGCGCGAGCGCTCCAACGGAGGAGGAGCGCATGAGCACTCGCGTCCTGCTGGGGCTCGCCCTCGGCATCGTCACGTCCGCAGTGCCGGCTTTCGCCCAGTTCAGCCCCAACCAGGAGCTGCCGCTGCCATTGACTGGAGGTCAATTGCCCGTCACCTTCGTCGTGCGGGGGCTCGAGCCGGGCCTGCGCGTCGGTCCGGACGGCGCCGTCTACGTGGTGAGCATCCGCGGCGTCCCGACCGGCGTCGATCTCCACCGCTACTTCGCGCCCATCGACAGCGCGCCCGCCGCCGACGGGACGTATCCGTTCAAATACCTGGGCCGACCCGATGGATGCGGCATCTTCGCCGCCGGCTGCAACGAGGTCGGGGCCTCCGAGGGCGGCGGCGACGTCGACATTGCGGTGAACTTCCCCGCCTCGGGCGTGCCCAACCTGGCCTTGACGAGCCTCATGCTCGCGCCCGGCGTTACCAGCGCCCATTCGACCGACCGCGGTGAGACTTTCACGGACCCGAACCTGTTCGCCGCGATCATCCCAGGCGACGACCGCCAGTGGAACGACGCCATCGGCGCGCAGACGGTCTACCTCTCGTACCACGACGTCGCGACGTTCAACATCGACGTGCAGCGCTCGTACAACGGCGGCCAGGCCTACGCAGACGGATTCGGCGAGGCCATCGACCCGCAGACCTTCCCCGCGGCGGGGGGCTTGCCGCCAACCAACACCGCGAACCTGCTCGGCCCGATCCGCGTCGATCGCAGCCGCTGCGCGAGCCGCGGGAACCTCTACCAGATCTTCGTCGCTCCCAACGACGTGACCGAGAATGGGTCGGGCGGGAGCTTCCGTTCCGTGTACTTGGGCGTCTCCACCGACGTGAAGCTCGGCCTCTCGGTCTTCACCTTCACCGATCACAAGATCTTCACCGGGCCGCAGGGGGCGAACTACGCGAACGTCTTTCCCGCGCTCGCGGTGGACGGCGCCGGCAACGTCTACGCCGTATGGTCGGACAACGTGAACGTGCTGTACTCGTCGTCGACGGACTTCGGGACCAGCTGGACGCCGGCCACCCGCGTGAACCAGAGCGCCACGGTGGGAAATGCGAACGTGTTCCCTTGGATCGACGCCGACGCCAACGGCCACGTCGTGGTCGCATGGTTCGGCGGTGATCGCCCCGGCCACTCGAACGACGCCGCCATCCACGAGCCCTGCCCCAATCAAAGCATCGACTGCATGAAGGGATGGACCAACTGGAACACCT
>Ga0209761_1002416_pt1 | contig 12275 bp, 8 predicted proteins | sample GraSoi013_1_40cm_4_FD_185818 | JGI IMG/M metagenome (GOLD analysis project Ga0209761, IMG submission 185818) | Grasslands soil microbial communities from the Angelo Coastal Reserve, California, USA - Sample 09_25_2013_1_40cm (SPAdes) (version 2) | ecosystem: Environmental > Terrestrial > Soil >... | reverse complement strand
CCGCGAGAAGACGAGCTGGGCGCCTTCCGGCGAGTAGCGCGGGCCGCGCTCGTCGCCCCAGCCCGACGTCAGTGGCCGCAGCTCGGTTCGCGTGAGATCGAGCTCGTACAGGTGCCAGTGCGCCGTTCTGAGCCAGGCGAACGCGACTCGCCTTCCGTCGGGTGACAGCGCGGGGTCTGCGACTTCCCCATCCGTCGGGGGGAGGGCGCGGCCCCGCCCTGGACCGTCGAACAGGTACAGCCGCCCATCGCACACGGCGACCACCCGAGTCCCGTCGTTCGCGCTGGCGGGCTGTTGACAGCTAAGGTCTCCGGGACTCCAATCCGTGGCCGATCCCGCGCGCACGAGGACGACGCGCGACCGGCCCCGAGCGGCGATCTCCACGAACAGCACTCGGCCCGCGGCAGCCAACGTCGGAGCGAGCTGATGCCCATCCGATGGGACGCCCGGCGGGACCGTGCCGCGCAGCTCATAGTGCGCGCAGCCCCCACACCCCAACGCGGAATACACCAGCGCCCGCTCCGCCGCGGTGGGCGACTCGATGTGAAATGCGTCCCAGGCAACCGGGACAGCCCCGTCGGAGTCACGTGGTCGCGTGGCCCACGCGGCGTGCGCGGCTGAGACGAATGCGATGGCCGCCACGACCGCACGAGGCAGGCGCCACGGTCGCACTTCCCGCAACAACACGAAGAACAGCGCGGCGAGTGCCCAGAGACGCAGGTGTAGCATCGGAAATTCACCAGCGATCGGTGAGACCGCGAACAGGTACAACCCGCCAGCGATCGCGATCGGACCCCAGCGGCGTTGTCGCCGGAGTTGTGGGATCCAGCAGGCGACCGGGATGATCGTGAGGAACGCGTGGTAGGAGAAGGCCGACGTGGACAGGAGCAGCAGCGCGAGCACCATGAGGCTCAGCGCCGGCGCGTCGGCGCGGTCGCGGATCGTGTAGACGAGCAGCGCAAGGAGGGTCAGAAGCGACGCGTCGCGCAGGAAATGAAAGAGGAACGGCGCGTCGAGGAGCGGGTGAGGATTCAGAGTCGGCTCGCGCACGAGGAGCAGGCGGAGCACGTTCGTCCAGCTCTGAAGCGCTGGATGATACGGGGTGTCAGTTTGGCCGGCGAGGGAAGCCGGCAGGATGCTCGCGAAGTAGTGCTCGTGCAGCGGCCAGCCGAGTGCCGCGACGGAGATCGCGTACGTGACTGCCATTGCCGCCACGAATGTGGACGCCGCGCGCCAGTCGCGACGCACCACGAGGTACGCGAAGAACGGGGCGGGATAGAGCTTGAGCGCCGTGCCCACGCCGAGCAGCGCGCCGGCACTCCCGGACCGGTCGGTGAGCAGCAACAGGAGCGCCACGGCCAGCAGCAGCGTGAGTGCGATGTAGAACTGGCCGAACAGAAAGTTATCGTGCAGGCCGCTGCCGGAGAGCGCGGCGAGTGCGAGTCCCGCAGCGAACGGCAGGCCGCCCAGTCGCCGCAGCACGAGGAGTAGCGACCCGAGCATCAGTAGGTTTACGACGGTCCACGTCGTCTTGGCGGGGACGGGGTCGAGTGCGCCGAGCGGAACAAGAGGGAGCGCTGCCGGGGGCGGGAAGTAATTGAACCCGCCCAGCGCGTCGTGAATGCCGGCGTATTCCATCTGCCGTTGGAACCAGGAGAACTCGTACAGCCGCGCAGTGGATTGGCCCCGTACGATCAGGCGTGCGGGGATGTAGTAGTTTGAGAAATCGGTCTCGATGCGACGAGTGGAGGGGAGGACCGCGCTCCAAAGGATGTACGCGAGGCTCGCCCCGCCGATGAGCCAGGGCACGACCGTTCGAGCTCCCGCGCTCTGTGTAGTCACCGGCTGCTATGTAACCCTTGGGCTTCACTTGAAACAGGCTGGCTGACTAGTGGTGCCACGCTTGACCAAGCCCACCGTGTCCCGTACTCTCAAAAACCTCCGGTGCTCCCAGATTCCTACTCACCCAGGCGCGTTCACACCCCGAGGATTGTTGCCAACCTGTCCCTGGCGGCCGCGTCGGTTGTCGTGGCGCTAGGGGCAGCGGAGTTCCTGCTGCGGACCGCGCTGCCGCCCTCGCGCGGCTACTTCACGCTCGCCCCGGGGACCGACTGGACCCTGACACTGGCGCCCGGCGTGATCCACGGGGTGGAGGGGCCGTCGCACTTTCGGATAAATCGTTTCGGGCTGCGGGGACGGCCCTTCGGCGACGACCGCGCCGAATATCGGATCCTCGCTGTTGGAGGCAGTTCCACGCTGTGTGACGCCCTCGATGACTCGGAGGTTTGGACCCACCTCCTCGAGGTGGATCTCGGCCGCACCGTGGACGGGAGACAGGTGTGGGTGGGGAACGTCGGCCGCGACGGCGCGACCAGCCGCGATCACGTTTTACACGTCAAGTACTTGCTCCGAGAATATCCGCGTGTGGATGTTGTCGTTTCCCTCATAGGGGCGAACGACATGACGTCCGCCCTTCAACAAGGATGGCGGTACCGCCCTCGCGCACCCATCACAGAGCCCGGTGCTGAACACGAACAGGTGCCGTGGGCGTTCGCGCAGTTGCCCGGCAGGCTGCAGGATCAGGCGTTCTACGACACGCACCCGGTGCCGTGGTACAAGGCGACCGCGCTCTGGCAGCTGGCCCGAGGCGCGAAACAAGCTCTGAGGAGGCGCCGCGCTACCGGGTCGCGCGAAATTGGCCTGGGTCTCCAAAGGGCGCGCCTGCAGCGCTACACCGCGGCCACGCGCATCGACACCCTGCCGCCCCTCGAGGCTCCCTTGAGCGAGTACCGCCGCAACCTGAACGTGATGGCAGACCTTGCGTCGGCGGCCGGGGTGCGACTCGTGTTCGTCACGCAGCCCACCGCCTGGCGCGAAGGTATGTCCGACGCTGAGGAGCGCCTGCTGTGGTTCGGGTGGATCGTCACGCCTGACACGTTGCGCCGAGCATACTTCACGACGCGCGCGGTGAGTCGCGCGATGGCACGATTCAATGAGACGCTGCTCGACGTCTGCCGCGCGCGCCGGCTCGAGTGCGTGGATGCCGCCCACGTGGTTCCCCAGGACACGACGGCGTTGTACGACGACGTGCACTTCAACGAGCACGGCTCCCGACTGCTTGCGCTGGTGCTGGCCGAGCACTTCCGCGGGCGCCCCCCGTTCCGACGATTACCCGAGCGAGCCCCGGCCGCCCCTCGGTGAGCTTAGTTGGGTTACGAGTCCGTGTCGCCATTGTCGACGTAACCAAGGCCGGCGAGCGTAGGTCCTAACGTTCGCTCAAGCTCCGCGATCTGACGCGCGTCGAACGCTTTCTCCCAGCCTCCGATCGACTTGGTGTAGATGGGTTCCCGCACCCCCTTGAGGTGGTCGTACCGGTCTACGTCCCGCAGGTTCAGGTCGAGTTCATGGTGACGGAGCATACGCTCATCGAGCGCGACCCCCAAGAACGCCGTCACGCCCTCAAGCGTCACTCGCGGTCTGCGGACTAGCTCCTCGTATCGGAGCTCGAAGTACTGACTCCCGTGCTCCGCGCCGAAGGCCTGGGCACTGGTCACTGCGCGAACCCAGTGCTCCGCGAAATGCGTCAAGCTGCGCTGCGAGAACTGCAGATACGAGCGCACCACGTCTCGACCATCCCGCACGATATGGAGCACCTGGAGATCCGGGAACACGGCGCGCAGACCGGGGAGGGCAAAGGTGTTGGCCGGATTCTTATCCCCCCAGCGAACGGCCGACGGCTTGTGCCGCGCGATGTGTGCTCGATAGACCGCGTCCAGCGCCGCGGCGAGACTGCATGCGGCGGGGGGGGCCGTGCTGAGGTGCCGAAACACCGAGCCGAGGGTGAGGTCAACTGCCTCCCAACGTGGATCGTATTCGAGGGCTCCCATCACGAGACGGAGCACGATGTGCCACGGGAGGCGCCGGTATCGTTGGTATTCTCGGACGACGTCCCCCAGGACATAGGTCTCGGGCGGGACGTGCAGGGCGGGGTGCGCTTCCAACAGCGCGCGCAGCAGCGTCGTCCCGGACCGTCCCGAGCCGACGATGAAGAACGGCCGATACCGCTCGCGGCCGCGGAGCGGGTGTCCCACCGCCAGCACCGGGAGGTAGCGCACCCAGCGGCGCCCCAGGGCGCCGATGTTCATCTCATCCTCTCAAGTCTTGGGGCGGGAATAAAGCGAACGCAGTGGCTCGGGCGTAACGGGCCTTAGCCACGTCTTGAGCACTGCGGTCCACCACGCTGGATGCCAGCCGGCATAGCGGAACGAGGTACGGAGCGCCCGCCGCGCGTCCTCGTACTGACCAGCACCGCGCATCCTGCCGACGATGTCAAGGCTGAGCCGTGCCTGCTGAACGCGGCACAACAGCCGAATCCTGGACGACGCCGTCCGAGTCACGAGCCCGTCATAGATCTGTTGCATGTACCCGAGGACGTCGAGCCAGCGCCAATCGCGGTCGTCAAAATGCTGGCGCACGTTCACAAGCGGAATGGAGACGACGGTGGCAGGACTTGCCTCAGCGAGCCGGATCCACAGGTCGTAGTCTTCGCATCGCGGCAAGGATTCACGGAATCCAGCGACAGTTTCGAAGACGTGCCGTTCCACGATCACGGCCGGCGTCACGATTAGAGCGCGCCTGTCGATCACGCGCTCGAGAATCCACCCGCCGTATGCCTGCCAATCGCGAGGCTGCGCTGTCTGGCGCCCTTGCGTATCCATGTACCAGAAGCTCGCGTAGCCCCACCCGCATTCCGGGTGTGCGTGCAAATCCGCGATCTGGAGGGCCAGTTTCTCCGGAAGCCACTGATCGTCCGAGTCGAGGAATGCAAGGTAGGAACCGCGAGCAGTCCGGCATCCGGCGTTCCGCACCGCACCCGCGTTGCCGCAGTGTTCGCGCAGGATGGGGCGAACCCGTGTGTCGGTCAGCGTTTGGAGATAGGCGCGGGTCCCGTCGGTCGACCCATCATCCACGACGAGCAACTCCCACAGGTCGTACGTCTGGGCGAGCACGGACTCTAGCGCCCTCCGCAGCAAGACCTCCCGGTTGTACGTTGGGAGGATTATCGACACCAGCGGGCGGCTCATCACGGTCGAAATCCTATGCAGCGCGCCTGCAAGCGCCAGGCGGCGCCGGAGGCACGCGGACGTTCATCGATCCTCGTAACCCAGAGCGCTGAGCGTCGGGCCGAGCAGGGCGTCCAGCTGGTCGATCTGAGTTGCGCTCAAGTCCGTCCGCCAGCGCCCGATCTCAGCCTGGTGGAGGGGTCCCCGCACGCCCTGAAAACGCGCGAATCGATCAACGTCTGCAAGCGGGAGATCGAGCTCGTGGTGGCGGAGCGAGCGCTCATCGAGCGGGAGGTCGAGGAATGCGCACACGGCCTCAATGGTCACTTGCGGCTGGCGTACCAAATCTTCGTAGCGAATCTCCCGGTACTGAGCAGGATGGCGGACGCCGAACTGCTGCGCTGTACGCACGGGCCGGAGCCACGCGCGGGCCGCTGCGGACAATTCGACGTTCGTGCGCCGCATGAAGGATTGTACGACGTCACGACCGTCCCGGACCATGTGAATGGCGCGGAGGTCCGGGAACACGGTGTGGAGTCCGTTCAGCGCGAGAGCGTTTAGAGGAGTCTTGTCGCCCCAACGTGTAGCGGTAGGCTTGTACCGAGTCGCGTGGGCGCGGTACACCGCGTCCAGCACCGCTGCCAGATTGCGGTCTTCGGCGCGGGCGCTTAGGTCCCGATACACTGGCCCAAATGCTGGCACGAACCCATCCCATTGCGGATGGTACTCAAACCGTGTCAGGATGATGCGCAGCACCGCGTGCCAAGGCAGGCGAGAATACCGCTGGTAGTCCCGCATGACGTCGGGGAGATGAGTCTCAGGGGGGATGTGCACGTCCGGGTGCGCCTCTAGCATGGCGCGCAGGAGCGTAGTGCCGCAGCGGCCGGAACCCACAATAAAGAAGGGCCGGTAGCGCTCCAAACCCCGGAGTGGGCGTCCGCGCAGCGCCACTGGTAGATGTCGCAGCACGCGGCGGATCACGCGTACGGTTGTGCCACGGTGCCGCCGAGGGAGTAGAGGCGGACCCAGACACCGTCCTGCTCGAACACCTGCCGAGGCTCGCGTGCAGTGACATCGGCGGCCAGGCTCGCCTCGGTCGCGTTGGTCGGCGCGAAGTCGCTCCACAGTACTACCCAGTGAGGGCGCGCGACTGCCCTGGCGGCAGGTGGGGGCGCGCCCAGTGAAGCAAGTCGGCCGAGTTCCAGGGTGGCGTAGCTGCGGAGTCGATCCTTCCCGAGTGTGGAATGAACGAGAATTCGGTCGTAATCGATGGGCATCGTCCCCATCGATCGAATGATCCTCAAGGCCTCGCGGACCGCACCGGGCCCATGATCTCGCTCGAGCGCGTCCAACCGTGTCCCCACGTCCACTCCGCGCGCAAGAACCGCCACCTCTTCGCGCGAGGCCACATGTCGGTCGAGGTACTTGCCGACCTGATAGCTCAAGGCGAAGTGGGGCTCCGACGACCAGCGCCGCACGTACCGCGCTGCCATCCAGAGTCCCACGGCAATTGAGACCGCAGTGATCTCGGGCCGGAAGCGGGGCAGCACACTCAACCCCAGGCCTGCGAGAATCACCATACCGGCGAGCGGAATGTGCGCCTCCCGTTCCGTCACGAACCGCTCGCCCCGATCGCCGCGCTGGTCGATGCCGTGCGCCGAGAACAGCAGCGCGATCAAGAACAACGCGAGAAACGCAACGAGCATCTGATACGCTGTCGTCTCGAAGAGGCGTTTCTCGACAAAGGTCGCGGCCCCCAGCGCGGCCAAGCAGAGTGTTGGCAACGTGCCGGCTCGCAGAGTCGCCGCGCCCAGATGACCCCAACGCAGCAGGCGCTCGGGGTTGGCGGACCATTCGACCGCGTAGCTCCCACGGGGCGTCAAGCCGCGGTTATAAGCGATCCATCCGAGCGGCCCCCAGCCGAAGAGGGCTACGGCGTTTAACAGGGTTCGCGGGTCAACGCCCGATTGCCCGAGGTACGGCACAGCCAGCACGGGGCACGCGAGCCATGCCTCGTACCTCGTGAGGCACGCCAAGCCGAGACCCACACTCGCGAGCTCCCAGCGCTGGCCAAACGCGAAATGGAAGGCGAAGGCCAGTCCTGCGAGCATCAGGATTTCCTGGTTCGGTACGATTGACTCCGTGAGAATCCTCGGACTCGCGATGAATAGGAACGCGGCCTCGAGAGCCGCCTCGCGAGGTACGAGATCCGACATGAGGAGAAAGAAGCCCACGCCCGCCACGGCGCCCACGAGCGCCATGAAATAGCGCACGACCACTACGCTGTTCGACACGCCCTTGAGGTAGTGAATCACCGCTTGTAGCAGCGGAAGCTGATGCGCCAGTACGATGTGTTCCGCCTTGGCGAGCCGGACGATCGTGTCGTGACCAAAGACAATGGGGTACCGGTGGATCAGCCACACGCGGACCGCGAACCCTGCGGCCAGCACGACAGCGACGTCCTCACCCCGCCCGCTCACGTGCATCAGCGGGACTCCCACCCCCGCGAAATCACTGGCCGATCAAATGGTAGGCGTACAGTCCTTGCCCGTGGTCGCTGGTCGTCACGCCGGCGGCGCCGCACTCGATGAAGTAATGGAGCGGCAGCCAGCTGAAGTCCGGATCCAGAGCCTTCACGAACACGAGCCCGACGCCATCCCGGGGGTGGCCCGTGAACAGGGTGCGCAGCGACTGGTAGACGTGCGCGTTGGGCCCGACCTCGATCCGCTGACGGCTGACCACGCATCCATCCTGATCCACGAGTTCACAGTTGAAGGCAGCCGCGTCACCGTAATCCCAGGCGTGTGAGACGTTCGCGAAGTGGACAAATGTCTCAAGCGCGTCGGTGCAGAAGTAGGGGATGACCATGAACACGGTTTGGTACTTGAGGACCCAAGGGGGTCGCTCGAATCCGCGGGGCGAGTGCCACGGGACCGCTGCGTCCACCTGGGTGGACTCGCGGGCGGTGGGGCTGTGGTAGAGCACCTGACCATGCAGCCGCGCGGCGAACTGACTCTCCGCGGTGCAGGGCTCGGCGTAATAGAACTCGAAGTGGCCGTCGAATCCCTCGTGCGCCGCCAGGTTGAGGTATGTCCGAAAGTCGAAGTGGGCAAAGCCCCGCGGCGGCAGCGTCACCGCGCGTGGGTCATGTCGGACGCGTCGCCCCTGCGCGTCGTACAACAGCAACCCGATGACCTTTTCCCTGTCCTCGAGCTCGTTGTTGAACAGGATGACCGAGGTCGTGAGCGTGTTGGTGATGAGGACCGAATGGGGGAACATGAAGCCTTTGCCAAGGCGGGCGTGGTCCGCGGCTGAGTACGTGACCTGCGCGATCTTCGACATGTAGTACGAGTGGTCGAGGGAGAACGTGCCCGAACGCCGATGCGTTGTCTTCACGAGAAACCGATACCGTCGCAGATCCTCTGGATAAGACTTGACCAAAATGTTTCCGGGTCCGTCCTTCAGAAATGTCCGCGCGGCGGGGAACACGTCGCTGATCGCCACCTCGCGCACTTGGTGGGGAGCCAAGCTTGGGGCTTCGGCCCGCAGCGCTGCTCCAGCGCCGTTGCGCAGCTCGAGGGGAATCTTCCGCCATCGCACGTTGTAGCTCTGGAGCACGAGCGCGCTCGTGAAGTGCTCGTTGTCGACGACGCTAATGGCGCCGGCGTACGTGTGGTTCGAGCCCAGCAGCTCCCGAGCTTTCCACTCGGCGTTCCGCAAAGCGCGCCACAAGGGCTCGGCCTGGCCTGTGGCCATGTTCGTGTGCGTACAGGTGCAGGTGCGTCGCTCGTCGGTCCAGAGCAGGAACGCATCGGGCGCGATGTCGGACTTAATCACGGCCTCATCCAAGGACCGTCCGTGCCCGTCCCAGCACCGAATCAGAAACTCGATGGAGCCGGTCAGGACCCGGTCGGCCGGCAGAAAATCCCTCGAGACGAGACGTGCAAAGGGCGCCGTTCCCGGGTAAGGCCTACTGGACTGGTGGACGAGAGTGCCCGAGGCATCGCGGATTGTGACGTCGATGTCGTAGTGATGGACCGTCGAGCCCAAATCCGCGAGACGCCTCCTCAGGATCTCGAGAACGATGAGGACCGACGTGTAGTAGCCGTCCCCGTGGACGAGATACTCCACGTAGCCGAGCCGCTTCGTGCCGCGCCAGGGGAGCACTGCCATGACGGAACGGGTGCCGCGATCAGTCGTCGCGCTGCTCGAGCGCGTTGAGCATCTCGTCGAGGAACGGCAGCGCGTCTGCGGGATCCCCGGACAGCGAAAGCTTCCAGCCAGCACCGGCCGCAAGTACGGCAACCGCCTCGTCCAACCCCGGCCCGAAGATGGTGCGCGCAATCCCCAGCTCGGTTCCTAGGAAGGCCTGGACTTCCTCCGGCGACGCCGGCGCGACGGATGCCCGGCCGCCGTTGCGCTGGAGCAGGCACACGCCCGCGCGCGACGCCACAGGGGCGCGACCTCCCTGTGCCGACCAGTCGTAGGGAAAGCGCACGAGGAGCTTCTCGGTCCCGTTCGCCAACAGCGTCGGAGCGTGTCCGGCGAGGTCGGGGAAGTGCGCACCGGCGTCTGGCGTCAGATACACGCGCCCCGGCAGGTCTCCCCACACGCGGAACACGGGCTTGAGCTGGACATACACGATGTCGTCGGAGAGAACCTCTAGGCCTTCGTGGCGGGCCCTTAGTGCCACGGTGCTTTTCCCCGTGCCCGCGGGGCCCGCCAGCAGCAGCCCGATAGGGCCGCGCGCAATCATGGCGGCATGCAGGGGATATCGGTCGTACTGGACGAGCAGCGGGAAAGTCATGATGTGCAGCAGGGCGTACTGCGCGTGCGCCCGATCGGCCAGCAGCGCCGGGGTTACATACGCCACCGCGTCGCGACGTCCCAGGTCCAGCAGGCCGACGCTGCCTGGCGTCTGCACGAGCAGCCGGTCTGGGTCGGGTAAACGACACACCACCGGTGCGTGGGTCGCGGGACCTTCGTCGCCATCGTGCACGATCAGTCTGACCCGCACGCTGCTCGCGGGTTGGATGAGATCCGGCATGCCGGTCAGTGCCCGCCACACGCCGAACACCTCTTCGATGACGTCGAGCACGGCCTGGCTGTTCGATTCGAACCTGACCGTGAGGCCGAGCACAGGCAGCTCGACGACGTGACGAAGCTGAATGTTGAGGTAAACGGGGTCGAGCGGTCGGTCGAACTGGATAGGGGTGGTCATCGGACAGTCATTTTAGCGCGGCCAAGGCGCTTTCGGTAGCTTGTGGTCCTTGGACCAGCAGGGAGAAATCCGTTCGCGCCTCGCCCGGTTCGCGGAGACCCGCGACGCGCGCGACGTGTGGCCTGACGTGTCTGTGTCGTCCTTTCGGGCGGCCCAGAAGGCCGTGGCGCGCGCGACGACCGCGGTGCTCTCGGACGCCGCCCGCCCCATTCCCCTTCGACCTACCGCTGATGCAGACGCCCGCGCTCTCGGCGTCGCGGCGTACACTGGAGGGATCGGCCCATTGCTCGGGTACTGGTGCGAATCGGAACGCTTGGCGGCCCACCCAGCTGTGGCGGGGCAGCTCGCCACGGCTTTGGACCATGGTCGGCGCCGCGCGGCGCGCATGCGTCAGGCCCTGGAGGCCGTCGTTGCGGGATTGGCCGAGCGCGGCATCGACGTGTGCGTGCTGCGAAGCGCCCACACCCGGCAGCGCTATTTCCGCGATCCCGGGACGCGCACTTCGGCGGACATCGACCTGCTCGTGCGGCCGAACGATTGGGACGCGGCGGGCAGTACGCTGCGCGGGGCCGGCTACACCGAGGCCGCAGGCCGGTGGACCCCTCCCGGCGTGCCCGCGGTCCCCCGGTCGCTCGACTTCGCCCACGCGGACGATCCCTGGTCCGTCCACCTCCATCGCACGCTCGACCCGCCCTCCGCCGCCCGCCCGCAACCCACCCTCGACACGCCCGACCTGTCAGCGTGCGAGCCCTGGGATGAGCTCGGCTCTCACGCGCGCGTCCTGCCGCAGCCGCTCCTGCTTGCGCATCTGGCGGTCCGCACCTCGTCCCACTTTGGCGCGATCATGCTCGTCCGATTGGTGGAGCTGGTTCTCGTTGTGCGGCGGGACTTCATGCGCCGGCCGGACGCGTGGCTCGCGTTCGACGAGCTGGTGGCCCGGACGGGGACCGGGAGCGTCGTGTTTCCGGCGTTGGAGCTCGCGGAGCAGTTGGCTCCAGGGACGGTCGCTGCCAAGGTGCGCGATCGCCTCGCAGCTGCCGTTCCCGTGCGGTTGCGGCGCCTCGTTCGTGGCGCGACGCCTGCGACGGCACTCCAGATGCACCCACTTCCGCCCAGCGGTTGAGCGCCGGCCCCTACCGGTCAGGCTGTGCCGCCACCGGCTCCCGCGCCTGGATCCGCGCCCCCAGCACGACACCGAGCGCGCCAATGAGCGCAATCGCTCCAGCCACGAGGAACAGAGGGCCAAACGGCCCTGCCGCGAGCAGCCAGCCGCCGACGCTGGCGCCGATCATCGCACTGACGTCGGCCGCGACTTGGCGCCAGCTCGAGACCGCTCCCTGGCGCGCGGGCGGTGTCTGGCCGAGCAGCCACTGATCGATGAGTGGCGTGGCGAGGGGCGAGATCAGTCCTTGGACGAAGTACAATGCCACGGCTAGCTCGACGCTGCTCGCGAGCGACAACCCCCAGATCGCAGGCGCGAACGCGAGGAGCGTCGCAAAGAGGACGCGTCCCACTCCGACGCGGCTCGCGACCTCTCCGCTCGCCAGCACTACGACCGCCCAGCACAGGCTCGCGGCCGCGAACACGAACCCGATGCGCTCGATTGAGAGCCGGTGCACGTGCGCGAAGAAAATGTTGAAGAACTGCGTGGCGAGGGCGGGACCCACCATCCACACACCGAGGAGCGCAATCAGCGGAAGGATCGTGCGGGTGGTTTCAGGGTCGGTAACCTCGGACGACGCGGTCGACGGCGCGGCGGCGGGGCCACCGGTCGTGACATGGAGGCGGCGGTAGAGGAGGAGACTGGCCGCGCTTCCGACGGCGCCAAGCAACAGGGTTGCGCGCAGGGCGGGTAAGCGGGGAAGTCCCCACCGCGCCTCCAGCGCGGCGGAGGCCGCGCCCGCCATTGCGACGCCGGCCCCGTTCCAAGCCGCCAGCAGTCCGACGTTCCAGGCGAACGCACGCGCGCGACTCTCCGGAGTCGTGAGGCG
>Ga0209761_1002413_pt1 | contig 12279 bp, 13 predicted proteins | sample GraSoi013_1_40cm_4_FD_185818 | JGI IMG/M metagenome (GOLD analysis project Ga0209761, IMG submission 185818) | Grasslands soil microbial communities from the Angelo Coastal Reserve, California, USA - Sample 09_25_2013_1_40cm (SPAdes) (version 2) | ecosystem: Environmental > Terrestrial > Soil >... | reverse complement strand
CTGGCTGGATGCCCTAAGGCTTTCCTTTGCGTGGCTTCGTTTCCTGCGTCTGCAACCGCGTCGCCGCCATCACAGAGAGAATCTCAAACAAGATGTTCGCCGCCAGCATCGACGTGATCCCCGCTTGATCGTAGGGCGGAGACACCTCCACCACGTCCGCCCCCACCAACTGCACTCCCACCAAGGCCCTCACCAGCTCCAGCGCCTCCCGGCTCGTCAGCCCGCCGACCTCCGGTGTGCCGGTCCCAGGAGCGAACGCCGGATCTACACCATCGATATCAAACGAAAGATACACCGGCCCACCACGCACGACCAGCATCTGCTCCTTCACCCACTCCAGCCCCTCGTGCGCCACCTGCGGTGCCGTGACCCAATGGATCCCGTGCTTCCGCGCAAAATCGAAATCAGAATCTGCATAGACCGGCCCGCGAATGCCGATCTGGATCACCCGCTTCGTATCCAGCAGCCCCTCTTCCACGGCCCGCCGGAACGGTGTGCCGTGAAAGTACTTGTTGCCGAAGTACTCCTCCCACATGTCCTGGTGCGAGTCGAAATGCACCATCCCCACCGGACCATGCTTTCGGTTCACAGCACGCAAGATCGGCAGCGACAGCGAGTGATCCCCGCCGACGCAGACCGGCACGACGCCGGCGTTCAAGACATCAGCAACCGCCTGCTCCACCCGGCCGTAGGTATCCTCGATGTTGATGGGGTTGACGTCCACGTCCCCGACATCGGCCACTCTTAGCACGTCAAACGGGCTCACCTGCAGAACGGGGTTGTACGGTCGGATCAGGCTGCTGTTCTGGCGTATGTCGCGAGGCCCAAACCGAGACCCCGTCCGATACGATGTGCCACCGTCGAACGGGATGCCCAAGAGCGCTGCATCGAGCCCGGGGAGTTCACGAGTGTGGGGCAGACGCATGAAGGTTGCGGGCTGGGCGAACCTTGGTGAGCGAAATGAATCTGCAGGGCGGAAATCGGGCATCTTCATCCTCCACGCGTGGATGCACCGTGATTACTCCACCCGACCGTGCGCCCCTTCTCCCCTGCCGTCATTGCGAGGGGCGCAGCCCCGTGGCAATCTCCTGCGATCAACAGAGGAAATTGCGTCGCCTCGCTCGCAATGACAATATGGGCCAATAAGAGTTGGCACTCGCAGTTGCTGAAAACCGGACGGTGATGGTGTGGAGAAGGAAGATCTTCTACGGCTAGTATCCAGGGAGCTCAGGGCAGCTTCGCGGACGCAACGGGAACGTCAGGAGCGTGAGCGTATAGAGCAAGCAGCCACTCCTCCGCCCAAACCGCGAGAAATCAAGGCCAAGATCGGAAGCCCAAAGAAATCAAAGAAGGGCCGGGCCAAACAGCGCAAGGGCTGACCTCGACAATCCCCTAGCAAGGAGATCGCCACGCCCTGCATCCAACGTGGTGCAGGGCTCGCGATGACAGAAAGGGCAGTCATTGCGAGGAGCGTAGCGACGAAGCAATCTCCATGCACGGTGATCGCCACGCGCCTTCGGCGCTCGCGATGACAAAGTAAAGAGGTCGCCACACCCTGCACCCATGTGGTGCAGGGCTCGCGATGACAGATTTACAACAGCCCTTCGAACGACGCCATGCCGACGATTAAGCAGCCCCAGAACAACTTGAACGCCCGCACGTAGTCGGGATCCGTAACCGCGATGGTGCGGGGACCGCGCCGCTCGACTCCGGGAAAGAGGGTCGCCATCCGAGCGGGCGCCGTCCGCTTGAACTCCACCTCAAACGTCACCGGCGCTGTGACTTTGTATGGAGCCACCCGCTTCGCGCGCACCGCGTCCATCGCCTCGCGGGCTCGATCACGAATTAGGGCCTGAGCTTTCTCCGGCGTAATCGACAGCCCGGCGTATCGATCGAGGCCTTCCTTCACCGGCGCCACCAGCACGCCCCGCAGCCGCCGTTCGGCTTCGGTGCAAACCGCCGTATCGCCACTCACCAGCGCCACGGGCACGCCGAAAACTCCTGCCAGTCCGCCGTTGATGGCCGCCTCGTCGGCCGGTTCGCCGTTCAGCCGGACCTCTTGAACGATGCGCCCCAGCAGCGTGTGGTTCAAGATGCCGTCGCCGCCGCCCTCACGCTGATGGTAGCCGATGAAGAACACCGCCGCGAAGGTCTGATCGATCCCCTCCATCTGGCACAGCAGCCGGTTGCTGCCGCTGAGCAAGCGGGCGTCCCGATGCAGCTCCTCTACCAGGATGTTGGTCATCGGTCCGTGGCCGTCGCTAACCACGACCTCACGCGCCCCGCCGGCCAGCGCCCCCTCGACGGCCGCGTTCGCCTCCTGGGTCATGAGACGCCGAAACCGTTCGTATTCTTTCTGATCGGGCTGGACCTGCTTTGCGGCCGCCACGCCCGCGATGCCCTCCATGTCCACGGAGATGTAGATCTTCACGCGCGTCCCCTCCCGGTGCTGAAGTGCTGATAGACGAGAGCCGAGACTTCCGCCAGCAGTACCGCGGCCTCGTTGTCGACGTAGAAGCGACGATCCTTGCAGTCCCGGCTCATCATCGCGATCACATAGCGACAATTTGGGCTTTCCACGAGCGCGACATCATTGCGCGTGCCCCGGATGGAGCCACTTTTTGAGGCGACTGTGATCACCGGCGCCACGCCGGCTTCCAGGTAGCCGTCGTACTCGGCGATCCTGCGGGTGATGTGGTCGGTGTAATGCTGCCGCCGGAGGATCGCGAGCATCTCCTCGCATGCTGCAGGGGTCAGGAGCGCGCGGCCGGCAATCTGCATCATCAGGCTGCCAAGATCGGCCGGCGTCGAGCGGCTGGGCGGCGCGCCTGGCGGAGCATGGAAGAACTTGTGCTCGAGAACGGACGCGCCCAGGCCCAGAGCCCGCATCGAGCGGTTGACTGCGTCGTTCCCCACCAGGTCGATCAGAAGGTTGGCCGCCGTGTTGTCGCTGACCACGATCATCAGCGTCGCCAGGTCCCGAATAGAGAGCGCGACGCCCGGGGTCAAATCCTTCAGAACTCCCGATCCGGGCACCACGTCTGCGGCCTGTACGCTCAGCGTGTCGGCGAGCCGGAAGCGTCCTTCGCCTGCCTGCCGGTAGACCTCATAGAGGATGGGTAGTTTGATCGCGGAAGCGGCGGGGAAGACTTCACCGGCATTCCACTCGAGAGTTTCGCCCGACGTGAATGAATGACTCCACACCCCGAGCACGCCGCTAAACCCCTCGGCCAATCGCTGGACCTCTTCAGGGACGCTCGTCACGTTCACGTGCGCAGCCGCGGGTCGAGCAGATCGCGCAGCCAGTCGCCGCAGAGGTTCAGGCTGATGACCACCAGCGTAATCGCGAGACCCGGGAAGGTGGCCATCCACCAGGCGTTGCGAAGATAGGAGCGCGCCTGGCTGAGCATCGCACCCCATTCCGGGGTCGGCGGCTGGGCCCCGAGTCCCAGATAGCTGAGTCCGGCCGCGATGAGGATGGCAATGCCAACCCCCGCGGTGGCCAGGACCACGACCGGGGAGATCATGTTCGGCAGGACGTGGCGGGCCAGGATCCGCCCGTCGCCGACGCCGATCGCCCGCGCCGCTTCGACGTAATCCATCGCACGCACGCTCAGCGTCGTCCCCCGGGCCGTCCGCGCGTACACCGGGACCGCGGAGAGGCCCACGGCGATCATCGCGTTCGTCAAGCTCGGACCCAGCATGGCCAGAATGGCCATCGCCAGTAGAATCTGGGGAAAAGCCAGCAACACTTCCATAACCGCCATGAGCACCCCGTCCACGACGCCGCCGTAGAATCCCGCGAGCACTCCGATCACTGTACCGAGCACCAGCGCGATGCCGATCGTGACAAGCCCGATCCGCAGCGAGATGCGGGCGCCATGGATAACTCGGCTCAACACGTCCCGACCCAATTCGTCTGTGCCGAGAGGAAAGCTTCGCGAGGGCGGGCGTAGCACCGCGCCCTGGATCAACGCGGTCGGATCGTGCGGCGCGAGCAGCGGGGCGGCCAGCGCCAGGATCACAAACAGCGCGAGCACGGTGAACGCCACGATCACCAGCGGCCGCCGGCGGAGCCGGCGCAGAATCGTGCGAGAAGGCTGAACCGCCGGAACAGCCACGACACGAGGTGGGGTGCGCGAGATCGTGGTCATCACTGGTAGCGGATGCGGGGATCGAGGACGCCGTACACGATATCGACGCCCACGTTCAGGAAGACATACATGGAGGCGACGACGAGAACAATCCCTTGGGCCAGCGGGAAATCCCGTGACAGGATCGCGGTGACCGCCAGCCGGCCTAGCCCCGGGCGCGAGAAGACGGATTCGACAATCACGGCGCCGGCGACCAGTCCCGCGAACTGCAGCGCGGCGACCGTGAGGACAGGAATCAGCGCATTGCGGAGCGCATGCCGGTACACTACCAGCCGCTCGGAGACCCCTTTCGCCCTCGCGGTCCGGACGTAATCCTGGCGCAGCACCTCCAGCACACTTGCTCGCGTGACCCGGGCCAACACCGCTGCCGCCGGCGCAGCCAGCGTGACCGAGGGAAGAATGAGCGCCCGCAAGCCTCCGGACTCCGTGATTGGCAGCCATCCCAGCGTCAACGAGAACAACAGGATGAGCAGCAGACCCGACCAGAAGGTCGGCATGGACAGTCCTACCAGGGTGACGGCCACGATCGCGGAGTCGACCGAGGGGCGACGGGCCGCCGCCGCGGTCACACCGGCGATGATACCGGCGCACACCGCCAAGACCTGGGCTGCGAGCGCAAGGACGAGCGTGGGAGGCAGGCGCTCGGTAATCTCCTCGGCGACGGGACGGCGGCTGCGGATGGAACTACCCAGGTCCCCGCGCACAGCGCGCCCGAGGAATTTCAGGTACTGGACGACGATGGGGCGATCGAGTCCTAGTTCCGAGCGGAGCCGCGCGACATCGGACGCCGATGCGAACTCTCCCAGCATGATGGTGACGGGGTCGCCCGGCGTCAGGTGCAGCATCAAGAACGTCGCCAGCGTGACCCCGAGGAGGGTGGGGACGAGCAGAAGGAGCCGCCGTGTCAGGAAGGCCCGCATTCTGCCCGCCCCTTCACTTACTTCAGCCAGAGGTCATTCAGCACCAGGAACCCATCCGGGTGAGTCTTCGCTCCCTGCACGTTGGGCTGGACGGCGAAGTAGTTCGTGTTGGTCCACAGCGGCACCCAGAGAACCTGATCGACGACGTATTTCTGAATGTCACGATAGATCGTCAGCCGCTTTCCCTGATCGGTCTCGCGGCGGGACGCCTCGATGAGCGCGTCAAGCTTAGAATCATTGTCATGGCTGAAGGCCAGGCCCGTACCGATGTTGGATGAGTGGAACCAGAGCTGCACGATGTCTGGCGAGGTATACGTATACCCCATGAACTCGGCCGGATGCTCGCCCGCCTTGAGTTTGGCCAGCAGCGTCCCGAATTCAAAGGTCTGGATCTCCATCAAGATGCCGAAGGCGCGCAGCTGCGCCTGCACGATCTGCGCAGATCGGGTCCAGGTGTCGATAGGCGCGGTGTACAGCACGAACGAGAACGGCTTGCCGTCTTTCTGGAGCACACCGTCCGGACCGGGCCGCCATCCCGCTTCCGCCAGCAGCGCCTTCGCCTTGCCGGGGTCGTATTTGGGAGCGTACTCCTTGATGCCGTCCCAATACCCCCAGATCGAGGGCGGCAGCGGCCCCGATGCAACTTCCCCAAGCCCCTCTAGCCCGATCTGCAGCACGCTATTCTTCTCAATGGCGTGGCTGACGGCGCGCCGCACCCGGATGTCCGAGAAGGGTTCTTTGGTCACGTTGAATTCCATGAACAACCCGACACCCTTGCGCAGGAAAGAGAAGATGGTGTACTTATTCGTGCCCTGCAGCCGGCGAACATCGGTCGGCGGCACGGCCAGAACGGAGAGCTCGCCGCGCTCGAATGCGGCCACCTGCGCCGCCGACTCCGGCATGATCCGCAGGACGATCCGATCCATGAAAGGAGGGCCAGCGTGCACATATGACGGCGCCCATACGTAGTCGGGGTTGCGCGCGAAGATGATCCGATCGGCGCTGCGCCATTCCTGGAACTTGAAGGGGCCTGTCCCTACCGGCGAACGGCCGAACCGGTCGCCCAGGTCGCGCACAGCCTGTGGGCTGACGATCATGGCCCGGGGATCGGTGAGGTTGTCCAGGAACGGTGCGAAGGGCTCCTTCAGTTTGATGGTTACCGTAAAGTCGCCGGCGGCCTGGACCTCGGCCACCGGTCCAAACAGCGACCCCGCGATGGGGGACTTGGTCTCCGGCGCGAGCGCCCGCTCGATCGAGGCCTTGACCGCCTGGGCATTGAGTGCACTGCCATCGTGAAACTTCACGTCATTGCGCAGCTGGAACGTCCAGGTAAGGCCGTCTGCCGACACGGTCCACGAACGGGCCAGCGCGGGGATGTAGTTCCCCTTCAAGTCCTTGGTGATCAACGTGTCGCCGAGATAGCGCATGAGCTGTCCCGTGATGGCGGTGCCTGTCTTCTGCGGGTCGAGTGTATCCGGCTCCTCGGTTGAAACGAGGGCCAGTTCTCCGCCGGATTTGGGTTGAGCGTAAGTCAGTGGCAGCGGGACCAGCAACAATGAGACCAAGAGCGAAATCAAGGAGATCGCCACGGCCCTTCGGGCCTCGCGATGAACTACAATACGCGCCAGCGCCTGTGCTGCGGCCATCTTTGATTCCTCCTCCATGGGGAAACTTGGCTTGCTAGTTCTACGGGGTCCAGGCGTCCCCTCTCTTCCATGATTGCGAGGGGGCGTTGCCTTTTCTGTCATTGCGAGGCCGCGTAGCGGCCGAAGCAATCTCCATGCACGGAGATCGCCACGCCCCTTCGGGGCTCGCGATGACAGACGAATGGGTCATTGCGAGGGCCCGTAGATTATTTTGTCATTGCGAGGCCCGTAGGGCCGAAGCAATCTCCTCCTGACACGAAATGACTCAATTGAGCTATATGCAGTCTCCTTCCCCAACATCCATGCTGGATACTGAGCCTGCCGCCATGGTCAGACAGTTCTACGTCTACATCCTCAGCAACAAAGCCCAGACCGTCCTATACACGGGACACAAACGACCTGGAGAAACGCGTGTGGGAACACAGGAGCGGCCTGGGATCAAAATTCGTCGGCCGGTATGGATTATCGAGGTTAGTATACTTCGAGGTTTTCGCGGATCCTTACGAAGCCATTTCCCGAGAGAAACAGATCAAGGCGGGTCCAAGACGAAAGAAGGTCGCTCTGATCGAAAAAGCAAATCCGCGATGGCGTAACCTCGCAGGTGAACTCTAGAAGGAGATCGTTTTCTCCTATAGCAGGTCTGCTGGAGACACACCAAGTGCTCGGGCGAGACGATCGAGCGTCTCCACACTCGGTACATGTCGTCCGCTTTCGATCCGAGAGATATTTGGCCGAAGGATTCCCGAACGCTTCGCTAATTCGTAGGTCGTCAGGCCCTTCCGCTGTCGCAACTCCCGGACGCGCCAGCCGATGTATGTAGCCATACTTCGCTCCGAAACCTGCTGCGTTCTCCGCCTTTTGTAGTATTGGTAACGAGGCTCGGAATGATACAACACGAAGTCCCACGGAACCTCGAAACGGTGCTCAGAGGCCTGCTCCACGCGAAAGGCTGAACCATCTGACTCGACACGCACGCGGAGAATCTCGCTGCCGTCATCCTCCTGGAGCCAATTCCTTCGGACACGATACAGTTTGCCGTCGCGAAAGATCGTCACAAATTCGCGCCTCTCGGCATCGTAGAAGCAATCTCTCAATTTTGGATTTGTTGTCGCAGTTGTAACTGAAGGCATCGTGTTACTCCTCGCCAGGTTTCAAGAATCCGGCCTCTTCCAGTGCCCGCCTGAGCTTGTTAGTAAGCTCGAAATCATCCATCGGGCTCCGGCGGATGAGATCGAACCTTCCTATCTCCCTACCTTTCTCGTCAAAGATGTGCACGTGAGGAGGAGGGTGATCGCTTACATACCAGCGGAACTCAAATCCCCGGGCTTTCCGTCGCCCCACGGCGGAACCTCCACCCTTTCAGAGGCCGCCCCTACCATCCGCTATGGTATCACAAGTGATACTAGACGACAAGTCCAGGCAGTGGGTCATGGCGAGGGACACAGACCCTTCCTGTCATTGCGCAGGGGGAGATCGCCACGCCCCTTCGGGGCTCGCGATGACAAACAGGTAGTCATTGTGAGGGGGCGCAGCCCCCGAAGCAATCTCCTCCCGACACGAAATGACTCAATTGAGGCATAGCCGAAGCAATCTCCTGTACACACGCAACCCCGATTGGTTACCATAAACGTCGGGAGACGATCATGACCCGCAAGCCGTTTGAGATCGTGGCCGAGTGCGTGATGGCCGGGTTGCCGACCGGCACGGACATCGGGCGGATTCGAGAGCAAATCGAAACCGCCCGCAGGTCCAAGCCCGAAGTCGTGCGCGCGGCGGTCAATCCTCCTGCCATCCACCGCGACATACAATACGTGCTCCAGACACGTTTCGTCGTGTGGGCAGAAGACAACGCACGCGCGGTTCAAGTGGTGGAAGCGCTGATGAAGGACGCCGGGGTATCCTACCAGTCCGTATTCCCCTCCGGCCGGGCGCTGGCAGAAGCCGATGTTCCGGCTCCGCCCAAGACGGCGAAGCCCAAGCGAGCCGCATCTACCCGCCGCGCGCCCGCGACGAAACGCCGCCCGCAGATGAAGAAGAGCCGCAGAACCCGCTAACCCCTCGCGGTCATTGCGAGGCCCGGAGGCTTTGTCGTCATTGCGAGGAGCGCAGCGACGAAGCAATCTCCTCCTAACACGAAATGGCTCAGCGGAAGTGCTCGAGCGCAAAGCGATCGCAGGCGGTTTCTGCCGACCCTTTCTTGTGGAGAATCTCATAGAGGTAGTAGTGGTAGTACTCGTGGCAGTAGAGGAAGCGAATCACGTCCGTCTTTGTCCGGAAAAGGATGTTCCGGTAGAACCAGCGGAAAGCGAATGCGTTTCCGCGCTGCCGGCGTGATTTGATCCTTTTCGCGCGGTAGGGAATCCGCTGCCGGAACGAGCGGAACGGCTCCGGAACCTGCACAGTGATCGTCTTGATCTCATAGTCGCACTCCGCCTGAAGATGAGGGCCCGTCCGGTAGCGCAGGGGTTTGACCGTGAGGCGATATCCCCTCGCTCGCGGCAGATCAGCCAGAACCCGGCGGAGGCGAGAGACAGAGAAGCCCGCAAGATTGCTCTGGATCCTCATTCCGCTCCCAGGTTAACGAATCTGCTCACCCACGTCATCCTGATCTCTGTCAGACTATTAGCGCTCGACGATGTTATCGGAACACGTTAGCATTTGAGTACGATGTCGAGATCGCGGATTATCACTCGTAGATCGCACGGTATGAAAATGCCGCCTGTGCATCCTGGAGAGATCCTGGTTGAGGAGTTCCTAAAGCCACTCGGCATCAGCCAGTACCGTCTCGCCAAGGACATTCGTGTGCCGCCTCGCCGGATCAACGAAATCGTCCACGGAATGCGGTCTATTACCGCTGATATCGCTCTCAGGCTGGCTAAGTACTTTGGGACCTCACCAGCGTTCTGGATGAACCTGCAGGGACGCTATGACCTGGAGGTGCAGCGAGACAAACTCGGTAGGCGCCTCGAAAAGGAGATTGTCAGTCTTGCTGCATCTGCTCGATAGCGCCGCTGCAAGGCCTCTTCGTTCACCTTGCGCGGTACGGGCCCGTGAGTGCGCGTAGCGCAAGAACCTTCCAGCGGCAATCTCCGATCCCAGGTCTACTCTGGAAAAAGCTGCAGGCCAACCTTGCGTACTGCTGCCTTCAGCGCCGCGTCCCAACACCCGAACACGACAGAGGCGTTCAACCGCTCCTTCAGCTTGAGCGCGGAAGTCAGGTGGATGGCATCGTAGGCTCGAAGACCGTGGGTCTCTGCAATCCGGGCGACATCCCGGATCAGGGATTCCGACACTTCTAGACGAAAGTAGCGGCGTCGCGAAGAGCACGTACGATCGTGAAATCGCAACTCTCATCAGCTAGAAAGCGCATTGGTCATCGCTTAGCACGCTTCCCAGCGTTTACTACTGATAGGGTCTCCTCGTGAGCAACCGAGTCCGCCGCGTATGCGATGGCCGCTCGAATATCGTCACGTGTCAGACGAGGGTATGCATCTAACAAGTCCTTTTCGTTGGCGCCCTCCGCAAGCTTGCGCAAGATCAACTCAACAGGGATGCGCGTACCTCGGATGACGGGTTTGCCGAGCATTACCTTAGGATTCACCTCTATGCGATCCACTGCAGCCATGCCAGCCCTCCCCAAGTCGTACACTCAGCAGTTCGTCTTCGGTAGCTTAGCGTCGTGGGGCTACTCTCTCGCTCTCTTAAGGATAGGGGGCTGGAAGCAGAATGACTAGATGCAGCAGCTTACTGTGCGGGGCAGCTCCCGCTTGGTAGCGCATAGCGGAAGGTACGCCCTGAGCTTGCCGAATGGGCGAAGGTGCTGAGGACAGGCCTTTCGAACGGCGAACTGGCCTCTGGGGCAAACGCAGGGGGTGGTTTAGGGGCTCCGACCCGAAGCAATCTCCTTCCTTAGGATTTCCTCGTGGGCAACCGAGTCCGCCGAGCACCCTGACCCACGCCGCCCGCCCCCTCGTCCTCTTGCTCCTCCAAATGCAGGCGGTGCAGGAGCCTGTGGGCGATGGGCGCCACCAGGATGCTGGCGGTTACCAGGAACACGACTCCGGAGAAGAGCGCGTAGAACGAGGCGAACAGCTTGGCCGTGTCTGAGCGCAGCACGTCCACCGGGCCCATACCGGTCAAGATCATCGAGGCGTTGAGCAGCGCGTCGATCCACGAGAGTCCTGCCACGAAGTGGTATCCGATGATCCCGAGGGTGAGTGAGACTGAAACGATTGCGGCGGCGGCCAGCCCGTGAAAGGCGACGCGGCGCATGAACTTCCTGCGCGGCAGCAACGGGTGGGTACGGTGCTCGTACATGCAAACGTAAGTATAGCCAAAACAAGAATACATGTCAAAATATAAATTTGACTTGTGAATTCACATTTTGTCTTGTATAATCTCGGAAGGGGTGAGGCTCCATGAAGACCACAGTCACGGCAAGAGGACAAACAGTGATCCCCGCCAGACTGCGGCGGGCGCATAGGATCACTCCCCGGACGCGGATAGAGTGGATCGATGACGGGCAGACGATCCGAGTGGTCCCGTTACCGGAGGATCCAATCGCTGCTGCTCGTGGGACCGCGAAGGGCCTCCGGGCGGTACTGTTGAGAGACCGCAAGCGCGAACGTCAGCGTGGCTGAGCGCTACGTTCTGGACACGTCCGCGATCCTGGCCTTCCTGGGCAATGAGCCAGGTGCCGACAGGGTGGATCGCCTTCTGCGCGGAGCCCGAACTGGTCGTAACGAAATGCTGGTTTGCTCGATTACGTTGATGGAGCTCTTTTACACGGCTATGCGTGCAAAAGGGGAGGACGCGGCGGTCCGGCTTGTGGCTCTCGTCAAGGCTTGGCCCCTGGAATGGGTGTATCCCGACGAGAAAATGCTGTTGCAGGCTGGGAGGCTGAAAGCTTCCCACCGGCTCTCCGTCGCCGATGCGCTGGTCGCAGCTGTGGCGCGCATGCGGGGGGCGACGCTCGTCCACAAAGATCCCGAATTGGAAAACCTGAGGGGTCAGTTCGAGCTGCTGAGCCTGCCTGCAAGAGAGAAGCGGTGAAGCAAGACTCAGACTCGTCACGCGGCAACTGCAGACTCGGCCAGGACTCACGTCGCTTCGTGCGCCTTCGAATCCGCGTCGAGCGGCTTCTTTGAGGGAACCATTCTCACATTCGCGCGAATGTGAGGAAGGATCTGGCCGTTCAGCCCTACCCGATCTGGCCAGCTGCGGGATCCACACTATTGTCCTCTTGTCCCGCTCGCGGTCATTGCGAGGGGCGCAGCCCCGTGGCAATCCCCTGCGATCAACAGAGGAGATTGCTTCGCTTCGCTCGCAATGACAATATGAGCGAATAATCGCAAGTATTCGCAGTTGCTGAGAACCGGACGGTGATGGTGTGGAGAAAGAAGATCTTCTTCGACAAGTATCCAGGGAGCTCAGGGCAGCTTCGCGGACGCAGCGGGAACGTCAGGAACGTGAACGCATAGAGCAAGCAGCCACTCCTACGATCCCACCGAAGCAAATCAAGACTAAGATCGAAAGATCACGGAAGGCCAAGAAGGGCCG
>Ga0209761_1002408_pt1 | contig 12285 bp, 11 predicted proteins | sample GraSoi013_1_40cm_4_FD_185818 | JGI IMG/M metagenome (GOLD analysis project Ga0209761, IMG submission 185818) | Grasslands soil microbial communities from the Angelo Coastal Reserve, California, USA - Sample 09_25_2013_1_40cm (SPAdes) (version 2) | ecosystem: Environmental > Terrestrial > Soil >... | reverse complement strand
CTCCCCAAACTAGCAGACCAGCTCAAGAAGTATGTCGAGGAGAACCCGAACCTCCCCGAGAACGCGCGAAACTTCAGCCTAAGCTGGATACGAGACGGGCTAAAACCCCGCTCACTAACCCGCGACCTATCATGGGGCATCCCGGCACCCTTCAAAGGCGCGGAGGACAAGACGATCTACGTCTGGATGGAGGCAGTACTAGGCTACATCTCCGCAACGAAGGAATGGGCAGAAAAAACAGAACGACCAGATCTCTGGAAGAAGTACTGGCTCGACCCCGCAAGCCACAACATCCACTTCATCGGAAAAGACAACATCCCATTCCACGTCATAGTCTTCCCCGGACTATTGCTCGCCTCGAAACAGGGATACAGCCTCCCATGGGAAGTATCCTCCACCGAATGGGTCCAGTTTGACGGACAACGATTCAGCAAGAGCCGGAAGATCGGCGTCTGGATCGACGAAGCCCTCCAGCTAGAAGACGCGGAATACTGGCGGTACGCACTCATCAGCCTCCGGCCCGAACAGAGAGACACCAACTTCACATGGGAAGAATTCGAAAGAAAAATCAACACAGAACTAAACGACGTCCTCGGCAACTTCATCCACCGCACAACCACCTTCATCAGCACACGATACAACAACAAGATCCCCAACTACAACCAAGACCAACCAGGTGATCAGGCGATTCTCCAGGTCCTACATGAATCGCCAAAGCTGATCGATGAGAAACTAGAACACTTCAGGCTGAAAGAGGCCCTCGAACAGATCGTCCAGCTAGCCAGGGAAGGAAACCGGTATCTCAACGAGAACGAGCCCTGGCAGACCATCAAGACAGACGAGTCAAAGGCCCAACAGACAATAGGAATCGCGGCCCAGATCGTAGCGACGATCGCAATAGAACTCCAACCCTTCCTCCCAAACACCTCCTCCGAGATTCAGAAAAGCATCCTGACCAGCCAGAAGATCAGCTGGAAACAAGCCGGCCAAACAACCCTCGGACCCGGCCGCGGAATACTACCCATGAAACCACTGTTCCACAAAGTTTCAGCCAAAAAACTCCGCGCACGGCTGGAAGAGATCCGGAGCGGAACAACACCTGAAATTGAAGCTTGACCTACACGTCCACACCAACAAGTCAAGCGACGCACACACTAGACTTGACGAACTCGTACCAAGCATTCAGCGGGCCGGCCTCGACGGACTTGCAATCACAGACCACAACATACTCTCAACAGACAATTTCGAGAGAGCGCTAATAATCCCAGGCATCGAGATTTCAAGCCGCGATGGCCACATAATCGGCCTCGGAATACCCAGCCCTATTCCTCGACGACTCTCCGCCGACGAGACCATCAGGGAAATCAGGAAGATGGGAGGAGTCTCGATCGTAGCCCATCCATACGACATGTTCCGATCAGCAGTCAAACCAGACATCCTAACGACCATGCCGGATGCGATCGAAGTGATCAATTCCGCAAGCATCCTCCATTCCGTCACCTGGAAACGGGCACGAACCTTTGCTGAGGAGAAGCAGCTTCCTCAGACGGCCGGAAGCGACTCGCATATTCCAGAGACCATCGGCAAGGCATTCACAACCATAGAATGCGAGTCGAAGACTATCGCATCAGTTCTAGATGCGATCAGAAACGGGGCCACGACGCCCGACGGACAAGCCTACAGTCTGGGCGACCGGCTGCGAAAACTAGCGAGACGAAAGTAGGGTCCCTAGCGGTCTTCCATCTGGTACAATGGGACTCGCAGTCTGACCAAGCCGGCTTCCGAGTCACTGCCGGCAGATTCAACGTCGGACAGCTCTGCAGAATCGTACGCTTCCACTTCTAGGGCCCCTCCATCTGGTAGAGTCGAACAGGCAACCCAAGTTCGGCGGGGCCAGAGTCGGTCCCGTATTCCATGTCGTACAGATCCTCGATCATCTCGACGAAGGCTCCCAGCACCATGTCGTAGGAGTAACCCGTGAGGAAGATCGATAGGCTCGATGATGCCGCTGACATCGTGCTCACATGGACAAACTCGACATCATGTCCGATGAGCGACGAGACCGCCTCATACGCTCGCGAAGCCTGCCCGGTACTCAACGGTTCCACCCCGCGATATAGCAAGACCGCGCCTCTCGCCTTTGACACAGGCAGACTAGCAGATGGCGTTCGAAGCGCGTCAATCACTGCGGATTGGACTCTCTCGTTCGAAATCACCGGTGCAAAGCATACGGTCGCGATCTGTCCGAGCGACAGTATCTTCAGGATTCTATGACTAACTAGAGGCCGGCCCACAGCGACCACTTCTGATAGACCCCTCACCGCAAAGCCAGCAGTCTCATCCGCCGCGCGCTCTGAGTCTGAAACCCGTCTAAATTCGGCCGCATTATCGATAACGACTGTGCAATCACAGGCCTCGACCATCTGTTTCAGCCCTCGCAACGCCACAAATCTTCTCTCTCGCTCATGGATGAAAGGCAAGGCCACGATCGAGACCACGGGTCTAACTTCATCACGGTTGAGCTGAGCGATGAGGGGCGCCGCGCTTGTGCCCGTCACGCCCCCAAGACCGGTCAAGAGAATGGTAAAGTCGGATTCCCGGGTAAACGGAGCAACTCTCTGCGCCAACGACTGTATCCGCGAGCGGCCCTCCGAGGAGCCAACCCGGCTAGAACTAGAGGATCCCGCAAAGAGAACTTTGTTCTGGGCATTCGACTCTGACAGTTGGCCTCTGTCAGTATTGACCGCGACACAATTCTTTGGGCTCACTCCCTCGCTGATCGCACGGCTGAGAAGGCTGTTGCCCGCACCTCCTACGCCAACAATGGCAATCTGCAATCCTCGAGAGGGTCGGTGGGACGCAACTTCCTCTACGGACAATTCAATCTCGTGTGAGGTTCATCGCTGATGATATATCCGCAACGTAGCCAATTGTATTACATTTGGAATACGAAATCGCACATTTTAGGCATCTATCTTATAAGCTTACAGACAAGCGCTGACACCCTCATGTGAAGACCGGCACTCCCAGACGGCCTTTGCTTAGCTTGACAGTATCAGCCCGCGATCTAATAGTTCACTTGGGCGATAGGTTCCTGTTGGGAGACTCGCTTCTGGGTCGACGAAGCACCGTGCCAGTGTAAGGTCAGCGTCTTCGGATGTGACGCCTTTACATCGTCTATTCGCGTCACCGATGTGAAGTGCGGCGCAGACTTTACGGTTTCCGGATCCGATTGCGCCTCCTCGAATACACTCGTCAGCACGTCGACAAAATGATCGAGGTCTTGAAGACTCTCCGTCTCCGGGACTTCCACCATCAAAGCCTCGTCGACAATCTGGGGGAAGTAAGTCGTTGGTGCATGGACTCCGCGGTCCAGCATTCGTTTGGCCAGGTCCATCGCTCTAATCCCAGTGGTGTTGCTCAATCCCTTCGCGCTTAGGACAAACTCGTGCTTTCTCTGTGGAGCGAAGGGAAGCTGATATTGACCTTTGGCGAGAACTTTAGAGAGAACGTAGTTGGTGTTGAGAACTGCGGTCTCGGCAACCATCTTGAGACCATCGGCACCCAAGTTCAGTATGTACGCATACGCTCTTGCAAGAATTCCGGTGTTTCCATGAAACGATCTGATCTTGCCTACTGAGTCTGAGACATTATAGTTGTAGTAGTAGTTCTTGCCGTCAAATTCTACAATTGGGACTGGCAGGAATTTTTCAAGCGACCTGGTGACTCCCACGGGACCAGCCCCGGGTCCCCCGCCTCCGTGAGGGGTCGCGAAGGTCTTGTGAAGATTAAGATGGAGAATGTCAAACCCCATGTCGCCAGGCCGGACCTTTCCCAGTAGAGGGTTGAAATTTGCCCCGTCGTAGTAGAGAAGCCCACCAGCCTTGTGGATGATTTTCGCAATCTCGAGAATGTTCCTCTCGAAGATTCCCAGAGTGTTGGGATTTGTAATCATGAGCCCAGCGGTACGGGGCCCTGCAACGTTTGCTAATTCTTCGAGATCGACCATTCCTTCAGAGTTTGAGGGGACCACGACTACCTTGAAACCGGCCATCGCCGCGCTGGCCGGGTTTGTGCCATGTGCGGAGTCGGGCACGATCATCTCTGTCCTCTTCTCTAGCTCATTCTTCGACCTGTGGAAGGAGCGTGTAATCAGACAGCCCAAGTACTCGCCGTGGGCTCCGGCAGCAGGCTGAAGTGTCATCCTGCTCATTCCCGTTATCTCCGCAAGCATTCTCTCGAGGTGAAACATGAGGGCGAGTATTCCTTGGACGGTGGACTCGTCTTGCTCCGGGTGGAGCTTCTCGAGCTTCGCTGTCTGAACGGCCAGCTCCGATGACTTTGGATTGTACTTCATGGTACAACTTCCGAGGGGGTAGATGCCTAGGTCTGGGGAGTAGTTCTCTTGGGAGAGTCGGACAAAATGACGTACAACTTCGGGTTCTGAGACTTCAGGGAGAGGAGGAGCACCGTTTCTGCGAAGTGAGCTCGGTACCAACTTCATCACGTTTCCGGACGCATTCATCTCGACCTCGCTTGGTCTCATCGGGAGGTGGCCTATCTTCCCGGGCTGCGACCTGTCTATGATCAATGGTTCGTCCCATCTAGCTTGGCGATACATGGTCTCTAGCTTCTCACAAACTTCTCCATTGTGGCTCGAAGCTTGTCTATCGCTTCGGGGCTGTGAGTCTCAGTTACGCACATCAACGAGCTCTGACCAAGCTCTGGAAAGTCGTTGACGAGATTCTTCCCTCCGTGTATCCCCGCCGAGAGCAGATCCTGGTTCATCTTGGCAATGGTGTGATGGGGGTTCTCAAGTGTGACTACGAACTCCTGATAGTGCTGTCCAGTGAATCTTGGGATCAATGTTCCTGGTAATTCGTGGAGCTGCTTGATCGCATAGTTTGTCTTTACCAGAATAGTCTCGAAAAGCTGTGACAGACCCCTGGGTCCTAGTAGTGAGAGATAGGCTGCTGCTCCAATGCCGAGGAGGGCCTCATTGGTGCATATGTTCGAGGTCGCTTTTTCTCGCCGAATATGTTGTTCTCTGGTCTGGAGGACCATGCTGAACGCCCGGTTCTTACCATCCACCGTAGTCGTCATGCCGATGAGTCGTCCGGGCATTTGTCTGAGAAGATCATCTCCTTTGCAACCGATAATTCCAAGGCCCGGGCCCCCGAAATTCATCTCTGAGGAGATAGACTGTCCTTCGGCTACGACAATGTCTGCACCATAGTCTCCTGGAGGCTTGAGTCCGCCTAAAGATATGGGGTCGAAGCCAATGATCGAAAGGGCTCCTTTCTCGTGGCATAGCGAAGGAACGCTGACCGCGTTGGGATCTAGGATTCCGAAGAACGAGGGGACCTCGCACAGAACAGCAGCGGTTTCTTTGTTGACCTTGGCTTTCAGGTCGTCGAGGTCGAGGCATCCTGTTTCATCGTCTATGCCGAAGGTTTCGATTCTGATGCCTACAGGCTCCGTGTAGTTACGGAGTACGGAAAGCTTGTCGGGGTGTAGACTTCGGGGGACTAGAATCTTGTAGCGGCTTGTTACTCGGACTGCCATTCTTGCCGCCTCTCCGAGGGCTGTAGATCCGTCGTAGAGAGACGAATTTACCGCGTCTACTCCCGTCAGGTCGCGGATCATTGATTCAAATTCGAAGAGGGCTTGGAGGAGTCCCTGGGAGATTTCGGGCTGATATGGGGTGTAGGAGGTCTGGAATTCTGTCCGAGCCATTATTGTCTTGACCGCGGCTGGTATGTAGTGGTTGTAAATTCCTGCTCCTAGGAACATGTCATAGTCGGCGGCGGACTTGTTCTTGCTCAGCAGCTGTTCAATTTTCGACCGGACTTCTTGTTCCGGGTAGAATCCATCAACTTTCAGCGGCCGGTTGAGCAGCACCTCCCTTGGAATATCAGAGTAGAGTTCGTCTATGGTCGCGACTCCGATCGCTTCCAGCATCTTCATCCTCAGCTCTTGACTCGTGTTTGGAATGAATGGATGAGACTTGGACATGATGACTGTACCGGCGTTCACGATTTTGACTACTGATAATCCTTCCTTCAGAGTACTGTTGTTTTATAGTCGGCATGAGATCGACGCCCGGCATGGCATCGCTCGACTGGGACACGATCGCAATCCTGGTCGCGCTGGGAGCGTTTCCTGTATCCTTAGCTCTCACTCGTTTCTTCATGTACTGGAACTCTGCTCACGGCATAGTCGGGATCGATGTCCACAAACTGGCTCGGCCGAAAATTCCGGAAATGTGCGGCGCGGCCGTCCCGATCACGCTGATCGTGTTTGCCGTGATCTACTGTCTCATCACCGGAGCAAACTGGATACTATTCACCGCGTACTCCCTCGTCGTCGGGCTTACTGCGCTGGTGGGAGCTCTGGATGATAGACTCAAGCTGCGGGGGATATTCAAGCCTCTTCTCACACTCTTCTGTGGGCTCCCCCTCTTAATACTCGGCCTGGAGTTTCCCGGCCAGGTGTACGATCCGACTCTACGAGTCCCCTTTTTTGGAGGATACCATCTTCACATAATCTATCCTCTAACTATTCTCATCGTCATATCGGTGACGTCGAACACGGTCAACATGCTCGACCCTCTCAACGGGTCCATGTCCGGAGGCATATCGATAGTCTCCGGAGGCTTACTCATCGGACTGCTGCTGACGGGCGGAAATTCTTCTAGCATCTTTCTTTACGCGAGCCTCTTGTTCTCTCTCCTGGGTTTCTTCTACTACAACCGTTTCCCGTCTCGGGCGTTCTCCGGGAATGTGGGCCAGCTGTCGATAGGCGCGTCGCTAGGAGCCTTAGCGATTCTTGGCAGAACGGAGATTGCAAGTATTGTGGCGATGTTTCCCAACATTCAGAATTCGTTCTTCTTCCTGTCGCGAATTCGCCGGTTCACGGAGCATAGGGAGTTGAAGGCTCGTCCGACGAGGCTCTTGGTCGATGGCCGGCTGGCGTCGTCGGAGGACCCTGCGGCTCCGTTGACACTTGTACGGACGCTCGTGGCGGGGAGCCCGGCGAAGGAGGAGGAGATTGTCTCGGATATCTGGGGTCTCTTCCTCGCCTCGACGAGCCTGGCGGTGATCACGCTCTTCTTGATGGGGGTCATGCTCTGAACAAGCGGGTCGTTGCGTATCAGCTGGGAATCTTCGTGACCCAGTGGGCGCTGATGATTCTCGGCTTTGGTATCCTGACTAGAATTGTTGCTCCTTTGAGGCTGGTAGCGTTAAATCTGCCATTTGGGTCATACTTCGATGCGAGTGTGAAGGCGCTTGTGGCTCTAGCCCTTTCGGCTATCTGGCTGTTCATGTGGGATCGGCAGGTCAGGTACTATTTTTATCGTCGTCGCGGATGAGAGTCGTCGTTGTGATTGAGAGGCATCCTCGATGGAACGTCTCGAACTATCAATCGATAAAGTATAGCGAGCAACCCTCGCGACAGCCCAGAGAAGCCAAACGTATCTTATAAAAAATCGTTCAGAATAGGCCCTGATCAGCGATCCGGGAGGGGGATCCCACTGGGCACCTTATTCACGCTTGGAGGGCCCTCGCCAGCACTTACTGGAAAACGCCAAACAGCCTGTTCTGCGCGACAAACCGATAGTCTCGCCCAGAACAGTTCCAGAGAGCGAGTGACCGCCCTCCAGGATTTAGAAATAAAAAAATTCCCGCGACGCAAAAGCGCTCTTTGGAGTACAACCGTTCGATGAAATCCAGAGTGGTGGTTCTTGCAGATCCGTTCTATAGTGGTTCTACGGCCTTCCAATGGTTTCCTCTGACCATCGTGAAGCCCATGTCAGTGTTCTTTGTGAACCATAGGTCGGCGGGGAGAGCGTTCGTCTTCGAACAGTGCGGTATCTCCTCGCCCAGCGCTAGCCTCGAGGCGAGCCAAGGAAAGTTCCATTCTGGGTGCGCGAGCTTTAATGAGGCCAGCGTGAGATAGTGGACGTTCGTTGTGAATCTACAGTTGATCTCGGTCGGGCACGGAACCCTGTCCGAATCTTCTTTGAGGTCGACGCAGAAGATCCCATGCGGCGATTTTGATACCGCATGGATTGCTTCTAGGGCCTTGCTGTTGACTGTCGAGGAGTGAACTACACGGTTGAGTTTCGAGGTGCCACCCGTTCCTATGAGCCGGTGGCCCACCCAGCTCAGCCGTTCCCGGATCATCGAAGTGACAAGGACGCCATGATTCCAGATGGACATGAAACAATAGTCGCGCCCAGGAAGATACTCCTCCGCGATGAAATCTGTCTTGATGCCCTGATCCCAGTGAAAGCGGACCCAATTCTCGACGGTACTCGCGTCTGAGGCTCTGCAGCTTAGGAGACCTCCTGCTCCTTCTCGTGCCCTGATCCAACAAGGATACTCCAGGGCGGCGATTCTCTGATGGACTGACGCATCATTCGCGGATAAGACGACGGGTTCTCTGCGCAGACTCGTCTTATGCCAGATCATGAGAGTCTCGAACTTGTCCAGGCAGTTGGACACAGCTTTCTTGTCCGGGAGGAAGATCTTCGCGTGCAGTTTCTCCCTCTCCTCCGAGACCCGTCTGACTTCCGGATCCGGCTGTGGGAATACGGCGTCGATTCGCTCCTTCTCTATCACCTTGTTAAGAGCGATCAGATAGTTTCGTTTGCCAGCGGTGGGCAGATGGTATGCACGGTCTATCCAGAGATTGAGCTGGAGGCTCGTCCGGTCGGAGTCGGTTCCTGCTAGAAGTGTTGTCCTGCCATCCTTGCTCATTCTGAGGCTCCAGCAGACGTTGTGACCAGCACTTCCTCCAGCTCCTGTGACGAGTAGGCTCTTCGAATCCAACCCCAGCCAATGATGGCGTGGTTGGAGAGGAACTAATAAGTAATGGAAGTTGGAGCCTCGCGTTTGTCGTCAAGGAAGCTTAATGGTTTCGACTGATGAGATTCCTCGTCGTAGCCCTTCTCCTGCTGACATTAGTCCTCGTGGCTCTACCCAGTCCCGCTGGCGCTACCTCACCTTCCACATGTACAACGAGCGTTTGCAAAACCAGTATCACACGGACAATTGCAACAAACAGTTGGGGCGTTACGGTCGTATCCGACAGGGTTGTCCTGAACAGCACCTCTCTCGTTTCGCATCTTACAATCGGGGTTCCTACGAGTGTCAGCAACGATCTTCGCTCCTGGCAGGCGAATGACACGAGCGGCGCGAACCTCCAGGTCTCTATCTCGGCATCGAACGCGACCTTCACAAGCCTGGATGTCCTATTTCCGTCGTTGAAGGAAAATTACACTTTCGCGCTTAGCGCCGTCTACTGGGGACTGCTTACTTATAGTACGAGTGCTAGCAGCTACAGCTTCAACATTAACCCTTTTCCAGTGATAGACAAGACATACAATGCAACTGTGGACACGACTTTCACCTACACTGGCGGCTGGTCTTCCCCAAGGATTACTTCCCCCTTTGATGATACCCTGCAGAGTCAGGCGTACACTGTGCTGAGCCTGAATCCGTTCAACACGACTGTCTGGAAGATAGCCTTCTCGTCCGCGAGTTCCCAGAACATCTTTGCCGTATCAGCCGGGAGAACCATAACTATCACACCTTCGGGTTCCGTCCAAATCACTGACGGTTACAATCTGACAAATCTAGGTCCGACAGTGTCATCGATAGCCTTCACCGTTCCGAAGGGAGTATCGAGCATCTTTGAGGACTATGTTCTCGGGCTTGAAATTGACCAACCCTCCACAACCCCGACACCCACGCTGAACCCTGATGGTACGAGCACGGTAACTTTCACACCCAGCTTCGGTTCCCTACCCTTCAATCAGTCAGTCAAAGCAAAGATCTCATACACACTCTCCCCGAGCACCTACATCTCTTCGGGATCGCTTGGAACCTTCACCCTCAAGTCTGCCCTGTTCAACAATGTCCAGTTTTATGCTCCGACCCTTCAGGCCAAGATTGTCACCCCGATGGGTTTCAGGTTGAACTCGATCACCGGACAGACACCTCAGGCTTCTGGGAGCCAGATGCTGTTCCTAACGAACAATGCTAGTCCGCTGAGCAATCTGGATTTCTCGTTGACCTACCAACTGGATCCTTTCTGGGCGAGTCTTAGCCCATTGAGCTGGGCCGCACTGGTCGAGCTAGCTCTCGCGGGAAGTGTCATCGCGGTCTGGAAGGGTCCCGGAGCAGGTGCCGCGTTGGGAGTTCCCGTGCAACTCATCACGAAGTTTGTCGACTTGTACGATGAAAAGTCGTCGATGCGGCTCGAGTCCGACAAGATGGAGGAGGATGTTGCTAGGGGAGCGTTGAACAGGTTTGACTACAAACAGCGGAGGCGGTCGCTCGACCGACGCTTGAACGAGATAGAACAGGCCTTGGCTCCCGTCAAGAGAGACCTGTCCTCGGTCACCCCACGATATCAGGACCTTGTCAAAAGGATTGAGAGGGCCGAGGCTGAACTGCAGGTGACGAGAACGACCTCGGCTGACCTGAAGAACCAGTACAGGGGCGGTAAAATGTCCCGAGACCTCTACGAGTCGCTCAGCTCTGACCTCGCCCGCCGGAAGGAGAAGGCACAGCAGAGCATCGATACTGCAATAATTAATCTGCGTGAGGAGATCCGATAGGCTCCTCCCGGTCCGTAGATTTGAGACTCAACATCGACGAGTATAGTCCATGGATCTCTCGAGAACTCGACAAGACTCTACGCCCGACGAGGTCGAAAGCGTCGAAATTGGTCGATGAAGCGGCCCGGGCGTTGGACGAAGGTCGGGGCTTCTATGATGGGCTGGCACGGAAGGGGGAACGGGATATGGCCTCCAAGAAGGACGCCGCCTCGTACCGGGCGGCTCGTGTCATTGGCCACGCGGGCCAGCAGGCTGCTGCGAGCCTCAGAGACATTCAGATCCCGGCCGAGGTCAGCTGGGAATCGTTGAAGGTCTTGAAGGACGGGCTCTCCTCCGCGAGTAGATCAATCAGAAGTCTTCGAGATTCCGCTTCCAGAGAGTTGTCGGGGTTCTACCTCCTCGACCAGCGCTCTTTCAGTGGGACCCTAGATAGAGTTGCGAGGAGTGCTGAGCGATTGTCAGCGTTTCTTGATGGTGAGGGCGCATATTTGCAGAGGGTGAAGACGATGACCGGGATCATCGAAAGTATCGAGGCTGCGAGGAGAGAGCTCAAGCAGAGGCTCGACGACTCGGCCTCGTTAGCGAAGGAGCAGGCACAGGTCCAGGCATCCATCAAGGAGCTGATTGCGCGGGTAGACGAGCTGACGGCGAAGGGTGATCTTCACGAGGTATTGGAGATTGAGAAGGAGCTCCGGAAAGAAGGCCGGGCTTTCCGTGGAGAGACCCTTGCGCATCTAAAGAGACCATTGCGGAGACTCGGGGATCTTTCGCAGAGGGGGGATCTTGCAATGGGACCGGACGAGAGAGAGGCCTTGTCCAAGTTCATAGAGTCGCCATACAAGAGCTTCCTGTCTCACAAGACAGGCCAGTACCTTGCGTCGATACTGGAGAATATGAGGAGAGCTATTGATTCCGGCAAGATGGAGTTCAAGCCCAAGAAGACCGGCCGGGTGTCTGCGCAGCTGAAGCAGCTGACCGGTACTTCTCACCTTGGCGAGAAGCAGGAGAAGGGGAGGCGGCTGTTGGCGAGGCGGCGTGAGCTTCTGCACAATCCACAGGTCAAGGAGATGTATCAGTGGCGGAAGGGTCTGTTGTTGAAGATCGAGGAGGCTAGGAGACAGGAGCAGGATGTGGAGGAAAGAATGCGATCTGTGGCCTCCATGGCAGATGCGCTCAACAGGCGTCTTCAGGAGCTGTTGAGGCTGGCTGAGACGAAGACCCGGGAGTATGTGGGAAGAGAAGTCGAACTGGAAAGAACATGACAAGCCGGCCTTCCAAAGAGCACTTTTGCGTCGCGAGGAGCAACTGCTTTTCAGATTTTGAGCGGAGGATTTTGCCAGGCGCCTTGTTTTCCCGGCGAGTCTAAAGATTCGGGGCGCAGAATGGGCTTGTCAAGGGTCGTCGAAAGCGCGGGTTAAGCGGAAGAGAATCGCGCAGAAACCGGATGACCCATCCAGATTCGCCATCCGGGCTTGTTCCAGGCGATTTCCTAGCAAGGATCGCACTCCATAGAGCACGTTTGTGTCGCGGGAATTTTTTTATTTCTAAATCCTGGAGAGCGGTCTCTCGCCGTCTGGAATCGTTTTGGGCGAGATTATTAGTTTGTCGCGCAGAACAGGCTGTTTGACGTTTTTCAGTAAGTGTTGGTGAGTGCCCTT
>Ga0209761_1002406_pt1 | contig 12288 bp, 16 predicted proteins | sample GraSoi013_1_40cm_4_FD_185818 | JGI IMG/M metagenome (GOLD analysis project Ga0209761, IMG submission 185818) | Grasslands soil microbial communities from the Angelo Coastal Reserve, California, USA - Sample 09_25_2013_1_40cm (SPAdes) (version 2) | ecosystem: Environmental > Terrestrial > Soil >... | reverse complement strand
ATCAGGATGTCGTAGGACCGCAACGACTTGCCGTTGAACACCGCGTCGTCGGTGCCGGCGACGACGAGTCGTACCTCGTCGGTCTTCACGAATTCGGGCTCGTGGCCGTGTTCGCGGATCGACTTTAAGATGGCCTTTGTGGACCAATAGGTGGGTTTCTTCGAAATTACGCCGATCTTCATCCGAGGCCACACCCGCGGAAGGAAGCGATGCGGTTCGCGGGGGAAAAACGTGTCGAGTCCGCGATTTTCGCGGTTAAGGCTATATCGCGGGACGTATTTCGATAGAGCGAAGGGAGTTGGCGGTGCACCCCGTGGTCTCTGAGCGGCGGCAACGACCGGCACGCACGAGCATTGGCGTCGTCGAGGAGGTCACCCTCCGCGGGAGCAAGGGCGACATCCGGGTTCTGGCGCGGATCGATACCGGCGCGGCACGGACCAGCCTCGACACGGACCTCGCGGCGAGGGCGGGCCTTGGCCCCGTGTTTGATCGAGTCCGCGTTCGGGCGGCCGCAGCCCACGAGCCGGAAGAACGAGACGTCGTGGATGCCCGCGTGGTTATTGCAGGGCGAGAGTTCGATGTCGCCGTTGCAATCGCCGATCGGAAGGACATGCGATATCACATGATCGTGGGCATGGATATCCTGCGGGATTCCGGTTTTCTCGTGGATCCGTCGAAGGGCAACGGACACGAGAGTGAGGGGAAGAGGGCTCACCGAAATCCGTGACGCTCGTTGAGAGTTGCGTCCCCGCGTCACGCCTCCCGTAAACCTTTACAGGCCCGCCCAAGCGCGCCATTAAAGATCGGTGCTGTCAGAAGCGTTCGGTCGCGCCTGTGCCGTCCAGTCCCCATCATGCCCGCCCTCTCCGGCGGGCACCTTTCCCTTTGCATTGGCTTGACCTGCGCCAGACTGCCCGAGGCTCGTCCCGGCACGACGGAAGCGATTCTATGACGGCCGCTCCAATCCGTGTGGGGGCGGGCACCACAGCAAAGCCGGTAAGAACCGCTCCTGCGGCGCCTGCGAGGCCTGATGGAATTCCGAGCAACAAGACAATCAGGACGGCCAGTTCCAACAGGAACTCTCTGGGCTCGCGAGAGGTCAACTCGAAGACGAGCTCAGCGAAGAAAAGAGCGAAGGCGACACCCAGGAAGGCGCTTAGGAAGCCGACGATCACGCGATCCCTCCACCGTGTCAAGAGGATCCCTGTGCCGGCTCCAACGACAGCTCCGATGATCATCAAATCAAGGATAGTCCCGAGCCAAGGCGAGGCAGGGCGCGCTATCAGAAAGAACGCGACCGCGACTACTGTCATCGAGGTAGTGCTGAAGACCATAACCTCCGATGCCGTCCGCTGTCCAATCCGGCTCGGTCGAGAGATCTCCGGTTTGTTTTCCGTCGCTCCCACCTCCAACTCAGAGCCCTTTTTCGAATGCCATCAGATAGCTCCCGATCCCCCACTTTGGTCGTTTCGAGGTGGAGGACGCCCCCTTCTCTTCGGATCATGTCGTTGGAGTTCTCGGCGGGGCGAGCAGAACGACTCCCAAGATCTGCATCGCGAGGCCGGCAATTACGACAACAACCCCGTCCGTCTGATACGGACGAGGTCCAGGATAGAAGAAGATGACCGCGCCCACCGTAAACAAGAGGGTACCTACAAGAAGGCACACAAACCCGCCGAGTTTGCGTCTTTCGCTCGTTCGCTCACTCGTCCCTCAGGTCGAGAAGGTCAGACCCGGATTGAAAGGTATCGGTCGGTTTCGTGGCGGAGGACGGCCTCAGAACCAAGTTGCTGACGAGGGAAGAACCGTTCCCCAACAATCGCGCTGATCCTGGACGTATTCAGGAGCTGAAAGAAATTGCGGCCGCCCGTGACCGTCCCTGGTTGACCAAGTTGATCGATCTGGACTTGCAAGTTCGGATGGTAGGCACGGATTGGATTGTCTTGGCTTGTCCCCGCGGCGATCGCCTGCCGAACATGGTTAGCGATTTCAGATCGATATGAGTCCAAGCGGGCACGGCGCTCTTGGCGTCTTCCGTCCAATCGCGATCAGCGTGGCGCCTGAGCATCAGACCGAACTCACGGCGATCATTGATTGGAAGGCGGGCCGGATCGGAATGATGGACCTCATGAGCCGACTCAAGGCCTTACAGCGGAAGAGGCGTGGCGCGCTCGTCGAACCGTAATGGCGCGTTCAATCCCTCCCGTAAACCTTTAAGTACGCCGCCTCCATGGCTGCGCCGTGGTCCGATGATTAAGCCGCTTTCTCTCCTCAACCAACGGATCAGTTCGAACGTGATGGTTGAGCTGAAAGGCGGGCGGGGGTACCGCGGGATCCTCGACGGATTCGACCCGCACATGAACCTCGTCCTCCGTAACGCGGAGGAGATGCAGGACAATCAGTCCCAGCGGAAGATGGATCTTGCGATTGTCCGTGGAGACAACGTCATCTACATCTCCCCATGACGTAGGTGGCCTGCATGACCAAGGGGACGGCGTCGCTCGGCAAGATGGGACGGAGGAGCGTCCACATCCGGTGCCGGCGGTGCGGTCAGCGCGCGTATCATAAACAGAAGAAGTACTGCGCCGCCTGCGGCTTCGGACGCATGAAGAAACTTCGGGGCTACTCCTGGGCGAAGAGGCATTGACGATGGCCGCCGACCAGGAAGCGTCGGAGCGCTCCGACCATCGCCCACGTGAGAAGTGTGGGATCATCGGCTGCTCCGGCACGACGCCGGTGACGTCCGACCTCTACTACGGCCTGCGGATCCTCCAGCACCGCGGCCAGGAGTCCGCGGGCCTCGCGGTGTACAACGGCGAGATGAAGTCCAAGCGTGGCATGGGCCTCGTGCACGAGGTCTTCTCCAAGGAGGACCTCATGGACCTCCGCGGGAACAACGGGATCGGCCACGTTCGCTATTCCACGACGGGATCGAGCGTCCTCGAGAACGCCCAACCGATCGTCGTCAAGACCTCGTACGGAGACATCGCCCTGGCGCACAACGGAGACATCGCGAACGCGGACGAGATCCGGGAGGAGCTCAGCAAGAAAGGTTGGGCCTTCATGACGACTTCGGACAGCGAGGTCATCGTTCGACTCCTCGCGAACGAAATCGTGAACTTTGGCGGAGACGTCAAGCGGGCGCTGAAAGAATTCACCTCGCGGCTCGTCGGGGCGTACAGCTTGGCACTCATGATCAACGACACAGTATACGCGGTCCGCGATCCCCTGGCGATCCGGCCCCTCTGCATCGGCGAGGGGAACGGCCGGTTCATGATCGCGTCGGAGAGCGTCGTGTTCGATGCGCTCGGATTCAAGTTCATTCGCGACCTGAAGCCCGGGGAAATCGTCGAGCTCCGGCCGGACGGCTTTGATTCGATGCGGCTCCCGCATCCGAACCATACGGCGCACTGCATGTTCGAGTGGGTGTACTTCGCGCGTCCGGACAGCATCTTGGACGAGCGTCTCGTCTACGACGCCCGCGTGAAAATCGGAGAGCAACTCGCGAAGGAATATCCGGTCGAGGCGGACATCATCGTGCCGGTTCCGGAATCGGGCCGAGCGCAGGCCCAGGGGTACGCGCAGCTCGCGGGCCTCCCGGTCGTCGAGGGGCTCATCAAGAACCGCTACATCGAGCGCACTTTCATCATGCCCGACCAGCAGGAGCGCGAGATCGGCGTCATGCTCAAGCTGAATCCGATTCGGTCTGCGGTCAAGAACAAGCGGATCGTGCTCATCGACGACTCCATCGTCCGCGGCACGACGATCCGAAAGATCGTGCAGATCCTCCGACAGGCCGGCGCGAAGGAAGTCCATGTTCGCATCGGCTGCCTGCCCATTCGCTTCCCGTGTTATCTCGGAATCGACATGAAGACGCGAGACCAGTTCATCGCAAACGAGAAGACAGTGCCGGAGATTGCTGACTTCATCAACGCGGATTCGCTCGGGTATCTCTCCATGAAGGGGCTCATCACAGCGCTGAAGCACTCGCGGGAAGACATCTGTCTCGGTTGCCTGACCGGCGAGTATCCGGTCCCGATCCCCGGCGAGAAGATGCGCAAGGAAAAACCGCTCGAGCTCTTCTCCGAATCGACGTCGAGAAAGCCGTCTGCGAAGCGCGGCGCCAAGGCCGCCACGTAGTTCCGCCGCGAATGCGAGACTCCCTGTGGTCGCACCGCCGTGAAAGCATCGATCATTCGATGAGCGGATATGCTTGGATGGTCAGGAAGTCCACCAACGGCTCCTTGAGCGCAATGTCGTCGAACAGCGCTCGCGCTTCTCGGAATCGCCCGCTCGTCTGGGCTGAGGGCTCCGCCTGCATCCGTAGTCGGTCGACCTCCTCGTCCCCGACCTGCCGCACGAGTCCCTCGTTCACGGTGATTTGGTCATCCAGGCGAGCCCCGTGATGGACCCATTGCCACACCTGCGACCGTGCGATCTCGGCGGTCGCGGTATCCTCCATCAGGTTCGAAATCGTCACCGCTCCGGTTCCCCGGAGCCACGCTTCCAAATACTGGATGGCGACCCGCACATTGCTTCGCAAGCCCGCCTCGGTAATGTTGCCGCCGGGAACCCGGACATCCAGGAGGTCGCGTGCCGTGACGTCCACATCGTCCCTCACCCGGCCGAGTTGGTTCGGCTTGCCTTGGAGCGCACGGTCGAAGACTTGCCCGGCAACCGGGACGAGATCCGGATGGGCGACCCACGTGCCGTCGAAGCCATCGTTCGCTTCGCGCGTCTTGTCTTCGCGGACCTTCGTGAACGCGACCTCGTTTATCGCCGGATCTTTGCGGCTCGGGACAAACGCGGCCATGCCCCCAATCGCATGGGCCCCGCGGCGGTGGCACGTCTTCACGAGGAGCTCCGTGTACGCCCGCATGAATGGGACGGTCATCGTGAGCTGCGCTCGATCCGGCAGCACAAAGTCCGTCCGTGCTCGCAGCGTTTTGATGATGCTGAACAGATAGTCCCATCTCCCTGCGTTGAGGCCGGCGGCGTGGTCCCGTAGCTCGAAGAGGATCTCCTCCATCTCGAACGCGGCGGGGAAGGTCTCGATCAGGGCGGTCGCCTTGGTGGTCCCGCGCCGAACGCCCAGCGTCTCTTCCGCGAAGCCGAAGACGTCGTTCCACAGTCGCGCCTCAAATCGGCTCTCCATCTTGGGGAGATAGAAATACGGGGCGGTCCCCCGCGCGACGAGTTCCCTTGCATTGTGAAAGAAGAACAGGCCGAAGTCGACGAGGCTCGCGGAGGCGATTTCGCGGTCGACCTGGACATGCCGTTCCGATAGATGCCATCCGCGGGGCCGGACCAGAAGCGTCGCGACCTCTCGGTTCAACCGGTATTCTTTGCCCTCCGAACTCGCGTACTCGATTGTACGGCGCACCGCATCGCGGAGATTCACCTGACCCTCGACCACGTTCTTCCACGCCGGCGTGTTCGCATCTTCGAAATCGGCCATGAACGTCTTAGCGCCGGAGTTCAGTGCGTTGATCATCATCTTGCGGTCCGTCGGCCCGGTGATTTCAACACGCCGGTCGATCAGGTCGGCGGGGACGGGAGCGATGGTCCAGGAGTCCTCTCGGATCCGCGGGTTCTGCTTCGGGAAGTCGAGCGACTTTCCGCGATCGACCCGCGCTTGGCGTTCCACTCGCCTGCGCAGCAGGTCCAGGCGGGTGGGATTGAATCGTCGATGGAGGTCGGAGATGAATTCCAGCGCTTCCGCCGAGAAGACCTCGGCGCCCCGGCCCTCGACCGTTGGGCTAACCTCCACCCGCTTCTTTGCCGTGACCATCCAATCACGGGAGACCTGAAGATGCTTTCGTCATGGCGTAATGAGGTTCGGGCGACGGAGCCTTCTCATGCCACCCCGTTCGCAAGAGTGGGAACGAGGACAATGGAGCCGAGCGGTGCCGCCGGGGTGTTCCTACGTGATAATCGGAACGCAATCCTGAAACAATCCGATCTGCGTGACGGCGAGGGATCGCCATGGGAATCCTCGCGAGCTTCGGCGTCCTCGAAACCGAAGGCGGCGGCCTCCTCGGTCGCAGCTTCGCGCTGACGTTCATCTTCGTGGTCTCGCTCGCCCACGTGTGGATCGAGACGATGGGCGGCGGATAGGCAGGAAATCTTCATTTCGGCCTGCTGCGTACGAACGCCCCGACATGAAGCGGGAGCCGTATTCGGTCCGCGAGCTGAGCGTTCGTACACTTTCGGACTTTGAAACGCTCGCCATCAAGCAGGGTGGATGTTGGTGCATCTTCTATCAGCGGGCGAATCCCCTCCGCCCAGGAACGACCAGCGAGGAGTGGAAGCGGAGAAATCGGTCGGACAAGAGAGCGTTGGTCCGCCGCGGGCGCTCCCATGCGATCCTGGTCTATGAAGGCCGCACGCCGGTCGGCTGGTGCCAGTACGGCGGCCAGGAGGAACTCCCGCGGATCGATGCGCGACGGACCTACCGCAAGGTCGCCCCGCCGGTCGCGGACAAGAAGTTGTGGAGGATCACGTGCTTCTTCGTCGATCCGAAGTTTCGAGGGCGAGGTGTTGCGAAGTTCGCCCTTCGTGCCGCGCTCGATTCGATTGGGAACAAAGGAGGAGGAGTCGTGGAAGCGTACCCGGTGGCTTCACCGAAGATGGCCGCCGTCCCTGAGTGGCGCTGGTTTGGGACGCCGGACATGTTCCGGAAGGAAGGCTTCCGCACTGTCGCCCCTCTCGGGACGAGTGGTGTTCTCATGAGGAAAACGATTTCACCTCGCCGTGCAAAGAAACCTTAATAGCGGACCTTCAATACAGCGCGTCGCGGGCCGGTAGATCAGCTGGAAGATCGCTATCTTGGCATGGTAGAGGCCGTGGGTTCAAATCCCACCCGGTCCACTCTTTAGTCAAGACGCGAGGAAATCGGCGGAGCTTCCGCGCACTCCTCGGCTCGAGTTTCTATAAGGTCGCCCACGTATTGACTTTCGACCATGGTTGTGGACGGATACGCACTGAACGGGAGTGTCCGACTTCATTATCTTGATAGCAATCCGGACGGAGGCGCGCGCAAGACACCGATCGTGTTCGTTCCCGGGATGCTTGGCTCCGCAGAGGACTATCTCACCGAAATGGAAACGCTCGCATCGCGGCGAGGTTTAGCAATGAGCCTTCGCGCGCGCGGAAAGAGCGACGCGCCGAAATCGGGCTACTCTTTTGAAGATCACGTCGCGGACATCCGGGCGGTTGTGAGAACGGCGAATGTACCGGACTTCTGTCTGTCTGCGTACTCGGTCGGAGTTGCCTATGCCATCGGATTTGGGGTTCAATCCCCGGATTATTTGCGGGGGTTGATCCTGGCTGACTATCCCGCTCGGTATCCGGCGTTTTCACCGGGTTGGGTGGAACGAGCGCAACAGCACATGGACGAATCGAAACGGCACGCCGCCGTCGGAATTCAGGCAGAGGCAAAGGAAAAATCCCTTTGGGAACTCCTACCGCGCATCCCATGTCCCGTGCTGGTTTTGCGCGGCGCCAAGCAGGGTGCGTTGCTTTCCCCAGAGGATGCCGCGAAGTACGAGAGGTGGCTAAACCATGTCACGATTCAGGTCTTCGAGGATTCCGACCACGAGATCTGGAAACCTGACCGAAGTCGATATTTAGGCGCACTCAGTAGTTTCCTCGAGCAGATTGACCAAAGGTAGTGGATTCGAGTTCAAATCCCACTCGGTCCACTTCCAAGCTTGTATCGGATGCTATGGAACACTATAGGAATCTATATCAACCGCTTCCGCCATGTCTATCCCGTGGCCACCACAACAATTCAACTCAGCAAGGAAATCAAGAACACTCTCGAATCGATGAAGATCCATCCCCGTGAAACATACGAGGAAGTACTGGAACGGATTCTGGAAGACCTTCGCGAGTTGAGCGAACAGACGAAAAAGGAAATCGAGCAGGCGATCCGCGAGATCAAGGCAGGTAAGTATCGGACCCATGAACAGCTCAGGTCCGAGATGGGCTACTGATGCCCTTCGAAATCATCTGGTCCGATTCGGCCGCAGGTCAATTGAAGAAGCTCGATCGAACCGTCGCGCGTCGAATCTTCGACAAAGTCGGCGAACTGCGCGAGACGCCACATCGGTTTGTCCGGAAGCTTGCCAACTCGCCCTATTACCGGCTTCGAGTCGGAGATTATCGCGTCATCCTGGACATCCACGAAACCGTTCTCCGGATCCTAGTGCTAAAGGTGGGGCATCGAAAATCGATCCATTGACAGAGCGGTCATAGGCAGGGAATGCGGTTCAAATCCCACCCGATCCACTTTTCGGTGAAAGGCACAGTCGCCGCCGTTCTCTCCAAGCGGCGGAGAGTGGCGTTCCTGACGACCCACTCAAAAGGGGGGGCGAGGACTGCCGGGAAGGTAGGCATAAATAGAGCGAACAAGGTCGCCGTCTCCATGCCGGGATGGAAAGCAGTTCCACCGAAGGATGACCACGGATACCTCGAGCTGATGTCCAGGGCAATCTTCAGTGCGGGCTTGAATTGGCGGATGGTTGAGAAGAAGTGGCCCCACTTTCGAAAGGCGTTTCATGATTTCTCACCCGAGAAAGTCGCGCGGCTATCGGAGCGCGACATCCGGGCGTTGATGCAGGATCCGGGAATCGTTCGGAACGAAAAGAAAATTCGCGCGACGATCGAGAACGCCAGGACGATTTTGGACTTGGCGAAGGAATACGGTTCGGTGAAGGGGTACATCGCCGGCTTTGGCAAGCGCGAAGGGAAGCTGCTGGAGGATGTCCAATACAAGTTCAAGCACATGGGCCCCGCAACCGCCAGGGTGTTCCTCTGGTCGGTCGGATATCCCCTCAGTCCTACCGCGGAGGAGAAGCGGTGGATGAAGGGACATCCGGAGCACGACTAGCGACAAACACAAGCTGCGATCGGATCATTCTCTAGGGACCAAGCGTCACCGCGCAACTCAAAGGGGCAGGTCGCCCGTCGACCAACGGACCTCCTTCGTCGCCGATTCGATGGGCATCCGGGAGACCTCCTCCTGAACCGCTTCTTTGACGTCGGGTTCCAACGTTCGCCACGCTCGCACCGTGACTCGGCCCACCTGCCGACGCCAGGTACCCACGAGCTCCCCGTTCACCAGGAGCGCACCCGGCCACACGGACTTGGGCCACAATTCGGATCGAAATTGTGCCTTCGGGACGAGCAATGCCCGCTCTGCGGACGCCAGATACGGGTCCCCGGCCGGCAGCAGGCGCACCGTTTCGGCGGGTACCGCGCGTTCCAATCGGGAGCGGTCCGTCCGAAGGGCCCAGCCTTTCTGACCTTCGAATTCAACCTCGGTGAGTTCCTTTTCGAGCGAACGAAACGTCTGCTGCGCGTCGGCAAGCTCTCCGCCTGTGGCTGCGCCAAAGGATCCGGCCCACCCGCCCGACCACCAGGCGAATTCCTTGGGGGTCGAAGGCCCGACCGACCGCAACCACCGACGCGCAAGCTCGAGGCGGGCGGGTTCCGGCGGTTCCGGAGGAGGCTCGGCAAGCCGCCAGGATGTCATCGCTCCATCCCATTCGATCCTTACCGCGCCGGTCATCGATGCCACTCTCAGCTCGCGGAAATTCACCCCGGCGGCTCGATCCGAGAGGTCGCGTCCGGGCTGAGCCTGCCGAGCGCGGAATGCGCGCTTCGCTTTTTCGGCGGCGGCTCTCACGGCCGATGCCAACAAGGGATTGCGCGGGAACCGACCGAGGGTGAAGACGGCCACGTCATGAGCTGCGACGACGTACACGGCGCCCCGAGGACCCCATACTTGGGCGAACCGGGGGTCCTTCCAAGCGGACGGCGATACCTCTCTTACGCGCGCATGGAGCGCCAAGACGGCGGATCGCGGGGCGCTGTCTTGAAGTCCTGCGAACGCGGCCTCGACGAGTCGCCCCGGAGGAAGGCGCCGGTGTAGGTGCGTAGCCCGTTGCCGGAACGCAAGCACATGCTGCCGCGTGATTGACGGAATGGCCATCGTGAACAGCAAGCAAAGCACATGATATGCGCAACCTTAAGCAACTCGGACTGTCCGCACGTGGTTCAACGGGCTGTTGTGAAAGGAGTCAGGGACTGCCGTGAGCGGCGACAAGCTGGCGAGTGGTGGCGGTCGCGTATTCAAATCCCACTCGAACTTCTCCAGGTCTTTGCGACGGACGTCGACTAGCCGTTTCGTGACGCTTAACTTCAAGAGTCGACTCGGAATCCCGGCTGCCAAGAAGGGGAGGCAAGACATGGCAATGGTCGACCTCAAAAGCCCCGAAGGAACAGTGCCGGGGTACTTGGCAATCCCGAAGAAGGCCCACGGGCCGGGTGTCCTGGTCCTCCACGCATGGTGGGGTCTCAACGACTTCTTCAAGGGCCTCTGTGATGAGCTCGCGACGGCCGGATTCGTCGCGTTCGCTCCCGACCTCTACCGCGGAGCGACCGCATCGACCAGAGACGGGGCCGAGAAGCTGATGTCGAAACTCGATCAAAAAGCAGCCGGCCATGACATTCTTAACGGGGTGAGAGGCCTACAAAGCCATCCGGGGGTGAAGGGAAAACGCCTCGGAGTCATCGGCTTTTCCATGGGAGCATTCTGGAGTCTTTGGTTGGCGCAGGAGCTCCCCGCGGACGTTGCTGCGGTCGTCCTCTTCTACGGGACGGGGGATGGCAACTACTCGCACATCAAAGCGGCCTTCCTCGGTCATTTCGCTGAGACGGACGAATTTGAATCCGCCGCCGCGGTGCAAGGTCTCGAGAAGGACCTTCGCACACGAGTAAAGGACCTCACGTTCTACACATACCCTGGGACGACGCACTGGTTTTTCGAGAAAGACCGACCTGACGCGTATGATGCCCCGGCAGCCAAGCTTGCGTGGCAACGAACGATTCGATTCCTGACGACGCAATTGTCTGGGGAGAGCGTCGGCGATTGAGCGTCGAGTCCAACCGCTCCACCCTTTCTGGTGGATAGGCGAGTACGACCTACCGATCGATTCGCACGTGTCCAAGATTTCTTGATTCGCATCACCGACGTTCGTTTGAGATAGGACTTTCTAATGTTACGTCGTGAGGGTTACCCGGAGTTCAGGGGGCGGTTACTGGTGCCGCGAGTCGTAATTGTCGGAGATCGGAATTCCGGCAAGACGACGTTCCTGGGCCTGCTGTACGCGGCCCAAGTGAAATTCGGCTCGGACAAGGCGGATGGCTTTCGGTTTCACGCCGCGTTCGAATCCCTCGACGAAATCAGCGGCGTTTTCCAGAGGCTGATGTCGGGGAGCTTTCCGGATGCCGCCACGAAGGAGGGGGTCCGCGAGATCGCGTTCCGGCTCGGCCATCGACGGAGCGGCCTTGGGATCTTGTCACGCCGCAAATCCCGAGGTTCTTCTCCTGATTCCTCTGCATCCTTCCAGCTAATTCTGCTCAAGTCCTTCGAGGACGAGATGGCTCGCTCGGGCAACCGGGGCTCTGTCGATCAGAGGACGTTGAGTAGCGCGCTCACCGGTGATGCATTCGTGATCATGATCGACGCCACCTCGTTGGCCGTGGCGGACGAAGAGGGCGAGCTTGCCCCGTCGGGGAAATACGATGAAGCCGTGGCGTCTCTCTTGATGGCGATCCAGCGCTCTCGGGATCAAGCCCAAGACAAGTTCCTCCACCCGATCTTCGTTCTCTCCAAGTTTGACCAGGTCGACCCGGAGGTCCTGCGCCATATGGATCTCGACGCCGCCCCTCCGGACGTCAGCAAGAAAGGCCCTCATGCGGAGTACGCCAAGCGGCTGGTGGATCCCAGTATGCCGAAGACGATGGCCGCCCTCCGATCCGGAGGACGTCGGGGACTCCAGTTCGCGACGCCTGTGTACTTTTTCAGTTGGGTGCGCACGGATGAGCCCGCCCTGGGTCGCGACGAACGACTTCGGCTTCGCCGGCGCGGAGCGGTGGGCTGGGAGCCGGACTATCCGAGCGACGAGTACCTCGCATTCCTCGAGTGTCTGGCAGGAATCGCCGCGGACACGCGGGCCTAGGTTTCGCGGTTCATCAGGCGTGGGTCGTCGCATCCATGATAACGTTGAGGTTAGGATTAAGTATGGATAGCGGGGCTGCACCGTGATATGCCCTGTGCACTCCTGGGAGACCGAGCCTCCGGGAAAACGACATTCTTGGGGCTCCTCTACAGCGCCCAAGTCAAATACGGGACGGGGGTCCAAGATGACTTCCGTTTCCACGCGCCGATCCAATCGCTGAACATCATGTCGGCGGTCTACGAAGGAATGAAAGACGGCC
>Ga0209761_1002403_pt1 | contig 12297 bp, 7 predicted proteins | sample GraSoi013_1_40cm_4_FD_185818 | JGI IMG/M metagenome (GOLD analysis project Ga0209761, IMG submission 185818) | Grasslands soil microbial communities from the Angelo Coastal Reserve, California, USA - Sample 09_25_2013_1_40cm (SPAdes) (version 2) | ecosystem: Environmental > Terrestrial > Soil >... | reverse complement strand
CCGCTCTAGGAAGTACCCCTTCCAACTCTCGGGCAACGCCACAACTCGCAAGGCTCGCCGCACGGAAGTCACGTCGTCATCGCCGTACCTTTTCGCGATGTACAATCGAGTGATTTCCGAGATTGGGACGGCGTTTGGGTCTCGGGCAACCACTTTGATCTCGTCACCGGCGCCGACTTCTCCCTCGCGCGTGACGGCGAGGTAGAAACCCGTGCGGCCGCTTGAGAGGAATCGCTTCACCATGTCGTCGGACTGAAACCGGACACCGAGTTTGTAGCAGGGGAGGCGAGGCTGCGTCACGACCACTTGCGCGGAACCGACAGAGAACTGGTCGCCAAGATGGACTGAGGATTCCAGCAAGCCGTCGGTAGTGAAATTCTCTCCAAAGACGGCCACCGGCAAGTCGCGGCCGGGCAGCTCTTTCTTCCAGAACTCATAATGCTCGATCGGATAGCAATAAACGGCTTTGTGCTCGCCGCCGTGGACGCTGAGGTCCGCCTGACGGTCTCCGTCCAGATTGAGCTTGCGCAAGGCGACGCGGCCTGCGGCGGGTTGCTTGTAGATCGCCGTAGTTACGCTTCTCCCGTGCCACGTCACTTCGCGGGGAAGTCCGGTGTTGACGGAAACCAGTTTCATGTCTTGCTGGTCCCTTCCGATTATCCGACCGAGCCGGGACAGGTTGGGATAAACTCCACGGCCGATACAAAGCCAGGACGGCCGCAGCGACCCGCCACTGGATTTGGTCACAACCAGCTAGTGTCCTGTAACAGTGGTTCGTGACGTAAAAGGGGACGCGCTAAAGCGCGCCCCTACAAGGACTTGTGCCGGCAAATTTTGTCAACGAACTTCAGAGACAGGACACTAGTGTGGTGTCCCGCAAATACGTGAAAGAAGGCAGAGTGACTTCAGGGGCTGAAGCCCCTTTCCTTTTCAACCGGTTACGTGGGAGCTCCCGACCGGGTCGGGACAAGTTCCGCTCCCACCTCCTAAAAACTTAGGTAGTCTGGTGAGTTGCAAATTCTCTGCATATTCCGGGCGTTTCTCAGGAGTTAAAACCCCTGAGAAATCAACGGCCTAATGTCGGAGCCGAAGCTCCGACCCCCAATAAACATGCAAAGAATTCTGACTCGGGATACTAGTGGCAGTTCGGGAACTTGATCGAAGCGAGCCGCGTGCTCCAGCCGAACGCCGCCGTATCCATGTAGTACTGGTTGGTGTACCAGAAGGTGCAGTCGTCGGCCGCATCGAGCGCCATACTCGTGTAGTCGCCCCAGCGGCCGCCGGTGTCTCTTTGCGAGCCGGTGCCATTGACGATAGTGGCCTCAGACTCCATCGTGCCCAACGGATCGCCCGCCGTTTGACCGGTATAGTTGATTGACGGGAAGATCCCCCTGTTCGAGATGCTGTAGCCCAGGGCAATGTCCCCCATTTTGTCCATAGCGATGGAGCCCATCCAGCGAAAGTTGGTGTCGCCGGGAGGTCCGGCGAAAGTACCCGACTGAAACACCGCCGCGCTGGTGGAATTTTCCGGCGCGCGGAATTCATACCATCGCTCGCCCACCTGGCCAGTGGCTGTGGTCACGTCGTGAGTGACGAGCCATGCCTGGTGATCGCCGAAGTTGCGGTAAGCCAGGCGATACAAGAGCCGGTCACCGATGGACTCCAACTTTCGGCTAGTGGCTTTCTGCGGGACGCAATCGCCGAAGCCGCTCCCGCCGCAGGACAAGGTGAAGATGGGTACGCTGATGGGCGTGGTTCCGCCGAAGCCGGTGAACGTCGAATTGCCCGGGTTGTCGAAATCCACGTGAAACAGGTAAGAGTAGATGACGTTGCTCGTTGGCGGCGTGTTGTCAATGCTGCCGAGGTACATTTCGGGTTGTCCTGCGGGCGGAGGCGCAGCCGCGGAGTCGATGTCGGCGGGCAGCATGCTGTCGTCGAAGATGGTGGGTGCGAAGAAGCAGATCTGTCTCGCATGCGGAATGCCTTTGAGCATCTTGGCGCGGTCATAGGCGCAAGGCTCGGAGCCAAAGCCGTTGGGACCGCCGAAAGCGTTGTTGTGCTGATAGTAGCCGTCGCTCCACACGCCCCATTTCGGGTAATCGGGAAAGCCGTTGGCCTGCGGAAAGGCGTAACGGAAGAAGGTCCCGGTTGCGTCCGGAGTCGTCGAGACGGCGACGCAGGTCAGGAAGGGCGCGGAGAACACGTTCTGCGACATCAGCCAGCGGTGCGCGAGCTTATCCCACAGGACGATGATGTCGCCGTCGTTTTGCGTCTCGCAGGGTCCTCCGAAGCCTGCCCAGAGCTGGTTGCCGGCGATAGGCCCGGCGATGACCGCGCCCGTCGCCTTGTCAAACACGGCAAAACACAGGTTCACCCATTGCACGACCTGGGTGTCGCCCACGGCCAGGTTAACGTCGGAAGGCGCAAGGAGGAAGCCCAGAACGTTTCCGCAATCGAGCGTAGGCCCGTTTATGCTGACCCCAGGAAGGTTCAAGCCAATGGTGGCACTGATGAGAGGTCCGGCGGACATCTGGAGCGCCTCGTCCGCCAGCCGCCCCGGGACTCCCCCAGCGGCTCCTGCCAGCTTTTGCGACTTGGGCAGCCGAACCGGATGGATCAGTTTCGGCGAATGAGGAAGCGGAACTTCCCGGCCCAGTTCCCTCACCGGGCGCGACACGTCAAAGTGAGCTGGTTCGTTTACTTGCGGATACCTAAACACCAGATCCTGCGCCGGGGCCGGAACGGCGTGCAGGAGCGCCAGACTTAACAAGGGCAGAAAGGCCAGCAAAAAGGTCGGGATTTTGTTTTTTTTCATAATCTGCAGTTCCTCCTTTTGGCTGACTGTTGGGAGCGGCTGGCTCTCCCAAACCGGCAGCGAATTGTGCTTCGGCAATCGAACGGAGTCAAGGGATATGAAGCCGGCAAAAAAGTTACCAGGAGAGGCCGGCGAGGAGGGCAGCGTAGATTTCCATGCCGCGCCAGAGGTTGCCGAGGCGGACGTTTTCGTCGCTGCTGTGCTGGTGATTATCGTGATTCACGATGGGGACGCCGATGACCGGCAATCCTAGATTCTCGAAAATGTACATGGGAGCGCTGCCGCCGAGCATGGGCATTTTCACGGCTGGCCCGGCGGCGCCTTCGACAATTTCGACCACTTTCCTGGACACCGGCAAGTCCATGGGCGTGCGCGCGGCCACGTAGCCGCCTTCATACACCACCTGGGCGATGCGCGCGTGCTGCCTGCGCTCGTCCATGGTCGGTTCGTGGTTGATGACGTAGAAGCCGCGCTTGCGGATGAAGGCGACAATCTGCTGAAATTTCTTTTCGGGCTCTTCACCTTTTACCATGCGGACGTCGAGCGAGGCCTCGGCTTTGTCCGGCACGACGTTCTGTGACTGCGGGCCGACGTAGGCGCTGCGCATCCCGCGGATATTCAGCGACGGCTCCTGAAGGAGCTCGACGAGCTTTTTCCCGCCGCCATCGGGCTTGGCGATGCCGAGTTCGCGTTCCAAATCGGCGTCGTTGTCCGGCATCTGCGCCAGCGCTTTCTTCTCGGAGGCGCTGAGCGGCGGAACGTCGTCGTAGTAGCCGTCGATCAACACGCGCCCGTTTTCATCCTTCATCGACGCCAGCAAACGTGAAACTTCGAGGGCCGGATTCGGCGCCCAATTGCCGTAGTGCCCGCTGTGAAGCGCGCGCACCGGTCCGTACGCGGTGATCTCAAGGCCGAAGACGCCGCGATTTCCAAAAAAGACCAGCGGCTTGCCGGATTGATGCACCGGCCCGTCAGCGGTGATGAGCACGTCGCCGGCAAGGAGATTTTTGTGGAGTTCGAGAGTGCGTTCGAGATTGGGCGAGCCGGCCTCCTCTTCGCCTTCGAAGATTACTTTCAGGTTGACGGCGAGCGGGATGTTCTTGGCGCGCAGAGCGTCAAGCGCGGCGAGAAGCATGACGATGGGGGATTTGTCGTCCGAGGCGGAGCGGGCGTAAATGCGCCAGTCGTCCGAGTAGAGGGCTGGATGGCCTGGGGCCGCTTGCGGAAGATCAATGCGCTTGCCGCCGGCTTCGATGGCGTTGGTCCGCAGCTCTGGCTCGAAGGGTCTGCCGTCTGTCCACGAAGAGGGGTCGACGGGCTGGCCGTCGTAGTGGGCGTAGAAGATGACGGTGCGCGTGGCTTCCGGCGTGAGCAGTTTGCCGAAAACGACCGGGCCGCGGCCGGCAATGGGGAGGAGATGCGCTTCGATGCCGCGCGCTTCGAGCATTTCGACGAGACGCGCCGCGTTCCTCTGAATATTGGGCGTGTCGGTGGCCACGTTCGGAATGGAGAGAAACTCCGTGAGTTCGCGGACGATGCGGTCCTCATTGTTCACACGGTAGTCGCGCACTTCGAGGGCAACTTGAGCAGGCGGCCCCGATCGTATCGGGGCAGGTGGGACTGGAGGCGCGGTTGACTTCTGCGCCAGCGCCGAGTAGGGTAGCAACGTCCAGAGCAGAGTAACCGTCATGCACCTCAAAATGGCCCTCCAGTAACTCGCGTTCGACGCCTATTCCCACGGGGGTGGTGCGTCGAACCTGTGCGCCAGCCGCGACTGGCGATTCTACCCAAGTTCGTCCCCTTTAGATATTTCCAAGAACCCTTTCGGAAAGCATGAGGGAGCCGTTCATGAGCGAATTCGCCCTAGAGGTGGAAAAGCTAGTCAAAGTATATGCGCCGCGGGGAAAGCCTGCGATCCGCGCCGTGGACGGCCTGAGCTTCAGCGTTCCGCGCGGAATTATTTTCGGGCTGCTCGGGCCGAACGGCGCAGGCAAATCCACCCTCTTGCGCATGTTGACGACGCTCACGCAGCCCAGCGAAGGCTCGGCGCGGGTTCTGGGCTTCGACGTAGTGCGGAAAGCTTTGGAGGTGCGCCGCCGCATCGCGTCGGTGATTCAAGAGACGGCGGCCGAGCTGTTCTTGAGCGTGCGCGACAACTTTCTGACTTATGCGAAGTTTCACGGGCTGGAGCGAACAACGGCTCTGCGGCGGTCCGCGGCCGTGATGGAGACATTCCAATTGACCGAGGAAGCCGACCGCAAAGTGCAGGACCTGAGCGGGGGTTTCCGCCGTCGTGTGCAAGTGGCGAAAGTATTTCTGGCGGAAACGCCGGTTTTGTTTCTCGATGAATATTCCACGGGGATGGATGCCATTTTGAAGCGGCAGGTGATGAGCTTGCTGCGGGCAGAAACGCAGAAGGGGCGGACCGTCATCCTGACGACGCAGGTCCTCAGCGAGGCGGAAGAACTTTGCGATGACATTCTGATCCTCAACAAAGGCAAACAGGTGGCGCGCGGCGACCTGAACACGTTGAAGCTCCTTTCCCAGGGTGTGTATGAAGTGGCGATGACGTTTGACAGGCTGCCGGAAGGCATTGAGGCGGACTTGCAGGCGTTGGTTCCGCTGCGCTACAGCGTGGACCAAAACACCATCGAGATTGCGTTCAAGGCCGAAGAGGCGCGCGTTCTGGAAATGGTGAGTGAGCTCGCGCGGAACCGGCGCGTCGTCCATGTGGAAGTGCGAGGGGCGAGCCTGGAGGACATCTTCGTCGAATTGATGCAGGGGAGGGAAGCGCAATGAGCGCGCTTGGCGCAGTGTTCTATCGGGAGAGCAAGATTCGAGCCACGAATGTGACTTTTATCTTCTGGGATCTGTTCTACCCGTTGTGCTACATGCTGGTCTTTGGCGTGGGCGTCAATTCGGCTCTCGGGTCTCCGTTCGCCGCGGCTGGCGTGGACTACAACGCCTTTTTTCTCGCGGGCGTTCTCGGTATGGCGAGTTTCGGCATCGCCTCAAACACCTCATGGTCGTTTTTTCTGGATCGCGACAACGGAATCTTCTACGAAATGCTCACCTATCCTCTCAGCCGCTCGGAATACCTGCTCGGCAAGGTGCTTTTTAATGTCCTGATCGCCATTTTGCAGGCGGCTATCACGCTCCTCTTGAGCCGGCTTTTATTCCATCTCCCGGTGCGCTGGGAATTGTTACCGTTGCTCTTGCTGGGGATGGCTGTGGGCACCGCGGGCTGGTTCTTTTTCTACGCGATTTTCGCCCTGCGGACGCGGCGCAATGACGTCTTCAACGCGATCACCTCGATTTTTTATTTTGTGTTTCTCTTCGCCAGCTCCATGTTCTATCCCCTGGAGCCGCTTCCGGCGTGGTTTCGCGGCGCAGCGCTCGCGAATCCCATCACCTGGCAAATCGACTGGTTGCGATACATGTCCATCGGCTTGGGCGACTTCCATCGTATCGCGTGGGAAGCGCTGGCATTCGTGGGCTTCGCCGGCGCGGCATTTTGGGGCGCGGTCTATTGTCTCCAAAGACAGGAATAGCGAGGAGCGTGCTGCATACGCGTCGGTATGGAGCGGGGCTGTTCCGATTCGGCACAACGGACTCAATCTGAAGCAGCGGTCTTCCCGCCTTGCTTGAAATGGAATTGGAAGACCCCGTAATCCTTTTCTTTCCAAATAGATAGCGTTTTGTGCTGCAGGGGAATTGGCCATCCAGTTGCCGCCTCTAGAAGGTGTGAACGTGTTTTCTGTGTCGCGAAGACCCAGGCAGGGAACTCCGTTCGGGGGGTGTGTCACAGGAAGAGTTCGCGAACGTGGCGGTGGTGAGGGCAAACCCGATGGTTTGCGCTTCGAGGTGAATCTCGACGCCACGCAGCAGGCGCGCCTCAAACTGAGCTCTCACGTTCTGGCGCTTGCGCGCCGGATTGTCTGCAATTCATCGAACGCGAAGTCGTGAACGCATATGCTTTCCTTCACAGGACGTTCCTTGCGGGGGCGGATGATGCTTCTGGCGATGCTTAGCAGCGGCATTGGTCTGGCGCTGGTTTACACCGAGTTTTTCATCTTTGATTTTCGCGATTTCTGTGTGAGGAAGGGACGAGATCTCGAAACCACCGCTCATCTGCTCTCCGCCGATGCAAGCGCGGCTCTGGCATTTGACGATGCCGACAGGGCTAGGCAGATGCTTAGCGCGTTGCGCGCACAGCAGAGCATCCGCGCGGCAGTTCTGTACCGGAGGGACGGCACGTCGCTTGCGGAATACTTGCGCCAGGACGTGGCCCGAAAGTTCCGACCGCCGAGGCTGGCGCACCTCGGAGCCAAATGGACAAAGGATTCTCTGTCTTTCGCGGAACAAGTCTGCATCGAGGAGAAGTGCGCCGGAACTCTTTACCTGGAGGCCGACCTGGCCGACGTGCGCAGCCGGCTGTTCCATTTCGCCTGGGTGACGGTCGTGATGGGAGTGATCTGCCTGTTGCTCGTGCGCCTCCTCTCGAAGCGGCTCAGCCGGTCGATTGTTCGGCCCATCTACGATCTGGCGTGGACGGCGCGATTGGTGGCGGGGACGAAGAATTTCTCCCTGCGCGCGCCCATTCTTGCCGGTCATGAAATTGGCCAACTGGCGGCCGATTTCAACAAGATGCTCGATGAGATCGAGCAGCGCGACTCGGCGTTGCGCGAGGCCCAAGACAGTTTGGAGACACGCGTCGCCGAGCGCACGACCGAACTCGAGGACGAAGTGCGCCAACGCCGCCGTGCCGAAGAAGATCTTCGGGAGCGGACTGCATTCCTCGACACACTCATTTCCACAAACCCTCTCGCTATCGTCGTCGAGAGCCTGCAGGGCGAAATCTTGATGACGAATCCGGCATTTCGTGAGCTGTTCGGATACGAGAAAGACGAAGTGCTCGGGAAGTCGTTGGATGATCTGGTGGCTCCGGGCGAGTTGCGGCGGGATGCGAACGAAATCACCAACGGCGTGAATTCCGGCAAACATTTTCATGCCAGATTGCAGCGGCGAAGAAAGGATGGCCGGCTGGTGGACGTGGAAGTGTACGGCGTGCCGCTGGTCGTGGACGGCGTGGTGCGCGGGCAGTTTGGCATCTACGAAGACATTACTCAGCAGGTCGCCGCCGAAGTGAAGCTTCGCGAAGCCAAAGAGGCTGCAGAAGCGGCCAGCCGCGCCAAAAGCGAGTTTTTGGCCAACATGAGCCACGAGATCCGCACGCCAATGAACGGGATTCTCGGCATGACAGAGCTCGCTCTCGACACAAATCTAAATGCCGAACAGCGTGAGTACCTCGCCGTGGTGAAGTCTTCCGCCGACGCCTTGTTGTCCATTCTCAACGACATCCTGGACTTCTCGAAGATCGAGGCGGGGAAGATCGAGATCGAGAGAGTGCCATTCCGACTGCGGGATTGCATTGAGGAGGCTCTCAGGCTCCTGGCTCTTCGCGCAGGTCAGAAGGGCTTGGAACTCGAGTGGGAAGTCGATCCCAAAGTTCCGGACAGTCTGGTCGGAGACCCGACGCGGTTGCGGCAGGTCATTCTGAATCTCGTGGGCAATGCCATCAAGTTCACGCGTCAGGGAGGCGTCACGGTGCGCGCTGAACTAGGCGGCGAGCTTTCCGATTCCGTGCCGGTCCGAATCTCCGTCACCGACACCGGTATCGGCATTCCGCTTGCGAAGCGCGACAAAATTTTTGAAGCCTTCGCGCAAGCAGATTCTTCCACCACTCGCGAATTCGGCGGAACCGGGCTGGGACTTTCCATCGCCGCCCGCCTCGTGCGGCTGATGGGCGGAACGATCGATCTGGAGAGCGAACTCGGAAAGGGCAGCCGATTTTGGTTTTTGGTGAGCCTGGGCCGAGCTGAGGAAGGGGCCACGCAAGCGCGACCTGCCCTTGCAGAATGCTTGAAGGACAAGCGCGTCCTTTGCGTGGATGACTCGGAGCCGAACCGGCGTTTCCTTGAATCTTTGCTCGGTAGCTGGGGCATGGAACCCAGCCTCGCAGCCGACGGCGCAACGGCACTGCGAGATTTCAGGCTGGCCCGGGGGCTGGCAAGACCCTTCGATGCTTGCCTCCTGGACCTGCAGATGCCTGGCATGGACGGTCTGCAACTCGCAGCCCAGCTACGCGAGCTCGACAAGGAGGGTCTTTCGCAGTTGCTGCTGTTGACCTCCGTCGCTGACCCCTGCGACGAAGAGAAGCGTCAACGGCTTGGAATTCGGGCGATCCTGCTGAAGCCGATTCATCGCGAGACTCTCCGAAAAGCGTTGATTTCGGCGCTTGAAGAAACGCGTCCTGAGACTGCTCCTCGCGCGCGGCGCGGACTCGCGGTCAAGACGCTTCGGCTGCGAGTCCTTCTCTGCGAAGACAACCTGGTCAACCAAAAGCTGGCGGCGGGAATTTTCAAACGGCTTGGACATTCCGTCGATATCACCAATAACGGCCGGGAAGCGCTCGACCGAATCGCGCAGAATCCGTATGACATCGTGATTATGGATCTGCAGATGCCCGTGATGGGTGGGTTGGAAGCCACGCAACTTCTCCGGGAGCGTGAATCGGTTACGGGCGGTCACTTACCCGTCGTGGCCATGACGGCACATGCGTTGAAAGGTGACAGGGAAAAATGCTTGGAGGCCGGAATGGATGGTTATGTGTCCAAGCCGATTCGCGTGGATTTGTTGGAGGAGGAGGTCAGACGAGCCATGGAGACTTTCATGCCCGACTCTAAAACTTCGGCGCTTCCCTCAAAGCGTTCCGAGCCGACTATCGATTCGGCGGAATTACTGCAGCGCGTGGACGGCGATCGGGAGCTCCTGTGGGAATTGATAGCCGCGATGCGTGAAGACCTTCCAAAACAACTCCAACTCATCAAGGAGAGCCTGTCAACGGCGAGCGCCGATGGCCTGCAGCGAGCGGGGCATACATTGAAGGGCGCGTTCGCCAATCTGGCCGCGCATTCGGCGCGCGACCTGGCTGCACGGTTGGAGGCGATGGGCCGCGCTGGTGAGCTCAGCGAGGCAGGCTTAGTCTTCAATCAGTTGCAAAGCGAATTGCATCGCGTATCGGCTGCCCTCGAAAGATTATGCCGGGAGGTGCCCGTTGAGGATTCTGGTCGCGGATGATGATCTTATTTCCCGCCGCCTGGTCGAGTCCGCGCTGACCAAGGCAGGATATGCGGTCGAGTCGGCGGGGGATGGTGAGCGGGCGGCCGCCGCACTCTGCTCTCAAGACGGCCCGCGCCTCGCCCTCCTGGATTGGATGATGCCCGGCCTGGACGGGCCGGCTGTATGCCGCGAGGTGCGTCGCAGGCATTCCCAGCCGTATGTGTACATGATCCTGCTGACCTCCAAGGAGGAGAAGAGCGACGTTATCGCCGGCCTTGAAGCGGGGGCGGATGATTACCTGACGAAGCCGTTTCACGCCGCCGAACTGAGAGCCCGGCTGCGAACTGGTCAGCGCATCCTCGAACTCGAGGACAGTCTCGTCGAAGCGCGGGAGCAAATGCGCTTCAAGGCGACCCACGATCCGTTGACGTCACTGTGGAATCGCGGCTTCATTCTCGACCACTTCCAGAGAGAACTTCAACGCGTGCGGCGCGAACGCAGCTCCCTGGCCGTTTTACTCTGTGACTTGGATCACTTCAAGGCGATCAACGATACGCACGGGCACCTCGTCGGCGACGAAGTCCTCCGGGAGTCAGCCCGGCGCTTGCTCGCTTCCGTCCGAACCTACGATGCCGTCGGCCGCTATGGCGGGGAAGAATTTCTAGTGGTGCTCTCGGGTTGTGAATCCTCGAACGCCCAACAACGCGCCGAGCAGATCCGCAAGGCCTTCGCGCAGCGCCCTGTGAACACGGGGTGCGGCCCAATCTCAATCACAACGAGTATCGGCGCGCTTGCCAGCCGGGATTGGACTTCCGCGAGTGCGCAGACACTATTGAGCGAGGCAGACGCGGCCCTCTATCAGGCGAAGTCCTCGGGGCGCAACTGCGTTGTTTTGACCAAGCCAGCGGCGGAACACGAGGCGGAAGAGGAACCGCGGGTGACAGGTCCTCCCCTGCGGACTTGACGTATACGTCTTACGACTTCTTGGCTGCCAGGCGCATTTGCTCCATCATCTGACGCATGGCCGCCGCGGAACCAGGGGCGCGCTTTTCCCGCCAGGCCTCCAGTTTCTTGCAAACTTCTTCAATGTTCACAAAGACCGTGGGGTTCTTGAAGGCCGCGCGCCAGGCGGGGACGATGTTGCGCACGCGATCCCAGACAACCCAAATCTCCCCATTGTTCTCAAAGAAAAGCTCCTCGTGGATCAATCCGCGGTTGAAAATACTTGCCACCATTTCCCAGTAGCTGAGCACCATGCGAATGTAGGTGTTTTCCTCGCTTCCCTGCGGATATTTCTGCGCCATGTCCTCGAGCGAGTTCGTATGGAAATTTTCGACGTACCATGCGCGCGCCTGGCGAAGGCGCGCTTCACGCCTCAGCTCGTAGAGACGCAGCATCAAATTCACTTCCTCGTAAGTGACGCTGGGCATGCCTCCTCCTTCCACAGTTAGATGGTACGGGCACCCGCCTGAGGTGCCTCGTCTTCCGAACGCATTGCGGGCGCATGGATTATCTCCACGCGTTGTACATCGCGGAGCGGCAACGCTTCGCGCTGAAACTCATTCTGGATGCGGCGGCGAAGCTCCCGGGCAACTTCGTCCTGGCGCGTTGGCGCCGTACGCACTTGGAGCCGGATCGTGCAGCCGTTGCTGTCGTAGGCCTGCACTCCGAGTACGCGGGGACCGTCTACCAGAGCCGGCGCCCAAGCCGGGTCGCCGCGCAGCCCTCCGGCGGCAGCCTCGAGAAGCTTCAGCACCCTCTCCAGCGGCAGACTCGAAGAAAAGGTGACATCGGCAAAGGCCTGTGACCAGTCGCGGCTCAGATTGGCGACCGTGCGGACGTCCCCGTTGGCAATGGTCACCAGAGCGCCGCGCGCGTCGCGCACTACGGTGCGGCGGAGCGTGAGATGATCCACCCGGCCCTCCGTGGCTCCGATCTGAACCGTGTCGCCGACCGCGTACTGATCTTCCAAAATAATGTAAAAACCGCTGATGACGTCGCGGACCAGGTTCTGCGCTCCGAAGCCGAGCGCGAGGCTGCCGAGTCCGGCCAGCGCCACCACCGGATTGATGTTGATGCCGAACTCGGGTATCGCCGTTAAAATGGCGAGCGCCCACACCAGTTTACTTCCGGCGCCGTAGAGCACCGTGGCCACGGTCCTCGTTTGCTGCTCGCGCGCCTGCGCGCCCCGCGTCTTCGAGGCTGCGGGCTTGACAATCAGATTCGTCAATACTCGCAGGATGCGGTTGAGAATGAGTGCGACAAGGAAAATCCCAAGCACGCGCAGTGCGTTGGGCACCGTAAACTCGGACCAGCGGATGAAAGAATTGGATATCGCGCTCACAGGCTGCCCGAGTATA
>Ga0209761_1002402_pt1 | contig 12301 bp, 9 predicted proteins | sample GraSoi013_1_40cm_4_FD_185818 | JGI IMG/M metagenome (GOLD analysis project Ga0209761, IMG submission 185818) | Grasslands soil microbial communities from the Angelo Coastal Reserve, California, USA - Sample 09_25_2013_1_40cm (SPAdes) (version 2) | ecosystem: Environmental > Terrestrial > Soil >... | reverse complement strand
GCTGTTGCACCCAGCGGCCGTCGTCGATGGCGTGGTAGGGCTGCATCGACGCGACGACCCCGATGCGGCTGAAGCGAGGGATGTCCGCCGGTCGCAGGTGCTGGCTGTGCTCGTCACGGAAGCGACGGTCACGGGGGCCGTGCGCCCGGGCCACGCTGTCGTAGATGTCGAGGAGGATAGCGTTGGCCCGGTCCCCGATGGCGTGCACGGCGATCTGCAGGCCGGCTGAGTCGGCGTTGCCGATCCAGGTGCCCATGTCTCTCTCGGAATGTTGTAACAGGCCGTAGTAGCCCGCCGAGTCGGCGTAGGGGTCGAAAAAGTACGCCGTGCGCGCACCCGCCGAGCCATCCATGAAGCCCTTCAGGCCGCCGATCTTGACCCAGTCGTCGCCGGAGCCGCTACGGTGCAGGGTTTCCGCCACCGCACGCCAATCCTCGAGCGGGAGGTAGAGCGCGGCCCGCACAGTCAGTCGGTCAGCCTTCTCCAGGCGGCGGAAGCTGGCGAGATCGGCCCAGGAAGCCGACATGAACCCCGTCGCGGTCACGCCGAGGGAGGCCGCGTGGGCGAGGGCCCGGGCGAGCGCCGAGTCGCGCTGCTCGGGGGACGGGTTCGGCACGGCGTGCTCGATCAGGCCGAGGGCTTGGTCCTTGAAGATCCCGGTGGGTTCGCCGCTCTTGTCGCGCAGGATCTCGCCGCCCGGGGGCGTGGGAGTGGCTTTGGTGATGCCTGCCACCTTGAGTGCCGCGTTGTTGGCCAGCGCCTCGTGGCCGTCCAGCCGGCTGACGAAGACTGGGTTGTTCGGCGTGACCGAGTCGACCCACTCGTGGCGCGGCAGCATCTGGCCGGGCCACAGTGTGTGATCCCAGTCCCCGCCCAGGATCCACTCGCCTGGCTTCAGCGACTTGGCGTACTCCTTGAGCCGGCGGACGAATTCCTGCGGCGTGGCGGCATTCCGCAGGTCGACCGAAGCGAGCTGGAACCCGCCGCTGATGAAATGGGTGTGCCCGTCAGCGAAGCCGGGCATCACGAGTCCGCCCCGGGCGTCGACCACGTGGGTGCGGGACCCGATGAGGGGCGCTACGGCCGCGCTGTCGCCCACCTGGAGGATCCTGCCGCCCCGGACGGCGACGGCGCCGGGCTGGGGATTGCCGGAGGAAAGCCCGGTCCAGACGAGGCCGCCGGTGACCACCAGATCGGCCCTGGAACTGCAGGCGGCGAGCGACAGCACGAGCACGGCCAGCACGGACCTACGGTTGATCATGACGGGTCTCGGGTCAGCGGAGTTTGGCGATGCGGTGGATAGTCTCCAGCGCGCTCATCGGATCGGCGCCGCTCTGTCCTGACGTCCCCGGCAGGGCGGTCAAGGCGTCGCGAACGTCGAGTAGCACCTCGAGCAGGAGCTGCTCGCGCTGGTAGGCTGCGTCGAGATCGGCCATCCGGACCTGGTCGTCGGCGGCGCGAGCGCGGTCGTAGGCCTCGCGGTAGATCGATTCGAGATTGTCGAGGATCTTCTGGCGGGGGCGCGGCATGACGAAGAAGATACAAGAGCGACGGAAGGACGGAATGACGGAAAGGGGATGCCGCGTGGGCGACCGACCGTTTAGCTTGGGCTCCATGACCCTCGCGGGCAAGAAGGTCCTGTTCTTTGCCGGACCGCTGTACGAAGACCTCGAGCTCTGGTATCCGAAGATCCGGCTCGAGGAGGAGGGCGCCGAGACCACGGTCGCGGGGCTGGGCGAGAAGATCTACCAGGGCAAGCGCGGCTATCCGGTCACGGTGGACACCAACGTCGACCAGGTCCACGCCGAGGAGTTCGACGGGCTCGTGATTCCGGGCGGTTTCGCCCCTGACCAGCTGCGCCGCTCCGAAAAGGTCCTGCAGATCACCCGCGAGCTGTACCAGACCGGGAAGCCGCTCGCGTTCATCTGTCACGCCGGCTGGGTACCGATCTCGGCCAGGATCCTCACGGGCAAGCGCGCGACCAGCGTGCGCGCCATCAAGGACGACATGGAGAACGCGGGCGCGCTCTGGGAGGACAGCCCCGTGGTAGTGGATGGGAACCTGATCTCGTCGCGCACCCCCGCGGACCTGCCGCAGTTCTGCCGGGCGCTGATCGCCGCCTTACGACAGGGGCCCAGAGACTGAAAAACAGGATGCGACGGAAGGACGGAATGACGGAAGGGGGCGCTGATCACCCGCCTCCTGCGCGAGGTGACTTCACCGCTCGGCTGGCGATCGCCGAGTAGAGACCCCAGGTGAGCTTGCCGACGCGCACCCGCAGCGCTTCCAGCCGTTGGAACTCGGCTGGATCCAACACCCCGACATCCCGAGCGAACACCAACGCATAGGATACTTCAGCGAAAGAGCCAATCGCGATATCCAGAAATCGACGAAACTCTGTGCTTCCCCGCTTCGCAGAACCTTCCGCGATATTGGCTGGGATTGAAAACGCTGCCCGTCGTATCTGGGAACTGAGTCCGTATTGCTCGTCTCTGGGAAAGGCTTTGGTAACACGGTACACGGCGACCGCGAATTCGTGCGCCGAACTCCAAGCCGTTAGCCGCTCGTATGGCATCATAACACGACCATAAGGCCCGCGGCACCCGGAGTGTCATCCAAATCGCGCGATCCCCCACCAATGCGTCGCCCTCACCCCTTTTCCGTCCTTCCGTCCTTCCATCATTCCGTCGTCTCTGTTATCGGGCGCAGGACTAGCCCGCTGGGCACCTTGGGCACGAAATAGGTCGACTTCGGCGGCATCACGTCTCCCGCATCCGCCACCGCGAACACCTGCTCCACTTTCGTGGGATTGAGCAGCACGGCGCTCGTCGCGTTCCCCTGCCGCACCGCCGCGAACGCCTGCCGCGCGTCCGGCGTGTAGGTGAGCGTGGGGGTGGAGGTCCCGGCGCTCAGGATCTCCTGGACGACCAGCGCCTCGACGATCTCCACGTCGAGGGTGCGCACCGCCGAGGTCTTCCCGAGCTGGGGGACCTCCGCGAGGGGCGCCTCCGGCTTCAGAACGAGCGTGAGATCGTCGCCCCCGGGCAACGCTACGATGCAGGCCGTTCGCCGCGCGCCCAGCTCGGCGAGTCGCTCGATCCGGTCGGCGCAAGGGGCGACGCGCCCCACGTCGAACCAGCGGCGCCACCGGGTGACGAGCTGCGCGATGTCCCTCCCCGGCGCGAATATCACCCGGTGCGTAGGCAGCACCGTGAGACCCGGGTCGGCCGCGGACACGATGAACGCCAGCACCCGGTCGGCCCCAGGGTTCTCCCGGGCGTGCGCGACGGCGGTCTCGTAGCGGTGGTGGCCGTCGGCGATGTAGAGAGGATGCCGCGAGCAGTGCGCTGCGAGTCGTGCCGCGGGCTCACCGGTCACGACCCAGAGCCTCATGCGCACGTCATCCAGCTCCGCCCACGCCGCGGGCGGCGTCGTCGTCACCGGCCGCAGGCCGCCCAGAAGGGCGCCGTCCGGGTCGGGGGCCAGGAGGAAGATGGACTCGAGGCTGGTGCGCGTGGCCCGCAGCAGGGCCAGGCGATCCGCCTTGGGGCCCGCATGGGTCTTCTCGTGCGGCCGGATGCGTCGCGTCTCGTAGGGCTCGGCGGCGACGGCGGCGAACATTCCCGTGCGCGTCCGCCACTCGCCGCCGTCTCCCGGCACCTGGTACTCCTGGGCGACCACATACACCGCGGGGGCCGCGTCGGCGGCGAGCCTCCCCTCCCGTCGCCAGGTCGCGAGCAGCTCTGCGGCGCGGGTGTAGCGGTCCTCGCCAGCGGGCGCTTCCGGAAGAATGAGATGGACGATATTGTGGGAGTCCGAGGCGGCCAGCCGCGCGCGCTCGGGCGGTGCGATCACGTCGTAGGGCGGCGCGATCAGCCGGGACAGCGACTGCGCGGCGGCGAACCGTTCGCCGCGGAACGGCACCACCAGCTGTGGATGCGTGGTCGCCACGTCAGCGATCTTCCCCCCCCCCCAAGGCTACTTCACTCAGTCAGCGCTTGCGACGCCGCTCGCTGGACCAGGACGGAACGCTGACCTCTTCATAGAGCCGCTCGTAGCTCCCCAGCCGATCAGGGTCGATCGCCCCCTCGGCCGCCGCCCGGCGGACCGCGCAGTCGGGCTCGGCCAGGTGGCGGCAGTTGTCGAAGCGGCAGCGGTCCAGATAGCGCCGGAACTCCGGGAAGCAGGCTCCCAGGCGGTCGGCGTCGATCCCCCAGGTGCCCACCTCCCGCATCCCGGGCGTGTCCACCACGAATCCCGCGCCGGCGAGGGGCACCAGCTCGGCCGCCGTCGTCGTGTGCTTGCCGGTACGCCAGTACGCACTGATCTCGCCGGTGCGCAGACCGAGCGCCGGCTCGAGCGCGTTCAGCAGGCTCGACTTCCCCACCCCGGATGCCCCCGTGAACACCGATGTCCGTCCCCGCAGCAGATCGCGAAGCGCAGGGAGTCCTTCGGGCAGCTTGGCGGATGTGGCGAGCACCTGATAGCCTGCGGGCCCGTAGCGACGTGCCAGCGCTTCCTGTCCGGCACGGGCGAGCTCGATCTTGTTCACGACCACGACGGCGGGCAGGCCGTTCGCCGCGGCGACCACGAGGAACCGGTCGAGCAGGCGCGCGTTCGGCTCGGGATCCCGCGTCGAGGCGACCACCACCACCTGGTCGATGTTGGCGGCGACCGGTTGGCTGCGCCGCCCGCCGCCCGCCGCCCGGCGGGCAAGCACCGAGCGACGCGGGCGGATGCCCGCGATCGTCGCGCTGCTGCTCCCCCCCCCTTCCAGCTCCACAATATCCCCCGCCACCACGCGGTCGTCGTCCTTGAATTTCAGTTTGCCGCGGAGCGATGCCGTGACCTCCCCGGCCTCCGTGTACACCCGGTAGGTACCGCCCCGGCGGCCCAGCACGACGCCCGTGGTCATCCCGCCACCGCCACGCAGCGATCCAAGTATGCCTTCACCTCGGCCAAGGTCAGGGCGAGCACGGGCGCCACCGCCTCGTCCGGAGTGCGGCCGAAGGCCAGGTAGTCCGTCTCGAGATGTCCTGAGGGCCGGTCCGCCCCGACGGACCACCGCAGGAACAGCAGGGCCGCGCCGTAGCGGCCATGGGCGTCGGGCGTGTCGTCGACGAAGGTGGCCACGGTGTAGGCCAAGCCGTCCGGGCCACCGAACGCGGGAGCGCGCTGATGGACCCGCTCGTAGCCGCCGAGGGTGTCGTCGTCGCTCACCGCCGCCGTAGGGACTCCTTCACGACATGACCAACGAATGCCGGGATCAGGGATAGAACTTGCCGTGGCGGCGCGCCTGGTCCTGCAGCACTTCGCAGGGAGAGAAGCGTTCGCCACAGCGGTCGGCGAGGCGCTCCAGGTCCGCCACGACGCGCGCGGCGCCCAAGTCGTCGACGTGGCGCAGCGGCCCGCCGCGGAACGGCGGGAACCCAAAGCCGAAGAGAGCGCCGATGTCCCCGTCGCGCGGGGAGCGCACCACCCCCTCGCCCACCGCGCGGGCAGCCTCGTTCAGCATCGTCAGCACCACTCGTTGCAGGATCTCGGCCGGACGGACGCCGCCGTTGGGGTGCACGCCCACCAAGGCGTAGGCTGCGGGGTCGACGCCCCGATTCTTGCCATTGGCGTACTTGTAGAAGCCCTTCCCCGCTTTGCGTCCCAGACGCCCATCCTTGACGAGCAGGGCGAACACGGGCGCGGGCACGAGCCGGTCGCCGAACGCCGCGTGCAGCACTCCGGAGGCTTTCTGAGCTACATCGAGCCCCACTTCGTCGAGCAGGGTGATGGGCCCTACCGGGAACCCCCACTGCACCATCAGGCGGTCGATCTCCTCGATCGCGACGCCCTCAAGCAGGATGTGCCCCGCTTCATTCATATAGGGCGCGAGGATGCGGTTGATCCAGAAGCCCGGGGTGTCCTTCACCACGATGGCGGTTTTGCCCATCCGCCGGCCGAACGCGACCGCCGTGCTCACCGTGCCGGGGGTGGTGCGCGCCCCGGGGATGACCTCGAGCAGCGGCATCCGAGCGACCGGCGAGAAGAAGTGCATGCCGATCACCCGCTCGGGCCGCTGCGCCGCCTCGGCGATGCGCGTGATGGGGATGGTCGAGGTGTTCGACGCGAAGACCGCGTGCTCGGGCGTCGCCGCCTCCACCTCACGGAGCACCTGCTGCTTGACCTGGAGGTCCTCGAACACCGCCTCGATCACGAGGTCGGCGCGACCGAACCCGGCGTAGCTATCGCTCCCCGACACGAGGGCGATGAGGCGGGTGTGCTCGTACTTCGTGATGCGGCGCCGCTTGAGCCGGTCGTCGAGGATCTCGCGCGCCGCGATGAGTCCCTTGGCGACGCGCGGCAGGTCCGAGTCTTTCATCCGCACGTCCACACCGGCCTGCGCCACCGCCGTGCCCGCGATCCCCGCCCCCATGAAGCCGGCGCCCACGATGCAGAGCCGCTTCACTTCGTCCGCCACGCCGTAGTCTTTCTTCAGCTGCGTGGTGGCGAAGAAGATCTGGACCAGCTTGCGCGAGACGTCCGTGACCGCCAATCGACCGAACAGTTGCGCCTCTCGCTTCAGTCCCTCGGCGATGCCGTGCCGCAGGCCGTACTCGACGGCTTCGAGCGCCGCAAGCGGCGCCGGGTAGTTGCCCCCGGTCTGCTTCAGCACCTGCTGGCGCGCCATCCGGAACACCAGCATCCGGCCGAGCGGGTTGCCGTCGAGCACCCAGCCGACGAAGCCGCCGGGGCGCTTCCGGCGGGGCCGCCAGCCGCCCGCGAGCTTCTTCGCCGCCGCCAAGGTGATGTCGCGGAGGATGGCGGGCGGCACGAGCTCGTCCACGATCCCGAGCTGGAACGCTTTCCGGGCGCGCTCGACCTTCCCGGCGAGGATGATGTCGAGCGCGGCACGGGCGCCGATCAGCCGCGGCAGCCGCTGGCCGCCGCCGGCGCCCGGCAGGAGGCCAAGTTGCACCTCGGGCAGACCGAGCTGGGTCTTGGGGTGGTCGGTCGCGACGCGGTAGGCGCAGGCGAGCGCGAATTCGAGCCCGCCGCCCAGACACGCGCCGTGAATCCCCACGACCACCGGCTTGGGGAACGCCGCGACCCGGCTCAGCATCTCGTGGCCATCGGCCGAGAGGCGTTCGGCTTCGGCCGCCGAGGAGAGCTTGACGAACTCCTCGATGTCCGCGCCGGCGATGAAGTTGTCGGGCTTGCCCGAAAAGAGCGCGACCGCCTGGGCACCGGGCTCGGCCGCGAGCCGCTCGAACGTCGCGTTGAACTCGTCCTTCACCGCCCGCGAGATGACGTTGACGGGGTGGTCGGTGAGATCGAGCGTGACGACCGCGATGCCATCCTGCAGTTCGCATCGGAGGGCAGGCATCACCGCCGCTCCAGGACCATCGCGAAGGCCATGCCGCCCTGCGCACAGATGGAGATGAGGCCGAGCTGCACGTCGCGCCGGCGCATCTCATTGGCCAACGTGGTGACCATGCGCCCCCCCGTGGCCCCGAACGGGTGGCCGATGGCGATCGAGCCGCCCATCACGTTGATACGGTCCTCGTCGATCTCCCAGCCCTTCTCGGCCCAGCCGGTGAAGTTGGACAGCACCTGCGCCGCGAACGCCTCGTGCACCTCGATCAGCCCGAGGTCCTGCCAGGCGATGCCGGCGCGCTCGAGCGCCTTCGGCACCGCCCAGACCGGAGCCTGCAGCAGCTGCCATCCGGGGTCCACCGCCGCGACGGCGTAGGAGCGGATGAAGGCCAGCGGCTCGTAGCCCAGCGTGCGTGCAGCGTCCTCGCCCATCAGCAGCACGGCCGAGGCCCCGTCCGTGAGGGGGGAGGAGTTGGCCGCCGTCACGCTGCCGTAGCGTCGGTCGAACACGGGCTTGAGCTTGGCCATCTGCTCGAGGGAGGTGTCGGTGCGGATCCCGTTGTCCTGGGTCACGACGGGCGCATCGCCCCGGGCCGGGAACCACGGAGCGATTTCCGCCGTGAGCCGGCCGTCGGCCGTGCCCTTGGCGGCGTACTGGTGGCTGCGCAACGCCCAGCGGTCCTGCGCGTCACGGCCGATGTGGTTCTCCTTGGCCATCTTCTCGGCCGACTGCCCCATCGACTCACCGGTGGAAGGTTCGGCGATGGCCGGCGAGACGGGAATCAGGTCGCGGGGGCGGATGCGGGAAAAGACCCCGAGCCGCTGGCTCAACGTTTTCGCCTTGCTCGCCTCGATCAGGATGTCGGCCAGGCGTCGCGACGCGAGGATCGGAATGTCCGAGAGCGACTCCACCCCACCGGCGAGAATGACGTTGGCGTGGCCGAGGGCGATCTGGTCCTGGGCGGAAGTGATCGCCTGGCCGGCGGAGGCGCAGGCGCGGTTCAAGGAGAAGGCGGGGGTTTCCTTGGGGAACTGGGGGAGGAGGCTCACCTCGCGGGCCACGTTCGGCACCAGGGCCGACGGCACCACCTGTCCGAAGATCACCTCGTCCACCTCGGCGCCGTCCAAGTTCGCGCGCTCGAGCAGCTCCCGGGCGGCATAGCGCGCCAGGTCCACGGCGCGCGCGTCTTTCAGCGCCGTGCCCGACTTGCAGAACGGTGTCCGGCACCCCGCCACCACCGCTACACGCCGTCCGTTTCCAGGCGACATTAGATTCTCCCTCCAGGACCTCCCCCCTGGCCTCCTCTCCGCATCGTGGAGAGGGGGAACGAGGGGGGTGAGGTCCGGACCGAAACCTACCACTAGGCCTATCCGGAGGGGAGTTGGCCGAGTCCCCGTTCTCGTACCGCACGCGCGCCGCCGCGCTCGACGCCATGGCCGCCGATCCGGTGGACGTGCTGGTCATCGGCGGAGGAATCACTGGGGCGGGCATCGCCCGCGACGCCGCCCTGCGGGGCTTGCGCACTGCGCTCATCGAGAAGAGCGACGTGGCCGCCGGCACCAGCTCGCGCTCCTCGCGGCTGATTCACGGCGGCCTGCGCTATCTGGAACACTACGACTTCCGTCTGGTGTTCGAGGCGAGCCGGGAGCGCCGCGTGTTGCTGCGCATCGCACCGCATCTGGTACGTCCCCTCCCTTTCCTCTTTCCGTGCTATCGCGGCGGCCGCGTGCCGGCCTGGAAGGTGCGCGCGGGCATGTGGCTTTACGACCTCCTGGCGGCCTTCCGAAACGTGAAGCGGCACCGGTGGCTCGGGCCGCGGGAGGTCCGGAGGGTCGAGCCGGGGCTGCGCGATCGCGAGCTGCAGGGGGCGGCGCTCTACTACGACGCGCAGACCGACGACGCCCGCCTCGCCCTCGCCACCATGCGCGGCGCCGCACAGTCCGGCGCGCTGATCGCGAGCTACGCGGAAGCCACGGCGCTCTTGAAGCCGGATGGGCGCATCGGCGGGGCGATGGTGCGGGACGTGCTGACCGGCCGGACACTGCACGTGCGCGCCCTGGTTGTCGTGAACGCGACCGGCCCGTGGGTGGACGCCCTGCGTCGACTCGACGAGCCTGGGGCGGCCGCGCTGTTGCGGCCCTCCAAGGGGGCCCACGTCGCGGTGCCCCGCGCACGGATCGGCCACACCAACGCCATCACCCTCATGTCGCCCCTCGACGGTCGCGTGATGTTCGTGCTTCCCTGGGGCGACCTGAGCTACATAGGCACGACCGAGACCGACGACGCGAGTCCCCCCCACCCCGACGCGACGTACGCCTCCCTTGCCGACGTCGTGTACCTGTTGCGCTCGGCGAACGCGCTGTTCCCCAACGCCCGTCTCGCCCCACCGGACGTCCGCTCAACGTGGGCCGGGCTGCGACCGCTGCTCGCGCCGGACAAGGAACTGTCGGCCTCCCAGGTGTCGCGCGAACACCGGGTGGTGGAGAGCGCGAGCGGGCTGATCACCATCGCGGGCGGCAAGCTGACGACCTATCGCGTGATGGCGCGTGACGTCGCGGACCGCGTGGGACAGCGCCTCCGCGCCCTCGACGGCCGCCCGCTCCCGCCGCGCGCCCGCACCGACGCGCTGGTGCTGCCCGGTGGCGAAACGGCCGATCTCGAGGGCCTCGTGAAGGCGGCGAAGCAGCGGGGGGTCTCGGATGCCACGGCGCAGCACCTGGTGGCGAAGTACGGCAGCGAGTCGGCGGCGGTGTTGAACCTGGTGGACCACGATCGGGCGCTCGGGGCCGCGATCCTCGCGGGCCGCCCGGAGATCTGGGCCGAAGTGACGCACGCGGTGGAGCGGGAGATGGCGCTGCGGCTCTCGGATGTGCTGATCCGGCGCCTGCACCTCTTCTACGAGGCGCCGGGCCAGGCGGCCGCTGCAGCCGTGTCCGTTTCCGAACGGTTAGCCGCGCTGCTCGGCTGGGACGCCACCCGGCGCGCCGAGGAGGTCGCCGATTACCAGCGGGAGGTGGAGCGGTCGCGAGCCTACCTGAAGGACGTCGCCGGCACGCGCAGAATCACGGCTTGACGTGTACCCGGGGCCGGGGCACGCGGATGTGCACCGCCCGCTCGTCGCCGTCGTCCCCGATCTGCCGCAACGCCCATTTCGCGACGTTCCGCACCTCGGCCGACCGATCGTCGGTCGCCGCTTGGAGCGCGGGCAGGGCGCGCGGGCTCTCGATCTCTCCCAGCGCCCACGCCGCGGTGGCGCGCACGTCCTCGTCCTCGCTCTTCAGCGCGGCCGCGAGCGGCTCCACGGCGTCGGCGTCCTGGATCTCTCCCAGCGCCCAGGCCGCCAGTCGCCCCACCTCCGGGGCCGTGTCCTTCAGCGCCGTGGCGAGTGGTGATACAGCCTGGGAGTTCCCGATTTCGCCCAGCGCCCACGCAGCTGTGCTGCGCACGTCCACATCCTGGTCATGCAGGGCGCCGGCGAGCGGCATCACGCCGCTGGCGTCCCCGATCTCGCCGAGCGCCCACGCTGCGGTGCGGCGCACGGCCGCCTCGGCGTCGTGGAGCGCGGTGGTCAGGGGACGCACCGCTGTGCCGTTGTCGATCTCGCCGAGGGCCCAGGCGGCCATCCGGCGCACGCCCTGGTCACGGTCGTTCAGGGCGGCGGTGAGCGCATCGATCGCCCGGGCATTATCGATCTCCCCCAGCGCCCAGGCTGCCGTCCGGCGCACCGGGGGGCTTGGGTCCCGCAGGGCGCCGACCAAAGGCTCGATGGCGGCGGTGTTCTCCAGGCCGCCGAGGCCGCGCGCGGCCATGATGCGCACACCGGGGTCTTCGTCCTTCAGAGCGTCGGAGAGCGGCCGCAGCGCGCGCGCGTCTCCGAGCTCAACCATGCCCAACGCCCCGGTCTCCCGCAGCCCGGCGCTGGGATCGCGAAGCAGTGCGGCGAACAGCTCGTACGTCCCGGGCGCTGCGGCATTCCCCAGCGCTCGCGCGGCCAGGTTGCGCACGCAGCGGCTCTCGTCCCGGAGCACGGCGCGATACGCGCCCAGCGTACCCGGATCAATGGATTTCTCGAACCGCAGGCCATGCCGGATGTGGATGCGTGGCTCGGAGCCCCATGAGACGTGCGGCATCGGCATGGGAATCGGCACCGGCATCGGCATCGGGAGGTCGTCGGACCAGTCGCCGCCGAAGCGGCCTTGGTTCAGCACAGTCCGGGCTGCGAGCTCGCAGACGGCAGGGTCGGCGCTCTTAAGAAGCGCGAGCAGCCGAGCTGTGGCCGCGGAATCCCTCGGGGCGGCGGCGGCGGACAGAATCGACAGGACCACGGCAGCGATCATCATCGGAGCCTCGGGCGCAGGAGTTCTCAGGCGATGGTACCACAGGTATGGATGATCGGGCCGGCCAGAAGGTTGCCCCGGGTGGCGACGACCCGAAAAGCCTGTATAATCTGCCCCGTGACGCCGTGGGCACGTTGCTGGCTGCTGCTGGGCATGGCGACCGTGGTCGCCTGTGCGGGCGAACGGCCCGCGCCGCCGGGCGGGTCCGTCTCCCGAGGACCGGCTGACTCCCTGATCCCGTCCGGCCCGCTCGGCGCCGCCATCCGCCGCGGCCGCGCCTTGATGCTCGCCACGCGGGACAGCCTGGCGGCCCATGTCGGCAACCGGTTGCGCTGCGTGAGTTGCCACCTCGACGAAGGGCGGCGGCCGACGGGGTCGTGGGTGGGAGTGTTCGCGCGCTTCCCGCAGTACCGCGCCCGCAGCGGCACCGTGGAGACGATCGAGTACCGGATCAACGACTGCTTCCGACGCAGCATGAACGGGACGGCGCTGGACCCGGGAGGCGCGGATATGCGCGATATGGTCGCCTACTTGGCGTTCTTGTCGCGGGACGCCACCGTGGCACCGCCCCCCCCCCCCCCCCCCCCCCCCCCCCCCC
>Ga0209761_1002398_pt1 | contig 12318 bp, 10 predicted proteins | sample GraSoi013_1_40cm_4_FD_185818 | JGI IMG/M metagenome (GOLD analysis project Ga0209761, IMG submission 185818) | Grasslands soil microbial communities from the Angelo Coastal Reserve, California, USA - Sample 09_25_2013_1_40cm (SPAdes) (version 2) | ecosystem: Environmental > Terrestrial > Soil >... | reverse complement strand
GACGACGGCGGGTTCTCCGACGACTCCTGGGACCCGGTATGGGAGGCGGCCGTGGTTGTCGACTCGCTCGGCTGGACAGCCGAGATCCGGATTCCCTTCTCCCAGCTCCGGTTCTCGCACGCCCCCGAGCAAGTGTGGGGGGTGCGCTTCGTGCGCTGGATCCAGCGCAAGCAAGAGTTCGACATGTTCCCGTTCGTGGGCAAGACCCAGACCGGCCTCGCCTCGCGCTTCGCCCACCTCCTGGGGTTACGCGACATCCCGGCGCCCCGGCGCCTCGAGCTGCTCCCCTACTCAGTCGGCCGCGGCACCTATCATGAGCCCGTAGCGGCGGCCAACCCGTTCGACGAGCGCAGCCGCTACTTCGGTGGCGCCGGGCTCGACGTGAAGTACGGCATCACCTCGAACCTGACGGTGGACGCTGCGTTCAATCCGGACTTCGGACAGGTGGAGATCGATCCGGCGTTCGTGAACCTCACGGCGTTCGAGCAGTTCTTGCCGGAGCGCCGGCCGTTCTTCATCGAGGGCCGCGACATCTTCACCTTCGGCGGGAACGGCGGCGGACTCAACAGCTTCGGCGGCACGCCGCAGTTCTTCTATTCCCGCCGCATCGGGCGGCCACCCCAGGGCGCGCCGACCTCGCCCGGTCAGTTCGCGGACGTCCCCGACAACACCACGATCCTCGGCGCGGCGAAGCTCAGCGGCAAGACCACAAGTTGGTCGCTCGGCGTGCTCGAGGCGCTCACGGCGCGCGAGAGGGCTGCCGTGGTCGATACCACAACCGGCGCACGGTACTCCGATGAGGTGCAGCCGCTCACCAACTACTTCGTGGGCCGCCTGAGGCGCGACTTCCCCGGCGGCGATACTCACCTGGGATTCCTCGCGACCGCGGTGAACCGCCAGCTCGACGCTCCGGCGCTGCTGTTCCTGCGCCAAGCGGCCTACGCCGCCGGCATGGACCTGTTGCACCGCTTCGGAAAGAGCACGTACACGCTCGCCGCCTCCTTGGGCGCGTCCTACATCCGGGGAGACACCGCCGCGATCCAGGCCGCCCAGCTCTTCTCCAACCGCTACTTCCAGCGGCCCGACGCGCACAGCTTCCACTACGATCCCAGCCGCACTTCGCTCGCGGGCCTGACCGGCGATCTCTACGTCAACAAGGTGGCGGGCAACTGGCTGTGGGGCCTCGCGGGCAGCACCACCACGCCCGGGTTCGAAGTGAACGACATCGGCTTTCAGCGCCGCGTGGACCGCATCTCCGGTGCCGCGTACGCCGGATACCACTGGACCAAGCCGGGCAGGGTGTTCCGCGAATCGAGCGCATTTCTCTCGATGGGACCGAGCTGGAACTACGACCTCGACAACATTCAGAAGGCATTCACCGCGTTCGCCTTCGGGACGTTTCGGAACTTCTGGGGCTACAACGCGAGCGTGGCGTACTCCGCCCGCGCCCTGGACGACCGCCTTACTCGGGGCGGGCCGCTCGCCGCCACTCCCGCCGCGTGGAACGCGTTCACCGAAGTGTTCAGCGACCTCAGGCGTCCCGTGAGCTTCGACGCGTCCGTTTCGTATTCGTGGAACGATGCGGATGGCTGGACGCTGGACCTGACGCCGAGCGTGCAGGTGCGACCGAGCGGCGCGGTCTCGTTCAGCCTCGGCCCCGAATACGTCGTGGGTAGGGATGCGGCCCAGTACGTCACGCAGGTGAGTGACCCCACCGCGACGGCGACCCTCGGGGCCCGCTACGTGTTCGCCGAGCTGGCACAGCACAGCGTGAATGTCGCGCTGCGCCTGAACGTGACCTTCTCGCCCATCTTGAGCTTCCAGCTGTACGCTCAGCCCTTCGTCTTCGCCGGAGCCTACACCCAGTTCAAGGAGCTGCGCGCCCGCCGCACCTACACCTTCAACGTCTTCGGGCAGGACAACGGCTCGACCATCGCCTACGATGGGGCGGCCAACGCCTACACGGTGGACCCGGACGGCGCAGGGCCCGCCGCCCCCTTCTCATTCGACAACCCCGACTTCCGCACCCGCTCGCTCCGCAGCAACGCGGTGCTGCGGTGGGAGTACCGACCCGGCTCCACGCTGTTCGTCGTATGGACCCAGAGCCGCCATGGCGACTTCGGCGATCCCAGCTTCGACCTCACACGCGACCTCGGCCGCGAGCTGCTCCGCGACCGGCCGACGAATGTGCTCCTCGTAAAGCTCAACTACTGGTTGAGTCGCTAACAGCCCGACCGTCCGACTGCCCGTCGTATATTCCCCGCATGGCCTTCTGGACGCTCCGCCGCTCACTCGGTGCCGCGGCCGTTCTGGCGGTGTCGCTCGCCTTGGGCTGGGCGGCCGTCGTGCTCGCCGTCGCCGTCACCGCGGCGCGCGACCAGGCGACGACCGCGGATGCGATCGTCGTGCTCGGGGCGGCCCAGTACAACGGCCGCCCCTCACCGGTGTTCCGGTCACGGCTCGACCACGCGGCCGCGCTGTACCAGCGCGGCTACGCGCCGGTCGTGCTGGTGACGGGTGGCGTCGGCACGGGCGACACGGTGAGCGAATCGGAGGTCGGCCGTCGCTACCTCGTCAGGGCGGGCCTCCCGGAGAGCGTCGTGACGGCACTCCCGGCCGGCGCGAGCACGTCCTCGTCGCTCGACGGGGTGGCGCGCTGGTTCAAGGGCCAGTCGAATCGCCGTGTGCTGCTCGTGAGCGACGGCTTCCACATGCTGCGCCTTCAGATCATCGCCAGCCGCCTGGGGCTCGTGCCGTTCACGTCCCCGACGCCGAACTCCCCCATCCACGCCAATCCCCGGCTCAACGCCGGGTATCTCTTCGCGGAGGGTGTCAAGGTGCCGCTGACCTGGCTGTTCCAACACTGACCGGGGGTCCCATGCAGCTCGCCAGCCGCCGCGTCTACTCGGGCAGGGTCGTGCGCCTCGACGTGGATACCGTCCGCTTCCCGGACGGCTCCACCGGAGAGCTGGAGATGGTGCGACACCCCGGCGCCGCCGCCGTCGTGCCGTGCGCCTCGGCCCCTACCGGGGGCGACCCCGTCATTCTGATGCTGCGCCAGTTTCGCTACGCCGCGGCGGGACCCTTGTGGGAGATTCCCGCCGGGACGCTCGCCGCGGGGGAGACTCCCGAGGCGTGCGCGCGGCGTGAGCTGCTCGAGGAAGCGGGGGTCTCGGCTGAGCACATGGAGCCGCTGACTGCGATCTGGACCACACCGGGCTTCACCGATGAAGTCATTCACCTGTTTCTCGCCACAGGTCTCACGGCGGGGACCGCGAACCCCGAGCGCGACGAGTTCATCGAGGTCGTCCCGCGCCCCCTCTCCCAGGTCCTGGCCGCGATCCGTGACGGCGAAATCCGTGACGCGAAGTCGATTGTCGCTATCCTTTATATGGCGCGGTTCAAGCTCGGGCTGTAACGTTGCGCTGTCACCACGAGAGGACGCCCGTTGGCTCGGGCACGGGCGACCAACCCATTGCCGGGCAGGCAGTTGCAAATGACCGGCGACGGGTACGGTTCGTGCCGTATCTAATGAGTAGAAGCCTGCAAGCCGACGCCGTCTTCGCCCGGAACCTAAGGGACCCGATCATGCGAGCCGTGCTCAAAGGGAAAACCGAAGCCGTCGTGACCCGGCGCGGGCTCGAGCGCGGCACGCTCCACGAGCACGACGATGGGCGGCTCGTGCTCGAGCACCTGCGGGGGGACCCCCAGGCATTCGGTGCCCTGGTGGACCGCTATCAGACCCGCCTCCTCAACTTCATCAACCGGACCATCGGGGACCGCGAGCGCGCCGAGGACCTCGTCCAGGAGGTCTTCATCCGGGTCTTCCGGCACCTGCATCGCTTCGACCAGACCAAGAAGTTCTCGACGTGGATTTATACGATCGCCTCGAACCTGGCGAAGAACGAGCTCCGCAACCGCAGCCGCAACCCGCTGGTGCTGTTCCAGACGATCAAGCAGCACTGGGAGGCCGACCACCGGCCGCTGCAGTTCGAGGACACGACGGCCCGGCCGGACGACCTGTACCGCAAGCGCTACTTGAAGGAGGCGGTGGACCAGTGTGTCGGCCAGCTCCCCGCCCACCATCGAGTGGTGTTCGTGCTGCGGGAGCTGGAAGGGAAGAGCTACGCCGAGATCGCCGACATCACGGGCTGCAATCTGGGCACCGTGAAGAGCCGGCTGAACCGAGCCCGGAACAGCTTCGCCCAGCTCATCGAGCCGCTGCTCGAATAGCCCACAACCCAGATCCCCCACATCCCCACTACCCTGGGTGCGTGGGGGGTGTGGGAACCCGCCCCGGTTCGGACGGTAGTACTCCCGCACATGACCTGTCTCCAGTTCCGCGACCGCTACAGCGACTATCGCGACGGTCTGATCACGTCCGAGCGCGAGCTGCGGCAGTTTCAGCGACACTTCACTTACTGCGCCGCCTGTCGCCGCTACGACGCCGCCGTGCGCCGGGGCGTACTCGCGCTGCAGGCGGCGCGGCACGCCATCGCGCCTTCGCCCGAGTTCCGCCGCCGGCTCGAGTCGCGGCTCGCGCGCGAGCGGCCGGGCGAACCGGAACTGCCGGCGCGCGCCGGTCTCGCCGCTGCCCTGCTCCTCGCGGCGCTGCTCGGCCTGCTCGCGCTCGAAGGCACGCGGCGCACCGAGCTCGCACAGACGGCCCCGCTGCCGCCCGTGCCGTTTCCAAAGCCGGTCGCGCACGCCGGCGTCCCCTTCGTCTCCTTCCAGGACCCGCGCGCCGGCGTCGTTGTGGGGAACCCGTACGGGGTAGTGCTCGTCGAGCCCGTGTCGGCCGGCCGCTAGGGCGGCCAGCCACCTTTCATCCGTTCCCGGCCAGCGGTAACTTCCGCCCCGTATGGGGGCTCTCACCTTCGACGCGCTGCTCCGGAGCCTCAAGCCGGAGGGGCGCGCGCCCGATCCGGTTTACTACCTGCATGGTGACGAAGACATCCTGAAGGACGAGGCGCTGCGGGCGCTCACCGCTCGCGCCATGGAGGCCGCCGCCCGCGATTTCAACGTCGACACGCGCAGCGCCGCAGACCTCGACGCGGCGACGCTGCGCGCGCTCGTGGACACTCCGCCGCTGCTCGCCCAGACTCGCGTGGTCGTGCTGCGCGGCATCGAGCAGATGCGCCGGGGCTCCAAGGCACGCCAGGAGCTGCTGCGCTACCTCGCCGCCCCGAACCCCACCACGGTGCTCGTCCTAGTCCAGAGCGCGGGGGAGGAGCATGATCCGGAGCTCGCGCGGCTCGCGACCACAGTGGCGGTAGAGCCCTTGCCGCCCGAGCGCGTGGCGCGCTGGATGGCGCATCGGGCCAAGCAGGTGGGGCTCGAGATAGAGCCCGACGCGATTGCGGCGTTCGTGGAGATCGCCGGCCCCGGCTTGGGCGCGCTGGCGCAGGAGCTCGATAAGCTGGCGGCGGTCACCGCCGGACGGACCGCGACCCGTGAGGATGTCGCGGCCCTCGCCGGCGTGCGCCGGGGTCAGACGATGCACCACCTGGTGGACGCGGCGCTCGAGCGGCGGGCGGCGGACGCCGCGCGCCTCGTGGAACCGGTGCTCGAGCAGGCGGGCGTGACGGGGGTGCGTATCCTCACGGCGCTGGGCACCGCGCTCATCGGCACGGCGCTGGCTCGCGCCGAGCTCGATCGCGGCACTCCGCGCAGCCGCCTCACGGCCGTCCTGCTGCAGCACCTGCGGCTGGCACGCCCCTTCGGCCTCGGCGACTGGGGCGAGACAGCGGCCCGCTGGGCGCGGTGGGCGGAAGGATGGAGCTCCAGAGAGCTGGGGCGGGCGCTGCGGCTGGCCCGGGGTGCCGATCGCGCCCTCAAGTCGACGACGGTCACGGACGAAGCGGGGATCGTGACGCAGCTGGTGCTGCAGCTCGGCGTGCTGCGGAGGGAGGCGGCGTGAACCTGCCGGCTAGGCGGATAGCCGGTTGGGCGGTTAGAGCCGCGCTGCTCACGCCGGCGCTGCTAACCGCCTATCCGCCTAACCGCCTAACCGCCCAGAGCGACCCGCGCCTCCAGGCGGCAGTGCAGCTGGCCCAGGCAGGTCGGCTCGACTCGGCGCGCCTGGTGGTGCGGCGCTTACTGGCGGCGCTCTCACCCGCGGACTCGGCGTATCCCGAGGCGCTATACACGTCCGCGATGCTCGCGGCCGACGCCTCCACGGCGGCCACGAACCTGCAGCGCGTCGTGGTCGAGTTCGGGCGCTCGCCGTGGGCGGACGACGCGCTGCTGCGGCTCACCCAGCTGTATTTCGCGCAGGGCGACCCCGCGGCCACCGTGCAGGCGGCCGAGCGCATGCGCCGCGATTATCCGGACTCGCCGCTCAAGCCGCGCGCCGACTTCTGGGGCGCGCGCGCCTACTTCGATCTCAAGGACGAGGCGCACGGCTGCGAGCTGGTGCGCGAGGCGCTGGACCGGGTCGGTGAAGACGTGGAGCTGAAGAATCAGCTGACCTTCTACGCCGCCCGCTGCGGGGCGCCACCCAACCCGGTGACCGCCGCAGCTCCGGACGGCGCCACGACGCCGGCGCCCGGCGACACCCAGCATGTGGGTGGCGTGACGGCGACGGCCTATGCCGTGCAGGTGCTCGCGGTGAAGAGCGCGGCGCAGGTGGACGAGATGCTCACGCGCCTCAAGGCGATGGGGTTCGATGCCCACGTGGTGCGCGACACGAGCGGGTTGTTCAAGGTGCGCGTCGGGCGGTATACCACGCGCGGCGACGCGCAGCAGGCGCAGGCACGCCTCAAGACCAAGCTCGGCGGCCAGCCGTTCCTCGTGGAGGAGCCGTGAGCCCGCGGGTCGATGTCGACACCCCGCTGATGCAGCAATACCGCGACATCAAGGCGCGCTATCCGCAGGCCATCCTGTTTTTCCGGATGGGCGACTTCTACGAGATGTTCGAGGACGACGCGCGGCTCGCGGCGCGCGAGCTTGGCCTCACCCTCACGACGAGAAACAACGGCGGCGCGGCAGAGGTCCCGCTCGCAGGCGTCCCCGTGAAGGCCGCCGCCGAGTATCTTCGCCGCCTCATCGGGAAGGGGCACCGGGTGGCGATCTGCGAGCAGGTGGAGGACCCGAAGCTCGCGAAGGGCTTGGTGCGCCGCGAGGTGGTGGAGACCGTCACGCCGGGCAGCGTGCTCGCCGACGATTGGGTGGCGCAGAAGCGGAACAACTACCTGGTCGCCGTCGAGCCCCGCGGCGGCGCGCCCGGCCTGGCGGCGCTGGACCTGACGACGGGCGAATTCGTGCTCGAACTCGTGGAGCCGCAGGATCTGTCCGCCGCACTCGCCCGCTACGAGCCGCCCGAGGTGCTCCTCCCCGCCGGCACCCGCTGCCCCTTGCCGGACGGCGCCACCGTCACGGAGCGGGAAGCGTGGGAGTTCGACGCCGAGCTGGCGCGGGACGATCTGCTGCGCGGCTTCCGGCTCGCGTCGCTCGACGGGCTCGGCGTCGCGGCCACGGACCGCCCCGCGCTCGGCGCCGCGGGAGCGTTGATTCGTTACGCCCGGGAGCTCAAGCCGGGCGACCTGCCGCACGTCGCCCGGCCCAGGATCGTCCGCCGCGGCGACGTCGTGCCGCTCGATGAGATGACGCGGCGCAACCTCGAGCTCGTGGAGCCGCTGCGGCCGGGGACCGCAGGCGCGACGCTCCTCGAAGTGCTGGACGGCACGGTGACTCCGATGGGGGCGCGACTGCTGCGTCGCTGGCTGCTCGCGCCGCTCGTCGATCCCGCCGCGATCAACGCACGGCTCGACGCCGTGGCGGTGCTCGCCGCCGACACCCGGGGACGGGACCGGCTGCGGGAGGCGCTGGACGGGGTGCGCGATGTCGAGCGCTTGGCGGGCCGTGCGGCGCTGGGCCGCGCCACGCCACGGGAGCTCGGCGCCTTGCGGGACTCGATCCGGCGGCTCCCCGATGCGCGCGCCGCACTGGACGGCGTGGAGGGACGCGAGCGGGCGGCGCTGCTGGAACAGGCGGCCGACCGCTTCGAGCTGCTGCAGGACCTGGGCGACGAGCTCGCCCGCGCCCTCGTGGACCGCCCGCCGGCTCAGCTCGCGGACGGCGACGCCATCCGGCCCGGCCATGACCAGGCGCTCGACGAGCTCAAGGACGCACGCGACGGCGGCAAGCAGTACATCGCGTCGCTGCAGGCGCGGGAGCGCCAGCGCACCGGTATCCCGTCGCTCAAGGTCGGCTTCAACAAGGTGTTCGGCTACTACATCGAGGTCACGAACCCCCACAAGGCGCGGGTCCCGCCCGATTACGAGCGGCGCCAGACCCTCACCGGCGCCGAGCGCTACGTGACGCCGGAGCTGAAGGAGTACGAGGCGAAGGTGCTGGGGGCGGAGGAGCGCATTGCGGCGCGCGAGGCGGAGCTGGTCGACGCGCTGCGGGGCGCCGTGGCGCTTGCGATCGGCCGGATCCAGCAGACCGCCGGGCTCCTCGCCCGGCTCGACGTCTGGGCCGCGCTCGCCGATCTCGCCCACCGCGACGCCTACGTGCGCCCCGAGGTCAACGACGAGTTCGTGATCCACCTCGAGGGGAGCCGCCATCCCGTGGTCGAGCGCATGATGCCGCGCGAGGCGTTCATTCCCAACGACGTGCTGCTGGACGAGGCGGCCCGCGTCGTTCTCCTCACGGGGCCGAACATGGCGGGCAAGTCCACGCTGCTGCGCCAGGTCGGGCTGTGCGTGCTGCTCGCCCAGATGGGGGCATTCGTCCCGGCCCGGCGCGCGGTCGTCGGCGTGGTGGACCGGCTGTTCACGCGCGTCGGCGCATCCGACAATCTCGTCGCGGGCCAGTCCACCTTTATGGTCGAGATGAGCGAGACCAGCGCGATCCTCCATGGCGCCAGCGCGCGGAGCCTCATCTTGCTGGACGAGATCGGCCGCGGCACCTCGACCTACGACGGTGTGGCGATCGCCTGGGCGGTGACCGAGTTCCTGCACAATACGCTCGGCGCCAAGACGATCTTCGCCACGCACTACCACGAGCTCACCCAGCTCACCGAGGAGCTCGCCCACGCCCGCAACTTCAACGTGGCGGTGCGCGAGGTGGGGGACGAGATCGTGTTCCTGCACCGCCTCGAGCCGGGCGGCGCGGACCGCTCCTACGGCATCCATGTGGGCCGGCTGGCGGGGCTGCCGACTGCGGTGGTGGCGCGCGCCTGGCAAGTGCTGCAGCTGCTCGAAGCCGGGCACCACGTCGCCCGGCAGCCGGCGCCGCGCCCGCCCGACGCGGCGCAGCTCGGGCTGTTCGGCCCGGTCGCGCCGCATCCCCTGCTCGTCGAGCTCGAGCGGCTGGACGTGAACGCGCTGTCGCCGCTGGAGGCGCTGAACCGTCTGGCAGCGTGGAAGCAGCGGCTCGAGGACGGCGCATGAGGCACGCGCTCGCCGGGCTGGTGGCGCTCGCGGCGCTCGCATGCCGCAAGCCCCCCGAGACGCCGAGCCAGGGCGGCACCGCGGCGCCCTCGTACACGCCGCCTGATCAGGAGCCCCCCGTCGCGCTGAACGCCGACTCGCCGATTCAGTACCCGCCCGCGCTGTTCGACCAGAAGGTCGAGGGCGACGTGGTGTTGCGGCTGTTCGTGGACTCGACGGGCCACCTGCGGCCGGAGTCCACGAAGGTGGCCGAGTCGAGCGGCTATCCCGCCCTCGACTCCGCCGCGGTGGCAGGCGCGGGACAGCTCCACTTCGCGCCGGCTCGGCGCCGCGGGCTACCCGTGTCGACAGGCTTCCTGCAGCCGATCGAGTTCCGCCATCCCCAGGGCCAGGTGCTCAAGGGCGGTCCCGGTGCCACCGCACACTAAGCCATACGACGACGTCCTCGCGACGATTGGCTGGACGCCGCTCATCCGCCTGAACCGGGTGACGCAGGGGATCCGTACACCGGTCTACGCCAAAGCCGAGTTCTTCAACCCGGGCGGCTCGGTGAAGGACCGGATCGGCGTCGCGATGATCGAGGCGGCGGAGCGGGAGGGGCGGCTGCGGCCCGGCGGCGTGATCGTGGAGGCGACGTCGGGGAACACGGGCGTCGGTCTCGCGATCGCCGCGGCGGTCAAAGGCTACCGCTGCATCTTCACAATGCCGGACAAGATGTCGCAGGAGAAGGCCAGGCTGCTGCGGGCGCTGGGCGCGGAGGTCATCATCACCCCCACCGCCGTGCCGCCGGACCACCCCGACAACTACATCGTGAAGGGGCGCACCATCGCGGCGGCGCACCAAAACGCCATCTTCGCCGACCAACACTACAACCCCGTGAACCCCGAGGTCCACTACCGCACGACCGGCCCCGAGATCTGGGAGCAGACGGCGGGACGGGTGACGCACTTCGTGTGCGCCCCGGGGACCGGCGGCACGGTGAGCGGCGCCGGCCGCTACCTCAAGGAACGCAACCCCAAGATCCGGGTGATCGCGGGCGATCCGGTCGGCTCGATCTACACCCAGTACGCGAAGACGAAGCAGCAGACGGAAGGTTATCCGTACAAGGTGGAAGGGATCGGCGGCGACAAGATCCCCACGTCGTTGCACTGGGACGTGATCGACGAGTGGATCAGCGTCACGGACAAGGACGCGATGCTGATGACGCGGCGCGTGGCCCGCGAGGAGGGACTGTTCGTGGGCGGCTCGACCGGCGTCAACGTCGTCGCCGCGCTCGAGGTCGCCCGGCGCGCCGGTGGCACGGATGCGCTCGTCGTCACGGTGCTGTGCGACACCGGCGAGCGCTACCTCTCCAAGGTGTACAACGACGAGTGGCTGCGCGAGAACCAGATCCTGGAGACCGAGCGCGTGGCCGTGGCGCAGCTGCTCGCAGCGAAGAACGGTTCGGCCGCGCCGCCGCTCGTCTCCGTGGCCCCGAGCGCCACGGTGCGCCAGGCGCTCAACCTGATGAGCACCTACAACGTCTCCCAGCTGCCGGTGCTGGACAGCGGCGACGGGGTGGGCGCCGTGTTCGAGCAGCTGCTCATGGCCCGGGCGCTCGAGGATCCGGCCACCCTCGACCAGCCGGTCGAGGACGTGATGGATCCGCCGTTCCCGGTGGTCGACGCCGACCTCCCGGTGGACCGGCTGAGCGCCCTGCTGTCGCGCGAGACGCCGGCCGCTCTCGTGCGTCGCGACGGCAAGATCGCCGGCATCGTCACCCGCTACGACGTGCTGCACCAGCTCGCCGGGATCCGCTGATGCGCGTGACGGTGCTGACCGGGGGCGCGACCGCGGAGCGCGCAGTCGCCTTCGCCGGAGCCGCCCAGATCGTGACGGCCCTGCGCGGCCGGGGCCACGAGATCCAGGTGGTGGACACGGTGACCGGACTGCTCTCCCCCAGCGACGAGCAGCGCGTGCTCTCAGCGCAGGTGGGCCCAGAGCCCCCCGCGACCGCCGAGCTCGACGAGCAGGAGCGTCATTTCCTCTCCGCCGAGCTGGCAGAGCTCGGGGCCGTCCGGCAGGCGGACGTCCTCTTGCTCTGCTTGCACGCGGGCCGCGGCGAAGGCGGCGCGCTGCAGGCGATCCTGGACGTCATCGGCGTGCCGTACACGGGGAGCGGCCCGCTGGGCAGCTCGCTCGCCATGGACAAGGACCTCGCGAAGCGGCTCTTCCGCGCCGCCGGGGTGCCGGTTCCCGCCTGGTTCATGGCGCCGGTCGCGCCCGAGGACGTGACCACCGCGCTCGGCTGGCCGGTGATCGTGAAGCCATCCAAGATGGGGTCGTCCGTCGGCATGACGCTGGTCAAGACTGCCAAGGGGCTGGACGCCGCAGTGGAGCTCGCTCGCCGGTACGACGACGAAGTCATGGCGGAGCAATTCATCCCCGGTCGGGAACTCACCGTGGGGATATTGGGGGACGTTCCGCTGCCTGTAGGTGAGATCATCCCCAAACACGAGTTGTTCGACTACGAGTGCAAATACACGCCGGGGATGTCGCAAGAGATCTTCCCCGCGAAGATCGACACGAAGCTCGCCCGGCAGCTTCAGGAGCTCGCGTTCATCGCGCACCGCGCCCTGAAGCTCGGAGGGTACTCGCGTGTGGACTTCCGGTTGAGCCCCGACGGCGACATTTTTTGTCTGGAGGCGAACACGCTTCCCGGGATGACCAAAACCAGCCTCGTGCCGCAAGCCGCGCACGCCGCCGGGATCGAGTTCCCCGAGCTGTGCGAGCGGATTTGCCGGCTCGCGCGGGAGCAGGACGGCCGGCGTGGGGGATGACCTCGTGATGGGCCCGCAGCGGATGTTCGGGATGACGCCGTGGGTGCGACGGCTGCTCGTCGCCAATCTCCTCGTCTACCTGCTGCAGCGCACGCTGTTCG
>Ga0209761_1002395_pt1 | contig 12324 bp, 21 predicted proteins | sample GraSoi013_1_40cm_4_FD_185818 | JGI IMG/M metagenome (GOLD analysis project Ga0209761, IMG submission 185818) | Grasslands soil microbial communities from the Angelo Coastal Reserve, California, USA - Sample 09_25_2013_1_40cm (SPAdes) (version 2) | ecosystem: Environmental > Terrestrial > Soil >... | reverse complement strand
GGTGGGAGAGCGCGTCGGCAAACTGCTCGAGATCCCGGTGTTTCTCTACGCCCGGGCCGCCACGCGCCCGGACCGCGTGCTCTTGCCCGAGGTGCGGAAAGGCGAATTCGAGGGGATGCGGGGCCGCATGCTGGAACCCGATTTCGGTCCCCACCGGGTGCATCCGACCGCCGGGGCGACGGCGATCGGCGCGCGGCCGTTTCTCGTGGCGTACAACGTATATCTCGACACGAACGACGTGGCGATCGCCAAGGAGATCGCGAAACAGATCCGTACATCGAGCGGCGGCTTGCCCGCCGTGCAAGCGAGCGGCTTCGAAGTGAACGGGCTGGCGCAGGTCTCGATGAATCTGCTCGACATCGATATCATGCCTCCCGCGACGGTGTTCGGGGCGATCAAGGCACTGGCAGAGAAGCGCGGCGTCGGCATCACCAAGAGCGAGATCGTGGGGCTGATTCCGGAGCGCGCGATCATCGGCGGGGCAAATGCCGCGCTGAAGCTACCGGATGCGGCCGATCACATCCTCGAAGCAAAGATTCGGGAAGCACAGGGGCCGGGCCTCGACGAGTGGATCGATGAGCTGGCGGGAGGCGCGCCGACGCCGGGCGGCGGGAGCGCGGCGGCGCTCGCGGGGACGTTGGCAGCCGCTTTGGTTGCGATGGTCGCGCGGCTCACGATCGGCAAGAAGGCGTACGCGGCCGCCGAAGCCCGAGCCCGCGAGATTCTTGCGGAGGCCGAGCAATTGCGCGGTCAGCTGCGGCGGCTGGTGGATGAGGACGCGACTGCCTACGAAGGGGTCACTCGCGCATACAAGATCCCCAAGGGCGATCCTCGCCGCTCTCAGGCGATCGACGATGCGCTGTTGGCCGCGGCCCGGCCTCCCGCTGAAGTCGTCAAGCTCGGCCGGCGACTTCTCGCGCTCGCCCAAACCATCGAGCACATCGGGAACAAGAATGCCGTGAGCGACGCGCGAGTGGCTGGAATGCTGGCGAGAACCGCGATCGACGGTGCGACGGAAAACGTGAACGCAAACCTGGCTGCGGTGTCGGACCAGGCGAGAGCAAGACAGTCGGGCGTCAGCTAACGCTAGTCAAAATCCTCGGCCCGTTCTCCCCGATAGCGACCGTGTGCTCGAAGTGCGCCGACAACGATCCGTCCTGCGTCACCACCGTCCACTTGTCGTCGAGCGTCCGAATCGCTGCGCCGCCGATGTTGATCATCGGCTCGATGGCGATCGTCATGCCGGGCACGAGACGCGGGCCGCGCTTGGGCTTGCCGTAATTCGGGACCTGCGGCTCCTCGTGAAAAGCGGCGCCGATGCCGTGGCCGACCAGTTCCCGGACGACTGAATACCCGGCCCGTTCCGCCACCTGCTGCACCGCGTAGCCGATGTCGCCCACGTGATTGCCCGCGCGCGCCTGCGCCACGCCGGCCGCCAGCGCCTCCTGCGTCACGGCCAGCAAACGAGCCGTCTCCGGCTTGATATCGCCCACGGGGAATGTCGCCGCGGAGTCGGCATGCAATCCTTCGAGCCACACACCGACGTCGACGCTGACGATATCGCCGTCGTGCAGCACGCGTTTGTGCGACGGGATGCCGTGGACGATCTCCTGATTAATCGACGTGCAGAGTGTCGCGGGAAAGTCGTACAGCCCCTTGAACGACGGCTGCGCGCCGGGATGGCTGCGGATGAAGGTCTCGGCGAGGCGGTCGAGCTCCTCCGTCGTGATGTCGGGCCGCACGGACCGCCCCACCAGCGCGAGCGTCTCGGCGACGATGCGGCCGGCAGCCGCCATCGTCTCGATTTCGCGCGGCGACTTGATGGTGATCATCGCCCGATGATCCGCTTGATCGCTCCGGCAATCTGATCGACTGTCCCGGTGCCGGGGACGCGGTGCACGATGCCCCGCTGGGCGTAATGCGCGATGAGCGGGGCGGTGTCGCGCTGGTACACCTGGAGTCGCGTCGCGATGGCTTCGGGCGTGTCGTCCGGGCGTCCCTCGACCTGCGACCTCGCGCGCATGCGCCGCACCAACTCGTCTTCAGTGACGTCGAGCAGCAGGATATGGTTCAAGCGCTGGCCGCGCTCAGCCAGCGTCCGGTCCACCAGCTCGGCCTGCGCCGCGGTACGGGGGAACCCATCGAGGATCGCGCCGTCCTTCGCCTCCGGGCGCGCCAGCTCGTCCTTGATCATGCCCAGGATGATGTTGTCGGGCACCAGCTTGCCTTCGTCGTAGTACTTCCTGAACTCGAGTCCGAGCGGCGTGCCGTCCTGCATCGCCGAGCGGATGAGGTCGCCAGTGGTGATCTTGGGCAGGCCGAGCCGCTCGGCGAGGATTTTTCCTTGTGTCCCCTTCCCCGAGCCTGGCGCTCCCAGGATGAGAATGAACACTTACAGTGCAGGCACTAGCGGCGGAAGCGAACCCGCGAGGTGCCGCCGCCGGGGCCACCACCCTTCATGAAACCGTCATACTGCCGCAGCAACAGATGCTGCTGCACCTGTTGCACCGTATCGAGCGCCACACCCACGATGATGAGCAGCGCCGTGCCGCCGAACCCGAACGGCATGTTGAGCGTATTCTGCACCACGATCGGCAGCAGCGCCACGAACGTCAGGAACAGGGCGCCCGGCAGCGTAATGCGGGTCAGTACTTCATCGATGTAATCGGCGGTCGCCGCGCCGGGCTTCACGCCGGGGATGAACGCGCCCTGCTTCTTGAGGTTCTCCGCCAGGTCTACCGGATTGAAGATGATGGACGTGTAGAAGTACGCGAAGAATACGATCAGCACGGCGCTCGAGACGATGTACCACACCGATGTCGTGTTGAAGTACTCGGCGAAGCTCTTGAGCCACGGAATGCCGCTGAACGTCGCCACCGTTCCGGGGACGATGATCAGCGACTGCGCGAAGATGATCGGCATCACGCCGGCGCTGTTGATGCGCAGCGGAATGAAGGTCTTCTGTCCTTCGCGAATTCGTCCTCGGCCCATCACCTTGCGGGGGATCTGGACCGGGATGCGGCGCGCCGCCACCGTGATGGCGACGGTGCCCGCGACGACCAGCACCATCATGAACAGCACGATGAGCAGCACCGGGAAGCTGAGCGTGCCGGTCTTCAACGCCTCGAACGTGTTCACCGTCTCGGGCAGGATCCGCTCGATGATCGAGAAGAAGATGAGCAGGCTCATGCCGTTCCCGATCCCGCGCTCGGTGATCTGCTCGCCGAGCCACATCACGAACACGCCGCCGGTCGTCAGGGTGAGCACGGTGGTCATGCGGAAGGCCCATCCCGGATGCGCGACCGCGTTGGGCAGCTGCTCGGTGAAAATCGCGAAGCCGTAGGCCTGGAAGAGACAGAGGACGACGGTCAGATACCGCGTCCACTGCGTCAGCGTCTTCTTGCCTTCTTCGTCGCGCTGCATCTTCTCGATGATCGGGAACACCGGTCCCGCCAGCTGGAACACGATGCTGGCCGAGATGTAGGGCATGATACCGAGCGCAAAGACCGTCGCGCGGCGCAGGCCGCCGCCCGAGAACAGGTCGTAGAGCCCGAAGAGCGTCCCCGTCCCGCGGGTGCTCATGAAGTCGGCGAGGGCGTCGACGTTCACACCCGGTGTCGCGATGTGCGCCCCGATCCGGTAAATCACGAGGCACAGCAAGGTAAAGAGGAGCTTTTCCTTGAGCTCCGGAACCTTGAACAGATTGGGAATCGGCGCCGTCACTCGATCGTTCCGCCTGCCTGCTCGATCTTGGACTTGGCGCTCGCGGAAACCGCGACGCCCTTGACCACGAACTTCCGTCCGGAGACTTCGCCCGTGCCGAGCAGCTTGATCGGATGGTCGGGACGGCGGACCAGCCCGGCGCCGAACAGCGTCTCGGGCGTGACCTCGACGCCCTCCGCCAGCAGCACGAGATGGCGCACATTCACGACCTGCGCCGGCTGCTTGAACGGATTGGTGAAGCCGCGCTTGGGAATGCGCCGGATGAGCGGCATCTGGCCGCCTTCGAATCCGGGACGGACGTGGCCGCCCTGCCGCGCGGTCTGGCCTTTGCCGCCGCGACCGGCGGTCTTCCCGATACCGGAGCCAGGACCGCGACCTTTGCGGATGCGCGCGCGATGTGAGCCCACGGGGGGCTTGAGATCGTGCAGCGCGAGTCGCGCGACAGGCGCTTCCGGCTTCGCCTTTGGCTTGCGCTTGGCTTTCGTTTTTGTGGCGGGCATGCTACTTCTTCCCCTCGTTATCCGGCGTCACCTCGACGAGGTGCCGCACCTGCTGAAGCATACCGCGCAGCGCGGGATGATCCGCGTGCACGACTTCGTCTTGATGGTGCTTGAGGCCCAGCGCCTCGAGCGTCCGCTTCATCCGATACGAATGGCCGCTGCCCGATCTCACCTGCTTGATGCGCAGCTTGCCTTTCCCAACCGGCGGGAGCACACGGTCGCGACCCGGCTTACGCTTACGGTATTTCCGCGTCGGGGGCAGCCTACCCATGTGTGACCACACTTTCCTGGCGGGCACGGTAATGAATGGCGTCGGGCTCCACGCCGCGCTCGCGCGCGACGCGCCGCGCGGTCGTCAGCCGCTTGAGACCATCCATCGTCGCCCGCACCATGTTGTGCGGATTCGTCGATCCGAGGCTCTTCGTCAGGATGTCACGGATCCCGGCACACTCGAGCACCGCGCGCACCGGACCACCGGCGATCACGCCCGTTCCCGACGCTGCGGGCTTGAGCAGCACCCGGCCCGCGCCGTGCTTGCCGATGATCTCGTGCGGAATCGTTCCGCCCGTGAGCGGGATTTCGTTCATGCTGCGGCGCGCCGCTTCGACGGCCTTGCGCACCGCTTCGCTGACCTCGTTCGCCTTGCCGGTCGCGATCCCGACCTGCCCTTTGCCATCGCCGACGGCCACGAGCGCGTTGAAGCTGAAGCGCCGGCCGCCCTTCACGACCTTCGCCACGCGATTGATCGCGACGACGTTCTCGACTATGCCGTCGCTGTCGCGCTGACCACCGCGGTCGCCCTCGCGCCGGTCGCCGCCACGTCCCCTGCCGCGACCACCACGTCCACTCCCGCCCCCGCCCCCGCCCCCGCCACCGCCACCGCCACGGGGTCCACGAGAGGGCCGCTGCTGCTGCTGTTGCGGCTCTTGTGCCGCCGCGGGTGGGACGTCAGCGGCCGGGACGGCCGGGACGGCCGGGACGTTCGTCGCAGCCGACGTTCCCTCGCTCGAGGGAACCGTTTCGTCTTTCGGATCTGCCATTAGAACTCCAATCCGCCCTTGCGCGCGCCGTCCGCGACGGCTTTCACGCGACCGTGATATTGATATCCGCCGCGGTCGAACACGACCTTGGCGATGCCTTTCTCTTTGGCCTTCGCGGCGATGAGCTTCCCGACCGCGAAGCTTCGCGCCACCTTGCCCTTGCCGTCGACCTGCACGCCCTCGGAGGTGTCCGCCGCGCCGGCGATGGTGACGCCGCGCTGATCGTCCACCAGCTGCGCGTAGATGTGCTTGGACGAACGGAACACGACCAGGCGCGGCCGCTCGGGTGTGCCTTCGACCTTCTTGCGAACGCGAAGGTGCCGGCGATAGCGGCTATCCGCCGCGGTTTTGATTTTTCGAATCGAGCGCATGACTTATTTCGCCGCCTGGGCCGTCTTGCCCGCTTTGCGCCGGACCTGTTCGCCCGCGTAGCGGATGCCTTTGCCCTTGTAGGGCTCCGGCGGCCGGATATTGCGCAGCTCCGCGGCCACCTGGCCCACCAGTTCTTTGTCGACGCCCTCGATCTTCACGAGGACGTTGTTGGTCACCGTGATCTTGATCCCCGGCGGAGCGTGGTAGGGCACGGGATGCGAGAATCCCACCACGAGCTGCACACCGAACGGCTTCGGCTCCGCCTTATACCCGACGCCCTGGATCTCGAGCGACTTAGCGAATCCGTTGGTGACGCCTTCCACCATGTTCGCGACGAGGGTGCGCGTGAGACCGTGCAGCGCCTTGTGCCGCGCTTCGTCCGAGGGACGCTTGACCAGGACGGTGCTGTCCTCGAGGCTCAGCGCCATCTCCTCGTGCAGGGTCCGGCTGATTTCGCCCTTCGGTCCCTTGACCGTGATTTTGTGCCCGCCCCCGTCGATCTGCACGGTTACTCCCTTGGGCAACGGGATGGGCTTCCTGCCGATGCGTGACATCGCGCGTTCTCCTACCACACCACCGCGAGCACTTCACCGCCCACCCGGGCGGTGCGCGCTTCGCGGTCCGTCATCAGTCCCTGCGGGGTGCTGAGAATCGCCATGCCGAGCCCGTTCTTCACACGCGGGATTTCGCGCGCCTTGACGTAGCGCCGCAATCCGGGCGACGACACGCGCTGCAGCTCCCGAATCACGGGCGCGTCGTTGTGATACTTCAGGTACAGCCGCAGCAGCCCGTGCTGCCCATCGTCCAGTACCTTGAAGTCCTGGACGTAATGGTTGTCACGCAGAATCGTGGCGATTGCGACTTTCAGCTTCGACACCGGCATGTCGACCCGGCGGTGGCCTGCCAAGCAGGCGTTGCGCACGCGGGTGAGCATGTCGGCGACGGGATCAATGACGCTCATTCGTGTCCCCTCTAGTCCTTCTTACCAGCTGGCTTTGCGCACGCCGGGAATCTCCCCGCGCAACGCCAGCTCACGGAAGCAGATACGGCACAGCTTGAACTTGCGCAGCGTGCCGCGGCTGCGGCCGCAGCGCTGGCAGCGGTAGTAGCCCCGCACCTTGAATTTCGGAGTCTTCTTGACCTTCTCGATCCACGCCTTCTTCGCCATGAGGTCTCCTAGGCCGCCGCGCCCGCCGCGCCCGCCGCACCGGCAGCTTCCACCCGGAACGGCATGCCCAGCTGCCGCAAGAGCGCCAGCGCCGTGTCGTCGCGCCCGGCACTCGTCACGAACGTGATGTCCATCCCGTGAATGCGCTCGACTTTGTCGTAGTCGATCTCGGGGAAAATCATCTGCTCCTTGATGCCCAGCGTGTAATTCCCGCGCCCATCGAAGCTCTTCGTGGGCAACCCGCGGAAGTCGCGCATCCGGGGCACCGCGATCGTGATGAACCGATCGAGGAATTCGTACATGCGACCGCCGCGCAATGTCACGGCGCAGCCGATCGCCTGCCCTTCGCGCAGGTTGAAGTTCGCGATCGCTTTCTTGGCGCGCGTCACCACGGGATGCTGGCCGGTGATCGCGGCCAGCTCGGCCGCCGCCGCTTCCAACCCCTTCGGATTCTTGGACGCGTCGCCCATCCCGACGTTCAGCACGATCTTCTTGAGCCGCGGAATCTGATGCGGGTTCTTGAACCCAAACTGCTGCTGCAGCTTGGCGCGCACCTGCTGCTCGTAGAAGTCCCACAGCCGGGCCCGCGGCGCGGGCTCGACCGGCTCAGCAGGAGCCTCGGCTGCCTGCTCCTTAGGAGGTTTCGGCTCGCCCTTTGCGCCTTTTTGCGCCTTGTCCGCGCCTTTTTGCGCCTTTGGCTTTTTCTCTTGCTGCTCTTTTTCGTCCGCCATACCTACCTCACGCGCGGAATCGGTTGGCCCGATTTCACCGCGATCCGTTCCAGCTTTCCTTCTTTGTCATGACGCCGTCGCACGCGCGTCGGCGTCCCCGACTTCGGGTCGAGCAACATCACGTTCGAGGCCGCGATCGAGGCGGGAAACTCGATGATCCCGCTCCCGCCCTGCGGCGTCGTGGCGCGCTTGTGCTTCTTCACGATGTTCACGCCTTCCACGACGATCCGGAACTTCTTGGGATAGACGTGGAGGATCTTGCCTTCCTTGCCGCGGTGCTCGCCGCTGATGACGCGCACGACATCGCCTTTGGCGACGTGCAGCTTGTGCCGCTCGGGGACCGTCCCCCGCTCGCGCCGCGATTTCTTGTAAACGAGCGGCTTCATATCAGATCACCTCCGGCGCCAGCGACACGATCTTCATGAACTTCTTCTCGCGCAGCTCGCGGCCCACGGGCCCGAAGATGCGGGTGGCGCGGGGCTCGCCTTCATCGTTGATCAGCACCGCCGCGTTTTCGTCGAAGCGGATGTAGGAGCCGTCTTTGCGCTTGGTCTCCTTGGCGGTCCGCACGATCACCGCCTTGACCACCTCACCCTTTTTCACCTGGCCGGTGGGGATGGCGTCTTTGATCGTGACCACGACGACGTCACCCAGCCCGGCGTAGCGGCGCTTGGAGCCGCCGAGCACGCGGATCACGAGCGCGCGGCGCGCGCCCGAGTTGTCCGCGATCTTGACCTGCGATTCTTGCTGGACCATGGCTATTTCGCCTTCTCGATGATCTCCACTACCCGCCAACGTTTCCGTTTCGACAAGGGCCGCGTCTCCACGATCCGCACCGTGTCACCCGTCTTGGCGCCGTGCTCGTCGTGCGCCGCGACCGTCTTGGTACGGGTGATCTGCTTGCCGTAAAAGCCGTGGGCGAAGCGACGGACCATCGAGACCGTCACCGTCTTCTGCATCTTGTCGCTGATGACGGTCCCGGTCCGAACTTTCCTGCGGCCGCGCTCGATCATGCCGATGCCCTTTCCTTCAAAATGGTCTTGATCCGCGCGATGTCGCGGCGAATCGTGCGCAGCTGCAGCGGATTCGTGAGCGACTCCGTCGCCCGGCGGAATTCGAGACGAAATCGCTCCTCGGTCAGCACCGCCAGCTTCTGCGTCAGCTCGTCGATCTTGAGCTCGCGCAGTTCCTCGGACCGGTTTTCGCGTTTCGCCGCCATCTTACCGCTCCTCCCGCTTCACGAACTTCGACTTGACCGGCAGCTTCGCCGACGCGAGCGCCAGCGCCGCGCGCGCCGAGGCCTCTTCGATGCCTTCGAGCTCGAACATGATCCGGCCCGGCTTCACCACCGCGACCCAGCCTTCCGGATTTCCCTTGCCCTTCCCCATCCGGGTCTCGGCGGGCTTCTTCGTGATCGGCTTGTCGGGAAACAGCCGGATCCACACCTTGCCGCCGCGCTTCATCTCGCGCGTGAGCGCGACGCGCGCGGCCTCGATCTGCCGGTTGGAGATCCAGCCGGGCTCGAGCGACATCAGCCCGTAGTGGCCGAACGCGACGGTGTTGCCGCGCGTGGCCATCCCTGACGTGCGGCCCTTGAACCGCTTGCGAAACTTGACCCGCTTCGGTGCCAGCATGGTCTACACGCCCGTCGAATAGGTGCGGCCGTGGAGATCCTCGGTCCGCTCGCCCTTGAAGATCCAGACCTTCACGCCGATGGTGCCGAACGTCGTCTTGGCGGTGGAGGTGGCGTAGTCGATATCGGCGCGCAGCGTGTGCAGGGGCACGCGCCCTTCGTGATAACCCTCGGTCCGCGCGATTTCCGCGCCGCCCAGCCGGCCCGCCGTCTTGATCTTGATCCCCTGCGCGCCCATCCGCATCGCGCTCTGCACCGCGCGCTTCATGGCGCGGCGGAACGAGATGCGCTGCGTCAGCTGATGCGCGACGCTGTCACCGACCAGCTGCGCGTCCAGCTCGGGACGCTTGATCTCCTCGACGTTGATGCCGACTTCCTTCCCCGTCAGCTGCGCCAGCTCGTCGCGCAGCTTGTCGACTTCTGCGCCGCGCTTGCCGATCACCACGCCCGGCCGGCCGGTGTGCACGGTGACCGTCACCTTGCCCGGCTTGCGCTCGATGTGCACGTCGGCGATCGCGGCGTGGCTGAGGCGCGTCCGCAGGTACTTCCGGATCAGCTCGTCTTCCTTGAGCAGCTCCGGGAAGTTGTGGCGCGCGAAATAGCGGGAGCGCCACGGCTTGACGATGCCCAGCCGGAAACCGTAGGGATGTGTTTTCTGGCCCACTTACTTGCTCGCTTTCTTTGTCGTCTTCTTCTTCTTGGCCGGCGCTCGCTTTTTCGCCTTCGCGCGCGGCTTGGCCTTTTCCTTGGCTTCCGCTTTCGGAGCCGCCGGTGCCGGCGCGGCGGGAGCCTGGACACCGGCCACCCGGATCTCGACGTGACTGGTGCGCTTCAGAATCGGCGTACCGCGTCCCATCGCCGCGGCGGTAAAGCGCTTCAGCGTCTGGCCCTCGTTCACCACCGCGTAGGTGACACGCAGGTCGTCGGCGTCGAACGGCGTGTTCTCCCGCTGCGCCGCCTGCTGCGCGTTCGCCACGGCGGACTTCAGGACCTTATGGATCTGCCGCGCGGCCCGCTTCTTGGAGAAGCGCAGGATCGCGTCGGCTTCCGGGACGGCGCAGTCGCGGATCAAATCGATCACGAGGCGCATCTTGCGCGCCGATTGCCGCACGCCGCGTTGAATCGCTCGAGCTTCCATCGCTTCCTCCTAGCCCTTCTTCTCGGCGCCGGCTTCGCCACCGGCTTCGGCCGCTGCGGCCTCGGCCTCACGCTCCGCCGCCGAGCCCTTGGCGCCGTGACCGCGGAACAGCCGCGTGGCGGCGAATTCGCCGAGCTTGTGGCCGACCATGTTCTCGGTGATGTAGACCGGGATGAACTTGTTCCCGTTGTGCACCGCGAGTGTGTGGCCGACGAAGTCGGGCGTGATGGTGCTGCGCCGCGACCACGTCTTGAAGACTTTCTTCTCGTTTCGCTCGTTGAGGGCGCGAATCTTCACCATCAGCGACTCCTCGACGTACGGGCCTTTTTTTACGCTCCGTCCCATTACTGCGTCGCCTTCCCGCGCTTACGGCCGCGCACGATGAGTTTCGTCGAGGGCTTCTTCTTGTGCCGCGTCTTCTTGCCTTCGACCTTGCCCCACGGATTGGTCGGGGGCCGGCCACCCGAGCTCTTGCCCTCGCCGCCGCCCAGCGGGTGATCGACCGGGTTCATCGCCACGCCACGCACCCGCGGGCTCCGGCCGAGCCAGCGCGTCTTGCCTGCTTTGCCGATCGAGAGCAGCTCGTGCTCGGCATTGCCGACTTCACCGATCGTCGCGAGGCACTCGCCACGGACCATGCGCATTTCGGTCGAACGGAGGCGCAGCGTGACGTAGTTGCCCTCCTTCGCAACGACCTGCGCGCTCGTGCCGGCGCCGCGGCACAGCTGTCCCCCGCGCCCGATCTTCAGCTCGACGTTGTGCACCGCAGTGCCGAGCGGGATTTCGAACAGCGGCATCGCGTTGCCGATGCGGATGTCCGAGCCGGGACCCGAGACCACGCTGTCGCCCACGTTCAAGCCCTTGGGCGCCACGATGTAGCGCTTCTCGCCGTCCGCGTAGTGCAGCAGCGCGATGCGCGCCGTGCGGTTCGGATCGTACTCGACCGCCGCCACGCGCGCCGGAATGGCGAACTTGTCGCGCCGGAAGTCGATGCGCCGGTACTGCCGCTTGTGGCCGCCGCCCTGCCAGCGGGTGGTGATGTGGCCCTTGTTGTTGCGCCCGCCGGTGCGCTTCAGCGGCTCGAGCAAAGACTTCTCCGGCTCGCTCTTCGTGACCTCGGAGAAGTCGGAGACCGAGCGAAACCGCGTCGCCGGCGTCATCGGCCGAAACTGTCGGATTCCCATTTAGCCCTCGAACACCTCGATCGCGTCGCCCTCTTTGAGGGTCACGATCGCCTTTTTCCAGGACGGCCGGCGTCCGGCGTAGCGGCCGTACGTCCGCCGCTTGGCCCGCATGACCATCGTGCGGACGTCGGTGACCGACACCTTGAACAGCGCTTCGATGGCCGCCTTGATCTGCGGCTTGCTCGCCTCGAGGTGCACGCGGAACGCGTATTCCTTGCGCGCCCCGTAGGCCGCGGACGACTTCTCCGTCACGACCGGGCGGACGATGGTGTCGTGGAGCTCAGGCATCGTTTGCCTCCGTGGTCTCCTGCTTCGCCGCGCCCTCATCGAGGGCGCCGATCTCCACGACCACCGTCTGCGCCCACAGGATCTCGTACGCCGTCGCGTCGGCGAACCGCATCACATGCACGTCCGGGATGTTGCGCCCCGACAGATAGACGTTCTGCGAATCACCGGCGGTCAGCACCAGTACCTTCTTGCCCTCGCCACCCACCTTGCCGAGCAACGCGGCGAAGTCCTTCGTCTTCGGCTTCTCGTATTCCAGCGTATCGACGATCACCAGCGAGCCCTCGCGCGCGCGCGCGTTGAGCGCCGACTTCTTGGCGAGCTGGCGCATCTTCTTCGGAATCGCGAGCCGATAGCTGCGCGGATGCGGTCCGTGCGCGATGCCGCCGTGCCGCCAGTGCGGGGCACGGGTCGAACCCTGCCGGGCGCGGCCGGTGCCTTTTTGCCGCCACGGCTTCTGATTGCCGCCCGAGACCTCGCTGCGGGTCAATGTGTTGCTCGTGCCCTGCCGCTGGTTGGACAGGAACGTGATCACCGCACGGTGCAGCAC
>Ga0209761_1002394_pt1 | contig 12329 bp, 12 predicted proteins | sample GraSoi013_1_40cm_4_FD_185818 | JGI IMG/M metagenome (GOLD analysis project Ga0209761, IMG submission 185818) | Grasslands soil microbial communities from the Angelo Coastal Reserve, California, USA - Sample 09_25_2013_1_40cm (SPAdes) (version 2) | ecosystem: Environmental > Terrestrial > Soil >... | reverse complement strand
GTGGTAGCGCTCACCGAGCAGGAAGGTCAGGGCGAGGCCGGCGAGGACGACGAGGGCGATCGGGAGGAGGTCGAGGAGCATCCCGGCTTTGCCGGGGCGTGACGAGCGCGGGGGGGTTTGGGGGGCCATTTCGGGGCCCCCCAATGTGTGATCCATTAAACCGCGCGCAGGCGCTGGCCGAACAGGCCCTGGGGGCGCAGATAGAGCACGAGCAGGAAGGCGATGAAGACGCCGACGTTCTGGAGCTGGAAGGGAAGCACGAGCAGCGTGAGTGACTGGACGATGCCGATCACCAGGCCGCCCGCGAACGCGCCGGGGATCGACCCGAGGCCTCCGAGCACGACCGCGACGAACATCAGCACGATGAAGTTGACCGCGACCGTGGGCTCGATCGGATGATAGGTCGCGAGCAACCCGCCGGCGGCCGCGACCAGCGCGATGCCGACGCCGAAGGCGAGGCCGTGCATCGCGCGGACGTCGATGCCCTGATAGCCGGCGGCTTCCGGCTCGTCGGCCGCCGCGCGCAACGCTTTGCCGAGATCGGTCCGCGTGAGGAACAGGTACACGACGCCGGCGAGGAGCAGCGCCATCAGGAACGCATAGGAGCGCGCCTCGTTCATCAACACTGGACCGACGGCGAACGCCTGGGTGGCGTACGACGTCTTGATGCCGCGGGGCATCGGCGTGAGCAGCATGGTCGTGCCGTTGGTGATGATGAGCGACAGACCGAGGGTGAGGATGAGCTGCGTGTCCATCAGGCGCTGGGGATCGCCGCCTCCCGTCACGCGCGCGAGGAGCACGCGGTGGACGGCGACCCCCACCAGGAAGAACGGCGGAACGATGACGACGGCGCCGAGCAGGGGATCGATGCCGTACGCAGTGGTCAGGAAGTACGTCACGTACATGCCGAGCATCATGAAGTCGCCCTGGGCGAAGTTGACGACCCGCATGACGCCGAAGATCAGCGCGAGCCCGATGCTCATGAGCGCGTAGACGCCGCCCACGAGCAGACCGGTCACCACGTACTGGAGGAAATCGCCCAGCGCCACGTCGGGCTCGCGCGGTGCTCTATTTCATCGCGCCGTGCGCTACTTCCCCGCCTGCCAGACGAGCTTGCGCGTGGCCAGCTCGTTCGGCGCCACCGTGAAGGGCTCGCCGCCCTGCCACTGGACGATGATCGGGATCGCGCCGATGCGCCGCCCGTGCTCGTCGTAGCGGATGCGCCCGGGGGCCAGCGCGGTCGCCGCCGGGCCGCTGGTGATGTCGAGCTTGGCCACGGCGTCGCGGATCGCCTTGGGATCGGTCGACTTCGCCCGCTCGGCGGCTTCCTTGATGATCCAGACGTGGGCGTAGCTCATCAGCGGATCCTGGGTCATGAACGGCTCGCCCGTCCGCTCCTTGAAGCGCTTGACCAGCTCCTCCTGGCCCTTGAGCGGATGCGCCGCCACCACGGCCTTGATGCTGTCGAGCAGCTCGGGGCCGACGGCCTTGACGTACTCGGGCGTCACCAGCCACGCGCCCACGCCCTGGATCGGCGACTTCACGCCGAACTCCTTGACCTTCTGCAGCACCTGGATCGAGTCGGGGAAGTTGGTCGCGCCGTAGAAGATGATGTCGGGCTGGGTGGCGCGGATCTTCTGGACGATCGCGGTGGCGTCGGCCAGCGGTGGCGTCCAGATCTCGTCGACGACGACCTCGATGCCCTTGGCCTTCAGCAGCTTCTCGCGCAGCGGCTTGAAGAAGAAGACGGTGGCGGCGGTGTTGTCGCCGATGATCGCGGCCTTCTTGATCGGCTGGTTGTTGCGCTTGGCGATCTCGACGAGCTGCTCGAGCGCCTGCTCGGCCTGGGCCGAGGAGACCGGGCTCGACTGGAACGTGTACTTGAAGCCGCGCTCGGTGATCGAGTCGGCGTAGGAGAGCGTGAACCACGGGACTTCGAGCCGCTCGGCCACCTCGGTGACGCCGAGCGTGAAGGAGCTCAGCCAGGAGCCGATGCCGGCGCTGATCTTCTCGCGGGTCAGCGCGCGCTGGGCGGCGCTCACCGCCTTCTCGACGCTGTCACCCGCGTCGGCCTCGCGCAGCACGATCTTGGCGCCGCCGAGCGACTTGATCCCGCCCTGGGCGTTGACCTCGGCGATCGCCATCTCGGCGCCCATCTTCTTGAGCTGGCCCTGGCGGGCCCAGCGGCCGGACAGCGGTACCACCAGCGCGATTTTCAAATCCTCGGCCGCCGGCGCCGTCGCCGGCGTGAGCAGCATCGGCGCCGCGATCAGCACGGCCATGACCACTGCGAGTCCCACTGCGACGTTCTTCATCGATCTCCTCCTGCCCGGAGCTTCGGGGGGTCTACTGTACTCGGCTACGTGTAGTTCGGGTCGCGCTTTTCGAGGAAGGCCCGCACGCCCTCGGAGAAGTGGGGACTGGCCCGCACGCGGTCGCCTAGCTCTTGATCGAGCGCTTCGCGCGACTGCGTGTGGACGGCGATCGTCGTGCTGATCTGCTCCTTGACCGCCTGCACGGCGCTCGGGCTGTTGGCCGCGATGGTCTCGGCGGTGGCGAGCGCCCACGGCATCAGGTCGGCCGCGGGCAGCACGCGATTGACGAGGCCGATCCGCGCCGCCTCGGCGGCGTCGATCAGCTTCGCGGTGAGCAGCAGCTCCATCGCGTGGACGTAGCCGATCTGCTGCACGAGCTTGACGGTCCCGCCCCCGAACGGATAGATCGACCAGCGGACTTCGGGCAGGCCGAAGCGCGCGTGGGGCGCGGCGGCCCGGATGTCGGTCGACAGCAGCAGCTCGAGGCCGCCGGCCACGCAATCACCGTTGACCGCCGCCACGATCGGCTTGGCGTACGGCCGGGTCTTCAGGAGCGCGTCGTTCACGGTCCGCGCGATCGACGGATCGGCGGAGAGATCGCCGCTCATGTCGGCGCCCGAGGTGAAGGCGCGATCGCCGGCGCCGGTGAGGACGACGCAGCGACAGGGGCCGCGCTCGAGGCTCTCCCACAGCCGACCGAGCTCGGCCATCATCGCTCGCGTCATCGCGTTCCGGCGCGGCTGGTTGTCGATCGTGACGACGACGACGTGAGGCCCGTGCTCGCGGACCCTGAGCGCCGTCGTCACCGCGCCGGCAGCTCGGGCATGACGACGATCTTGCCGTGCGCCTTGCGGTCGGTGAGGAGCCGGATCGCCTCGACCGTACGCTCGAGCGGCAGGCGATGGGTGACGCACGGCTTGAGCTGGCCCGTCGCGTACCACTGCAGCAGCTCGTCGATGGTCCGCCGCAGCTTGTCGGGTTCGTGCCACCGGAAATAGCGCAGTGACGAGCCGAGCGCGGACCGGTGCTTCACGAGCAGGCGGTTGGCCGGAATGTTGGGGACGCCCGCGACGAAGCCGATCAATAAGATCCGTCCGCCCCAGCCGAGCGAGGAGAGCGCGGCGTCGAAGAGGTCACCGCCGATCGGGTCGAAGCACACGTTGGCGCCCTTGCCGTCGGTGAGCGCCATCACGCGGTCGGTGAGCTTCTCGGTGGCGTAGTTGATCAGCTCGTCGGCGCCACGCTCGCGCGCGACCGCGAGCTTCTCGTCCGTGCTGGCCGCGGCGATGACGCGCGCCCCCATCGCCTTGCCGATCTCGACCGCCGTCAGCCCGACGCCGCCGGCCGCGCCGAGCACGAGCAGCGTCTCGCCAGGCTCGAGCCGGCCCTGCCAGCGGATGGCGACGTGGCTCGAGATGTACGCGATCGGGAACGCGCCCGCCTCGTCGAACGGCATCGTGCTCGGGATGGCGAACGTCTCGACCTCGTCGGCGGCGGCCCGCTCGGCGAAGCCGCCGTAGGCCAGGATCGCCATGACGTGATCGCCCGGCTTGTAGCGCGTGACACCGTCCCCGCATTGCGTCACGACGCCGGCGGCTTCGAGGCCGGGGCTAAAGGGGAGCGTCGGGCGTGTCTGATAGCGACCGGCCACCATGATCGAGTCGGCGTAATTCACACCGGTCGCGTGGACGTTGATGACGACCTGACCGCGGCCGGGCGTCGGTGGAGCGACGTCCTCGACGATCAGGTCATCGATCGGGCCCCATGCGCGACACATCACGGCGCGCATGGCTCAGGCTCCTCGACCGATTACGACCGTCGGGCGAGCGGTCCCCGGAGCAGCTGCCCGGGCAGCGCGCCGGTGTGCTTGCCGTCACGCAGCAGCACCTCGCCGTTCACGACCGTCGCCGCGATGCCGCGCGTGCGCTGCACGAGTCGGCGGGCGCCAGCGGGGAGGTCGTCCACCACCTCCGGCATTTCGGCCGCGATCGTGTCCGGATCGAAGACCACCAGATCAGCCGCCATGCCCTGGCGGACGAGCCCACGGTCGTGGAAGCCCCACAGCGTGGCGGGCACGAGCGTCAGCATCCTGACCGCTTGCTCGAGCGTGAAGGCCTGCTTTGCCCGCACCCAGTGATAGAGCAGGTGGGTCTGGAGCGACGAGTCCATGAGCTGAGAGACGTGGGCCCCGGAGTCGGAGAACGTCGTGACCGCGCGCGGGTTGCGCATGATCTGGAGCGCGATGTCCTGGTCCTCGTTGGCCACGGGCTGGAGGAAGAAGAGGTCCAGGTCCTTCTCGAGCGCCAGCTCGATCATCGTCTCCGCCGGATGCTGGCCACGCTCGCGCGCGACCTCGGCCACCGTGCGGTGCGGCCCCTCGACGGTGTCGAACACGAGCAGCCAGTCGTAGTCGGGCGGCTTCGGCTCGGTGCCCAGCGGACGCCGGCCATCGCGCTCGCCCGAGACCTCGACGAGCTTCTTGCGCGTCGCGGGATCGCGCAGGCGGTGCCGCTGCTCGGCGAGCGGAAGCTGGCGGAGCTCCTTCCACACCGGCAACCAGTCGAACGGCATCTGGGTCTTGAACGACAGCAGCGCGCTGAGGGATCGGCTGTGGGCCTGGGCGAACATGCGGCCACCGGCGGCCGCGGTCTCGTCGAGCAGGTCCATGTACTTCTTCCACACGCCAGGGACGCCGCGCCGGCTGAAGACGCCGAACGTCACCGGCCGTCCAGTCTCGACGGCGAGGTTGCGCAGGCGGACGTGGTAGTCGCGCAGCGCCGGGTGATCGGGGACCCGGTCCACGTTCTCACCGGCCAGCTCGAAGATGCCGGCATTCAGCTCACCCATGGCGCCGACGAGCCGCCGCACCTCGTCCCAGGCCGCCGCGCGACTGGCCACGGGCCGGCCATCCGGCGTCTCGTGGCTCGGGGAGCGCGACGTGGTGAAGCCGACCGCGCCGGCGCGGATGGCGTCGCGGACCTGACGCTCCATCGCCTGCAGGTCGTCCTCGGTCGCGGCCTGGTCGAACGCGCGCTCGCCCATGACGTAGGTGCGCACGGCGGAGTGGCCGACGTAGCCGGCGTAGTTGATGCCCTTGGGCAGGGTATCGAGGACGTCGAGGAACTCGGGATACGTGGTCCAGCGCCACTCGATCCCGGCCTCCATCGCCTTCGGCGAGATGTCCTCGGCGCGCTGCAGGTTCTGGATGACCAGGTGCTTGTTGGCGGCGGCGCAGGGAGCCAGCGTGAAGCCGCAGTTGCCCATGACGACCGTGGTGATGCCGTGGTAGCACGACGAGGTCCCGAGGGGATCCCAGAAGATCTGGGCGTCCATGTGGGTGTGGCCGTCGACGAAGCCTGGCGCGACGACGAGCCCGTCGGCGTCGATGACCTCGCGCGCCCGCTCGCGGATGCGGCCGATCGTGTCGATCCGGCCGTGGCGCACGCCGATGTCGGCCGGGTACGCCGGCAAACCGGATCCATCGACCACCATCCCGTTCTTGATCACCAGGTCAAACGGCATCGCGGACTCCTCTCGTCGCCGGGGCCACCGGTCGACGTGAGCGATATCGTACTATGAACGCGGCGCCGGCTCCGGGCGTCCTACAGTCGAGATGAAGCAGCGTTTGGTGAGCATCGCGCTTGCGGCCCTCGTCGCCCTCGTGATGGTGGCTCCGGCCTACGCCACGGGCGGCCACTGTGGCGGCCACGGCGGGCGTCGCGGCTCCTCGGGTGGTCACCACGGCCATCACCCGGGCTTTCATCATTTCCATCACCGAGGCCGCGTGTTCGTCGGCGTCACGCCCTTCCTCGCGTTTCCGTACTGGTGGGATTACCCGGCGTACTACTACCCTCCGACCGTCATTCAGCCCGAGCCACCCGTTTACATCCAGCAGCAGCCCGGGGGGCAGCCGTACTGGTACTACTGCCCGAGCGCGGGCGCCTACTACCCGAACGCGCCGAGCTGTCCTGAGCCCTGGGTCCCGGTTCCCGCCACTCCTCGCTGACCGGCGTTCGCCAGGCAGGTTTTACATCGACCGCCAGTCGTCCAGCAGCGTTCGTCGCTAGCGCCAATCGTCGACCGAGACGGTGTTCTGGTAGGTGCAGCCCATGATGCGCCAGTACCCGTTGGTCTCGCCCCCGACCACCACGACGTGGATGTCCTCGCGCCGGAACATCGGGATCAGCTCGTCCGGCGCCGCGCGGAGGTTCGACGCCCACGGCTCCTCGCCGAACGTCGCCCGCGGGTAGACGTAATTCTGGACGAGCTGATAGTCCCAGTACTCGCTGGCCGGCAGTCGCGCGGTGTCGTGGAGCCAGTCGATGAGCGCGTCCTTCTTCGTGAAGCCGCCACGCTCGACGAACTGGCGCGCGGCGATCGGATCGAGCAAGAGCGTCGGCGGTCCGTAGGGATCCATCCCGCGGAGCAGGTTCCGGACGTGCTCGCGCCAGTGCTTCTCGCGCAGCCCGAGGGTGAAGGCGGTGGACCGGCATCCGGTGAAGACGCTCACGGCGCTCGCGTCGGGCCGGAGCCCGTGCTGGACGTGGAACGGCTCCCACGGGCTCCGCTCCTCGTTCTCGGCGAACGTCACGCTGTTGTACGCGTAGTTGTTGCCCTGGTTGCCCATGTAGGAGATGCCGGGCACCGAGCCGCCTTGCAGGTTCTGGGAGAGCAAGCCGTAGGCGCGGCCGATGGTCGCGTTGGCGTGGTTGTACGGCCCCATGGCCCCCGTGCCCGCGTTCATCGCGATCTCGCGGCGGATCGGTCCGTTGACCACCGCCATCGTCGCCATCGCGCTCGAGCTGCTTCCGCGCGCCGTCACGCCCGTGGCCGCTAGCGCGAGGATCACCGGGAAGTATTCGGGGCGCGCCCCCGCCATGACGGCGTTCACCGCGACCTTCTCGACCGAGTACTCCCAGTACTCGCGGAAGTGCGTGGACCGCATGCGTCCCACGATCTCGTCGGGCTTGCGACGGCTGCTCGCCAGCATGGCGGCCACGCGCTCCTCGGTCGGGAGCACGATCGGCAGCATGTCCGTCCAGTGGTTGTCGAGGAACAGGCGGTGGAGGTTCTCCTCCGTATCGGGCTCGACGAGCCGGGGCGTCGAGCGGTCGAACTCGACGCCCGAGTCACTCCCGTCGAACGAGCGCGTGAGGCCTTCGACCACCTCTTGCATGACGGGCCGGCCGCTGATCGGATTCTTGCCGTCGACGTAGGCGCGGAGCTCCACGGCCGTCTTGCCCATGATGGGCTGGGGGACGAAGACCTGGCGGAGCCCCGGCATGCCGCTCACGTCCGCCACCGACCTCACCACGCGGTCGAACTTGTCGGTGTGCACGGCGACCGTGGGCACGCCGTACTTCGCTTCGATCGTCATCGCGTGCGCGGCGACCGCCGGCGCGCAGGTGCTTCAGTGGCCGACGCCGACGACGGCAGCGTGGCCGTTCGCCTTGATCTCCTCCCACGTCGCCGGGTCGTCCTTGAGGTAGACGCTCGAGATCGGCTTGACGACCGTCGTGACGCTCGGCATATGCTCGGCGAACCACGCCTGCATCTGCGTCAAGAAGACGTCGGAGTCGTCGAACCGGCAGTCGACGAGATAGAGCGTCTTGCCCTGCAGTGACGGCAGGCGTGGCGCCAGAGGCTTCGGGACGACCTTCGGCGGGAAGCCGACGGGGTTCAGGACGTTGATCTTGTCGGTCATGCGTTCATCCGCAGGCGACCGCGTAGACGTCCTTGACGCCGGCGGGCAGCGCATCCTCGCGCCAGCTTCGGCCCGCGTCGAGCGTGCCGAAGACCTGGCCGGTGCGGGAGACACAGAAGACCTGATCGGGGTCGCCGTGATGGAGTGCCACCGCCATCATCGTGCTATTGGCCTTGACGCCGTGATCGAAGCGTTTCCACGTCGCGCCGAGGTCGGCGCTACGGTACAGCGACCCGTCCTCGCTTCGCGCCGCCGGACTGAGACACGCGTAGAACACGCGCGGATCCTGCGGCGAGATCCGGATGTCGCGGCCATAGGTGAGCGGCGAGAAGCGTCCGACTTCCATGTCCTGCCAGGTCGCGCCGCGGTCAGCGCTCCGGAACAGGCCCATGCGCACGGCGAGAAACACGGTGCCGGGTTGGGCGGCGCTCACGCAGAGCGCGTGGCCGTCCAGCATGCCCTCGCTGTCAGTATCGCTCTGGATCCGGCTCTTCAGATGCGGCCGCTCGGCAAGGTCGAGCAGGCCCGTCGTGCAGTCGTTCCAAGTCTCGCCGCCGTCGAGCGAGCGCATGACGCCTCCGACTTCGAGCGTCGCGTACACGTCGTTGGTCCGCGCGGGATCCACCGCGAGTCGCATCACGCGGCAGGCGAAGCTCATCTTGATTCGGTCGGGCAGCGTCGCGTTGGGCAGCTTTCGCCACGTCTCGCCGCCGTCGTCGCTCCGGTACACGCCGACCGGCGACGTCCCCGCGTAGAGCGTCCGCGGATTCACGGGATGCACCAGAACCGACCAGACCTCAGCCTGCTCGTCGGAGAAGCCGAGCCGTTCCCAGCGCTCGCCGCGATCGGTGCTCCGGTACAGCCCGCGATTGCCGCCGAGATAGACGATGTCGGAATTGGTGGGATGCACGGTGATCGCCTGGACGTTCATCGCCTCGGGCAACCCCTTGGTGAGCTGCTCCCAGTGGCCGTTGCCGGCGGCCCGGCGAAAGATGCCACCGAGCGATCCTGACGTTCGCGCTGCACCGACGTAGACGTGCGTAGTGGCCATGGCGTCCTCTCAGGCGGCGTCGACGGCAGGGCGGATGGTCCCGGCGACCAGCTCCAGGATCTCCAGCATCCGGCCGAGATCGTCGCGGCGGAATTCGAGCACGATGTGACGAAGGCCGAGCCGCTTGTACTCGCCGAGCAGATCGATGACGGCCTGAGGGCCCTGCGCGAGCAATTCATCGCGCAGACCGAAGCGCAGCGAGAGCGTGATGGTGTCGAAGGGCCGTCGGGCCTGGTCGGCCGCGGCGCGCAGGCGGGTGAGAGCCTCGCCAAGCTCTTTGGGCGTCTTCGACGTCGCGTGCCAGCCGTCGCCGAGGGTCACGACGCGCCGGAACGCTCCAGGGCTGTCACCGCCCACCCAGATCGGCGGATGGGGCTTCTGTACGGGCTTGGGCGCGAAGCCGACGTCGTGAAAGCGGAAGAACTCGCCCTCGAACGAAGGCTTGTCGTTGGTCCACAGCTCCTTGAAGACGCGCAGCGCCTCGTCGGCCTGCCGTCCGCGCGCATGGAACGGCGCGCCCAGGATCTCGAGCTCCTCCTTCCACCAGCCGACGCCGACGCCGCAGATCAGGCGTCCGTTGGAGAGCGCGTCGATCGTGGTCAGCAGCTTGGCCATGACCACGGGGTGGCGATGCCCGAGGATGAAGACCGAAGCACCGAGGCGCGCGTGCGTCGTGATCACGGCGGCCGCGGCCAGGGTGGCGACGGGCTCGAGATACGGCTTGTCGGGCGGATGCGGGAAGCGGCCGCCGGGATAGTTGCCGGTGGCCGAGCGCGGGAAGATGACGTGATCGCTCACCCAGAGCGACGCGATGCGGTGCTTCTCCGCCTGCTGGGCAAACGTCAGCAGCGCCTCGCGCGTGGCCACCGGGCCCTGCGTGGGCAGGTGACAGCCGATCTCCATGGTCGTCGCCGGCGTCACGCCTGGAGCTCCGGGATCACCCACTTGGGCGGCCGTCCGGCAGCGACGCGCTCGATGTTGTCGAAGCCGTTCCGGAACCGCGCGGTCCAGTTCTCCCACGTCGGCCCCGCCGAGTGCGGCGTGAGGGTGACGTTGGGTAGCGTGAACAGCGGATGATTCGCCGCCGGCGGCTCCTCGACCATCACGTCGAGCCCGGCCGCCGCAATCTGTCCTTCCCTGAGCGCGCGATGCAGCGCGTGCTCGTCCACGACGGGCCCGCGGCAGGTGTTGATCAGGATCGCGCCCCGCTTCATCATGCCCAGCTCTCGGGAGCCGATGAGGTTGCGCGTGGTGTCGTCGAGCGGCACGTGCAGGCTCACGATGTCGGAGGTGCGCAACAGCTCGGTGAAGAGCACGAAGCGCACGCCGAGCGCATCCTCCTGGTCCTCCGAGAGCCGCGCGATGTCGTAGTACTGCACGCGCATGTCGAAAGCCGCCGCCCGGCGCGCCACCTTCTTGCCGATGTTGCCGAGGCCCACGATGCCGACCGTCCGGCCCGACATCTCGTACACGGGCGGGTCGGCGATGCTCGGGCGCCACTTGCCGGCGACGACGTCGTTGTGGAAGCTCACGAGCCGTTTCAGCACGGCCAGCATGAGCAGGATGGCGTGCTCGGAGACGGCGATGGCGTTGGCGCCGCCGTTGTTGGCGACGGGCACCTTGGCCTTGCGCGCGGCTTCGACGTCGACCCGGTCGTAGCCCGCGCTGAGGAGCTGGACCAGCTTGAGCTTCGGCGCCGAGCGGAAGAACTCGCCGCCCATCTGCCGGGCCAGGCCGAGGTAGTACTCGGCGTCGGTTGCCGCCTGGTAGAACTCGGGCGTGCCCGGATCGGCGACGACCAGCTCGAACCCCGGCGGGGTCATCGAGCGCGCGATGTCCACGACCGCGTCGGGTTGCTTGGGCGCGAACAGGATCTTGGTCGCCATCACTGTTGCGCCAGGGGAATCGTCGCGGTGAGGCACGGATCGTTGCCGAGGACGCGCGTGGTGTGGCCTTTTCCGGTGGTGTCCTCGACCAGGCGCGCGTCGCCGGGGCCGAACGTGTGGGTGGAGCCGTCACCCAGGCCGATCTCGAGCTGACCGGAGAGGATGATCACGAACTGGCGCCTGGGCGCCGGGTGCCAGTCGAGGAACTCGCCACGCGGCCACATGCGAAACGAGATCTGCGTGGTCGGCAATCCCTTGGTCCACTCCGGCTTCTTGCCCAGATCGATGGCCTCGACGTGGGAGTGCCCGTCGGGGCCCGTATAGAGTCGGTGCGTCTTCATCGTGGCCTCCTCACCGGCCGTTCTTGAAACCGTAGAGCTGCGCCGCGTTGTCGCAGACGATCTTCCGCCGCACGTCGGCCGGTAGATGGCCGAGCTCGCGCTGGATGTACTCGCGGGAGTCGGGCCAGATCCCGTCGGGATGCGGGAAATCCGAGCCCCACATGATCTTGCCGACGCCCAGCTCGTCGAGGAGCTTGATGCCGACGGGATCCGTCTGATACGTCGCCCAGCACTGGCGCCGCCAGTACTCGCTCGGCGGCATCGTCAGCGCGAGGTCCTTGAACTGATCTTCCCACTCGGCGTCCATGCGCCAGAGAATGTACGGGATCCAGCCGATGCCCGCCTCGCCGAGCACGACGCGAAGGCGCGGATAGCGCTCGAGGACACCGCCGTAGATCAGCGACATCAGGATGTTCGCCATGTTGATCTGGAAGCCGGTGATGTGGGTCGCGAAGGCGAACCGGGACTTGCGCAGCTCGGCCGGCGTGACGTCGGCTCCGGCGCGGGACGGATCGCCGCCGATCTGCACGAGCTTCAGGAGCTGGTCGGGCAGCCGGGTGCCGATCGTGTGGAAGTGGAGCGGCAGGCCGGTGCCGTCGATGACCGCCCAGAGCGGGTCCCAGTACGGATCCCAGAGCGGGGTCAGATCCGTCGAGTTGGCGATGTCGATGCCGCGCAGCGCGCCACGCTTGGCGACCCGCTCCACCTCGACGATGGCCGCGTCGATGGGATGGTTCGGGATGGAGGCGAGGCCGGCGTAGCGCTCGGCATGAGTCGAGCAGAACCCGGCGAGCCACTCGTTGTAGATGCGCATCATCTCGACGGCGGCCTCCGGATCGTTCATCCGTCCCGTCGCGCCGAGGATCCCGTACAGCACCTCGGCCTGGACGCCGTCGCGGTCCTGATCGATGAGTCGCAGATCGGGATCGGTGAGGCGGCGAATGCCCTTCTTGCCGTCCTCGTAGAGCCCGGTGGCGGCCATGCGATCCGAACGATGGATGCGCCCGGGCACGTATTCGCGGCCGGCCGCAC
>Ga0209761_1002393_pt1 | contig 12330 bp, 2 predicted proteins | sample GraSoi013_1_40cm_4_FD_185818 | JGI IMG/M metagenome (GOLD analysis project Ga0209761, IMG submission 185818) | Grasslands soil microbial communities from the Angelo Coastal Reserve, California, USA - Sample 09_25_2013_1_40cm (SPAdes) (version 2) | ecosystem: Environmental > Terrestrial > Soil >... | reverse complement strand
GCTTCCCGCTGAACCGGGTTCGGGGACGGTACTTCGGGTCGGGGACCGATTCCGCCGCACAGGTGCCAGGCACGGCTCCACGGTTTGATCTGTTCGCCCTGCACACTGATCAGACCAACGTCGCTCATGAGCTGCCCCTGGGCTCGACTGTGAATCATCCACGCGCCGTCCTAGGGGTTCCGGGGAGCCAGCTCTTCCGGATCATCTATGACGTAGTTTTCAGTAGGGGGGCCCTGCCTGGCTTCTCTCCTTGCGCGGATCTCATTGCTGCCGGCTTCGGCTTCGTGTGTCCGCTAGGGGGAACCGTCGAAGAGGAGACGCGCATCCTTAGCCCCGTTGCTCGCGAGGCCATCGCCCACACTCGCCACCAGAAGGAGTTGAACCCCGGGGTCGTGGCGAGGGACCTCCAAGGGAGAGTGACGGTGAGCGGCCAGCTCGTGGTGCCCGTAGGGGTTGACTTCCCGAACTTCATGGAGGTGGACACGGGCCGCCTCAGCACCCCGTTCATCTTTGAGGGCATTCCGTGGAACATCGACCGCCGCGTGGGACCGGGCGGCTGCATTGGGCCTTGCGGGACGGTTCAGGCACCGCTTGCTCCGTTCGCCATTTCCGGTATTGATCCGCGCACGGCCGTCAGCCCGCTGAGCGGGCAGATTGCGCTGCCCCTCGGGGTGCGCAACCAACCTATTGCTTTCTTCCCGTTTGGCGGGCCCACCGCCAACGCCGCCGTCGGCTTACTCACCATTCCTTTGGTGCCTTAGGAGGATGCCGATGAAACTGACAACCAACACAACGAGCAAAAGAATTTGGCAAACCGTCGGCCAGGCTCTGGCACTGAAAGGGAGAAGAACAATAATGAACTCAGAAAAACTCTTCGGATTCCGAACTGGAAGCGACAGTGCGAGTCTGCCGCTGGGCGGTGCCACACCGCACCACACCCGCAGGTGGGGTGTCGCTCTAAGTGCGGCCCTGGCGGTCCTGCTGGTGTTCGGCTGGGCCGCTACCGCACAAGCTCAACTGACTCCCGGCGTGAAACAGTCCACGATCAGTGGCACGATCACAGCCATCACCACTGATGCTCCTCTTAGCCCTACAGACATCTTTGCGGGCGGCACCATCACCGTCGGCACCCAGCAGGTGATCATCCCCCGCAACCTGCTCCTCGAGCTGCCCGCCAACCGCATTACCCTCTGGCAGTTCGCCAGACTTTCCCACGTGAGCGGACTCGCCGCAGAAGGGCATTCCAGCACCACCATTTTCGCCAATCGCTTGCCCGACGGGCGTGTTATCGCTGGCCATGTTCTGATCCATAAAGGGACAGCGCCGGACCCGGGTGACACTCTGACCGGCAAGGTGACCTTCATCAACAACGCGCAGGGGTATTTCCGGTTGCAAGGCACGCCGAACGCCGACAGCGGCGGCGTCATTGTGCGTCTGAACGATCCCACAGCCGTGCATAGCATTCAAAGTGGGCTGGGTTGCTCTCCACTGGGAGGACCCAACTGTAGTCCGGACGACCGCTTCATTTTGGATCCCAAGAACTACACCAACGTGTTCGCAACAGGCTTCCCGATTTGCATCCCCCGTAGCGCGGCCGACGCGTTCTGCCCGGCCACCAACCGCAGCGCTGCCTCCAATGTGGTTGCCGATTCCACGCGCTTTGCTCCCATCTTGGTGGGCGATCACCTCACGGTGGTCGGCAACTATGAAGTGGTCAATGGCGTTTCGTTTTTCTCCGCCTGGAACACTCTTGTTTCCGCGAAGCTGCTTACCCAGCACACCCCCACCCAACCCGACTACGTCTACTTCTCTGACAGCAAATGGGAGGTCCCCGGCTACCCACGGGATATGGTTCGGGCTCGCTTCTTCGGAACTGGGACCGACCCTGCGCTAGCGTTCGGCACAGCTCCACTGTTTGACCTCTTCTCTTTGCACACCGACCAAAACAATATATCGCACGAGCTGCCCCTCGGCTCGACTGTAAATAATCCAGACGCCTTTCTGGGCGTTCCGGGGAGCCAGCTGTGGAGGATCATCTATATCGTAAATTTCACTACGGGAGCTGTGCTCAAGAAGGATCCCTGCCTCGCTCTCACCGGCGCAGGCTTCACTGTCTGTCCGGGGGGCGGCACCGTAGACGAGTTGTCTCGTATCCTCATCCCCAGCACCCGTGAAGTCATCGCGCATACCCGGCACCAGAAGGAATTGCTGCCCGGGGTCGTCGCCCTGGACATCTCTGGGAATGTCGCGCAGAGCGGCCAATACCTGACGCCAGTGCCGATTGACTTCCCTGCGTTTGACGAGGTTGACCTCGGTCTGATGACCTTCCCCTACATCTTCGAGGGGGTACCATGGACCCTCGACCGCCGGGTTGGACCGAACGGCTGCAATGGTCCCTGTGAGGCGACTGCACAACCCCTGTGTCCCTTCCCGTTTTCCGGTTGGGATCCCCGCATCGTCCCCAGCCCGCTGGCTGGCGGTCTGCCGGCAGTGCCCCCCGCTGCGCGCGACAAGATTATCTCCTTCTTCCCGTTTGGCCCGCCCAACGGGAACGGCTCCCTCGGCCTGCTGCAGTTGCCGCCCCAGTCGGGGAACGTGCCCACTGCACCGACCTTTCCGGCTTGTAATGAGGTCATCATCTTCACTCCTCCGACGGTGACCATTACCAGCCATCCGCCGACCCCGACAAATATCAAGACCCCGACTTTCGCGTTCACTTCGAACACGGGCACTACCTTCCAGTGCTCGCTGTCGCTCACGGCCGCGACCGCGTTTGCGCCCTGTACCTCACCAAAGACCTTCCCGCCGCAGCTCGATGGCACCTATACCTTTACGGTGGTGGCCTTCGACGCCGGCCTGAACCCCAGCCTTCCGGCCACGTTCACGTTCACGATTGACACCGTGCCACCCGTGGTGACCCTAACGGCGACGCCGCCGGCCGTCACCACCGTGAACACTCCTTCGTTCAGCTTTACGGCGAGCAAAACTCCGGTGACCTTCCAGTGCTCGCTCTCGACCGGTGTGGACGCCTTCGCGCCCTGCACTTCGCCGATTGCCTATGCGGCGCAACCCGACGGCGTGTACACCTTCAAGGTGATCGCTACCGATCTCGCCGGCAACGTCAGCGCTCCGGCCATCTTCACGTTCACCATCTCCACGCGGCCGACTGTCACCTTGCAAACGCCGACGCCGAACTCGATCGGTATACCTCTGAATACCACGGTCAGCGCGACGTTCAGCAGAGCCCTTAACCCGGCCACAGTTACGACGGCCTCCTTCAGCCTACGCGCCGCTGGCGCCGCGGCGGATGTGCCGGCAACGGTAACCGTCAACGCCACCGGCACCATCATTACCCTCACCCCAACCGCTCTGCTGGCGCCGGGGACGGTTTACACCGCTACGATAGCCGCTACCGTGGCTGATACTACCGGTGTCACGGTCGCAGCACCCGTGGTCTGGAGCTTCACCACGGATACAGCGCCGACAGTGATCGCCCAGTCGCCCGCACCTGGCGCGACCGGTGTGGCGACCAACGCGACCGTCTCGGCGACGTTCAGCAAGCCCATGAATGCCGCCTCGATCACGGCGGCTACCTTCAGCCTGCGTGCCGCAGGGGCTGTGGTGAATGCCCCGGCAACGGTTGCCCTCGATGCCACGGGCACCATCGCCACGCTCACACCCACCAGCCCGCTGGTGGCAGGCACGGTCTACACCGCTACGGTGACTGCCACCGTGACTGACACGGTTGGCACACCGCTTGGTACGGCCTCCGTGTGGAGCTTCACTACCAGCGCAGCGCCGGCAGTGATCGCTCAGTCGCCCACACCAGGCGCAATCGCTGTGCCGCTCACTGCGACCGTCACGGCGACGTTTAGCAAGCCCATGAATGCCGCCTCGATCACCACGGCCACCTTCAGCCTGCTGGCCGTTGGCGCCGCGGCTCCTGTGCCCGCAACCGTAACCGTCAACGCCGCCGGCACCGTTGCCACGCTCACGCCCACCGGCCCGCTGGCGCAAGGCACCGTCTACACCGCTACGGTGTCTGCGACCGTGGCCGACACCATCGCCACGCCGCTCGGCGCAAATGTGGTTTGGAGCTTCACCACCGACGTCGCGCCGACGGTGATCGCCCAGTCGCCCGCACCTGGGGCAAGCGGCGTGCCGCTCAACACGACCGTCACGGCGACGTTCAGCAAGCCCATGAATGCCGCCTCGATTGTTCCGACCACCTTCACCCTGCGTGCGGCAGGCGCCGCGGCGAATGTCCCGGCAACGGTTACGCTGGATGCCACGGGCACCATCGCCACGCTCACGCCCACCGGCCCGCTGGCGCTAGGCACGGTCTACACCGCTACGGTGGTTGGCAGCGTGACCGACGTAGCCGGCACCGCACTCGGCGCAAACTCCGTGTGGAGCTTCACCCCCACATCGCTGGCAGTGATCGCCGAGTCGCCTGCACCTGGCGCAACGGGTGTGGCTCTCAACACAACGGTGACGGCGACGTTTAACAAGGCTGTGAATGCCGCCACGATCACCACGACCACCTTCACCCTGCGTGCGGCGGGCGCCGCAGCGAATGTCCCGGCAACGGTTACGCTCGATGCCACAGGCACCATCGCCAGTCTCACGCTCACCACCCCGCTGGCGACAGGCACCGTGTACACCGCTACGGTGGCTGGCACCGTGACCGACGCAGTCGGCAACGCGCTCGGCACAAACATCGTCTGGAGCTTCTCCACCGACGTCGCGCCGACAGTGATCGCCCGGTCGCCCGCACCTGGCGCAACCGGTGTGCCTCTTATTACAAACGTCACGGTGACGTTCAACAAGCCCATGAATGCCGCCTCGATCACCACGGCCACCTTCGCCCTGCGTGCCGCGGGCGCAGTGGTGAATGTCCCGGCAATCGTTACACTCAATGCCGCGGGCACCATCGCCACCCTCACGCCCTCCATCGGAGTGGTCAACGGTATCGTGATCGCCAGCCCGCTGGCGGCAGGCACCATCTATACCGCTACGGTGGCTGGCATCGTGACCGACGCCGCAGGCACCGCGCTCGGTGCAGACTCGGTGTGGAGCTTCACCACCGACGCCGCGGCGACAGTGATCGCCCAGTCGCCGACACCTAACGCCACTGGTGTGCCGGCCAACACAACTGTCACGGCGACGTTCAGCAAGCCCATGAATGCCGCCTCGATCATTCCGACCACCTTCACCCTGCGCGCGGCGGGCGCCGCGGCGAATGTCCCGGCAACAGTTACGCTCGATGCCACGGGCACCCTCGCCACGCTCACGCCCAGCAGCCCGCTGGCGCTGGGCACGGTCTACACCGCTACGGTGGCTGGCAGCGTAACGGATACAGCCGGCACCGCGCTGGGCATAAACGTGGCCTGGAGCTTCACCACAGCCGGGCTTACCCGAGTGCAGCAAGTGAGCGGAGTAACGTTCTTTGACACCACGATGCCCATCAACCTCGGCAAGACGACCACTGGCGACACCTTGCTGGTGGGCGTCGAGACCAATAACGACGTGGCCATCTCCTCCATCACCGACACCCAGGGCAACACCTACGTCCGAGACGCGGCCTTCGCCGGTGCCCCGAACCGCCTGAGCATCTGGCGCGCTTCGAACATCACTGGCGGCGCGGTGCCGGTGGTCACCATCAACTTCGTGGCGAAAGAAACAGCCACGGCGGTGGTGGTGGAGTACAACGGGATTGCTAGCGTGTCGCCCTTCGATCAGACGGCGAGCAACAATCAGTTCGGCGCCACCGCCTACACCTCCGGGACTACCCCGGCTACGACTCAGGCCACTGAACTAGTGTTCGGCGTGCACATGAATCGCAGCACGAACGTCGGGACCTGGACTCCTGCCGGAGGCTTCACCACCGTGCTGGAGCAGGACAACGCCACCAGCAAACACCAATTCCAGGTGCAGGACCAGTTTGTGACCACGACCGGAGCGTTTGCCTCAACCGGCACGCACTCCACCGCCGTCACGATCACCAGCCTCGTTGCCACTTATAAGGTTGGGGCAGCAGCAGTGGCGCCGCCTCCACCGCCGCCTCCGGCACCTGTAGCGCCGACCGTGACCGCCCAGTCTCCGACACCTAACGCGACTGGTGTGGCGGCCAACACTACTGTTACCGCGACGTTCAGCACGGCTATGAACGCCGCCACCATCACCACGGCCAGCTTCAGCCTGCGTGCGGCAGGCGCGGCGGCGAATGTCCCGGCAACGGTTACGCTCGATGCCACGGGCACCATCGCCACCCTGACGCCCACCACCCCGTTGGCGGCAGGCACGGTCTTCACCGCCACCGTGGCCGGCACCGTGACCAACGCTGCCGGCACCGCGCTCGGCGCAAACGTGGTCTGGAGCTTCACCACGGCCCCGGCAGCCCCGGTCAACGCACCGCCGACCGTGACCGCCCAGACACCGGCGCCTAACGCGACTGGTGTAGCGACCAACACCAACGTCACCGCGACGTTCAGCACAGCCATGAACGCGGCCACGATCACCACGGCCACGTTCAGCCTGCGTGCGGCGGGCGCGGCGGCGAATGTCCCGGCAACGGTTACACTCGATGCCACGGGCACTATCGCCACCCTGACGCCCACCACCCCGCTGGCGGCAGGCACGGTCTTCACCGCCACCGTGGCGGGCACCGTGACCAACGCTGCCAGCACCGCGCTCGGCGCCAACGTGGTCTGGAGCTTCACCACCGCCCCGGCAGCGCCTGTCGCCGGAGCGATTGCCCGGGTCCAGCAAGTGAGCGGAGAAACGTTCTTTAACTTCGCACTGCCCATCACCCTGGGCAACACCACGACCGGCCACACCCTGCTGGTGGCGATCGAGACCAATAATGATGTGGCCATCTCCTCGATCACCGACAGCCAGGGCAACACCTACGTCCGAGACGCCGCCTACGCCCCTGCCCCGAACCGCGTCAGCATCTGGCGCGCTTCGAACATCACCGGCGGCACGGCACCCGTCGTTACCATCAGCTTCGTGGCGAAGGAAACGGCCACGGCGGTAGTGGCGGAATACAGCGGCCTGCTCAACTTAGCACCGTTCGATCAGACGGCGAGCAACAATCAGTTCGGCGCCATCTCCTACACCTCCGGGACTACCCCGGCCACGACTCAAGCCACCGAACTAGTGTTCGGTGTGCACGTGAATCGCGGCGGCTTGGGTACCTGGACGCCTGCGGCAGGCTTTACCACGGTGCTGGAGCGCGACAACGCCACCAGCAAACACCAACTGCAGGTGCAGGCGAGTACAGTGACCGCGACCGGAGGGCAAGCCTCCACGGGTACGCACTCCACCGCCGTCACGATTACCAGCCTCGTTGCAACCTATAAATAAAGCGAAGTAGCAAGGACTCAGCCCGAGGAACCCGGCATCCAGCCGCGGGTTCCTCGGGCTGAAATAACTGCGGCGACGGGCCCACCCACCGGTGGGCCCGTTCCACATCTTCCTAGTACTTCTTTCCTAAAATATTTTTGTTACTTGTGGACTTCCTCAGGTGTGTGCGAATCTCCCATCGTCCTCGCACTGTGTTTGAGAGGGAGAGACCCCGGATTTCTACTCCCAGCCGTAGGGATCTGGATGCTCTGCTAGCTGTCGGTCGAAACAGGAATCACGAGAGGCGTGTTGCCCAAAATCCCCCGGGCCGGCCCCTTTCGACATTTCCCTAGACCCACAACTTAAGAAGGCTGGCCCTGAGCTGTAGTTCCAAGCCCAGGGCGAAGGTAAACAACCAGCAGGATGCCAGTGGGATGGACCCCATCCCATCTGACCCTTGCGGTTCGTGTCGCACGCGGCATCCCTAACCAGCCGATGCTGCACGCGTGCGCCTTGCTGTCTCACCACGAGCTGCAAGGGCCGATGTGTTCTTTACGAGTTTATTTGCAGGGTAAGTCTTGCGAGGTCGTCGCAGAAAGGGAGAGTCATGATACAAGCAACGAAAATTCTCAATCAGTTTGTGGGTGGGCCACGCCGGCCCGCGCGCCGAGCGGGTCTGACCCTGCTCATCCTGGCCCTGGCGGCCCTGCTCGTTTTCAGCTCGGGCACGGCCTCCGCCCAGGTGCTCGCGAATACGGGCTCGGTTTCGATAACCATCGTCGGGCCGATCAAGGCCATCACTGTTGACACGCCCGGTGACCCGTTTTCCAGCGGCACCATTTCCGTAGGAACCATTCCACTCTTAGTGGCGGGGGATTACGTCGTGATCATCCCGCGTAACCTGCTCATTGACATGCCAAACGGAGATGTCCTGACCCTGCAGCAATTCGTTGCAGGCGCCAAGGTTAGCGGTCTCCCGATTGAAGGGAACGGCATAGCGACCATCCAGGCCAATAAAGTCGCCGACGGCCGAGTCCTCGCGGGCACGGTGAACATCGCAAAAGGCGGCGATATCCTGATGGGTCAGGTCACTTTCATCAATCACACAGACGGATACCTGCGCATCAACGGCACCGCCAACGCCGACCTTGGCGGCTCGATGCTTCGCATTAACGATCCCGCCGGAGTCCACACCGTCCAGCAAGGCCTGGGGTGTTCCGCCTTGGGCGGCCCCAACTGTAGTCCTGACACGCGCTTTGGCGCGAATATCGGCGAGGGCTACACCGTTGCCTTTAACACCGGGATGCCGGCTTGCATCCCGCGCAGCGCGGCCGACGCTCTCTGCCCGGCCAGCAACCGCACCGCCAACAAAGTTGTCGCCGACTCCACGCGCTTTGCTCCCATTCAGGTGGGCGACAACCTCTTTGCCACCGGGAACTACGAGACGGTCAACCTTGTGACCTTCATGTCCGCTTGGTCGGTGCAAGTCTTTGACAAATTGACCACTCAGAATACGCCTACCCAGCCGGACTACGTGCACATCTCTACCGCCCGGTGGGAAGTTCCCGGGTTTCCGTCTAACCGGATTCGGGTTCAGTTTGTTACTGGGTCTGGAACCGATCCCCAACCCGTTGGCATAGTATCTCCGCGGTTTGACATCTTCTCGATGCACAGAGGGCAGGACAACGTCCCTCATGAGCTTCCCTTTGCAACCTCCGTCAATAATTCAGCTACTGCCATCGACTTCCCTCCGGGCAGCCAGCTCTTCCAAATCCACTATGACATCGATTTCAATCTGCTCCTAGCCGGACTTAACCGGGCCGAACTGTCTGCCTGCGGTCCACTCATCAATGCCGGCTTTCCCACGGTGTGCCCGCTGGGGGGAACCCTTGAAGAGGAGGCTCGCATCGTCAGCCCCGTTGCGCGCGAGATCATCGCTCGCACCCGGCACCAAAAGGAGCTGAACCCCGGAGTCGTCGCCCTCAACATGAAAGGCGCGGTGACACCGACCGGCCAGTTCCTGGCGCCTGTGGACGCTCACTTCCCAGGGTTTGCTGAGCCTGAGCTCGGTACAGATAAATTCACCGTGAGCACTCCGTATATTTTCGAGGGCGTTCCGTGGCTCCTGGACCGCCGGGTAGGAGTGGGCGGCTGCGTTGGGGCATGCGTGAACACCCCAATACCGCTCTCGCCCTTCTCAATATCTGGTTTAGATCCACGCACGCAAGTCAGCCCGTTCAGCGGGACAATTCCGCTGCCGGCTGCGGTTCGCAACCAGCCGGTTGCCTTCTTCCCGTTTGGCGGAGTTAGTGGCAACGCCGCCGTCGGCTTACTCACCATTCCGTTGGTGCCTTAGGAGGATGCCGATGAACCCCACACATATCCAAAACAGCACAGAAGCACCGGAAACCCATGGCGAGACTCTGGCAGTGAAAGGGAGAAGAATCATGACGAATGCAACAAAACTCTTCGGAGTGCGAACCGCAAGCGGGTGTGGCGCCACACGGCGCGACACCCGCAAGTGGGGTCTCGCCCTCTTTGTAGCGGCCCTCGTGGCCCTGCTCACGTTCGGTTGGGGCGCTTCCGCGGCACAGGCCCAGAAGACCCCCGGCGTCACGCAGGTCACGGTTACAGGCACGATTACGCTTATTACTACCGACGCTCCTCTTAGCCCTACTGACATCTATCAGGGCGGCACCATCACCGTCGGCACCCAGCAGGTGATCATTCCCCGCAACCTGCTCCTCGAGCTGCCCGCCAACCGGCTTACCCTCTGGCAATTCGCCAGGCTCTCTCACGTGAGTGGGTTCCCGGTAGAAGGCCATGCCATCGCCGCCATTGCCGCCAATCGCTTGCCCGACGGGCGCGTGATCGCCGGCTGGGTCAATGTCCTAAAGGGCACGAGCCCGCTGGGAGATAGCCTGACCGGCAAGGTGACCTTCATCAACACCACCCAGGGCTATTTCCGGATAGAAGGCGCGCCGGGCTCCGACACCGGCGGCGTCATGGTGCGTCTGAACGATCCCGGAGCCGTGCACAGCATTCAAAGTGGGCTGGGTTGCTCTCCGCTGGGAGGCACCAACTGCAGTCCGGACGACCGCTTCATTCTGGATCCCCTGAACTACACGAACGTGTTCGCAACCGGCTTCCCGCTTTGCATTCCCACGGCAGTTAGCGCAGCGAACTGCCCGGCCAGCAACCGCAATCAGGCTGCCACGGTCGAAACCGTTGCCGATTCCACCCACTTCGCCCCCATTATGGTCGGCGATCACCTCAGGGTCATCGGCAACTACGAGGTTGTCAATGGCGTTACTTTCTTCTCCGCCTGGAACACTATGGTCTCTGCGAAGCTGCTAACCAAGATTACACCAACGCAGCCCGATTATATGGTCTTCTACGCAGCCGATTGGGATTACCCCGGTTTCCCGGCCAACCGGCTTCGGATTCAGTCGTTTTTCGGGGCTGGAACTGAACCCGCCACGGCACCCGGCTCGGCCCCGCGGTTTGATGTCTTCTCCCTGCAAACCGATCAGAACAACGTTGCCCATGAGCTTCCGCTGGCCTCGAGCGTGAATAATACAGAGGTTGCCATCGATTTTCCTCCGGGCAGCCAGCTCTGGAGAATCAAGTATGACATAGATTTTGGTGGGGCCCCTTTGCCGCTCCTGAATCCTTGCATCGTCCTCACCGCAGCCGGTTTCCCTGTCTGCCCGGCAGGGGGCACCATTGAAGAGAGATTCCGCATTGTTAGCCCCCCCAGCCGAGAGATCATGGCCCATACCCGGCACCAGGCAGAATTGCTCCCCGGGGTCGTTGCCCATGACATCTCCGGGAATGTCGCGCAGAGCGGCCAATACCTGACGCCCGTTGGCCCGCACTTCCCGGTTCCCGAAGAGGATCTTGACCTAACCGCGCAAGCCTTCCCGTATCTTTTCGAAGGCATGCCGTGGGACCTCGACCGCCACGTTGGACCGCAGGGTTGCAATGGTCCCTGCGAACTGAGCGCGCTGCCGCTGAATCCCTTCCCGTTCTCCGGCTGGGATCCCCGCATCGTTCCCAGCCCCAAAACGGGTGCGCCGCCGGTGCCCGCCGCCGTTCGGGATAAGATTCTTTCCTTCTTCCCGTTTGGCCCGCCCAACGGGAACGGCTCCGCCGGCCTGCTGCAGTTGCCGCCCCAGTCGGGTAACGTGCCCACTGCACCGCCCTTCGGGCCTCAAAATGAGGTCATCATCTTCACTATTCCGACGGTGACCATTACCAGTCATCCGCCGACCCCGACAAACATCAAGACCCCGACCTTCGCGTTCACTTCGAACACGGGCACTACCTTCCGGTGCTCGCTGTCGCTCACGGCCGTGCCCGCGTTCGTGCCCTGCGCGTCGCCGTTTACGTTCCCGCCGCAGCTCGATGGCACCTATACCTTTACGGTGGTGGCCTTCGACGCCGGCCTGAACCCCAGCCTTCCGGCCACGTTCACGTTCACGATTGACACGGTACCACCCGTGGTGACCCTCACGGCGACGCCGCCAGCCGTCACCACCGTGAACACTCCTTCGTTCAGCTTCACGGCGAACAAGACTCCGGTGACCTTCCAGTGCTCGCTCTCGACTGGTGTGGACGCCTTCACGCCTTGCACTTCGCCGATTACGTATGCGGCGCAACCCGACGGCGTGTACACCTTCAAGGTGATCGCTACCGATCTCGCCACGAACGTCAGCGCTCCGGCCATCTTCACGTTCACCATCGCCACGCGGCCGACTGTCACCTTGCAAACGCCGACGCCGAACTCGATCGGTATACCTCTGAATACGACGGTCAGCGCGACGTTCAGCAGAGCCCTTAACCCGGCCACAGTTACGACGGCCTCCTTCAGCCTACGCGCCGCTGGCGCCGCGGCGGATGTGCCGGCAACCGTAACTGTCAACGCCGCCGGCACCATCATTACCCTCACCCCAACCGCTCTGCTGGCGCCGGGGACGGTTT
>Ga0209761_1002391_pt1 | contig 12334 bp, 9 predicted proteins | sample GraSoi013_1_40cm_4_FD_185818 | JGI IMG/M metagenome (GOLD analysis project Ga0209761, IMG submission 185818) | Grasslands soil microbial communities from the Angelo Coastal Reserve, California, USA - Sample 09_25_2013_1_40cm (SPAdes) (version 2) | ecosystem: Environmental > Terrestrial > Soil >... | reverse complement strand
CATTGCAGAGGTTTCGCGCCTGCTGCGCCCCGTAGGGCCTGGGCCCTTGTCTCAGTGCCCATCTCCGGGCTCCCGCTCTCACGGCCCGTACCGGTTATAGGCTTGGTGAGCCGTTACCTCACCAACAACCTGATCGGTCGCGGCCCCATCCTCTGGCGACATCAGGAAGCATGGCCCTGATGCCCTTTAGACGGAGAACCATTCCAGGCCTCTTCGTCTATCCGGGATTAGCCTCAGTTTCCCGAAGTTGTCCCAGTCCGGAGGGTAGGTTAGCCACGTGTTACTGAGCCGTATGCCACGCTCCCACATTGGCCTGGAAGCGTTTGACTCGCATGGCTTAGTCTCATCCCGATAGCAGTTGGGTCCGCCAGGATCAAGCGGAGTTGGAACGATAGGAGTTTTGGACGCCTATCACGTTTTCTACAGGAATTGGCTGGAGTTTAGCAGATGGCTACGGGCCTCTCTTAGACCTAAACGTTCCCAGGGATTCTTTGCCTGGGGTTTTTTGGGTCTGCATAGTATTTTGCCCACAGTGGAGGTCAATCTTTCATTCACAGGCGTATCGCCCTAAGCGTCGGATTGACGCCGCCGCCGGGTACCGTGGGCTCTCTATTCGATCTGCTATGCTACCAAACTACGGCCGTGGACGCCCAATTGATATAAACGTTGTGGGTAGGGCTTGGACTGCGATTCGTTTTTCTTTGTTAGAGAATAGGCCCTATGTGCGGTTCTGGGATGAAGATAACTCACGTAGTAGGGAAATACTCTCGTTCTTGGATGACCAATTGGTCGGGTGGAGTCTGCGCGTATTCTCTCAGTGGTTCCCTGTTCAGCGTTAGAAACGTCTTGCCCCACTTGAAAATTCCAAGGAGTTGCTTTGCTCTCTCGTCGAAACCGGTTATGATCAGAGCGGCGGAGAGCGCTTCGGCTGTGCTGAGCCTTCCTCGACTGCTATAGTTTGTAGGGTTGCCTGCGAGGAGTGTGGGCAGTCGCCGGTTGTCTCCTCTGATATTCTCTTGCAGAGTCTCTCCTGCATGGTTCCATGAACAATCGAGTGCAACCAGTCCGTATAGATCAATGATTGGTCGGTCTTGAAAGGACAATGTCTTGTTGCTGAGGGGGTTTAGAACTATTGCGGATCGAGGTATCTGCCTTAAAGTGTGTAACGGTTGTGCGAGATGGAATTTCTCGAGTTTTGCTGAGGTGCATTTCGTCGGATCATCTTGGTGATAGTCGTAGATCATGATCCGCGGCGCTGAGTCTCTCTCTATCATTGTATTGGTGGGAATGGTGGTCCGTCTACGCAATATTTGATCGCTCTGGGAATATGGTCAACCAATGCTAGGGGCGTGACTGTTGGACCTTTCTCCTTCATCAGCATGTCTCCGGCGAGCCCGTTGAGGAATGCGCCAGCGACAGCTGCTCTGAACGGGTCTGCCTTCTGGGATAGGAATGCGCCGATAATGCCGGTTAGGATGTCGCCTGTTCCACCGACCGTCATGTACGGGTTTCCGGTTTTGTTGAGTCTTAGACGGTTTGTGTCTGCGATGATGTCGATGTTGGCTTTGAGGACGACTGTTGCTCCAGTTTCGGTAGCGAGTTGTCTTGCCGCTTCTTGGCGGAGTTGTGTGTCGGGGCTAATCTTGCGCTGGAGTACTTGCGCGAATTCGCCTTGATGGGGAGTGAGGACTGCTGGGCTCTTGAGCCGTCTCCGGTTGCGTCCGAAGATCTTGAGCGCGTCGGCGTCGAGTACGATTGGCTTGTTCTGTTCTCCTGCTTCTGTTATGAGTTTCTTGACCGCGTCGACAGTCTCCTCGTGCAGTCCTATTCCCGGGCCGAGGACTATCGCGTCTGCTGTTGTTGTCCATTTGGCGAGTTCTGGCAGGGCTCTCGGGTTGAGGTGGTCGCCTGGGAGTTTGATGGTTATCAGGTCTGGGCTGTAGGAGGCTATGATCTCAGCGGTTTTGTCTGGTGATGCGACGTAGACCAGGTCTGTGCCGCATTTGGTTGCTGCTAGCGCGGAGAAGGCGGGAGCGCCGGTGAAGTTTTCGCTTCCGCCTATGATGAGTAGTCGTCCGTAGTCGCCTTTGTGGGCGGTTGGTGGTCGCGGTTTCCAGAGTATTTTGAAGTCGCCGGGTCCTGCGTATGCCTCGGCCTCGGGTGGTATCCCGATTGGTAGCGAGATGGTTTCTCCGGCGTACTGTGTCCCTTTTAGGAGTCCTTGTTTGATCTTGTGGAGGGATATTGTCAGGTCTGCTTTGACCGCTTCTCCGTGTGGTTCGCCTGTGTCGCTGTCTAGTCCGGAGGGCAGGTCGAGGCCTATCTTGTATCCCCTGGATCGGTTGATGATGCGGACTGCGCCGAGGAGTGGCTGGCGTAGTTCTCCTTTGATGCCGTATCCGAGGACTGCATCTAGGATGATGTCTGCCTCGATGGGCCGTAGTTGGCTGGAGTCGGGTAGGCTCTCGAACTGTATGCTGTCCGTCATCTGAAGTATGGCGTCGAGCTGGTGTCGTGCTGCTTCGTCGTGGACATCGCTTGTCCTGGCGACTAGTGTGACTCTGACCTTGTAGCCTTGGCTGGCGAGGTGTCGGGCGGTTGCGAATCCGTCGCCGCCGTTCTTGCCGGGTCCCGCGATGATGTGTATCCTCGGGTTGGTCTTGCCTCGGGTCTTTTCGGCTATTCGGTCGGCTATCCTGGCTCCGACCGTCTCCATCAGCTGGAAGTGGGTGACGCCTAGGTATTCGCTGTTGTACTCGGCTGCCAGCATCTCGTCGTTGGTGATCGTCTGTTCTCCGGGTCCCATTCTTGACTATGGTTGTTGGGGATGCTGGTTGTATATCTGGCTGAGGAGGGCTGTTCTGGCTGGAATGATTGTTCGAAAGTGTGACGGATTTCTGGAGATCAGGTATGCCCGGGCGGGTCGAGAAAAGACTGCTTATTTTTTGTTGGAAAGCGGAGTTTTCTGTCTACGCCCGACGTTTATTCGTGGCTGGCGACGTTTCCAGAATGGTTTCTACGATATACGTCGATTGGCGTCTGGACGAGGGTTCGAGACACCGCCTAGAAAGGGCTTATTTTCGATGATTCTGCTTGCTTAGCCATTACCCTTGGATTTTTCCTGATTCTCGGGGTGTTGGGTACGGCTCGTTTTTCGTCTTAGAGGATCATGCTTTCGGTTTGAGTTTTGATTCTTGGAGTGGAAGCGAGGCGAAGAGTTGGGAGTCTGACTGCTTAGGCTATAGGAATGTTGCGTGATCGAAGCTTGGGATCTGGTCCACGATAAAGGTGCAGATTTATTCTGTTTCTTGCGGCTCTTATCCGAGCCGGGACTAGATCGGTGGTGCTGTGCTGATGGCTATTCCCTGTGGTGTCATTTCGTAGTAGTATCCTCTTGATGGGATGGGTGTCTTGCCCATCTTGACTAGCCGCAGGGTTCCACCACGGGCCAGGGGTCCTTCGGCCGTCTTTCGCCTTTCTAGGTCTAGGACGACATCCGCGAAGTTTACCATAGCATTCTCGATTGTCTCGTCGAGAACTTTGGTGTGGAGAGTGGCTATGCCGATCGCCTTGGCGAACCGGGTGGCGTATTTGAGTACCTGTCCGAACTGGAAGACTCGCTTGGCCTCGACCATGAGGAAGAAGGGTGTCAGCGAGTCCATGACGACGAACTGTTTCTTACCCAGATGCTTCAGCGTGAAGCTTCTGCCCTGCGCGACCAGGTCGGAGAACTTGAAGGTGCTATCGACTATCTGCTCCGGCTCCTCCACTGGGTATGCTTCGGCGAGTCTCTCGACCCCGAGCGCGAAAATGTCGATGAATGAGAGTCTCCCCTCGGTCTCGTACTTGTTCACGTCGATCCCGTAGCTCGAGACGCTCTCGCGGACGTCTTCCGCGGACTCGTCGATGGCGTAGTAGAGGACACGGAAGTCTCGTTCGAGCATTGTGACGGCTAACTGTCGGACTAGTGATGATTTTCCGCTGCCGACGGCGCCGATCACTCCGACAGCCGAAGGCCGGGGCAGTCCGCCTCCGAGAAGGTCGTCGAGGACTTTGATGCCTGTCGGCTCCATCGCCGTCACTATAGGGGCCCCCGCTGGGTAGCAAATTTAAACCGATTGTACCCTTCTTCCGCCACTAGGTCAACACACCAAGGAATACGTTCGACCTGGCTTGTGTTCAATTGTGTCATGCTCCTTCAATATATCTTGAGGTCTCTGTTTGGTCCGATGAGCAGCCGGAACCACTTTGTCTCATGGCTGCCTCTGTACCGGTAGACTCGGATGAACCGGCGTAGCTCTCCGTCCATCTCCTCAAGCTTGAGCTCGAGGACGCCGTCAAAGTCCGCTTTAACCTCATTGTAGAAGGAGTTTGAGTGGATTCCCGTCTCGATTGGATATACGCCGACGTTGCCATGCCTCTTCATCCTAGCCAGGTGCGACTTCATGAATCGGACGGTCAGGTCCTCTGTGTTGTAGGCCAAGAGCGTCGAGAGCGTGTCGAAGGTGATGAACGACCTGTCGCCTGAGGTTTCGGCTGCAGTCGAGAGAACGACGCTGAGCGCGGCTACATCCGACGCGTTATCTATTTGAAATCTTTCGGGGGATCGTTCGCCCAGTAGCCAGGAGTACATGTCAACAAAGATGACCGGCTCTGTCCGTGCGACAGGAGCAACCCCCATGTCTCGAAGCTGCTCCTTGACGAGTGCGATGGGATTGTTGGATACGACGTAGAGACATCTGAGACCGGCTCTGAACGCTTCTCTGATCAGTTCCTGGCAGAGGGTTGACTTGCCCACCCCGGGCGGTCCCATCACCGCCAAGTTGAAACCTGCTGAGACTGGGCTGAGGATTAATCCTTTGAGAATGTCAAAAGAGAACTCCTTCGTCGCGAGAGCATTGTTCAACTATTCTTCCTCCTAGGCTTCTCCCAATCACGGTTCTCGACCCGCGAATCCATGCTGACCCTGGAAACGAGAAATGTCCAGAGATAGGCGGAGAGAACTACGACGATTGAGGAGAGTGTCGGCGAAGAGAGAACGAGTGTGAAGAGAATGAAGGAGATAGCGTAGAAGAATCCGATAGTGTGAGTTCCCTCAAACTCCTGGGAAGACTTTGCTTTCAGCATCCTCGCAAAGACCATCGTGAAGATCAGCGCCATGCCAAAGTCGGCCAAGTAGATCGGAGCGAGGAGACCTGTCGCGATGAACAGGGCCAGAAGTAAGTATGGCGTGAAAAGAAGAATTCCGCTGAACCGAGCTGCACTGCTTATGCTTCGAAAAATTGTTGCTGTTGTCCGGGTGCCTGCTTTCTTGTCTCCGAAATAGTCAGGGAGGTTCTTCACGGTGCCGTAGGTTAGCATGAAGTATGTGATCAATAGGAAAACTGGATTGAGCAAGTTGATCGAGCCGACAATGCTCACGCCGCTGAGGAATGCGAGACCCACGGCGCCCGAGAACGAGATCAGGCTCAGGAACGGTCTTGCTTTGAACCGGAGGGGCCGTGCTGAGTAGAAGATAGAGTTGAAGACGCCGACTGCTAAGACAAGCATGAAGAGTGGGCCGAGAAATAGCGAGGCTGTGAAAGCCAGTGCGTACAGCGTGATAATGCTGATGATAGTTCCGTGGGGTCCGATCTGTTCGACCCAGAAGAGCCTGCTCGGCTGGTTAACGGCGTCCTCTCGCCGGTCAGCAAAAGCGTTCACAACATTCGTTGCGGCGGTTACAAGGCCTGCGACGGCCAGTCCCAGCGCGATCTGGAACAAGGACGTGCCTCCTGCCAGAGTGTAGCCGAGTATGAAACTGGACGCGGCGAAGGTCCACGTGCGAGGGCGTGAGAGACGGAGAACAATCTGGAAGGTATGCGGGAGGATTGGGACGGTGCCGAAGGCTGGGAGCTGCGGCGGCGACATGGGATCGTACTGTCGCTTCTTTCGATGCGCCACATGTTCCACCATGGAATCGTGTTCGGCCTCCCATGGGACCAGGAGCATGGAAGCCCGACGCTAATTCCAGGGTTCCAGTTCTGCTAAGCAGGGCGTTACCCAGGCCATGACGAATAGGTAACAATAGGATTCAAAACAAGGTTAGAGTGCAAGAATCCGAAGCGATTTATACCATGGCCGAAAGATACGAGCTTCAGACTCAGAGCGGTAAAGGCAAGATGCCAATGGTCGACAGGACCCCGACAGGAATACCAGGACTAGACGAGATCCTCAGCGGGGGATTCCCCCGGGGACGAGTCATACTCCTAGTCGGAGGCCCAGGAACAGGCAAAACCATCCTAACATCACAGTTCTTGATGAACGGAATCAAGACCTACGGAGAAAACGGAGCATTCGTCAGCCTCGACGAGTCAAAGTCCCACTACTACAGAGAGATGGCGCTGTTCGGCTGGAAGTTCGAAGAACTCGAGAAGGGAAAGAAGTTCGCGTTCATCAACGCCTCACCCCTACGCCACATGCCGGGAGAAGTCAAGATCGGACGACAAGCCATCGGGCGCAAAGACTTCTCGATCCTCAGCCTCATCGAAGGGATCAAGACCCATACAGAGCTCATCAACGCGAAGAGAGTCGTCGTCGACCCGGTCACATCGCTAATATTCCAATATCCCGAGATGGTCGAACGGAGAACCGCCATACTCGACCTTGTAGACGCCCTAGTAAAGACGGGCTCAACGTGTCTCATGACGACAGAGCTGAGAGCGATGGGTCCAACCGTCGAACGGGCGATCCAGCTGGAGGAGTATCTTGCTCACGGAGTAGTGATCCTCTCCAATGCAAAGGTCGGCAAGACATACAACAGGGTCTTGCAGGTGGAGAAGATGAGAGAGACACCCATCGACATGCAACCACGGCCCTACAAGATATCGGGCAACGGCATCGAAGTGTTTCCGAAAGAAACAATCTTCGTCGACTAGAAAAAGCCCACTTCCGACAAGGAAGTGGCCTATTCTCTTCTTCATTCCACGCCAAGTTCCGAATTAGTTGGGGCAATGGTCCCGAAACAGATTTGACCGGCCACAACACCTCCAACCCGTCTTTGCTCGGGCTCCTAGTGCAAATAACGATCGAAGAAGACGGGACCCCCCAACCCTCCGCAATTGCCCCTTGGCACGGTCTTGAGCAGCCTGTCAGGTACGGATGGGTTGACTTACCATGCGGTGCATCTACAACGGCCAGTAACGTGTTTGCGCGCGGAAACACGCCAACAATGGATTCTAAACGATCTCGTCATTGCCCCGAACTTCAAAGGCGAGTTCTTGGAGAGGATACGCAAGTCGAAAGATTCCCTCCCAATCGCGATCGCCAATACTCTGGTTCCGCTGGAGCCTGACTACCCTCTTCTGGACTTTTCGAAAGTGGCTTACTTCGCATTGGGAACCATAATGACATCCTAAGAGACATCACCGACTAGTTTTCGCTCTACACGGCAGCTCACGCGACGTAGTACACCGAAAGGTCATTGGCAACACTGCCACGAAGCTTCTACTAAGACCGAGAGCTTACCGGCTGCCTGGAAGGACTAGTGACCTGCTCAACTTGCAGAATCTTGGTTCTAGTCTTGGCAGCATTATTCTTGCGAATTAGGAGAACGATTGCAACGGCGACGGTGAAAATCGCGAAAGAGGATGCTGCAAGTCCCAGAGAACCTGAGACTATGTCTCCAATCACGTTGTCGAGGCCGAAGAGGTAGTAGAAGACTATCGCATACCTGGACGACTCGGGCTTTCGTCTAGAGGCAAGAAAGAAGAGGGCGAAGAACGTGAGAGAGGCTAGGAACCAGCCGAAAAAGTTGCTGAATGGAACTCCAAAGTATTGTGTTGGCCCCGTCCATGTCCAGAGTCCAAGTTTTGCTGAGAATACCGGATCGAATGACGTGTCCAGAGACACCATCAATGCGCTAGCCATTATGTAGTGGTTGGAGGCTTTCATGCAGAAGTAGCCAAGCGCGCACCAGAGTAGCGGGATGAAGATCGGTACCGGCCCCAGCTGTGGTCCGAGGGCGCTCGTGTAGACGTAGGGACCAAACGGAATTCCGGTCTCGACCCCTATGAACTCCCAGAGGAAAGAGATCGTGGCGGCGATGACCAAGAACTTCGAGGCAGTTTTCAGATCCAGGTTGGTGTACGAGTGGAAGATGTAGAGGAATACAAGGAGTACGGACGCGGCGGCCACCGAGAAGACCGGGGTGTCTCTGAACGGGGGGACCGCGCTCAGTGCAACGTAGAGCGTGTAGATGTATGCTATCGTCCAGGAGACATGTTCTCTTGTCCACTTCGTATGGAGGAGGCTCTGAAAGAGTCGTGTGGGTATCCCCCTTAGGGAAAGTGCCAGTCTGGTCACCTGGTTGCGCGGGAGCGCCTCTAGAAATCGTCTCGGAGGCCGGTGGGTAGGCTTAGACGAAGAATACAAAGGTGATGAAGCAGATCAGCATCAGCAATATAGCGTGTTTGAGACCATCCTTGAGATAGCCTGACGCCATCTTCCCCCCGACCAGTCCTGCGAATAGCGCCTCTATCATCGCCATGTACAGGAATACCGCGGTTATCTTGTCTAGAGGCAGGCTGACGAAGTTGAAGCCTACACCCCCTACCGCGCCTGCTCCACCAAAGTTGGTGTTGGCTAGCTGTTTGAAGAAGCTCGAGATAAGCAGGTAGACGGTTACGAGGAAGACGGCGAAGCTGATGTACATGACACCTATGAAGGGTCGGAGTGTGGCCCGTCTCTTCCTCTCCAAGTACTGAATTTCCTGGACGTGCTTGGCAACGGACTCCATGCTCTCCTGGATGTCTCCTCCCGACTTGTTCGCCTCCGCTACGAGCATGGACGTCCTCCGGGACAGCATTGTTCCCGTCCGGTCGGCGAAGAACTGTAGCGCCCTTTCCAATGGGACGCGGAAGCTGATCTTTGCGATAAGTTTCTTGATCTCGGTAGTTAGTGGTCCATAATCCCGCTCCGCTGATATCTCAATGGCGCGCGTGAGAGTCATACCGCTACGGCCCGCGTCCGCGATGTCCCGTATCAGGTGAGGTATACTATTGTCGATCGAGTCGCGGCGTTTAGATTCGAAGAAGTACATTATGGCGGGGGGAATAAGGGCCAGTATTCCGCCGAGGAGTAAGAACCGGTCGAAGCTGAAGTGTCCAGTTAGTCCCGCGATTGGGACGACCGGGTTCGGTCCTTGAACAGCTATCTCGATAATGCCCCAGAAGAAGACCCCGGCGAAGATTATCCCTCCGAAGACCCAGACTAGTTTCTTCGTGATCTTAGTGGCGATGCTATGAACTCCACCTCCAAGTTTCTCCTTCTTTCCCCCTCTCCCCGCCCTGGTGTCCACTGAAGGCGCGGATGAGGAGGCCGCTTGCTGGTTGGGCTGGTTCGGATTTGGACTTGACATTTCTTGTTTCTCCTAACCTTTGGGCTGCATGCTGTCGAGTATGAAGAGGAACATTAGCCCGCAGATTGGTATCAGTATGAAGGCCATGAGGTACATGAACGAGAATACGTCCACGCCTCCGAGGCTTCCGCCGATGGAGGCCATGATGCTGAGCATGACGATCAGCATGAGTGGGAAGGCGATGAGCATTAGCACGTAGGTCTCTGCGATGATGCCGAGCGAGTCGAGGAATGACTGGACTTGGAGGGCGCGTTTCTGGAATAGGTGGTCGGTTATTCCCTGGAAGAACTTCTTCATGTCCCCGCCAGTCCGGATTACTCCTGCGAATCCTCGTAGTAGGTCTTGGTAGTTTGTCGAGGGTGATCTGTCGACCTCGGCGTTCAACGCGTTAAGGACATCGTATCCTAACAGGTCGATTCGTCCTACGACATTCGCGATTTCGTCGGAGAGCATGAACTTGGGATCCTTCTCCGCGGTCGACCTCAGTATCCTTTCCGGCGTTACGCCCGCTGAGGCTAGGACGGTCATGTAGCTCGAGGTGAAGGCTAAGAACGTGTCAAGATGTTGTCTTCGTGAGCCTACTTTCATGAAGGGCAGCATGTACCCGACGCCGAAGATAACGAGCCCGGTCAAAACCGCCATCAGTACTGAGGCGAAGATGCTGCCGAGTATGGAGAATATGCTGAAGCCGCCGAGCCCCAGGGCGCCGCCGAGCCCGAAGGAGAATAAGAAGAACCAGACGAAGAAGCTGAGTCCGCCTCCGACCAGACCGGCGAAGACTATCGAGCTGATGTAGGCTTTGTAGCCGATCTTCATTCCTGCCAAGCTGATCACCTGCTTGAGTCCGTTGAAGAGCTTGTAGAGCCTGCCTAGTCTCCGCCCAAGGAGCGCGTATGTGAAGTAGCTGAAGCCCTCCTTCTCAGGCGGCAATTCCACGCCTCCCTTCTTGCCTTTCTCACTCTGCTGCATGAAGCGCTGCAGCCTGGCCCGGTAATCTCCCATGTGAAGGACCGCCCTCTCATAGACGAAGCTACTGTAGATCGCGCCGATTGGCGCGAAAATGAGTATCTCGATGAAGACGAGCGGTGGACTATATGAGTATGGTTGGCCATTGTAGGTCTCGACTAGTGGAAGGAAGATGTTCGAGGCTATGGACAGGGGGATGGAGAGTGCTATGCTGATGAGCCACTTGAACTTCTTCAGCGCTGAGATGTTGAAATTGAAAAGTATGGCGAAGAACGATCCCGTGATCAGCATGTAGGTTAGTGGAATGAGGAGTGTCGGGTTTCCGCTAGTGTCATAGTACCACTGGCAGCTGCAGAGATATGACATTCCCCGGAAGAGGACTGTGATCAACGAGAGGACGATGGTCGCGCCAACCCAGCCCTTGCTAGTTTCGAAGATGCTGCTCTTCACCTTGTAGAGTCCGAAGCAGAATAGACCGAATAGTGTCAAGACTACGATGATAGTGCCGCTTGCAGCCAATGCCGGGCCAAGGGGGCCCAGGTATGGAACTATCGGGTCTAGTAGACTCATTGCTTTACTTGTGCTCCTTGACCCGTTGGCGCTGTCGGCTCTGTCATCTTCTCCCGCTTGACGCGGTCTAGCAGTTGCTGCGGGTTCAGGTAGTAGGCTCTGATGACCTCGACAACGTCCTTGAAGTCGCGGACGTTGTTCCGGACCATCCATTCGATTACCATGCGTCGGTTGTTGAGCTCTTCCATGACCTCCTCGTGCTTGTAGCCATGGCGCTTCATGATGTTCTCTAAGACGTAGCTTCGTCCGTAGAAGACGAACGTGTCGCTCTTCGGATTCCACTTGAACACGTCGTTGGTGAGCACGTCTTTGGTGGTCGGGTCGAGCCCTACAACCTCAGCAATGTCGACCATGCGTCGTACACTCTTCTCGCCGACCTGGACCCGGGTCTGAACCGCGATCACGTCTATGGTCGGGATGAGTGGTCTGGGAATGTTCATGGGCTCGCTTTCGAGTCTGTGAATGGCTGCTTCTGCAGAGTCTGCGTGTAGCGTCGCTAGGCCTCCGTGGCCTGTGGCTATGGCTTGCATCAGTGTGTAGGCTTCTGAGCCTCTGACCTCTCCGACTATGATGTACTCTGGCCTCTGCCTCATCGCGTTCTTGAGTAGGTCGAACAGAGTGATCTCCGAGACCTCTCCAGTTACTCCGAAGCCGGCTCTAACCACTGACGACAGCCAGTTCTCGTGGGGCAGTTGGATTTCGGACGTGTCTTCGATCGAGACGATCTTGGCGTTGGGCTTGATGAACATGGCCAGGGTATTGATAGTGGTGGTTTTTCCCGAAGCGGTTCCTCCGACGAGTATTACCGAAGCTTGTTTTTCGATGATGTACCAGAACCAGGCTGCCATTTCCGCGCCCAACGTGTTGTAGATTACTAGGTCGCTGACTGTTAGGGGTCTCTCTCTGAACTTTCGTATGGTGAACGTGGACCCGCGTCTTGTGACCTCTTTCTCGTAGGTCATCTGGATTCTGCTGCCGTCGGGTAGTGTCGCGTCAAGGACTGGTTGCGCGATCGATATGGCCCGTCCGGACATGTAGCTGAGTTTGAGGATGAACTTGTCCAGTTCTTCAGAGGTCTGGAAGATTACGTTGGTGGGTATGGACTCGTATTTTCGGTGCCAGATATAGATGGGTATGCCGAACCCGTTGCACGAGATATCCTCTATCCACGGGTCCCTCATCATCGGGTCTATCTTGTCGAAGTGGACAAAGTCCCGGACAATGTAGTACATCAGCCGGTCAAGTGCGTCCGGCGTTACTTTGATCTTGTAGTTCTTGATGATCTTCTCGACGAGCTTGCGGATGTATGCGGCCGCGTTCTCGTTGGTTCCTAGTTTCTTGATGTCCACGTCGAGCTCTTCGACGAGTAGCTCGCCTATCTCCTTCAGCTTCTTTCTCTCG
>Ga0209761_1002386_pt1 | contig 12341 bp, 5 predicted proteins | sample GraSoi013_1_40cm_4_FD_185818 | JGI IMG/M metagenome (GOLD analysis project Ga0209761, IMG submission 185818) | Grasslands soil microbial communities from the Angelo Coastal Reserve, California, USA - Sample 09_25_2013_1_40cm (SPAdes) (version 2) | ecosystem: Environmental > Terrestrial > Soil >... | reverse complement strand
AATGACTATCTGCCGCCTAGTTTCATCCTCTCCGGCAACGACGGGCAGCATCGGAACGTGCGCGCGTGCGTAGTCGTCGCGGCGGAATAACGCCAGGGCCCAGAAGTGCGGTGGCGTCCATAAGAAAACGATGATGAACAGAAGGATCGCCGTCAGGTTCACGTGTCCCGTGGCGGCCGCCCATCCGACTAGCGGAGGCACGGCGCCTGCAGCCCCGCCGATGACGATATTCTGTGGCGTGGAGCGCTTCAGCCAGACCGTATAGACAAATACATAAAAGAGAAGCGCCGCCAAAGACAGGAGAGCCGCGAGCAGGTTCACCAATACCGCCATCTCGACGAATGCCACCGTTCCAAGCAAGACCGCGAACGCGAGGGCATACGGTGGGGTAACTCTCCCTGAGGGGATTGGCCGCCGGCGTGTTCGAGACATCAGGGCGTCGATATCCCGCTCCAGCAACTGGTTAATAGCGTTTGCCGAACCTGCAGACATCGCCCCACCCGCCAGCGTGAACAAGATAAGCCATGGCGAGACTCGGCCGGGTGCGGCAATGAGCATCGAGGCAAACGCAGTCACGAGCAGCAGAATGATAATGCGTGGTTTGGTAAGCGCGACGTAGTCCAGCACCCGCGGGCGTCCTGGCCATCCCGCGTCGTGGGAGCGATATGCCTCCGACTCTGGGAGGCGGTACACGAGAACGGTCAAAACGACCAATGTCGCAAACAGCGCGGCTGCCGTCGCGAGGTGCGCAATCGTCACCGCATCGGCCAGCCGGTACTCGATATTCAACGCGCCGAGGATTATCTGCAGAATTAGCAGCCCCACAGCAATAGCCGAGGCAGCCTGCAACTGGGGGCGTCGCGCCTGCGTGCGGTAAGCGGCTGCAGCGGTGACTATGATAAGCGCACCCGCGAGGGCTGCAGCGAACCGGTGCAACAAGTGCGCCCCAACGCCGCCGGTTAAGGATGGCAGCAATTGTCCATAGCACAGGGGCCAATCGGGACACGCCAGGCCGGCACCACTGGCGCTAACGTAGCCGCCTATCAACACGAGCCCATAGGTTGCAGCGAGGGTCAACACCGCGAGCGCTCGGAACGAATCATGCCGCCGCGGAGCCGCCTGACCCGCTCCGCCCCGAGCCCGCGTCTCAACTCCGCTCGGTACCAGCTCCGCGGGCGTGGGGGTCACTGCGATGACGCCGATGATGATCAGCGTGGCGAAGAAGGCCATCGCCGTTCCCAGGTGTGCTACGATCAGCCAGGCGGTCAACTCATGCCGCACCGTCAAGCCCCCTAGCCCGATCTGAATAACCACCAACACAAGGGCCAGAGCTGAAAGGCCAACAAAACCTGGCTGCCCTGCTCTGCGCAATCGCCAAGCCGCAAAGCCGACCGCAAGCGTCAGTAGCCCAACAATCGAGGCCACAAAGCGATGACTCCACTCGATCAGCACAAGAGGATCTAACGGAGGTATCAGGCGCCCATGGCACAAAGGCCAGTCCGGGCAGGCCAAGCCGGCCCCGGCAGTGCGGACAAGCCCACCGAGTATTATTAGAGCATAGGTAGCGACCACTGCCAAAGAAGCGAGTCGGACGAAACCTCTCATAACCTCAATACACCAATTGTGGCGGATGCATCGTCCTACGAAGGATTCTTTGGCACACTCGTTGGTTCCCGCACGGGGATGAAGAGAGTCACCTGGGTGCCGCGCGCTGTCGCCGAGCTCACCTCCAGCCTTCCCCCGGCCATCTCCGCATATTCGCGCATGAGCCGAAGCCCCCAGTTTGTTCCAAACTCTCGGTGGCGGTCGGCCAGATGCCGTGACGTATCAAACCCACATCCATCGTCCCGCACGCGAAGCAGGACCGACCCATCCTCGATGGCAAGGCATACGTCTATGCACCGCGCCCCGGCGTGGCGAGCGATGTTCGCAAGGGCCTCCTGAAGCACGACGCGAGTAGCATCAGCAATGTGCCGTGGCACCTTGAAGTCGTATTCGGAAACGTGAGCCTTCAGTTCGACGCCCGGGTGGGTAGCGCGAAACTCCTGTATAAGGCGCCGTGCCTCAGCCGGGACGCTACTCAAGCGCTCAACCGTCCGCGCGGCTAACGCACGCGCCGCCGTCTCGAGCCCGGCGAGAATCCCTTGTAGACGCTGGATCTCATCAGCGCAATCCGGTGCTCCGACTCGAGCAGCCTGCTCACATACTCGTGACTGCAGGATCGCGGCGGCGATAGAGTTGAGCAACGTCGAGTGAATTTGATGCACCCAGAACGCCCGTTCTTCTCTGACAGTACCCATGCTTGGTCCAGACGCCGCTAGGGCGAAGGAAACGATAGGTCCGGATCCCCCGCGGCACCTGCTCTTGGACAGGAGGGCTATGTCCTAAGAGCCCCGGACCGACGATCCTGGGTGCCGGAGGGATCCGGAACCTCTTGAACCAGCACCCAAACCATAGCACGCGGGTATCTACTGACTGTCACAGAGAGAAGGCCCAGAGAGGCAAATTCGCAACTAGGTCGACTTTGGGGTGAGACCTTGCGAACGAAGGGCTACCAGATCGCTTCGCACCGTCCGCAAAGAAACACCCAATATTGCGGCTAGCTCAGACTGTGTCGGTTGACCTCGTTCGATAAGACTAGTTAGAAGCCATCTTCTGGCCTCGATACGGTGCTGGCGAGTCTTAGACCCTTTCAAGCGCGATCCGGCTACTCTGAGTTTTCCATCCATCTGAATGGGACCAAGTCGTCCCGTTTGACGCTCGTCCAGCCTTTGTGGAGAGAGGAGGCCTGCGCCGTAATTGAAGATAGACTGATGATTCCGCCCAACTTCTTCGAGGACCTCTCGGTTTATTTTCACGTCGTTCAGAAATATGCGCTTGAAACGGCCCTTCAGAGTCGACGCCTGTTGCATGACAGAACTGTACGCCTGCCGCAGCGCCCGCCGGGCGGCCGCGTGTGATCCTGCCGCACGAAAGACCAAGTACTGACCCCAATAGACTTTTTGTATTTGCTCTACCCCGTCAACCTTGCGAAGCAAATCAGACACAGCCCGTGCACTTTTCATCGCTTTGGCGAGGTCACCTCTGACAAGATGCAATCTGGCAAGGGCCGCGGTGGCAAGCGCCTCATAAGCTATTTCTTGACCCCTAGCATACTGTCTTCGAGCGCTAGACAGATGGTACGTTGCGCGAGCATATTGTCCAAGTTCTAGACACGCCGATCCGAGCGTGTAATCGATCTCAAGGTCAATCCAGGATCTCATCTCAGTGGCTTCATGCAAAACCTCGCCCCGCTCGGCCCAACTCAATGCTGCCTGGAGATCGCCGCGGTCGAGCAAAATCGCCGCCATCGTATTGGTATATGGTGCGGCACTCTCGGTACCGCCTGCCTCCGTAACAAGCTTAATCGCCTCGGTAATGTATCGTTCGGCCCGCGCATAGTTCCCTACCAGCCGGTATACGCCGTAAGCGGCATTGTTTAAGATAAGAACCTGGGCACGTACGTCCTTTGCCTCTCTCGCAATATGCAAGGCTCTCTCAGACTCGTGGATTGCATCTCGTAGCTTCCCCATTACCCCGTGCGTGTAGGCAAGATGAATCAGTCCTCTTGCCGAGCCCACGCGGTCTCCGATCTGAGTCATTATACTTACCCCAATTGCGATGTGAGATTCAGACAACTTCAATCGCCCGAGGTATCGATAAGCAATTCCCTTTATGATTCTCGCCATGGCACGAGATCGGGGGTCTTCAATTTTGCGGAGAAATAGATCGGCGCGATCTAAGTACTTAACGGCGGCCAAGTCTTTATTTTGGAAGCCTAAAAGCGTGCCAAGATGGAGGAAACTTCTAGCCTGACCCGCCCGGTCCCGCACCCTGTGAAACAATCGGAGCGCGCGTCTGAACTCCGTTGATGCAAGAGAGTACTTCCGCAAGTTATTGTAAATTAATCCAGCAGTCTCGTACGAGCGAGCTTCGGCTCGTAGATCTTTGGTAGCACGGAATAATTGTACAGCTTGGCGTATGTTGGTCAGGGCCTTCTGATCAGCGTTCATTCTGGTGAGCAGGTTGGCACGCAGATAAAGGGATTCTGCAGTAAGCATTTGGTCATTCAATCTGCCGGCAATCACCCTGATGGCGTCAATGTCGGCAGACTGGCTACGTCGGTCACCAAGGAGATCCAGAACCTCCTGACGCTTGAGGAGCAGCACTGACTGTCTCCGCAAAATCTCTTCCGTCCCCTCTTCGCTTGAACTCTTGGAAGAAAACAGCTGTAACGCTCTCGTGTACCACGTCGCAGCATCGCTGTTTGCGTAAACTGCTCTGGCTTTATCTCCTGACGCCTCAGCGTAGCGGAGGGCCTGGGCTAAATCTCCTGCCTCCTCGTAATGCCAGGCGAGATCCTCGGTCTGCCCCGGCGCGGAGCGCAAAACAAGGGCGGCGGCCCTGCGGTGCAGGGCGCGGAGAGCCACGCTTTTGATTGTAGATAGCGCAACCAGGCGCGTGCTCTCGTGAGCAAACCGAAATCCCGCCTTCGTCTCCTGCAGGAGTTGGGCGCCCACCAGTTGATCCGTATCCTCAATAAACCGCTCCTCGGGCACGTCAGTCAACTCCAAAAGTTGATTGAACTCCACCTCCGTTCCCAGCACCGCAGCTGCGCAGAGCACTTCCCTAGTTTCGGGTTCAAGCCTCCGAATGCGCTGTCGAAGAACCTCCTGCATGCGAGAGGGCACGTTAGTTATCTTAAGGTTGAAGGCACGTTTATCTACGGACCAGCCGATGATTGGGTCTCTCGTCAGCAGGCCTTCTACTTGTAGGAACCTGAGCAGCTCTAGCGCAAAGAGCGGTATTCCGTTCGTTCTCTGCCAAATGAAGCGAATTAGTTCGCGCGGGAGACGCTTAGACCGTAAGGTTGCTCGCACTAGTTTCTCAGTATCCTCTTCGCTAAGCGGCTCCAACTTTATTTCGGACGCGCCATTGGCGGAGAGAAGCGACAACAATTGATTAACTACGTTCTCTTCTGAGCGTACGGAAACAACCGCACACAGTTTTGTCTTAGACAAATGTCTGATCAGGCTGAGTAGAAGGGCTGCGCTGGCTTTGTCAATTCTGTGGATATCTTCGAGTATGAGCAGCGTTGGACGCTCTTCGCTGCTCTTTGTTAGCAGGCTCAACAATGCCTCGTTGACGATTGCACCGGTGAAGAAATGTCGGGATTTTCGCGGCCTGGCATCGAGACGCTTGTGAAATGGCTCGGGCGCCAGAGCGTGCACGAGCACCGAGAGCGGCGATGAGGCCTCCCCGTCTTTGTCGGCAGCTAAGATCCTGGGCCAGAGGGCTTGAATGAATAGATGATAGGGCGGCGAATCCTGTAGGTCGAGGCAGCGCCCCTGGAGCACGTCAAACCCGCGGAGCCCCGCCTCCACCAGCACTGCTTCGATTAGTCTCGTTTTTCCCACGCCCGCTTCCCCGGAAACAACTATCGCGGCGCCCTCCCCGCGGGCGGCGTGGTCAATAACCCTCATCACATTCGCAAGATGCGTGTCTCTGCCGACCATCGGCATGCTCGAGAAGCTGTTTACTACCGGCCACTCCGCAGTCCCCAAGCCCCGGTTAACTGGGAATGCCTGCCCGGCGCTACGTGAACGAATATAGTGATAGAGCTCCAGAGTAGCTGGGGATGGTTGAATACCCAGCTCATCCTGCAATAACCGCTTTGCCGCCTCATAATGAAGTAGTGCAGCGCCTCGATTGCCGGTAAGGTGGTAGAGGATCATGAGTTCGCGCTGACTATCCTCGTCGAGGGGATCCAGCGCAACAAGCTTGCGAGCGTAGCCGATTGCCCTATCGAACTCAGCCGCGCTCTTGCTTGAGTCGACCGCTTGCTTCAGCAAACGGGCGTAAAGCGCACGGAGGTACCTTCTCTCATCTTCACACCACTCGTCATTAAGTCCATCAAGGAGATCTCCCCTGTAAAGAGTCTCCGCCTCCTTCAGTGCGGCATCACGGCTCTGGCCCTCCAGCTTCGGCAACGACTCGACAAGCGCGCGAAATCGAAACACATCGACATCGACCCCCTCGCAGCTTATCTTTACCGAGTTCCCATCGACGTCGATCTGAATTCCCGGAGCTGACTGAACCGCGGACTTCAGGCGCCAGATAGCGGTGCTAAGGTTTCTTCGGGCGCGCTCTTCGCTCGCATCGGGCCAAAGGATTCCAGCAAGCCGATCCCGGCCAACCGCATGGGCGTTTAGCAGAAGGTATGCAAACAAAGACTTAGTTTTCTGCGTAGGGAATCGAACGGGGGCTGTTGTGACGACCGAAAGACCTCCTAAACACCTGATTTCTATTGCAGCCATTTTTAGCTTCCCCGCCTCTCGGGACAGGTCGAAAGCTGCGATCTAGAATCCGGCGTAGGAGAAACAGTGTTATGGAATCGGATATTGTAATCTAATTAGAGGAGATCGACTATTGACTCCAGCGCCGCTACGACTTCCGGATCGAATTGCTTGGCCGAATGATCCTTTAATATGCGAAGAGCTTCATTCTTTGAACGAGCCTTGCGGTATGGTCGATCTGTGGTGATAGCATTGAAAGCATCCGCCGCAAGGACGATGCGGGATCCTATTGGAATGTCATCGCCCCTCAACCCATCGGGATAGCCACTACCATCATAATGCTCGTGATGATGACGAACTATCTCCGCTGCATCAGTCAATAGTTGGACGGGCTGCATGATCTCAGCACCGATTACGGGATGCAGACGCATCGCAGCCATTTCCTCAGGTCCCAGTGCGGACGGCTTCCGGATTATCTTCCCGCTTACTCCCACTTTCCCGATGTCGTGTAGAATGCCAGCAATCCTAACCTTCCTGGTATCGCCCTCAGAAAGACCGAGCCTGCGGGCGATTCTTACTGCGATCCCAGAAGCATCGCGGGCGTGCTTGCCAGTGTATGCATCCTTCAAGTCGATTGCCTGCGCGATCATTGTTAGACTTGCGAATAACACATCCCTCTGGTCACTCAGAAGCTTGTACGGATGATATGCTTCCACCAGAGCTATTGTCGCCAGGGCTAAGGTGAAATAGCCGGCATTGCCATATCTGTGCACGAGACTGGCCAAACCTAAAGCAACAAGGCAAAAGAACAGGAAGTTGAGGCCGAGTGATTTCACTATAGCGGAAAAGAACGACCTAGCCTCCACTCCCTCCGTCTCTGCCTTCAGCACTGCCACAGCCAGCCAGCCGACGACGTAACCAAGGACTGCCAAGACAACTCTAGTCAGCCATAGCTGACCCGAGGGCACCACAAACAAAGAGAGCCTGGAGAACACAATCGCTAGTAGGACGGGCGCTGCCTCTTCTCCAGTCGCTCGTATTGCGCTTCCGAGGGTCCGACGTTCAAAGACTAATGAACTGAAGAAACCTGCGCTTGCTGCCACAAGAACGGGGATATGCGGTTCCGCTACCGCGAAACTGACGAAAACCACTACTGGCACGAGCGTGATATGCCCGGCGGGTTCCATCTTGATTTTCAACCAAACTGCAGGCAAGGCCAGAATTACCAGAAGTAGATCTATTGCAGTCAATCCATACCGAGCACTCGCGACCCCTACCCCGACCAAAGTACCGATGCCAATGATAGTTGTGAGGACAGATAGAAGGTGCCCACTTATCTTGCTTAGGTTGAGATATCGTGAGACAACGCTAAATCGAATCCGCTTCACGGAATCTCAACTCCCCGGCCTCAACCGCCGCAAGAAAAGCATCCACGACCCGTGGATCAAGCGATTTCCCCGCCTGCTCCTGAACCACGCGAACTGCTCGCTCTGCTGAGATTCCTTCCGTGTAAGGGAAACCTCCGGAGACCATTGAGTCGAAAGCTTCTGCAACGGCCACTATCCGGGCGCCGAGTGGAATCTGGCCGCCTCTAAGTTTGCGCGGGTAGCCACTCCCATCGTAGTTCTCATGATGGTACAAGACTATCTCGCCAACTTCTCGCTGCGGAAACTCCTTGGCGACTTCTGCGCCGATTGTCACATGTTCGCGTAACCTGCCAAGCAGGGAAGAACTCTGTACATTCATAGGCTCCAAGATTTCGTCGAGACCAATCATCCCAACATCGTGAACAAGGGCCCCCAATCCTATCGTCTCAACCTCTAAATCAGACAGCTTCATTCGCCTCGCTATCATTTCAGCTATCGATGCGACACGTCTTGAGTGACCCGCTCCCTGAGGAAAGTTCGCATCGACCGCAACCACTAGTGAATCAATCGCTTGATCATAAATCTGCCTCTGTTGGACATACAGTTCTATTGCCCATCTTTGGACGGGCAGTGAAGCCAGGTAAATTAGAAGCGTTGCGGGGTGAACTGAAACGTACAGGATTGAGAGAAGAGCAGCAGCGGGCACAGACAGGAGATTAGACCACAAAAAATCCTTCAATTCAACAAGCCATGTGGCTAGAAGCGGAACTCCCCGTAGCCGACTTGAGAAGGATGCCACAAAGAAGTTATTACTGATCTGGTGGACGAGCGATGCTAGAATGAGAGGGAGGAGGAACGACACGATTCCGGGCCTCTGAGCACTACCACCCGCCAAGTGGAAAATTAAACTGCCTAAGGCAACGCTCAAACCCATCTGGGCTCCGTTGTATATTGTCCTCCAGGGAACCCAACTTCGGGAAATTGCGTGTCCGACCGCATAAGCGGAACCTGCAACAAGAAGCGCTGCCCCAGGCGTTTGAACGCTAAGTAAGACATACATTAGCGTCGGCGTGGAAGTAATGTATCCACCGCGGGGATTCGGCACCGGGAACATCGAAGCAACGGTAATTAGAACCGCGAACATCAGAAGTTCAGGCCACTCTTCCCAGCGAATGTTGGTCAGCAGCGCCCAAAGCAAGGCTACCGCGGCGAGGACAACCGCAACAACATAGAATTGAAAGCCTTTGGGGAGTCGCTGGACAACGAGCATAAGAAAAAAAACCGAACCGCTTTACGATCCCTTATCGCCGCCAAGAGCACGAAGGACAAATCTAGCCAATATGCGACTCATATGTCACCAGACAAATAATCTTAGTGCCTGGGCTCTTCGGCCGGTATTCGGTTTGGAGCACACCTGAAGGGAGCGACTCGCTCGGATGATGTGCCCGTTTCGGCGGTGGAGTCGCCGACATCAAACGGTAGCGGTCCGGTTAACCTTCTTATTTCGAGTGTGCATGCGAATCTCCTCCCTCGGTCGTCCTCCCACCCAAAGACACGAACCAACGCCTTGTACGGGCGAACAATCGTTCTAGTGATTCCTCCCCACTGGCCGGGTGCAGCCATTTCATTGCCAAACCGCCAAGGGTAACCAGCCCAAGCACTGCAAACAGGGTACCTGATGCGTAAATCGGAGCACGATAGGCCAATCCTAGCCAAGCTCCGATTACGACGACGATTATGATTGAGTTCAAAACTCCCTGTTGTGCGCGGTCGAATTCAGGGTTTGCTTTCCCAACAATGGAATTCAAAACTCTACGAATACCATCCCTAGACCGCCCTGTCGAATAGTCGAATCGTCTTAGGATCGGGTTCAGGATCGTCACTACCGCAGTCCCGACAGCACCGGCCAGCGCCATGCTAAGGACCGCTCTTCGAACGCCCCAAGCATCGCCAATCGCTCCGAAAATCAAGGGTGAAAGAATACGGATCGCACCGAGCGCGACCTGACGAGTTGCGATGACTCGCCCGATGATCCCCTGCGGAGTATGTTCCATCAGTACTGTCGTCAATCCGACATAGTTAAGTGTATTTGCAAACCCAACCGCGAAGGCTGCGGCTAGCAATGAGTTGAATGAACTGCTCAAGGCCATCCCGGCAGTAGAGGCGAATCCTAGGAAAAAACCACCAAGAATCAAATGACTCTTCCTAACGCGAACCCCGAACCATCCAAGGAACAGTGAAGCAGTCACGAACCCAACACCCCATACGCTACTGAAAGTGCCAAACTCGGCGTCTGTGATACCGATGACACCCTTAGCCAGCGGGGTTTGAAGAGCGTTTAGGCCGCTCCCGACTAAATATGCGGGGAAAATGAGCACGAACAGCGCCCACTGAAGGGAGTCTTTCCTGACATATCGCAATCCTTCAGATACGCTCGCTGCGACCGAATTCCATTGGATCTTACTACTGGCAGGTCGGAGCGTTGACTGAATCCCAGTTCCAAGGAGGCATAGGGCGGAAAACGCATACGTCCCCGAATCAAAATAGAGTAAGGGTGCGTATCCGTATGCAAAGGCGATGATGCCGGCAATCGCCGGTCCTATGATTTCGGTTCCTGTATCCATAGCCGTAAAGAACGAGTTCGCGGGTAGGAGATCGCGTCTGCCCACAACGGTAGGGATAACTGCGAACATCGCCGGTCGGAAGAATGCAGTGGCTACTGAGATGAGCGCAAGGTCAACGTATACAAACCAGATGTCGATCTTCATCAGAGATGGGATGAAAGCGACAAGCACGGCCCGCGCAAGGTCAGCGAAAATGAGGATCTTCTTCCGATCAAACCAGTCAACAAGCACGCCGGCCCCAAGGCTAACGAATAAGCCGCCCACGAACATTGAAGAGACGGCGAGGGAAACAGCAGAAACTGAGTGAGTTGCAGAGAAGACCCACAGGGAAATCGCGACCCAATGAAACCGGTTTCCCAACTCCGATACTAACTGGCCCCACCACAATAGCGCATAGTTGCGGTTGCGCATGAGGCCGAGGAAGCCGATCGGCCGCTCCTGCTGTCCGGTCACAGTAGCGACAGCTTGTGACACGCTTTACCTCGAAAGTCCCCGGTGTTCTTTGCTTTCCCGCCGGAAAGTCCTTTTACGCCTGTCAAATGGCGGTCTGAACAGGGCCGTGCGCGGGGTACTACGAGATGTGGGGATCGCCACGGCCCCTCCGGGGCGTCGCGATGATCGAGGCTAGAACAAAACCTCCGGAGCTCCGGTGCGGTGGCGGACGATGACCACATCGCCGCTGCGTTGCAGGCTGTAGAGGGCGGAACTAAGGCCCTCCACCCGCACCGACCGGAGGGCGAGGTCGCCGACGGGGACCTCGGAAAAGGGCCGGCCGCACCCGGTGCAGAAATGCCCCCGCACGGGACGGAGCCTGCCCCGGAGCTGGCTCCAGCGGACGGTGATGTCAGGAACTACGTGATGGCTGCGGCAATACGGACATCGCATATGACGCGTCATCCTCTACTACAGCGGATTCTTCCCGGCGCCGTCGTTCTCCTGGCGGCCCTCACCGCCATCTCTCTACCTGCCTTCTCCACTGCTCAAACCAGGGTCTATCCCGGCGTTGACGTACTGCTCTCGGGGCGCATCGACTTCCTTGCCGGCAAGCGTATCGGCCTCATCACCCACCGCGCCGCGGCGGGCGTCGGCGGCTGGCCCACTGCGACATTGCTCGCGCTCGATCCACGGATCCGGGTCGTGGCGTTATTCGCACCCGAGCACGGCCTGTCCGGGACGCTGCCCGCGGGCGCCCGTGTGCCGTCGTCTGAGGGTTCGATCCCTGTCTACAGTCTGTATTCCGATACCCTCCGGCCCACGTCGGGGATGCTCGCCGGGATCGACGCCTTGGTCTTCGACCTTCAGGATGTCGGCGCCCGCGCCTACACGTATATCTCCACCATGGCGCTGGCGATGCAGGCCGCGGCAGAAAATAACAAATTGTTCGTGGTCCTGGATCGGCCCAACCCTTTGGGTGGGGAACGCGTAGATGGGCCGGTGCTCGATCGGGCCTTCGCCTCGTTTATCGGAATCTATCCGGTCCCGGCCGTCCACGGAATGACTATCGGCGAACTGGCCATGCTGTTCAATCGGGAATTCGGGATCGGTGCGAGCCTGGTCGTGGTGCCGATGGCCGGCTGGCAGGCATCCATGCAATGGGACGACACCGGCCTGTCGTGGTTCCGTCCGTCCCCGATGATCCCATCGCCCGCAGTGGCCCTGCTCCACGCGGCGACCGGCATGGTGGAAGGAACCAATCTATCTGTCGGTGCCGGTACGAGCGTCCCGTTTGAAACCGTCACCGCCCCCGGCATTCGGGGTGATCTCCTCGCCGAGCGGCTGAATCGCGCCGGCGTTCCGGGCGTGTGGTTTGCACCGCAGATCGCAGGTCCGGCCGACCGGCGGACGGGCGGGGTCCGGCTCCTCATCACCGACCCACGCCAGTTCCTGCCCGCTACGACGACCGTGTACATCATGACTGCCATTAGGGATCTCTACCCCGGCCTGCTGCAGTTCGCACGATCGGCAAACAAGGAGCGGTACCTGTTTGACCTGGTATGGGGGACAGATACGATCCG
>Ga0209761_1002384_pt1 | contig 12345 bp, 13 predicted proteins | sample GraSoi013_1_40cm_4_FD_185818 | JGI IMG/M metagenome (GOLD analysis project Ga0209761, IMG submission 185818) | Grasslands soil microbial communities from the Angelo Coastal Reserve, California, USA - Sample 09_25_2013_1_40cm (SPAdes) (version 2) | ecosystem: Environmental > Terrestrial > Soil >... | reverse complement strand
CGATAAGAGTGAGATCATGCTAGGCTACTTCACAAAGTTCGGAGATGGGGCCTGCGACATTCTACCACTGGCAGATCTCTACAAGACGTCTATCCGTAACCTGGCTAGGCACTTGGGCATCCCGGAGCGGATTCGTGTAAAAGCTTCCAGCCCTGAGCTGTGGCCGGGTCAGAGCGCGGAGAGAGAGTTGGGGCTTAGCTATGAGAAGCTGGACAGGATTCTTTGGGGCCTTGAGAGATGGATGACGCCTGAGGGGATCGTTGAGGAGACAGGGTTGAAGCTGCCATTGGTCAAGAAAGTTCGAGAACGCTGGTTGAAGTCCGAGCACAAGAGACGCCCTCCCTTGGCCCTGAAGCTCGGCTATCGAACGGCAGGCGATGATCTCCGATTACCTCGGCTCGAATAGCTCAAAAGACTACTCATGTGTTCTCTATTCAAGCCAGTAGTACAGGTTGTTACGTGAGCCTTTCGCGACCTTCAGGTTCAGCTCGACGCCCGGTTTCAGTTCCTCCTTGTCCACTGCGGGACTGATAGGCGCGAAAACGCGAAGCCCATTCGTGAGCTCTGCAAGCCCTAGCAGGTACGGGGTTTCCGGTTGAAACGCGGGTGGGGCGAAGAAAACCTGGGTGAAAGTGATAAGGCTGCTCTTCCCGTCCAGCACGACCCACTCTATCGTGCTGTGGCGACAGTCCAGACAGTCGGCTCTCGGTGGAAAGTATGTTCTCCCACACTTCTTGCACTTGGTCGCGGCGATCTGGCCTTTTTCTAGATAGGATAACAGAGGGTTGATCTTGGTCTGGGAGACATAGCCGAATCTCCCGAACTTTTCAAAACCCAATTGCCTAGTCCACTCCTTTCTTGAGAATCCACTCGGTGGTGCCATGCTCCCAGCGACGGGTCCACTCTTTCACGGCATCCTGACCGGAACCAAATCTTTCGCGGACGGCAATAGCGGCGGCAAGCTTCTCTTGTTTCCGGGCTAGTTCGAAACCGACGACCCGGGAAAATAGTTTCACGTCACCAAAGCGCGATATTCTAAGGTCAAAGACCCTCTTTTTTGAACGGAACAACTTGTTCTTGTATACATTGGGCCGTGGCTTCCCTTTGTAAACGAGAGTCGCTTTGATTCCGAGGCATTCCTTCAGAATCGTCCGAGTATAGCCCAGTAAGCGTATGCTCGTGGATGTCGCGACGACAACTTGGACGAAGAACCAGGGTTTGCCTCGCTTTCTTGTTGTTGTCACAGCGGGGCACCCATCGCTATCAGCCAAACCTCTCACAAAGCCAGACGGATGCTCCCGTACATACCGATCTAGGTAGGTGAGGCCTCGCTCGAGGAACTTGCAGAAAGACACGTTTGAAATGATAGTCTCGTAACTGTCCCTATCTTTGACATGCCTTACAGAATATGGTTTCGTTCCAAGAACCTGTGCGCATGTTGAAGAAAACTTATCGGCGAATTCTTTGTCTTTGACACCTAGTCGCAGTGAAAAGCGATTTCTCCATCGGGAAATCGAGCCGTCTCCCATGTAAACACCGATGACATAAGTTAATTGATCAGAGTACGTTGGTTTGAAGAGTTCGTAGCGGGTCCAAGGTTTTCGACCGGTTACGAGCCATCCCCTAATGGTAGCGTCAGGCGTTCCCGTCTCATTCGAGACTTCAGGGATAGAGCGACCTTCCTTTGCAAGGCGTACGGCTTTATCATAGGCTCGAATTCTTCTGCCGAAGCTTTGAGTGGGAGTCAACCTTTGAAAGTCCGCCGGCAATCTTAGATTCGCACTCGCTTTTCGTCCTAGAGCTTCGAGAATGTATTCATGAGCGCAGTATCGTAACGGAGCAGTACATTCCTATTCCTCCGATGTTCTGAGCTAGCCCTATCTTAGCCCCGTCGACCTGAGTTGAGCCTGCTTCGCCTCTGAGCTGTTTTGTCAAGGCGAAGAGCTGAGAGGCTCCGGTGGCGCCGACAGGATGGCCCTTCGAGATGAGTCCCCCATCGATGTTTACTGGGATCTTTCCTCCTAGTTCCGTTTCCTCTTTTTCGAGGAGTCTGGTTCCCCCGCCTGGTTTGGCGAATCCGAGGTCTTCGTAGTTCAGAATCTCTGTGATCGAGAACGAGTCGTGCACCTCCGCAACATCTACATCGTTAGGACCTACTCGCGCCATATTGTATGCGGCTTTAGCTGCGTTCTTCGTGACCTCGAAACTGGTCAGTGGACCCTTACGTCCCGCGAGCGACATAGGGCTCGACGCGAGACCCATACCGGCAACCCATACAGGAGCATCCGTCAGCTTGCGGGCTCTCTCTGCGTTTGCGATGATGAGGCATGCTGCGCCATCCGCGTTTGGGCAGCAGTCGAAGAGTTTCAGCGGGGCGGACACGGGTCGCGATTTGAGGACTTCCTCAGTGCTGATGGGTTTCTGGAACATGGCGTTCGGGTTTTTCATTCCATATTTTCGGTTTTTCACCGTGACAAGCGCCATCTGCTCCTCTGTGGTTCCATGCTTTGCCATGTGGGCGGTCGCGTACATCGCGTAGTATGCGGGCATTGTTGTCCCGAAGGGAGACTCCCACATGACGTCCCCTGCTCTGCCCATGAGTTCCTGAATCTCCTCCGAAGAGAGTTCAGTCATTTTCTGCACCCCCACAACTGCGACCACATCATGGAGTTTTGATGAGATTAGTGCCCAAGCCGTCCGGAGGCCGACAGCGCTGGAGGCGCACGCCGCCTCAACGTTGAAGGTTGGCTGGGGATTGAGTCCGAGATATTCCGCAACGACACCTGCAGGCGACCGTTGCTTGTCATAGTGAGTTGCAGAGCAAACTACAGAACCGTCTATTTCTGAGGATTCAATGTCGGCATCATCTAGAGCAGAGCTGTACGCTTCGAACGCCAACTCCCGGAGGGACGCGTCGCTTCTTTTTCCGAACTTTGAATGTCCAACTCCGATGATTCCGATCCGGCTCAGAAATCCAAACGCTCCTGTCCTAGACTTGTCCGGTCTTCACTAGAAGAACGTTTTCGATGGATATTTCAGATGAAACAGAGCTAGACTGTTGTCGCTCTATTGCATCGCGTCTCTTGATTCCGCGTAAAGGAAAGTTATGCCACCAGTAGCAATCTTGACGCCATGCCGACCTGATTCGCGTCCCACCGGGCTCTCCAATGCTTTCTTCAGGCTGTCCATATTCTCGAATTCCAGCTCAACAACTTGGTAATAGGCGGGTTCTCCTCGCGGTGCCCCGACGACCTTGTGAACCGTGTATTTTTTCAGACCCGGCATCGCCTTCGCCATCGGAACATGGTCTTTCCAGTATTGCTCATCGAACAGTTTCGGGTCTTTCGGTTGTCCGAATAGGACAATGATCGTTGTCATCTTCAAGCTTCCTAGAAGCTTGTGGCTATAGTCTCGTTCTTCTTAACCTGAACCACTTCGCCCTCAACTCCGAGCTCTGGTATGGCGGGTACCTTGATTCCCATCTCTTCGATCTCGGACCGTTTCTTCTCGATCGCGTCCTTCCAGAACTTCACCTTCTCCTCAAGAGTGAGCACTCCAAGCCCCGCGTCCCTGGCAGCTTCCTCCATCTCCTGGTCGACCTTGTCAAAGTCTGCGGGTAGGTGCCAGAACTCGGGCTTGTGCTGGTAGAGGAGCGGTGAGAGAAAGATGAAGCCCTGCTTCATCTGACGGGTAATCGTCATCTTCTGTTCCTCCGAGAACTTCTCAGCCATGGCACGAAGCAGAGCCATCGTGGCTACGAGGTGGCGCGTCTCGTCTCGAGTGATATTGCGGAAGGTCTGTTGGTAAATTCCGAGTTTGCTGGTCTGGCGCATCGCGTTGAAGATCGTTTCCGCGCCTATCTCGGCGAAGAAGAAGCCTGCAAACAGAATCTCAGGCGGCAAGTATTCCCATGCCTTTAGGAATCCTTCCCAGTAGCGTCTACCGTCATCGTAGAGGGCCTTGATGTTTCGCAGGGCCCTTGATTCGAAATCTGATTGTGGCTTGTATCCGTATGGCCAGTTGGGGCAGAGCTTGTCGCAGGCTCTCCGGCACACCTCATCATGCCGGCATTCATCGTACGTGATTGAGGCAAGCATCTTCTTCGTGGGGTCTTCCATGTTCAGCTCTGCAGCTCTTACGGCTCCGAAGCCGAAGGCTCCGATTCCCGACTTCTCAAAGAGCGCGAGCTTCGACATCCAGTAGGCTTGTGCGATTCGTTCCTTCGAGTCGAAATTCTTCTGGTCAAGTTCATCCCATGGAAAGGTGGCCGGGTTCCAGTTCTGGGCGAAGGAGAGGTCGAAAGCCTTGAACATACGGTCGTTAGTAACAGTCCAATTTCCGGGAAATATGTTGAGGTCCAGTTTGGGCCGTTTCTTGTCTTTGCCCGGCAACTTGTTCTACTCTCGCGATTGAGGAGCTTGTTACTTAAACGTGAATCCGGGAATAAGCGTCCTTTCTCATTTTCCTGAGAATTTGGGCTGGCGTTTTTCTAGAAAGGATTTCACGGCTTCGATATGGTCGCTGGTTCGTCCCGCGATGTCCTGGTTGTACGCTTCATACTCCAAGGCGTCGGGAAGTTCGAGGCTCGTAACTCGGTTCACGATTCGCTTTGAAAGCCCCAGTGCCTTGGTCGGACCGGATGCGAGCCGGTGGGCAAGCTCGTCGGTATGCTTGTCAAGCTCAGCGGCCGGGACGACCTTGTTGATGAGGCCGAGTTGTTCAGCTTCTTTCGCGGGTATTGTTCTTCCTGTCATGATGAGTTCGAGGGCTCTTCCGGGACCAATCATTTGTGTTAGGAAGTAGCTGCTTCCAGAATCTGGGACCAAGCCCATTCCGATGAAGGCTTGTTTGAGGCCTGCTTCCTCCGAGGCTATTCGGATGTCGCAGGCGAGGGCCAAGCTTGCCCCGCTTCCGGCTGCAATTCCGTTCAGACGGGCGATTATTGGTTTCTCCATATTCCGTAGGCGGGTCATGATTGGATGATACTTCTTTCGTAGATGATCTCCTAGCGACGGATGTTCTCCTGCCCCATAGCGTTCTTTTAGACCCGATACGTCTTCGCCTGCAGAGAATGCCCTGCCGGCACCTGTTATGACGAGACAGCGGACTGTCTCGTTCTTCTCCATCTCTCTGAGAGTCGCGAGTAGTTCTCCGCCCATCGTGTCGTTTATGGCGTTTAGCGCGCTAGGCCTGTTCAGTGTGATCTTCGCGATGTGGTCTTGTTCTTGGACGATGAGTGTTTCCGGCGCCAAGAATTAACGTCCTTTGAAGTTGGGGGGTCGTTTTTCTGTGAAGGCTTTCATTCCTTCTTTCATGTCCTCGGTTGAGAATAGCAGGTAGAAATTCTTCCTCTCAAAAGCTAGTCCCTCGTCGAGCGGCGTATCGAGCGATTTCAGCACAGCCTCTTTCGCTAGGCGCGTGGCTATGGGAGCTTTCTGGGCGATCTGCATCGCGAGTTTGCGTGCCTCATCGAAGTAGGCTTCGACGGGCACGATCCTGTTGACGAGACCGTGTTTCTCCATCTCTCGCGCGGTCACGGGTTGTCCAGTTAGAACCATCTCCATTGCCCTGTATTTCCCGATCGTTCTCGTGAGACGCTGGGTCCCGCCGGCTCCAGGCATTATTCCAATATTGATCTCAGGTTGGGCGAATCGTGCGGTCTCGGATGCAATGATGATATCGCAGTTCATTGCCAGTTCGCAGCCCCCTCCGTAGATGTAGCCGCTGACCGCTCCTATGATCGGCTTTGCTATCTTCTTCAAGCGATCCCAGAGGGCGAACTTGTTCTCCTCGATCAACGTTACAGGAGTCGCCTCGGCTAGTTCTTTGATATCTGCTCCCGCGGAGAATGCGTCGTCTCCCCCGGTCAAGACCGTTGCTTTGATCCGGTTGTCTTTGTCGAAGGCCTCGAAGGCTTCGACTGTTTCTCGGATAAGTTCGAAGTTGAGGGCGTTGAGAGCCTTTGGACGGTTCAGCCGGATGATTCCGATAGGCGGCTCAGACTCAACTAGAATGTGTGTGTATGGCAATCGTCATCGATGGTTCGTGGGTTGTGTTCTGGGTTCTGTCAAGTCTTCGATTGGAGGACTTGGCTTGCTCTCATCGACTCCGAGGATTACCGTCGTCGTCGGGTTCCTCTTCATTGCTTCACCTGAGAGCCCTTGCGCCTCAGAGACGCGTAGTCTCTTCTTGGCAGTGAACGGTCGAACCTCAACCGCCCCCTCACGCCTGTAGCGTGGTAGCTTGGCCAGTTGCCAGGCTAGGATTTTACGGTGGCCAACCAACCGGTTATCCAAGGTCAGACCCGTCACATGGTGGGAGGCACTCCCCTCATCCCATGGTGACAGATTCATACGACGACCGCCTAACGCGTAAGGAGTCATACCTCGAACATAACAGCGAGAGTCGACCGAAGCTAACATCACCAAATAACAACCCGTGGAGTTGACAGTCTATGTTCTGTATAAAGGGTTGGGAAGGTAATCTCATGTTCCGAAAGGCGTTGTTCAGCACCTTATTGCTGATACCCCAACGACAAGGGAAACTCTAGGAGAGCCGTCGTTATTTGATGTTGTCTATTGAGAAAGCGAAACCGTCGCAGCTCTTACGAATCTGTCAGATCGACGAGAGACAGATTGGAAGCCGGACGAGGAAAGATTTTATTGAAAACGCCATTCTTGAACACAACTGTCTAGTTGCCCGGGTCGACCGGGAGATGGTTGGTTTCGCAGTTGCAGACCAAACTTTCTATGGTCAGACTTTCATCTGGCTACTTATTGTCACGCCGGAGCATAGAAGAAAAGGGGTTGCCACAGAACTTATTCGAGTCATCGAGTCGAATTGCCCCACCCGCAAACTGTTCACGTCGACAAACAGTTCGAATGCTATCATGCAACAATTGCTGAATAAGCTGGGATTTGTACCGAGTGGTAGAATAGACAACTTGGACGAGAACGACCCTGAACTCGTCTATTTCAAAAGAGTCAGCACAAATCGAACAAGATAGCTGGATTTTTTTGGTCGTTTCTTGAGTGGTTCAGGAAGAGGTTTCACTTGCTCTTGAGTGGGCGTGATCCGTAACGAGTTAGATCAAGTCGATGCATTCTAACCGAGTTTCTCCAGCAGAATGATGAACACATATTGTAGGCTAGGCGAGAATGAATCCGACGTAGTTCTGTCAGCGTTTTATCTTGAGGTATTCGTAGTATCCGCCCTTGCTCGCCTTCTTTCTAGCAGGGTCGCCGAGGTATCCTTGTTGGACCATCTCTCTCAGAAGCTTAGGCGGTATCCATCTGCTTTCGTTCGTTGACTTGTAGAGCGATTCCAAGTTTCGGAGCCTAGTATCAAGTCCGACGAAGTCGGCGAGTTCAAAGGGGCCCATCGGATGGTTGTAGCCGAGTCTCATGCACGTGTCGATGTCAGAGAGATTTGCGACACCATTTTCTAGCATTTTTGAAGCCTCCATGTAGAGGGTGAGTCCTAGACGGTTGGCGATGAAACCGGGCTCATCCAGAGCGAGGATAGGGGTTTTACCGATCTCGCGGACAATTTGGGACGCTCTCTCGACCGTTTCAGGTGATGTCGACCTTCCTCGGATGATCTCGACGAGTTTTGTGTGCTGGGCTGGATTGAAGAAGTGCAATCCGATCGTTCTATCTTTCCTCGAGGTTTTTTGGGTGATCTTGTCGAGGCTCAAGGTCGAGGTGTTTGACGCGATTATCGCTTTTGATGGCGCATTGGATTCAATTCTTTGAAACAAGTTCTGCTTGAGACCTAGATCTTCGAAGGCTGCCTCGATCACCAAGTCGGAATTCTTGCAAGCATCGTCCAACTTGGGGCTTGTCTTAATGCTCGCTAGAGCCCTGCTTGCTTGTTCTGGGGTGAGTTTTCCTTTTGAAACGGCCGCGTGCACTCCGTAGGGTCCATCTGCGATTTCGTTGAGCCCCGTCTTCAGTGCTTGTTGATCCTCATCTGTTGCCTCGATCTCGTGGCCATGTTGCGCGAATACTTGGGCTATCTGCCGCCCCATCATACCGAATCCGACAATTGCGACCTTCGTTATTGATCGACCTAGGCCTTGCCCTTCCTCTTTCGGTCTAGCAGGATCCTGAGACGCTCGGCTCTTCGCTGTTTTCCTTCCCTCCAGCGTCGTTTTTCGTCAGGCGTCTCCGGGATGACGTCGGGGATCTCAATGGACTGACCGTTCTCGTCTATTGCAACGTACGTGAGGTAGGATGAGCCGGTATGCGTAATTCTACCCGTCTTGAGATCCTCGGCTTCGATCCGGACTCCGACCTCCATCGAGGTCGTTCCAGCGTAGTTGACTGAGGCTTTGAGGTTGAGGAGGTTGCCCACATAGACTGGATGGTAGAAGTCCATGCGGTCGATGCTTGCTGTGACCACAACAGTTCTCGCGTGTCGCAGGGCCGTAACCCCGGCTGCAACATCGACAAGTTTGAGGATTGTGCCGCCGTGGACGTTTCCCATCGGATTGGCGTCTACAGGCATCATCTGACTAGAAAGCGTGGTCTTGGAAGTGCTTACCGGCTTTGTCGGCCTGCTCATGATATGTCAGTTCAGAGCGTAATCTAGAGAGACTTTAGCTTTCCCAGAACAAAACCTATGTTGAGGTACACGGGGTTCTCGATCGAGACTTGAAGATCGCTGTTGGAAGCGATGAGAAGTCAGTTCTGACAGACTTTGTCGTCGATGAGTTGAAGAAGAGGGGTTACACGGTCATCCTCATTGGTCCCTTGAAGGGAGAGGCGATGGGCTGGCCTGATGTCGGAGAAAAAGTAGGACTAGATGTGAGTAGCGGGAGAGCGGACCAGGGTGTTCTCTTCTGTTGGACCGGAACTGGGGTTACCATTGCTGCCAACAAGGTCCCAGAAGTCCGAGCAGCTTTATGCTGGGACGCGGAGACCGCGAAAGGTGCTCGAAAGTGGGACGATGCAAACGTTTTGGCGATGAGTCTCAGAAGCACGTCGACCGCCGTAGCGAAAGAGATACTCGACTCCTGGTTTTCGAGCAGCGCGGTAACTACTGGAATTGATGCTGAACTAATCGAGCGAGCGAAAGCGTTAGACGCGAAGTATCTTCGCTCTATGGCGAAATAGATCCGAGTGGTGGGGCCGGTGGGATTCGAACCCACGACATCCGCCGAGTCTCTCGTCTACGGGTATCTTCACGCGCTCCCGAATTTCCTCATCCCTCGATATTGGTCGGTGTGTGTGTTGTCATAGATTCTGGAGCCCGTCCTAATGCTGAGCAGACAACCTTCCTGAAATTGTCGCCGTGCTCAGTGTCATCCCTGGCTAGACTACGGCCCCTTTTGGAGACCTTGCCATGAGCTCCCTTGCGGTACCCCACCGAGGGGCGCATGTCGGAAATTCTTGGTATAAAGCTTAGCCGAAATGTGACGGTTGCATGCTAGGTTATTCTTCTTTCTGGGCGATGTAGGTTCTTGTCTCAGGTACGTACCATCTTGTTGTTTCCCGGAAACGGTGCCAGAAATCGTGGAATGTGGATAGGTCGCGTGACTCGACGAGTATCATGCCGTTGTAGGTTGTTCCCCAGATGTGTGCATACTCGGCTACTATCGCTAGCTCTTTGGAGAGTGTTTTCTTGAATCGTGCCCAGTCGGTTGTGGCTTTCTTCTTATCAGCCTCTGACAGGGGTCTTACTCGATAGAAGATTAGGAAGGCGAATATCAGACAGGGTGCACCTTGTTCGTGTGTTGTGCCGTGTCTAGATTAATCTAGTTTTCGGCTTAGGTCCGACAGTCGCATCCGCGATTGTGCAAGCGTGAGTTACATGTCTCTTTAGTTGTGGATTCTCCAAATCTCTCTTCGGAGAAAGGTGTTCGGTTTCAGCTAGGGGATTCTGTTGAGAAGGGCAGTTGTCATTCTGATCCTTTCTCTCTGCCTTCTCAGCCTAGGAATACCATCTAGCAAGACACCAGCATCTCCGCAACGTTTTCCCTCAGGTTCTCCGGGTCCTACTGATTATCCTTGGACGATGTTCCATCACGACTCCTTGAGAACCGGTGTTACCCCGGCCTCCGCGCCTAGTGGGCCGAACCTCATGTGGACTTTCACAACCGGATCCTACGTCTATCCTTCCCCCGTCGTTACTGACGGGATGGTTTTCATTCCTTCATGGGATGGAAACCTCTACGCGCTCGACGAGTACAATGGGGCCCAGAGATGGGTCTTCAGCTCATCAGCTCCAATCTACGCGACACCCGCTGTTTCAAACGGGATAGTCTATCTCGCCTCGAGAGATTCTATGGTCTATGCTCTCAATGAGCAAACCGGGTCCTTGATCTGGCAGAGGGCCAACATTAGTCCGATTACATCATCGCCGGTCTATGCTGATGGGAAGATCTTCTACGGAACTTGGTTTGTCAGGTTCAACTCCGTACTAATGGCCGTCTACACCAACAACACGGTTGCCTGGCAATACCCGGGGGATGATACGATAAAATCGTCGCCAGCAGTCGCCAATGGCCGCGTCATCTTCGGCCAAAACAACGGCTACATCGTTGCGCTTAACGAGACGACGGGCCTGGCAATTTGGAAGGTTCCTATTGGAGTGGCGGCGTCGATAAGCACCGCTCCAGCTCTGGCCTACGGGAGGGTGTATGTCGGAGCGGACAGCAACAGGTTCCTCGCGATGAACCAGACCACCGGTTCTATCATCTGGACCTTCAACATCGGAGCATTCAATGCGACCTCTGCAGCGGTCAACAATGGAGTAGTCTATTTTGGCACAGGCAAAGGCATTCTATACGCGCTGAACGCTACGACCGGTGTTCAGATCTGGACGTACCCGAAAGCGGGCACGATCGGGGGGATCTCATCTTCTCCAGCCCTGGCTCTCGGTTCGAATTCTCTATTGTTTGGCTCGAGCGACCACAGTCTTTACGCGCTGAACGCTACTGGGGGCGCGTTGCTCTGGAAGTATACGACTGGTGCCGGCATCTCTTCGTCCCCCGCTATTGCGGATTCTCGGGCCTTCTTTGGGTCATGGGATACGAAGGTCTACGCGTTAGGCGTAATCGCACCTAGGTTACAAGCTTCAATATTTCCAAGCGTCACGAGTTTGAAGCCTGGACAGGTTTCGATTCTGACCATCACGGTTACGAATGGGTCGACTCCTCAGGCCGGTGTGACTCTTGCTCTTAGCTCATCGGCCGGCGGCGGCTTCACTCAGCCTGTAATGGGCAGCACCGGTGTATACTCGTCCAATTTCACAGCGCCTCTCGTGAACTCTGTTGTCAGCTCGATAATTCAGGTAATTGCGAGTGAAAATGGTTTCATAAGTGGATCTGCTCTGACAACGATAACTCTGAATCCGTTTCCGCCTTTGACCGTTGCTGCCTCCCCCAATCCCATTTCGATCACTCCTGGAGGTGAGATTGTCTTGATGATTCGCGTCACAAACGGAACTAGCCCAGTAGTAGGCGCTACTGTCTTTCTTTCAGACTCGGCTGCCGGCGGAAGCTTCTCAAGCCCAACTGATGGCGGTAACGGTAACTACACGGCCGTCTACACTACGCCGCTCCAGGCCTCGAACCCGACCATAACCATTCGGGCCTCAAAGTCCGGGTTTGCTTTAGGACAAAACACTTTAACGGTTACGATAAACGGGATTCCAAACCTGACCAACCTGAAGGTCGTGGGGGTCCCGTTCATCTACCTCATTGCGGGGATAGCCCTTCTGTTCCTCGTAATTCTGATAGCTCTAGTATCAAGGAGAAAGCGTGAGCCCACCTCGCCATATTATCATCCGGTCGAAGCGCCACCGCCAACCTACGCTTCGAGGCCTGATTTCGGAAAAGGCTTAACTAGCCGATTCCGATGTGGACTGTTCACGGGGTTGGCGGCCATAGGTGGGAGCTAGGACCCGTACCCATTCCGAAAGGACGAGGAAAACATCATGGAGACAAGCAGAAACGAAATGCTGCAGTGGGCCCTTCGTGAGCAAGAGCGCTACATTCGAGGATTCGTAGATGGCGAAGGATGGCCAGCCTTCTACAGAACTCGGAGCACACAAGCACACCACAAACCTGGATACATCAGTAGTCGCGCAGTGTTCGTTTCGAACACAAACAAGGTGCTTCTGGAAAACATCAGGGCGATGCTCAGCGAAATGGGCATAGACTCGAAGCTGTACTTGGACACCAAGGCTGGCGTTCGACGGAGCACGATTACAAGCTGGAAGTTAGCCATCCTTGGCAGGGACGACTTGCTCCGATTCCGTGATAGGATCGGATTCAGCGATGCTGGCAAATCAGGAACGCTTACGGCGATGCTTGACTCGTACCGGAAGCACGGAAGTGAA
>Ga0209761_1002383_pt1 | contig 12346 bp, 12 predicted proteins | sample GraSoi013_1_40cm_4_FD_185818 | JGI IMG/M metagenome (GOLD analysis project Ga0209761, IMG submission 185818) | Grasslands soil microbial communities from the Angelo Coastal Reserve, California, USA - Sample 09_25_2013_1_40cm (SPAdes) (version 2) | ecosystem: Environmental > Terrestrial > Soil >... | reverse complement strand
GCAGGCTGTCCCCGACCATGCGAGCGATCTGCTCCCCCCAGCTCTCGCCGGCCGCCATGCTTTCTTTGAAGATCGCGGGCTGCATAGACGTCAGGCGTTGACCGATCGGCGAGTTGTAGAACCGCAGCAGCTCTTCGAGCTCACTCTGCGTCAGATGAGCGGCGTAAATCGGCACCAGCATGTCGACGAGTCGGGTGGTGTCGCGGCGGGCGTGCGCCAGGAACGCATCCCAGAAGGCTACGGGGATTTGCGGATTGTTTTGACGTTGGGAAGCGATCATCGACTCGAGGTTGCCGATCATCAGCTTGGTCGCGCCGGTGGCGGCGAGCAGTTTGCGCGCCGAAGCCGCGGCGGCCGGGTCGACAGGACGATTGGGCTGGTCCTGCGCGGAGGCGGCGGAGACAACCAGCACAAGACCGCAGAGCACGGTCACGCTTGCACGCATCATAGCGACTCCTGATGAAAAGGGCGGACGGCCGGCGTCACGCCAGGGACCGCGCCCGGCGCCGCGTGATGACCATTCTGACGATCAGCACGCCAATGGCGATACCGATGAGCCAGCCGGCGATCCTTCCCAGTCGCCCGGCCCGCTCGGTGGACGTGAGCCAGTTGGTCTCGCCTTTGAGCGAGCCGAGCACATGGTTGAGGGTGGCCAGGATTTCGCGGGAGCGAGCGCCCGGACCGGCGGCCACCACCTGGATCGCTTCCCGGCGCAGCGGTACCTGCGCCGTATAAATCGTGATGGCGCCGCCGCTCTCAGCGGTGTCGGTACGGATCGCGTCGATGTCGAGGCCGTGCCACTTCACGGTCATGAGCTGTGAGCGGGGAGGCAAATCGGAGGGCTTCAGGTGCTCCCGCCCGAGCACCGCGTGCATGCGCTGCACGCACAGCAGGACATGATTCTCGCCCGCCCAGCATCCTACGACGTCCGGCGAGGCGAAGCCCAACGCGGGAACCGCGACAAAATCGTCCGGCAAGCTCATCACATAGCCGAGCTCCGCATTGGCGGTCGCTTGCAATAAAAGAAGAACCGTGGAAAGAAACATGAACGCGGTTAGACGAGAGCTTTGGCGTCGGCCAGCGACAGCCCGAACGCTTCCGCCACTCCCGGATACACGACCTTCCCTTCGACCACGTTCAGTCCCAGAAACAGACTCGGATCCTGCTTGCACGCTTGCTTCCAGCCCATGCGCGCCAGCCTCTTAGCATATGGCAAGGTCGCGTTCGTGAGGGCGAGCGTCGACGTCCGCGGAACGCCCCCGGGCATGTTGGCTACGGCATAATGGATGACGCCGTCGACCACATAGGTCGGATGGTCGTGCGTCGTCGGCTTCGTCGTTTCGATACAGCCGCCCTGGTCCACAGCGACGTCCACGATCACCGAACCCTGCTTCATCAGCTTCAGGTCAGCGCGTTTCACCAGCTTGGGCGCTTTGGCGCCGGTGAGGAGTACCGCGCCGATCACGACGTCAGCCTTGGCGAGCTGTTCGAGGACGTTGTGGCGGTTCGAGAACAGGAGGTCGACATTGGCGGCAAGGACGTCGGACAAGTAGCGCAGGCGGTCGAGCGAGATATCGAGCAGCGTGACGTGCGCCCCCAGGCCCGCGGCCATCTTTGCCGCGTTCGTCCCCACGACGCCTCCGCCGAGTATCAGCACTTCCGCCGGCAGCACTCCTGGGACTCCGCCCAGCAGAATGCCGTAGCCGCCGAAGACCTTCTCGAGGTATTTCGCGCCTTCCTGCACGGCCATGCGTCCCGCGACCTCACTCATGGGCGTGAGCAGTGGGAGCTCTTTGCTGGGCAGTTCCACCGTCTCGTAGGCGATCGCGACGCAGCCGGACTTGATCACGGCTGTCGTGAGCGGTTCGGACGCGGCGAAATGGAAATAGGTGAACACGACCTGGCCTTTCCGCAGCCTCGCCCATTCCGGCTCGATCGGTTCTTTCACCTTCATGATCATCTCCGCCTTCGCCCATACGGCGTCCGCCGACGGCACAATTTCCGCACCCGCGGTCCGATATGCGTCGTCGCTGAAACCGGAGCCGAGGCCCGCACCCTCCTCCACCAGTACCGCATGACCGTCGCTCGCGAGCGACTCCGCTCCCGCCGGCACGAGGGCGACGCGATGCTCCGCGGTCTTGATTTCCTTGGGCACGCCGACGATCACGGTTTGCCTCCATTCGGGCCCAGCGACACCACCGACTGCCGTTCCGGGGCGGAAAACTCCGCGGCCAACGCGGACACCTCGTCAGCGGTGAGCGCTTCGACCGTGCGCAGCACTTCATCCAGACTGCGATACGGCTCGCCGTAGACGGCGGTGCTCGCCAAACGATACATCCGGGACGTGGGGCTCTCCAGCGAGAGCATCAGCTGTCCCAACGTCTGCTGTTTCGCGTCCTCCAGTGCTTCACCCCGCAGGCCCTCGTTCGCCATGCGGGCAAACTCGTTCCGGATGGCTTCGACCGCTTTCTCCGAACGACCCGGCTGCGTGCCGACGTAGACGCCCGCCATGCCGACCGCCCGGTAAAACGACGTAAAACTGTAGATCGAGTACGCCAGCCCGAGCTCTTCGCGGATTCGCTGGAACAGCCGGCTCGACATCCCGCCCCCGAAGATGTTGGAGAGCACGATCAGGGCGTACTTACGCCGATCCGCGTACGGGATCGTGTCGGTCGCGAAGACGATGTGCGTCTGCGCGGTATCCTTCTCGACCGCTCGCGTCACGCCGCGGACGGCGGGCGGCACCGGTGGCACCGGAGGCGCGGGTTGGACGACCGCGCTCCCCCCCTCATCGAACCACCCCTGCGCCTCCACCTCCTTCAGCAACGCGTCGTGCGTCAGGTTGCCGGCCGCCGCGATGACACAATTCCCCGGGAAATAGGCGTGCGTGTGCAGATGCTTCAGGTCATCGGCCGACATGGCGCTCACCGTCTCCTTGGTCCCGAGAATCTGGAAGCCGTAGGGATGGGTTGGCCACATCGTTTCGTACGTGAGATCGAAGACTTCGTCATCCGGGGTGTCCTCGACCGTGCTGATTTCCTCGAGCACCACCTGGCGCTCGAGCGAGAGATCGCTGTCGCGCAGCACCGGCCGGCGCACCATGTCGGTGATGACGTCCAGGGCGCGCGGCAGGTCGGCATCGAGGACGCGGGCGTGATAAGCGGTCGAGTCGCGGGACGTATAGGCGTCGAGCGAGCCGCCGCGGGATTCGAGCGACAGGGCGATTTCCTGGGCCGTCCGTCGCTCGGTCCCCTTGAAGACCATGTGCTCGAGCAGATGCGAGACGCCCATCTTCGGGCGCATCTCGTGCGCGCTGGCGGTGCGCACCCACACGCCGATCGCCACCGACCTGACGCTGGGCTCGCGCTCGCTGAGTACGGTCACCCCGTTCGGGGCGGCCGTGCGGTGGATTTCCCGGTCCAGGCGGACCGTATCTAGCGTGGTGACCACGCTAGTTCTTCTCGATCAGCGCTTTCCGTGACAGCCGCATGCGGCCGCGCTCGTCCACCTCGAGCAGCTTCACCTTCAGATGATCGCCCTTCTTCACGACGTCTTCCGTCTTTTCGGTGCGACCGTGCTGCAGCTCGGAGATGTGGAGCAACCCTTCGACCCCCGGGATGATCTCGACGAACGCGCCGAACGCGGTCGTGCTCTTCACGACGCCCTCGTAGACCTTACCCACCTCGGGCTCCTGCACGATGCCCGACACCATGTCGCGCGCCCGCTCGGCGGCCTCGCCGACGCCGGCGATCGTGACCAACCCGGAGTCGTCCACGTTGATCTCGGCGCCCGTCTGTTCCTGGATGCCGCGAATCGTCTTGCCCTTGGGTCCGATGAGGTCGCCGATCTTGTCGGGCCGGATCTGAATCGTGATGATGCGGGGCGCGTACTTGGAGAGCTGCGAGCGCGGCTCGGGCATCGCCTGCTGCATGATGTCGAGAATGTGGATCCGCGCCTTGCGCGCCTTGTCGAGCGCCTCACTGATCACGCCCCAGTCCAGCCGCTCGACCTTGATATCCATTTGAATCGATGTCACGCCGTCGCGCGTTCCGGCGACCTTGAAGTCCATGTCGCCCAGGTGATCCTCGGTGCCGAGAATATCGGTGAGAATCGCGGTGCGGGAACCGTCGGTGATCAGTCCCATCGCGACACCGGCACAAGCGGACTTTACCGGCACGCCGGCGTCGAACAGCGCGAGCGAGCCACTGCACACCGTCGCCATCGACGAGGAGCCGTTGGACTCGAGGATCTCGGACACGATCCGGAGCGTGTAGGGGAACTGCTCGTACGGCGGCAGCACCGCCTGCAGCGCCCGCTCGGCGAGGGCACCGTGGCCGATCTCACGGCGCGACACGCCGCGCACCGGCTTCACTTCCCCCGTCGAGAACGGCGGGAAGTTGTAGTGTAGCATGAACGACTTCGTCGTCTCCTGCGCCACATCGATCGAGTCGATGCGCTGCTCGTCGTCCGTCGTGCCCAGCGTCACCGTCGCGAGCGCCTGCGTCTGCCCGCGGGTGAACAGCGCCGAGCCGTGCGCGCGCGGCAGCCAGCCCACCTCGCAGGTGATCGGCCGCACGGTGTCGAGATCGCGTCCGTCGACCCGCTCGCCCGCCGTCAGCACGCGCTCGCGCATCGTCTTGTATTCGATCTCTTCGATCACTTGGGCGATCTCGCGCAGCTTGTCGGGGAACTCCTCAGCGAGCTGCTCGATAATCGTGGATTTGATGGCGCTGAGTGCCTGCGTGCGCTCGGCCTTCACCGCGAGCGTCAGCGCTTCTTCGACTCGGGATTCCGCCAGCGCCTTCACGCGCGCCACGAGCTCCGGGGGTGGCTCAGCCTTGGTCCATTCCATCTTGGGCTGCCGGACCGCGTCGACCACCTGGTCGGCGACCGCGAGCAGCTCCTTGATGCCCTTGTGCGCGACTTCGAGCCCCTTGATGACCTCCGCCTCGGTCAGCTCGAGGGCGCCACCTTCGACCATGACGATCGATTCGCGCGAGCCGCAGACCGTGAGATCGACATCCGAGAACTCGAGCTGCTGGAATGTCGGATTCAGGATCCAGGCGCCTTCGACGCGCCCCACGCGTACCCCGGCGATCGGACCGCTCCATGGCACCTTGGAAATGGAGAGCGCCGTCGAGGCCGCCACGACCCCGAGCACATCGGCGTCATTTTCCTGATCGGCCGACAGCACGTAGACGAAGACCTGCACTTCGTTCTTGAAGCCTTCGGGGAAGAGCGGGCGCACTGAGCGGTCGATGACGCGCGCCGACGTGACTTCATCGTCGGAGGGCCGGCCTTCACGCTTCAAAAAGCCGCCGGGGATCTTGCCGGCGGCGTAGGCCTTCTCGCGGTATTCGACGGTCAGGGGAAAGTACGGAAGGTTGGAAAGGTTCTCGGATACAGTCACGGCGGCCAGGACGACCGTTTCTCCGAACTGCACGAGACATGAGCCTGCCGCCTGTCTGGCCAGGCGCCCGGATTCGATTCTGAGGTTGCGGCCGGCAAAATTCGTATCTACACGCTTCACTGCGGTACCTGTCTAGAGCACTGGAAATGTGCTGAGCGCTCCCCCCCGGGTGCTCTTCCCGGGGCGGCCCAGCACGACGCCTTGCGCGATCTAATGTCGGAGACCGAGCTCGTCGATGAGCTGCCGGTACTTCGCGAGATCAGTGCGCTTCAAGTACTCCAGCAGGCGGCGGCGGCGGCTGACCATGCGCAGCAGTCCGCGTTGCCCGTGGAAGTCCTTGGCGTGGACCCGGAAGTGCTCGGTGAGGCTGTTGATGCGCTCGGTGAGCAGCGCCACCTGGACCCGGCTCGAACCGGTGTCCCGGTCGTGCAGCCCGTGTTTCCTGACCGGCGTCGTCTTATCGTACATCGTCCCTGTTCCCTAATCGTTGGAAGCGCCGTAGGTTAACCGACTTACACCCCTTTGTAAAGTGGACGCCTCGTGACAAACGCCGCCACCGACCTTGTCGGTCAGACGCTGGGGCCGTACACCATCGAGCGCCTCCTCGGCCAGGGGGGGTTCGCCTGGGCGTTCGTAGGCCGGGAGCCCGACGGGACGCCGGTCGCGATCAAGGTCCTGAAGCCCCGGTATGCCGGCGACGCCCAGTTCGAGAGCCGGTTCCGCAACGAGAGCGAGACCGCGGCGAAACTCGAGCACCCCAACATCATCCGGATTCGTTCCGTCGCGAAGTCGGGCGAGCACGTCTACTTCGCCATGGACCTGTGCGCCGACAGCCTGGGCGCGCGCATCGCGCGCGAAGGACCTCTGCCCGAAGCGGACATCCTGCGGCTGGCGCACGACATCGCGGCGGCGCTCGAGTTCGCGCACGCGCAAGGCGTCATTCACCGCGACCTGAAGCCCGACAATGTGCTCATCCGCTCCGACGGCGCAGCGGTGCTGACAGACTTCGGGATCGCGCGCGCCGTCTCGGGCTACGTCGCCTCGACCGGCGTGAACATGACGATCGGCACGCCGCACTATCTCTCGCCGGAACAGGCGCAGGGCCGTCCGCTCGATCCGCGCGTGGACTTCTACGCCCTGGGCGTGACGCTGTACAAGGCCGCGACGGGCGAGGTCCCGTTCAGCTCGAACGACTGGTTCGAGCTGGCGCGCATGCACGTGGAGGATCCACCGCCGTCGCTGCGCCGCAAACGCGCGGAGCTGTCGAAGCGGTTCGAGCGGGTGGTGATGAAATGTCTCGCGAAGCACCCGGACGACCGCTACGCCAATGCGGCGGAGCTGCGCGCCGATCTGGACGAAGTCGAACAGAAGCGCCGGCCCACGGCGACGATGGGCGCGGCGCCGATGGGAACGTCACAGCGCGAGGCGCTGACCGACCCACCCGCGGACCCCCGGACGTGGGTCATCGTGGCTGGGGCTGGAATTGGCTTGCTACTGCTGATCGGATTGGTCGTGAAGCTTATGCGCTGAAGACTTTGCGGATCGCTCGTACGATGCGCGTGATTAAACCGGGAAGGGGGACGGGGGAAGGGGAAAGGGTGACTACAGAGGCTACTGCCTGACGCAGCGCACCTTCGAATCGCTTTGGGAATGGGCGTTCCGCAATCCGTACAGCGAATCCGGGAGTGCCCGACGCCGACGACAGCTCTACAATGCCTGGATGCGCACGTTCAATAACATCGATGACCGGCTTTAACCCTTCCCGCTTCCCCCTTCCCCCTTCCCCGTAGTACGCAGCCGCCACCACCCCCACGAGCTGCTCCGCAGTCACACGACCCGCTGCGTAGCCGGTGAGCGCGTCGTTAACGGAAGAGGCGGAGGACATCGTTGCTCAGTGCCACCACCATGATTGCGAGAACCACGAGCATGCCGAGTTGCGTGAGGCGCAACCGGAGCTGCGGCGAGAGCGGCCGGCGGCGAATGCCCTCGGCGATGAGAAACATCGCGTGCCCGCCATCCAACACGGGAATCGGCAACAGGTTCAGCACCGCGAGGCTGACGGAAAAGAAGGCGAGGAAACTCAAGAATTGGACGAGGCCGAGTCGCGCCGCCTGCCCCGACACCTGGGCGATGGTGATGGGACCACCGACCTCCCGCACGGATGCACGGCCTGACACCAGGCGTTTGACGCTCTCCACCATGACGACGACCATGCTCGCGGTCTGCTTCGCTCCGCCCACGATCGCCTGGCCGACAGAGATGCGCCGGTTGACGACAAAGTCTCCCTCGGCGCCGATATAGCCGAACGTCTTCGGTCTCGCGGACTGGCTATCGGGCTCGGTCTCGGCGCGGGGGCTGACGGTGAGTTGGAGCACGGAATCCCCGCGCACGACGCTGAGCGCGATGGGATGCCCCGGATTGAGCCAGAGTTTGTGAATCAGGTCGCTCCAGGACCGCACCGTATCGGCACCGGCGCGCACGACCAGATCGCCGGCCTTGAGGCCGGCGCGTCTCGCAGGCTCACCCGGCAGCACTTTCCCGATGCGAGCAGGCATGAGCGGCTCGAGACCCCAACGGGCGAGCCCGAGGCGAGCATTGTCCTCACGGGGCAGTGTGACCCGAATGGCTCCCTTACCCGCGATATCCAACCGCACGGACCCGGTATCCAGGATCAAATGCTTCTGCACGTCCTCCCAGGTGCGGACCGTGTCGCCGTTGATTGCAACGATCCGGTCACCGCGCTGGAGAGTCGCGAGCGCTTCGGTCCCCTGCGGCAATCGGCTGACGAGCACCGTATCGACCTCGGTCGTGGGTCGCGTTGGATTGCCCACGGCGATACCGAGGCCCGTATAGATGGCGAAGGCGAGCAGCACGTTCATCGTGACGCCCGCCAGGATCACCGCCATCCGCGCCCAGAGCGGCTTCTTGTCGAACGCGCGTGCCGGATCGATGGGCACGCTTGCCTTGCCACCTTCCAGCTCGCCGGCCATGCCTTCTTCCTCGAGCCCCGCCATCTTCACGTACCCGCCCAGCGGGATCCACGAGATCCAGTATTCGGTCTCGCCGCGCCGCCAGGCGATCAGCGGGTGCCCAAATCCCAGCGAAAACCGCAGCACCTGGATCCCCACGGCTTTGGCGACGATGAAATGGCCAAGTTCGTGCACCGTAATCAGCACACCGAGCACGATGATGAGCGACGCGATCGTCAGGAGCATGCAGCCTCCCGCGCCAACCGCCGCGCCTCGCTATCAGCGGCGAGTACGGCATCGAGCGAGTTGGCGTCGCCGGAATGGCGCGCGTCTTCGGTAACGCGCTCGATGATCTCCGCGATGCGGCCGAAGGTGATGCGCTCTTCCAGAAACAGCTGGACCGCGACTTCATTCGCCGCGTTGAATCGTGCGGGCGCGGTACCGCCAACGCGCGCCGCCTCGCGGCCGATGACGTAGGCCGGGAAGCGATCCGGTTGCAGCGCCTCGAAGGTCAGCGTGCCCGCGGCCACAGGATCGAAGCGCCGCACGCCCTGATCGGGGACGCGCTCGGGATAGGTCAAGGCGTAGAGAATCGGCAGCTCCATCGTTGGAAAGCCCACCTGGGCGAGCACCGAGCCGTCCACGAACTCGACAAATCCGTGGATCACCGACTGTGGGTGTATGACGACCTCCACGCGATCATACTCCACATCGAACAAAAAGTGAGCTTCGATCACCTCAAGCGCCTTGTTGACGAGCGTCGCGGAATCCACGGTGATTTTTTTCCCCATCGTCCACGTGGGATGGTTGAGCGCCTCGGCGACCGTTGCCCGCGAGACGCGCTCCTGTCCCCAAGTACGGAATGGTCCGCCGGACGCCGTGAGAATGAGCCGTGCCAGGTCGGTCGGCCGCCGGCCCGCGAGGCATTGCAGCACCGCGCTGTGCTCGGAATCGACCGGCACGATTTCACCGCCGCCCTCGCGCGCCGCCTGCGCGACCAGCTCGCCCGCCATCACCAGCGTCTCCTTATTCGCGAGCGCGACCCGCTTGCCCGCGCGCAAGGCCGCGAGCGTTGCCTCGAGCCCGGCTGCTCCGACTATGCCATTGACGACGATCTTGACGTCGGGATGCGTTGCGGCTTCGACGAGGCAGGACCTACCCTTCCCCCTTCCCTCTTCCCCCTTCCCCACACCATTCACCAGCCCCACAAACGCCGGCTTCCAGTCCCGCTCCTGTTCGGCGAGCAGCTCCTTATTCGAGTGTCCCGTGATCGCCACCACGCGAAACCGCTCCCGTTGCCTCGCCAGCACCTGGAGCGTTGATCGGCCGATCGACCCGGTCGAGCCGAGGACCGCGACGCCGACGCTCATATCACCCCGAACATGCGATACAGTCCTGCCGCCGTGGGAATCACGAAGTACAGCGAGTCGAGCCGATCGAGCACGCCGCCGTGACCGGGAATGAGCGTCGAAGAGTCCTTGAGGCCCGCTTCCCGCTTGAACAGCGATTCGGCGATATCGCCGATCTGCCCGACAATGGAGACGGCGAGACCAAACAGCAACAGCTGGCCGGCGCTGAAGCTCCAGCCCCCACCCCCCCAGCCCTGGCGGTTCAGTACGAATTTGCCGAGCGCGAGAGCCGTAATGACGCCGCCGAGCGTCCCGCCGACCGCACCGGCGTGCGTTTTCTTCGGCGAGAGCACGGGAGCGAGTTTGGGACCTCCAACCGCGGTTCCCACCACCATCGCGGCCGTGTCGCAAATCCAGGTAATGACGAGCGGGAACAGTGTGAGGAGGATGTACGCAACGGGGCGGATCGCGGCCGAACTGCCGTGCCGGATCGGGATCAGGAACGCCAGCATGCCTGACGCGTACACGCAGCCGAACAGCGTGATCGATACGCTGGTGAGCGGCCGGCCGGTCGGCCCGCGCCGTGCCATGGCGATGACGAGGGCGACCATCAGCCAGAGGGCGCCCAGAAAAAAAACGGGAGCTTTCGCCCAGTATGCCAGCAGGGGAATCGCGGCCGCTCCGAGCCAGCCTGTTCGCTCGAGAGCCTCGATGCCCTGGCGGCGGCCGAAGGCGTAGACCTCGCGCGCGCCCAGCACCCCGAGCAGCGCCAGCATCGCCGCCAGCGCCCAGCCTCCTACCCAGATGATCCCGATGACCAGCGGAATGGCGACCGCGGACACGGCGATACGCTGCACCAGATTTTTGGAAGGCATCAGGACGCGGTGACTTTGCCGAACCGCCGGTCGCGCCGCTGATAATCGAGAATGGCATCGCGCAGCGTCCGCCGGTTGAAGTCGGGCCACAATACCGGCGTGATGTACAGCTCGGTGTACGCGAGCTGCCACAGGAGGAAGTTGGACAGCCGTTGCTCGCCGGATGTCCGGATCAACAGGTCCGGATCGCCCCACGGCGCCGTATACAGCTTGGACCGGATCGCCTCTTCGTCGATGTCTTCCAGCTTCTTGGTGCCCTTCAGCACTTCTTCGGCGAGCAGTCGCGCCGCGCGGGCGATCTCGCCGCGCGACGAGTAGGAGATACAGAGATTGAGCGACAGTTTCTCGCCGCCCGCCGTCTCGCGCTCGACCCGCTCGACCGCGGCGCGCCCGCCGGGCGTGAGACGGCTGCGGTCACCGAGCACGTGCACCCGCACGCCTTGACCCCGCAGCTCGGCGACTTCCCGCGCGATGTACTCTTCGAGCAAATCCATCAGCGCGGAGATCTCGGGCGCGGGACGATTCCAGTTTTCTTCCGAGAACGCGAAGAGCGTGAGCACTTCGACCCCGGCGTCCAGCGCTCCCTCGACGGCCTCCCGCACGGCCTTCATCCCCGCCCGATGGCCGAACGGCCGCGGCAGCCGGCGCTCGTTCGCCCAGCGGCCATTGCCGTCCATGATGATCGCCACGTGGCGGGGAACCGGACCCGTCAGCATCAGACTTCCATGATCTCCGCTTCTTTGGCCTTCACCACGGCATCGACGGCCTTGAGATGCTCGTCGTGCACCTTCTGTAGATCCTTTTCCGCGTGCTTCTGATCGTCCGACGAGACGTGCTCCGTCTTCTTGATCTTGTTCATCGTCTCGGTGCGCGCGTGCCGGATGGCCACGCGTCCCTCCTCGGCGAACTTGTGCACGACCTTCACGAGCTCCTTGCGGCGCTCTTCGGTGAGCGGCGGCAGCGGAATCCGAATGATGTTGCCGTCGTTCGATGGCGTCAGGCCCAGGTCCGAGGCGAGAATGCCCTTTTCGACCGCCTTCATCAAGCTCTTATCCCAGGGCTGCACCGTGAGCAGCTTCGGCTCCGGCGCGGCCACGCTCGCCACCTGCGTCAGCGGCATCTCGTTGCCGTACGCTTCGACCCGCACGAGGTCGAGCAACGCCGTCGTCGCCTTGCCGGTGCGGACCGTGGAGAATTCGCGTTTCACCGCCTCGACCGCCTTGTCCATGAGCTGCTTCGCGTGCTTGAGGTGATCGGTCAGCGTGGGAGCCGGGGCAGGAGTCATTGGACGATCGTGCCGACGCGCTCGCCGGCCAGAACCTTCGCCGTCGCGCCGGGCTGGTTGATGTTGAACACCACGATGGGGAGCTTGTTCTCTTTGCACAACCCGAAGGCGTTGGCATCCATCACGGCGTAGCCTTTCACCAGCGCTTCCTGGAACGTCAACGTCGGCAAAAACTTCGCCGCCGGGTCTTTTTTGGGGTCGGCGGTGTAGACGCCGTCCACGTTGGTCGCCTTGAGAATCACCTGCGCCTCGATCTCGAGCGCGCGCAGCACCGCGGCGGTGTCGGTGGAGAAATACGGATTGCCCGTGCCGCCGGCGAAGATCACCATGCGCCCCTTGTCCAGATGGCGCACCGCACGCCGCCGGATGTACGGCTCGGCCAGCTCCTCCATCCGGATGGCCGTCATGACGCGGGTGTCCACGCCTTTCTTCTCGAGAATGTCCTGCAGCGCGAGCGC
>Ga0209761_1002379_pt1 | contig 12359 bp, 9 predicted proteins | sample GraSoi013_1_40cm_4_FD_185818 | JGI IMG/M metagenome (GOLD analysis project Ga0209761, IMG submission 185818) | Grasslands soil microbial communities from the Angelo Coastal Reserve, California, USA - Sample 09_25_2013_1_40cm (SPAdes) (version 2) | ecosystem: Environmental > Terrestrial > Soil >... | reverse complement strand
TCAGGCTCCCATTCTGTCTCAATTACTTTCTATGTCACTGACTTTTCCATAGGGGCCAGTCCAACAACGATCACTTTTGACAACGGCGCCTCCGGTGACTCAACAGTCTACGTAAGCAGTATCGACGGGTTCTCTGACCCTGTGACTCTATCTTCAACAGTCTCCCCGTCTGGGCTTGCTTGCACGATAGTTCCTGACATTGTGACGCCTTATCTATACTACTATACAACCTCGGCTCTCAGTTGTAGCAGTTCGATTGCCGGAACCTACTCTTTGAACGTCACTGGATCCAGCGGATCCTTAACCCACTCTGTCATGCTGACCTTCAACGTTCTACTCGTCAACTTCGACATATCTGCCAGTCCCACCGCAGTCACAATCGTCTCAGGCTCATCCGCAAACTCGACTATCACCCTTGGTATCATCAATGGATTCACGGGAATTGTAGCTCTCTCAGCCGCAATTTATCCACCGGGGCCAAACGTGTCGCTTCTCGATTCCAGCCTAACTCTCGGACTAACCAATTCTACCGTCCTAACCGTGAGCTCCGGACTGGGCGGGGCTGGAGACTACACTGTTACTATAACTGGCGTCAGTGGCCAGCTTTCTCACTCGGTAACGATCATTGTTCACATTCAAGATTTCGCAATCTCGCCGAGCCAGGTGACGATCGAACCAGGAGCATCTGGCACGTCAAGCGTTGGCGTGTATAGCCTGGACGGCTTCGGCGGCAATGTGACACTAACAGCGACGAGTTCGCAGGGTTCAGCAAATGGTATCACATTGTCACTGAGCACAGAAAACGTCACTGTAAATTCATATTCGGCAGGCTATTCTATCTTGACGATTGCAACACTTGCGTCGACACCAAGCGGCTTTTACGACATCACGATAATCGGAACCTTTGGCACGCTTTCTCATACAATAATTCTGACCGTTCAAGTCTCAACTCCAGCACCTGAATTTACAATCAATTCGAACCCTACCGTAATTACGGCAAATGTTGGAACTATTGCAAATTCAACGATTACCATATCCCCACTGAATGGCTTCACGGATGCAGTCACGTTATCGACGGTTATCACCCCGAGTAGCGGTCTAAACTGCACTCTCACTCCAGGAATCATAACAGGCGGCTCAGGCAGCTCCACTCTATCATGCACTGGGAGCCTTGGAAACTATGTAGTAACCGTGACAGGAACTAGCGGCGCACTATCCCACTATGCAACTGTTTACTTTACGTATACAGTACAAGACTTTACAATTACTGCAAGCCCAACCGTTGTCGCTGTAAATGTCGGGCAAGCCGGCAACGTAACCATAACCATGGCGGCTGTCAATGGTTTTGCTGATGTCGTCAACCTTACTGTTGACACTTCTGGATGCATTCTCGACCCAACGGGTGTAAGCGGTTCAGTAGCTTATTCGAAACTGTCCTGCACATTTGTCAGCGCAGGATCATTCAATGTCACTGTCACCGGCACCAGTACCAACCCGTCTCTGTCTCACTCAGTCACAGTCAACTATATCGTCGGAGTACCTGAGTTTGCTATAACAGCCAATCCGATAATCATAGCCGTAAACGCTGGGATAGTAGCCCAGTCAATAATCACGGTGTCGCAGATCAACGGATTCACTGGGAATGTAACTCTCACCATGAGCATAGCTCCATCCACGGGAGGTCTAACTTGCACCCTTACTGTAGCCAGTGTCCTGCTCGGCCAATCTGGGACCTCTAGCTTGTCCTGTTATGGTTCTGCGGGCGTCTACACTGTCACAGTAACAGGAACTAGTGGTCTGTTGTCGCATAGTGCGACTGTGATATACACGGTCCAGGACTTTAGAATCTCGGCCAATCCCTCAAGTGTGAATGCTGATGTTAATCAAACGGCCACTTCCACCATTACCATAACAAGTCTTGCCTCCTTCCATGGAATCGTCACCCTGACCAATGACAATGCCGCTTGTAATCTTACTCCAACCATAATCACTGGTTCCGGAACCTCCATGCTATCCTGCACATTTACCAGTGTTGGATCATTCAATGTCGTCGTAAATGGAACGAGCGATACACTATCACGCGCCATCACTGTGACCTATATCGTTGCAGTATCAGGCTTCACGACTACCAGCATCTCATGTGATACCACGGTAGTTGTGAATCAGGGTTCCCTCTGCACCGCTACAGTCACGGACACTACGACAACCGGCCCAACTAGTCCCACTGGCACAGTTACATTCGCCCTCAACCCATCGCCCGGCGGGGGCACCTTTGATTCACCCACATGCATTCTAGCTCCCAGCACCCCGGGAGTCTCCTCATGCTCTGTACACTTCACAGGCTCCGGTCCGGGTGGGGATGTTGTCAACCTCGTCGCCAGCTATGGTGGAGACACAACTCACGCTAGCAGCAGTAGTATGGTCCTCAGCTTTGGTATACTTGGAAGATCCACAACAACGACAATCACTTGTGACAGTCCGGTAATCGCTGCCACACAGTCATTATGCCATGTCATCACGACAGACATCTCACCCGGAACCCCAATCACTCCAACCGGCGACTTCGCACTCACAACAAGCAGTAGCGGAACCTTCGACCATAACTGCGTCCTCGCCGGAACCGGTGCCACCGCAACATGCACGGTAACCTACACGCCTACAGTTACTGGTTCTCATACGATCACGGCGACCTATCCACAGAACAGCGTCGACTCATACAACACTCCAGGCACCTTCGTCATGACCGTAAACCCGCCCGTATTACACACCACAACCACAGCCGTCGCATGCACACCATCCACCATGGTTCTACTGGGTCAAAACTTCGGATGCACCGCCACCGTGACAGACCAGTCCACAAGTCCAACCACCCCAACCGGCACAGTAACCTTCACAGGAGGAGCGACATGCAGTCTAGGCGGGAATGCGGCTACAGCAACCTGCACAGGAACGCTAACCGCCCAGGCAATCGGACCCTTATTCATAACCGCAGACTACGCTGGCGACATGCATCCTCCAGTGGAACCACGAGCGTAACAATAGTCGCTCGCCCAACCACCACCACCCTCACGTGCCTGCCCGCATCAGTCGACATTGGAACAGCCACAGCATGCACCGCAACAGTAACCGATTCTTCAGGAATCGGCACAGCCATAACCCCAACTGGAACAGTTGACTTCACAACCAATGCAACAGGCACATTCGAAACCTCACCCTGCACATTAGCCGCAGGCACAACTGCTGGAATTGCAAGTTGTCCGGTAAGCTACACGCCAAGTGGAACAACTGGCAGAACCGATGTTGTAACCGCAATCTATGTGACGGATATCAATCACACAGCGAGCAGTGATGCTTTCAGTCTGGCCGTAACAGTGCCGGCGCAGGCTCATCGGACCAGTACGAACGTGTCATGTGTGCCTAGCCCTGTTATCATCAATCAAGTAACATCATGCACCGCAACAGTGACAGACACGTCAGTTGCTCCGACCAGCCCCACTGGCAATGTATCGTTCTCGTCCGATAGCATAGGTAGTTTCATTCCTGGCACGGCCAATTGCACGCTAGCCCCCGTTGGTGCTGACGTGGCCACATGTCCTATCTCCTACGTTCCCAGCACGGTGGGCACAGGCACTCACACAATCTCTGCGAGCTATTCGGGTGATTCTTCTCACACGTCCAGTCTCGGCCAGACAACGCTGACCGTCAACAAGAGGGCGACCTCGACAACCATTATCAATTGCACTCCAGCTTCGATCAACTTTGGCTCCTCAACCGTATGCACTGCTCTCGTCAACGACACTGACATTGGAACAGGCATCATACCCACGGGCACAGTAGCCTTCACGAGTAGTGGTACGGGAACGTTCATTGACTCACCCTGTACGCTCAGTCTCCCTGCCGGTTCCGTTGTTCCGATTGCAACCTGCGAGGTAACTTATACTCCCACCGGAACGACCGCGAGAACTGATACCATTACTGCGAGCTACAGCGCGGACCCAAGCCACGACACGAGTACTGGCACGTTTCCAGTCAATGTCGAGACTATTCCTCTGGACCCGACCACAACAACAGTATCATGCACTCCCAACCCGGTGACCATAGGCCAGCCCAGCGCCTGCACTGCCACCGTGACGGACACGTTCACAACTCCCACAACGCCAACCGGGACAGTATCGTTTACTCTTGGCGACGTCTGCACGCTCGCCGAGGTCAACGCATCGTCCGCGACCTGCTCGATCAGCACCCTACACACTCGACAAGCTCAGGAGATAATGCCCTTGCGACCAGTCTCCGTACGCCAACAGCGACCGTCACCTGTGCACCCGCCAGCGTCGCCGTCAACCAGGCCACAATATGCACGGCAACGGTTGCAGACCAGGCTGCAGGCACCGCCAGCATACCCACTGGCACAGTCACGTTCGCACCAGGCGGAATATGCACGCTATCTCACAGTAGCAGTGACCCGAACCCAGAGTCAACATGTTCCGTTACCATAACACCCACCGTGACTGGGCAACTTTCCGTTTCTGCCGACTACAGCGGTGACAGCACACATGCCAGTGGCCAGGGAAGCACAACAGTCAACGTTACTCCTGCGATACTGAACCCTACCAGCGCCAGCGTCTCCTGTGTACCGAACACTCTAACCATAAGCTCGCCGACAACATGCACAGCCACCGTCACTGACACGTCAGTGTCTGGTGCGATGACGCCGACAGGGACCGTCGGCTTCACGACCAACTCGACGGGCACGTTTACTCCCACCTCTACCACATGTACTCTGGCAGCGGGAACAACAGCAGCCACGGCAAGCTGCAGCGTATCCTACACCCCCACAGTCGCAGGCCACCACCTCATCACTGGCTCCTACAGCAGCGATTCAACCCACTCCGGGAGCACGGGCAGCCTCAATCTGGCCGTCAGCTCCACGACTCCACCGCAGCTCCACTCAACAAAGACCAATGTTAGCTGCTCCCAGGGATCAGTCCAGGTCAATACGCCCACGACCTGCACCGCAAAAGTAACGGACAATTCGACGAGTCCCACCGTTCCAACCGGGACGGTGACCTTCACCACCAACGCCGCGGGAACCTTCAGCCCCGCATCCGCGACCTGTACCCTCGTCGCCGGGAATGCTCCGAAAATTGCGACCTGCTCAGTGTCCTACACTCCGACCGTTACGGGCAAACAGCTGATAACTGGCTCGTATAACGGCGATTCAAGCCATGCCAAGAGCTCTGGTGGCTTCACGGTGAATGTCAGATCATCACTCACCGGGTCTGTCCTGCTGACATTCAACGGCTACGACTTGGGCAACATTGACAACGGTCTGAGCCAGCTCGCTGTCCTAGTCAACGGCCAACTAGCCATGGATGTTCCTGCCAGCCTGGATCACCTCACAGGAACCGGATTTTAAGCCCTTCCAGAATGCTGCAGTCGCCCTTGGACTGTTCGATATCTCTGGCTTCCTTGTCGGTGGGCTGAACACTATTCTATTCAAGGACCCCATTTCGTACGACCTCTACTGCGTTGTGAGAAACATCTTGATTGTTCAGGGCAGAACTATTCTTCTCTAGATCTCACGCGCAAGGGGCGTCTACCTAGGCCTCTCGATCGCCTATACATTCTCCAATCCAGATTCACAACTTCGCCCACAACAGGACTTTCGACCCAGGTCCCAGACTTCTCGGCGACAAACACGTGCGGAACGGGGCCCTCCACTTGAGTCAGGTTTGTCGACGGCGAGTCCGCGACCGTTGCGGGCGGTGTATGTTTAGCAACCCACGACTAGAGCCAGGTACGTTCACAATTGCAGTCAGATTCCCAGCCCATCTCCGCACCAGATCCCGGCGGGAAAGGAAATGGTGGTTATGCGATGGATACTTCGATGGGCTTTAGAAGCGGCTTTAGCGTTGAATTGACAGATTCAGTGTCTCTGAGCGCCTGCGAGTATATTTGATGGATGATCTTCTCAGGATCGTCTTCCATGGGTCCCCGGTACTTTTCGGCGGCCTTGCAGATTGCTCTGCAGACCTGGTGGGTAAGAGTTTCCATATTCCTGGTTGATGGCGAGACTCTGTCTCTTATCAGCGATAGGCACGCTGCGACAGCTCTCGCTCTCTCTATGTCGATAGGCATGAAGTAGCGTCTCACGTCGTTGGGAAGATGTTCCCGGTCGACGATGAAGGCTTGTGCGGTCGCAATGTACCACTTCTGGACTATCCCGTGTCCTCCCGCCTCACTGCGTGTTTTCGAGATCAAGTCTCCCTCAGTCAAGGCTTTGAGATGGTGGCCGATGGAGGGTGGCGAGAGGCCGATCATCTTAGAAAGCTCCTTCTCAGTTAGAGCCCGCCGGGAGAGTAGTCTGAGCATCTCCCTCCGCATAGGGTCAGAGATGAGTCTCGCCTGCGACTCATCAGTAACTACCTTGACGGCCACGCGGTCTCGCATGGACAAGTCCGTCATACTAAAACTCCCTCCAGTTAGACGGGTCTTATCGGTTAGACGTACTTAACGCTATCCAAAAAATCGAGCCAATTTGTCCATCGGACGCTCAGATATCCTTGGATAAAAATTGAAAGACCGGATGGTTGTCTGTTCGTCTAACAATATTATCGACACTGGTGTTCTGATTTCAGCTGAGTTCTAGTCTCTGCGAACGTCAGCGCTTGAAATGGGCCAAGGATCTCTTCGTGTGATAGAGCGCTTCAGCTATTTTGAGAGTCCTCTTGCGGAGCGCAGACTGGAGAGGAAGATTCAGATAACTCGGGCGTACTATAGTCATTAGAGAAAGTCGCGATAATGATAAGGGAACCGGGTCAGGCGAGCATTTCAAAGTCTTTGGAGGTAGCAACCTTCGCTGGCGGCTGTTTCTGGTGTACCGAGGCAGTCTTCGACCAGCTGAAGGGAGTCGTCAAGGTTGAATCCGGCTACTCTGGCGGCAATGTCCCGAATCCAACCTACGAAGATGTCTGTACTGGAGAGACGGGTCACGCTGAGTCGACCCAGGTAACCTTCGATCCTAGCGTCGTCTCCTACGACGACTTGCTGAGAATTTTTTTTACAACACATGATCCCACGACCCTGAACAGACAGGGAGCAGATGTTGGGACCCAGTATCGCTCAGCAGTCTTCTACCACAACCCTGAACAGGAACGCACTGCTCGGCGGGTCATGCAGGAGTTTGAACAGTCGAAGGTCTGGAAGAGGCCGATAGTCACAGAGGTCACGCCCTACAAGACCTTCTACAAGGCAGAAGACTACCACCAGGAATACTACTCCAAGAATTCTCGACAGCCGTATTGCAGAGTCGTGATCGAGCCGAAGATCGCTAAACTCCGCGAACACTACCGGGAGAGACTGAAACAGTAGAATCCGAAAACTTGCGCCGTTTCAGTCCAACAACACTTATCTCTCCCTCAACTTTTCCGTCTACGAGTACAACATGATTGATATTGCCACTCAATTGAAAGCGTAGCTGATCTTATGTCCGAGACTCTGGATCGACAACAGCGATGGAAACAACAGCGCGACGACGCTGACCGCCAACGAATCGGCGGAGCCTACATCCAAGGATTCATGGAAACAGCTGCCGCACTTGTCGAGCAGGAACCCCTCTTCAGCAAAGGATACTGGCGATGCGCAAAGGGATGCAGACCCTTCGGCATAGGACTCGCCCGGACACCTAGAGAATGTCCATATTGTCACTCACAGCTCGTGGCCTGGGTCCCCGGACCATAGTCTGTGCCGGGCTGGTCCAAACTACAAATAGCGGTTTTCGAAACCCCAGCCTCAGCGGTAGCTACTGATGCTGGAGATGAGACGCCTTGGAAGAAGCGACCTCGAGATAACCAAGGTCGGAATCGGAACCGCTCCCATAGGCTCAACACCGAACTGGAGAGTCTACTGGGGTCCCCAAGACGAGAAAACCGCCATCCGGGCTATTCAGACTGCCCTCGACAGCGGGGTCAACTGGATCGACACAGCCCCATTCTACGGCTGGGGCAAGGCCGAAGAGATTGTCGGCAAGGCGGTCAAAGAGAGGAGAGAAGAAGTCTACATCTTCACAAAGTGCGGAACGATCCCTGATGGGAAAGGAGGGTCCACAGAGAACCTCAAGCCCGACATGATCAAACGCGAAGTGGAAGCAAGCCTCGGAAGGCTCCAGACCGACTACATCGACCTTCTCCAATTCCACGACGCCGACCCAACCACGCCTGTGGAGGATTCTTGGCGGGCGCTTCAGGAACTTATCCGCGTCGGAAAGGTCCGATACGGCGGACTGTCAAACCACACAGTCGACCTCATCGAGCGAGCCATGAAAGTGGGACCCGTCACGTCCAATCAGGTCCAGTACAATCCGCTGCAGAGAAAGATCGAGAAGGACATTCTGCCATTCTCGCAGCGAAACTCGATAGGAGTACTTGGATGGGGATCTTTGGCAGAAGGCTTTCTGACCGACAACTTCAGCGTAGGTAAACTCGACCCTAAGGATTTCCGAAGAAACCACTGGTACGCCCAACCCGAGAACCAGGCCAAAGTTGCCAGGGTGAGAGAAACACTAGCCAAAATCGCCCGAGCCCACAACAAACCCATGGTCGACGTCGTCGTTGCCTGGGAACTGACGCACCCTGCACTCACCGGCGCCATCATCGGAATACGCAGCGAGAAAGAGGCCAAAGAGATGACAGGTGGAACCGAACTCCTCCTGACAAGAGACGAGATGCAGGAGATCGACAAAGCATCAAGCTAGACCGAAGATAGCAGTATTGGGCCTACTCGCGGTATATTCGTTAACCTCAACCATTGGCCCCCCAGAACCCGGAAAGACAACACTGAATCGGTGGACCCTAGCCATCGTAATTGTCGGATTCATAATCGTTGGAGCGTTATTCTCTCTGATCTATTTCTCAACCGCCCAAGTGTCGTCGAAGACTTTTTCTTACTCTCCACCTCCAGACGCCGACGGAACTTATGGCGCTCTCTCAATCTCCGACGTCAACGGTCTCGTGACGGTTGTCCCTTGGCTCCGACCAAACGTCCTGATCAATGGCACGGTCATTGCAAGAGGCCTCGGCTCATCCTTGTCGACAGTCAACCTCAGTAATTCTAGCAGCAATGGAGACGTGGCCTTCCACGCCATGTTTCCTGCGAACGCGGGCTTCTTCTTCTCCCAGAGCTATAGCGTGAACGTCAACGTATTCGTCCCATCGTCAACCCGTTTCACGTCGGTTCAAGTATCAAATGTGAATGGGGGCGTGAGAATCGAGAATCTCAATTCGACGACGGTCGACTTGAAAACGGTGAATGGCGCCGTGTCGGTTGGATGCATGTACTGCCTGAACGTGACTGCTACATCAACAAACGGAAACATCACAGCTAAATTCGCCACCCTGGTCGACCAAGGATCGTACAATTTGACCGCTACAAACGCAAACATGGCTTTCACCGTTTCTTCTTCAGCCTCGTTCAGGCTCAGCGCTAGCGTCCTAAACGGCTTCATTCAGGTGTCAGGTTTCCCAGACATAATTACAACCAACCAAACCTCGCTCAACCATACGTTCGGAACCGACGGGGCAAGCGTGAACATCAAGACCGTTAACGGGCAGATTACGATAACTGGAACATAGACTCATCCCTACGTTCTGCGGCCTGAAGATAGCCGAACTGGTTCTCAGAGGACTACTCCGAACAGAATACTGCCCCTTCAGATATCTTGTCTCTCGAGCTCTGCGAGCACATCTTCAGGCGCATCTCCCAACTGTTCGCTAGCACTGACTCCACTTTCAAGGCCAGCAGGCGACACATCTGCGCTTTGAAATCTGACAGGATCCTCAACATCTGGTCGGTCGCCCAATCGCATTAGGTTCTCTTTCTGAATCCGCTGGATCAGCAGTATTGTCGCGCCCACAGTCATGCCAACAAGAAGAGCCTCGACTTGGCCCTGAAGGAGGGTGCCCAGCCAGGGATAATTGCCGTCGATCCAAGATCGAAAGAAGATGTTGGACAGATACTCGTTACTGAAACCGGCCATCAATACGGCTATGACCACAAACTGTGCCAGAATGATCGCGTAGAGCACATGCACGAAACCTTCACGATACGATTGCATACCGAAGGCTTCTAGAAACTATGGGCCGATGTCTCTCATTAACAATACGGGGATCGCTCATGCCTCGCATGGATGCTCGCGTGGAAAGGGTTTAACAGACCGGGCGGAAGACGCCGGTTATCTTGACTCAGCACACAGTCTCGATGGAGTTCCGAGACTTTGATCCGTCGGACTATTGGAGATTGGCTGAGATTTACGACACGATCTTCCCTGAACGGTCGAGGAGCATTGATGAATGGCGGTTCTATGACGACAGCCTCGACAAATCAAAGTACTATTTCAAACGCTTCACTTGCTTGAGCGTCGCTAGCGGGGAAGTTCTAGGCTTTGGAGAGATGTGGAACCCGCCTTGGATGTTTCACCCCAACAAGTTCTGGCTCGACGGATGGGTGGACCCTAAGCATCAGGGTCAAGGCGTAGGCGCAGCAATCTACAGAACGCTTGAGCGCGAGCTGAAGCGCCACGGTGCGATCGTGGCTTGGATGGGCATAAGAGAGGACATGAGCCGGCCAGTCACGTTCGCCCGGAGGCGCGGTTTCGGCGAGAAGATGCGAGGCTGGGAGTCGACGATCAACCCCTCACACGTGGACACTACAAAGTTCGAAACCTATTCCGAAAAAGCCTCTAGCGCAGGAGTCGAGTTCTCGACACTCGAGCGAGAGCTCCGAGAAGACCAAGAGTGCTACCCCAAGCTGTACGAGCTAGTGCAGACCGCCTTTCGAGATGTGCCAATTGCAGATACTCCCACCGACACTCCCTATGAACAGTGGATCACGTTTGAGATGAAGAATCCAAATCTGGTGCCTGAGGGCTACATTATCGCAAAACATCATGATCGATACATCGGGACGAGCGTCGTGTGGCGGCTGAAGAAGGAGCCTCGAAGTCTCTACCAGGGACTGACCGGAGTTCTTCGGGAGTTCAGAGGAAAAGGGATAGCCATGGCATTGAAGCTGCGAGTCCTGGATTTCGCCCGGACAAATGGCTTCGACAACATCCGAACCTTCAACGCATCAACCAACGAAGGCATGCTAGCAATCAACGCGAAGCTGGGATTCAAACGGGACTCCGCCTGGATCACTTTCGAGAAAAACCTAGCATAGGAGTATCCGTTAAACGACAAAACAACTACCCGTCCTAAGACTGAAAGGTTCTCCATACGAGATAGGCTACAATCACGGCAAGGCTGCCAAAGACAAGATTCTCCATAATCTGGAAGTCTACTTCCGCCGATTCAAGAACGAAACTGCGCTACCAAGAGACGAGGCCCTCTCGCGAGCCGGCAAATATCTCCACATCATCAGACGTGTCAGCCCGGCATACGCTCGAGCCATGGAGGGAGTTGCATTGGGATCAGAGACCAAGCTCCTCGAGATTGCCGCTTTGAATGTTCGCTATGAGCTGATGTACAGCCAGTTCGCAAAGGTAGGTCTGAAGCCTCTTCCCGTATCCGACGGCTGCACAGCATTCGGAGCCATGCCCGAAACAACAGTCAGGCGTCACGTGCTTCTAGCCCAGAACTGGGACTGGATCCCCCAGGTGGAGGGATTGTTTCTGAAAATAAGGCCCCAGACAGGTCCTCAAGTGCTCTGCTTTACAGAGGCGGGAGTCGTCGGGGGAAAGATTGGGCTGAATTCTGAAGGGATAGGGCTGGCAATCAACGGACTAGTGTCCAACAAGGACGACTGGGAGAGGCTCAGAAAGCCGTTCCATGTGAGATGCTGGGAGATTCTCAACTCGAGGACTCTCAAAGAGGCGCTCGGAAAGATTACCAGCGGGGAAAGGTGTTGCTCGGCCAACTTCATAGTCGGACAACAGAAAAAACTCGGATCCGGCAGGATTGTCGATATGGAATCAGCTCCTCAGTCGACACTGGCGCTCTCACCGGAGCAGGGAGTGGTAGCCCACACGAATCACTTCTCAGATCCCGACAAGCTTGGTGTGAAGCAGATACTTGATGAGGAGCGGAGGTCAACACTTCACCGCTACCGGAGGATAAACCAGCTTCTCACGCCCATTAGGCGTGGAAAGGAGAAGCTGAACATGACAAAGGCTGAGGCATTGCTGAGGGACCATGACGGTAGACCAGAGTCTGTGTGTCGCCACGCGAATTCTGCGTTACCTGAGGATGAGCGATACCAGACGGTGGTCTCTGTGGTAATGGATCTCTACACTGGCCAGATCAAGGCGACCATGGGCTCCCCCTGTGAGAATTCTTACCGGATCCTTCATCTCTGACAACTAGTAC